>JGI25914J50564_10000037_pt1 | contig 36347 bp, 28 predicted proteins | sample LauGreSuBDMM15SN_2_FD_50564 | JGI IMG/M metagenome (IMG submission 50564) | reverse complement strand
AAAACCATAGCCCTTTTTCTTGATGACATCCCAATACACAGAAGGCTTATCATCCAGCGGCTGAATCACTTCAAAGCACATGTTGCCTGAGAAACTCAAGGCTAGGCCCATCCGCATATCGGTTGGTTCGCCACGGTAATAGGCCTCTTTGAGCGTATAACCATTTGAATAGAACCAAGGACCGATATTAAATTTTTCACTAAATTCAGTAATCGATTTTTGCAAGTCTTCAACCACATAGGCGACCTGCACAATACCGCCCAAAGGTTGGCCAAAAATATTTTCAATCACGTGTGTCCCCTGAAGCGTCGCGACAGTCTTTGTGTCGAGCTGCATTATTTTTAGAATTGATTGCTATCGTTTATAGCAGAGCTTGATACTTTTTGAAACGTTTTTGATTGTGCGAAACCGACGACGTTGACAAGAGAAAGCACGTCTTGCACCGCACGAACAATGAGCTCGTCTTGACTAAGTACTTTATGCGGCGTTGCAGCAAGAAAGAATGTCATCCCCCAGAGCAGTGCTGGGGGAATCCCACCTAAGTCGATCTATTTGCTTTTATCTTGCTCGACCACTAGATGGGTGTGAGCAAGTTTGAGCAGGGGGCAGGCAACGCCTTTGCTCATNCCGCGTTGAATCATCTGCCCAAGAATATGCTCGTGTTCGGTCATGTTGCCTTGCGTCAGATCCCTAAGCATGGATGCCGCGAAGCTTGATTTCACGTTGGTGAGCATGTCAAGAGAGCGTTTTTGTGCAGACTCTTTTGTGGGGAAACCATTCGCTGCAGCAATCGCACAGCTCTCGGCATAGAAGCTGGTGGTGGTTTCGACTCCCCAGGGGGCGGCTGAAATTTTTCCGACGTGGCCACGGCACAGAGTTGTCATGCCTGCCAAGCTTGCCAAAAACACCCATTTATCCCACAACGATTGTTCGATATTTTCGCTGTACAAACGATCGAAGCCAGCGTTTTCGCACAACGCATAAAACTCTCTTGCAATTTGCTCGTGTGCGGCAGAGCGGTGACCAACGGTTAGCATGTGCAGATCGGTGAGTTGCTTGACTGCGCCCGTTGCCGAAATGGTCGCGGCGATCTGAGCTACCCCGCCCATGACGCGGTCTTTTCCAAATTTGGCATCGAGTTGTTGAATGTGATCCAGGCCGTTCAAAAATGGCAAAAACACACCTTTGGCGCTTGCGCCTTCAAGCGAGGCGAGGGCATCTTCAAAGTCAAACGACTTTGGTGCAAGCACAATCAAATCATACTCAGGCTTAAGTTGGTCGCGTGTGATGGCTTTTGGCTGAACCGTAAAGGTGTCTTTTGGGGTCTCAATCACAAGGCCTTCGGCCTGAATCTTTGCATGACGCTTATCGCGCAGCAGATAGGTCACATCGGCACCGGCTTGAATCAGTCGTGCCCCAAAATAACCGCCTACGCCACCTGCGCCCAAAATTAGAATTTTCACTTGCTGTCTTCCTGATTTTTTTGTGTTGTTGAATGGATATCATGGGATAATGGATGCGTCATCATTACATAAAAAATGCATTGAGCATGTTTTATGCAGGCCATCGGTAGGTCACAAACTCTTCTCGGAGTTTGAGCTTCGCCATTTTTCCGGTGGCGGTTAATGGGATCTGTTTTGCAAAAACGATGTCGTCAGGCAGCCACCACTTCGCAACTTTTTCTGCGAGCATCTTAAGTAGTTGGTCTTTTAGTGCGGCGTCAGCGCTCGTCGCGTTGTCACGCTTCACGACGACTAAGAGCGGACGCTCATCCCACTTAGGATGGGCGATCGCAATGCAGGCCGCCATAGCGACCTCTGGGTGAGCGCTTGCGACATTTTCAAGCTCAATCGATGAGATCCATTCGCCGCCTGATTTGATCACATCCTTGCTGCGATCAGTAATTTGCATGTTGCTATCCGCGTCAAGCGTAGCCACGTCACCGGTTGGAAACCAGCCCTCAATTAAGGGGCTTTCGGTTGCGCCAAAGTAAGTGTCAATCGCCCAGCTGCTCTTGACCATGAGGTCACCAAAGGCGACGCCATCGTGCGGTAAGGTCTGCCCTTTTTCGTCAACGATCTTCATGTCAACGCCAAATATCGGTCGGCCCTGCTTGGCTAGAATCTGTTCTTGCTCTGCTTTGCTTTTTGAAAGATCTTTTTGTTTGAGCTTTGCAACCGAACCCACAGGCGATAACTCGGTCATTCCCCAAGCGTGAATCACTTCGATACCTTCTTTTTCAAAAGCTCGGATCATTGCAGGCGGGCAAGTCGAGCCACCAATGACCGTTCGTTTGAAGGTGGTGAACTTAAGGTTATTAGCGATCGCATGCTCGATCAGCCCAGCCCAGATGGTTGGAACGCCCGCCGACATCGTGACTGACTCTTGTTCAATGAGCGCACACAGCGAGGCGCCATCGAGCTTGGGGCCCGGAAACACGATGCGTGCTCCGGCAAGCGGGCAGGCATACGGTAGGCCCCAGGCATTGACGTGAAACATGGGTACAACAGGCATGATTGATTCTTTAGCGGTGATGCCCAAAGAGTCTGGCAAGGCAACCGCGTAAGAGTGCAAGATCGTTGAGCGGTGGCTATAGAGAGCACCCTTTGGATTGCCGGTAGTGCCTGAGGTATAACAAAGGCTTGAGGCGGCTCGTTCGTCAAAGGTAGGCCATTCGTACTCGCCCAATTCTTGGGCGAGCAGGGTTTCATAGCATTCAATGTTGACCGTTTTGCTGACGGGCATGTTGCCGGCATCGGTCATGCAGATCCAGTGCTTCACTGTTGGACATTGTGCGTGAAGCGCTTCGATTAAGGGCAGAAAGCTTGTGTCAAAGAACACGACCTGATCTTGGGCGTGGTTGATGATGTAGCGCAGTTGATCGGCAAACAATCGAGGGTTAATGGTGTGGCAGACTCGAGCACTGCCCGAGACACCGTAGTAGATTTCAAGATGACGGTAGCCGTTCCAGGCAAAGGTACCGATACGCGCACTAGGTTCGACTTTCAGTCGATCAAGCATCTGCGCCACTTGTTTAGCGCGAGTATGGCAATCGGCATAGGTGTAGCGATGGATATCCCCCTCAGTACGCCTTGAGACGATTTCTGTGTCGGCATGGTGCCGCGCAGCATGAACCAAGAGCCCAGATATCAGCAGCGGTTGCGACATCATTTGACCCATCAAAAGCGCTGAGTTTTCTATGATTTTAGCCATGGTGCTTCCTGGTCTCGAATGGGCTGAACACTTGTTATCGATCTTGTGAGGCTATCATATCGCTAAGTTGAAATGTACACTTGCTGTTTCGCTCGGTCACAACGTTTATTCGAGCAGGTTGAGCAAAGATTCTGGAGATCCATGTGAAATTACGTTTAATCACCTCTTTTGCATTTTCGTGTTTAGTGCTCGTGGCCAGTTACTCGCGTTTAGCCGTCGCCCAAGAGTTTCCTAAAGACCAAACGATTACGATCATCGTAGGCTTTGTGGCGGGTGGTGCCTCTGACACGTCGACACGAATGATCGCCAGAGAACTCGCCAATAATCTAGGGCAGCCTGTGGTGGTCGAAAATAAACCAGGCGCAGGAAGCATGCTTGCCACACAATTTGTCGTGAATGCGAAAGCTGATGGTTCGGTGTTGTTGCTAGGTTCGGTTGGCCCGATGGCGGTAATGCCTCATCTGATGAAACTTTCATTTGATCCATTGCGTGATTTGGCTCCCATTTCCATGGGGGTCAGCTTTGCAAACGTGCTGGTGGTGCCCGCGTCTTTGAATATTACAACTCTTGCCGAGTTTGTAGCGCTCGCCAAAAAGAATCCGGGCAAATTGTCTTACGCCTCAACGGGGATTGGCTCATCTTCGCATTTAGCCGGCGAACTTCTTGGGCAACGTGCTGGTATCGACCTGATTAATGTTCCTTACAAGGGTGGTAGTGCCGCGATGATTGACTTGATCGGTTCGCGTATTGAGGCCTATTACTCGACCCCTTCTTCGGCGGCGGCGCATATTCAAAGTAAAAAATTAGTCGCGCTCGCGACGACTGGTCTGACACGGTCCGAGGGCTTTACGAACTTACCAACGATTGCAGAGTCGGGCTACCCCGATTTCAACGCCACGAACTGGTATGCTTATGTCGCCCCTGTCAAAACACCGACTGCTATCCTAGACCGTTGGAACACAGAATTTGTAAAAGTGCTGAAGACCCCGTCGGTTCGAGATGCCTTGCTTGCGATGGGCTTGATTCCAGATCCGATGACTCGTCAAGGCTTAGCCGACTACATGGCTAAAGAGTCAGCAACCTGGAAAGCGGTCATTCAAGAGCGCAATATCAAAATCGAGTAGTTCGCAGATTTGAGTGGTGAGTTTGATTGCAAGTCGCTCGGGTGGATCCGTTGGCAGATCCTATGGGCGAATGCAGTCACCCACAAAACATGATTCGGTCAGATTATTGCGGCTCGCGGCGCACGACTTGAACGCTGCGACGCTCGTGCTCTTTGTTATAACTAAAGGCAAAAGGCATGGGCTTCACAGCGGTGGCTTGCCGATAGGCTTGTGCAAGTGACTGCTGTTTATGCGGGCTGAACTGTTCGAAGGGTAGCGAAAAGCCTCCGTACAAATCGACTGGTCCGATCTTTTTTAAGTGTGCATAGTCTACGCCGGTCTCGTCTTGCACGACCATCGGTGCATTTTTGACGATTATGTCTCGCAATACAATAAAGTTTCCATCTTGCAAGAGGTGCGACGCAGCTTTAATCAGCATTGGGTGTTGCGTCATGTGGCTCAACCAGCCTCGCATCGGTTCTTTGACTAAAAGATTTTGATCGGATAAATCAAGACTGACGTAATCAAGTGCAACTATTTTGCCATTTTTTTTCAGCACTAGGCGTACAGAGTTGTAGGGCCCAGCAGATTTGATAAATTGCCCAGACGCTGAGTCGTAGGCAATGGGGTACAGCTCGACCACATCGTATCCTGAGTACAGAGCGAAGGTCGTTAAAATAGTGGTGATACCGATGTGTGCGCTTTTTGCGAAACGGTCAGCCTCAAGTTCAGCGGTAATAAAAAAGGCGTTGTAGGCAAAGCGTTTCCATTCGCGTAAAAATTTTGTCTGAAAATGTTGAGCGCGTTCGGGCGACATCGGGGCCAGTAGGGCCGGCTCGCCTGCTGCTTGCATCGCGACCATGACATACCGGTCGGCATCGGGATAGAGTTGACTCAGGGTCACAAAATCTGGACCAGAAAAGGGATAAAAAACAGTACCGGTGCCTGAGAATTTAATTTCGGTTTTAGCCCACTCGGTCATGGCATGACCATGCTCCTTTTGATAAATAGCCCAGGACCCATCTGCGATTTTTTTATTCTCGGCAGTTAAAAACGGGAACACAGCAGGATTTGAGTGAGGCCCGACTAGATATTGACCTTGCAAGTGCGGCGCTGGCGGCGTTGCGTTTTTGGTGTCTGAGGCGTTTGTTTCGCCAGTTTGCGCTCGCGCAGACGTCAAGCAAACTAAGAGGCAAAGGGCGGACAGTGACAAGGCCACCTTGAAGGTGCGAGCAAACCAGTTCATTTTTTTCTTTACGTTAACGGAAGAGACTGCACAATTGGCGTCAATCAAAGGTTCGGTCATTCTAGATCGTCATACCGATTTTGACAGGCGAATGCTGGGCAAGATAATACCCTGTACGGTCTGTTTTGTGCGCTAAACGATCGAGCGTGCCGAAGTGATGCCGCCATCTACCGTAAAAATAGAGCCCGAGGTGTACGCTGACTTGTCTGAGGCAAGGTAAACGCACAGATCTGCGATTTCTTCGGCAGTGGCCGCTCGTCCCAGCGGTAATTTAGCGAGTAGTTCGCTAGCGCGGCTTGCGTCGCCAAGCTCTGCCTCAGCGCGTCGCCGCAAAACTTTTTCGATGCGAGGAGTTGAAACGGCGCCAGGGTTCACCCCGACAACGCGTATGCCGTCGCGCAGACTTCTGCCACCTATTGCGCGGGTGAAGGCCATCAGCGCAGCATTGCCTGTGGTGCCTGCCACGTAGTCAAAGTCAAAGTTTTCACCGCCAATACCGATATTGTTGATGATGACGCCATGGCCACGTGCTTTGAAAAGAGGGTAGAACGCGCGGGTCATATCAATGTAGCCCAGCACTTTTAATTCCCACCCAGCACGCCATTGGGTTGCGTCCACATCCCAAAGGTTACCTCCGGGAATCGTGCCTGCGTTATTGACTAAGATGTCAATATCCGACGCTTGCGCGACAATGCTCTCAATGGCGCCAGGCTGCGTCATATCTAATGCAATGACTTTGGTCGGTACGTTGAATCTGCTGAGTAGGTCACTCGCCAGTGCTGCAAGTCGATCTGCTGAGCGAGCAACCACGGTGAGGTGGCAGCCTTCGCGCGCAAAGGATTCGGCAAGTGCTTGGCCAATGCCTTGCGAGGCACCTGTTACCAATACTTTTTTACCTTTTAGGTTGAGTTCCATACCATCGCTGCCTATAGAGATTAGGGGGCTGAATTTTTCAGAACCTGTTGCAGTTCTTCCATTGCGCTAGGGTTGTTCAGCGCCGAGAGGTCACCTAAGGTCTCTTGCATAAAAATATTACGAATTAAACGCCGCATAACTTTCTGGCTGCGAGTTTTAGGTAAGTCTTTCATGATGTAGACGCGGCTTGGCCGAAAGGGCTTACCCATTCGGTCCGCGACGTGATCTTTGATCATCGCCTCAAGAGCAGCTGGTTCGCCTTTGTAATCAGGAGACGCAATCACAAAAATCACTAATTTTTGACCCTTGCTAGGGTCCGACACACCGATCGCAGCTGCTTCACTCACGTCTTTGAGTGCAAGTAAAATTTCTTCGACTTCGGCCGGACCTAAACGCTTACCCGCGATTTTTAGCGTGTCATCTGAACGACCCAAAATATAAAAATAACCTTTGTCGTCGTGCAAGGCTAAGTCGCCATGAATCCATTGGCCAGGAATTGCCCGCCAGTAAGAGTCTAGGTAACGCTCGTCGTCCATCCAAAATGATTGCGTCATCCCCACAAAGGGAGCGCGGATTGATAACTCTCCGATTGCGTTGCGCACCGAGTCGCCTGCGGCATCGACCACATCAGTCATCACGCTTGGGCTTGCCGTATTGAAGGACGCGGCGGCAATGGGTTTGACCACCACGCTAGACAGTAGTGCGCAACTTGCTTCTGTGCCGCCGGTGACGTTAATGATTGGGCAGGTTCCGTGACCGAAATATGTTTCGAACCACTTGAAATGTACTGGATCAATGGGTTCTCCGGCCGTGATCAACAAACGTATTGAAGATAGGTCGGGTTGTAGTGCAAGGTCGGCATGACTGGCATAGCCGCGAATGAGCGTGGGGGAAGCGCCATACACCGTCACGCCATAGCGCTCGATGAGTTTGCCCATGCGTGTCCAATCAGGATAGTCTGGCGCGCCATCATACGTGACTAAGGTAGCGCCATTTAAAAGCGCCATCGTTGACACAAGCGGACCTGCAATCCAGCCCATGTCTGCAGGCCAGCACACGACATCGCCCTGTCGGATGTCAAAGTGCACCAGAGAATCATGTGCCATTTTTAAGGGAAAACCGCCGTGCGTATGAACCGGACCTTTGGGTTTGCCAGTTGTGCCCGAGGTGTAGATCACCATGAAGGGGTCATCGGGCGACATGCGCGCCGAGGGAGTATGTTGACCAGAGGTGCTGTTTGCAACATGCGCCCAGCTGATATCACCCGCGCTTAAGGATGGGCCCTCGGGTGAGTGCTTCCAGATGATTGTTTCAATCGTAGGCAACTGTTTACACGCGGCTTCGACGATGGCTCGTGCATCAACAAAATTGCCACGACGGCTAAAGCCTGTTGAGGCAACTAGCATACGCGCAGTGCATGACGATAGCCGCGCCACAATGGCATCGACACCAAAGCCGCTAAACAATGGCACAACAATTGCCCCGAGGTACGATAGACCAAGAAGCGTCACGTTGGCTTCGATACCATTTTCAAGCAACAGACCGACACGATCGCCTCGCTTAAGACCTAGCGAAGCCATGCCGGCTGCAAAATTTTGAACACGTGTTTTGAGTTCTGCAAAGGTGACGGTTTCAGCCGCTATTTGCTCACGTTCGGCGATTAATGCTGGTTGCTGTGCCGTTGCCGGGTTGTCGGACCAGCGCAAGACGGTATCCACCCAGTTAAGCTCTCCACCTGTAAACCAACGGGGAAACTCTAGACCCTTTGAAGTGTCAATGTATTGCGTATAGTCTTTCGACCAGACGATGCCGCAGAACGCGTTGACTTCTTTCCAGTATTGCGCGGGATGCTTGATTGAAAAGCGGTAAAAGGCTTCGTAATCGGTAAAACCCAAACGCTGCATCAAACGCGCAATATTTGAATCCGTTAGATCTTCTGCGCGCGGCTGCCAAGCTGCTAGTTCATTGGTTGTCATGTCGTCTGAGTGTCTCAATTGATGGTGAGTCCACCATCAACAGTCAGAATGTGTCCTGTGGTTGACAAAGACTCGTCAGAGGCGAGGTATAACGCGGCATACGCAACATCTTTCGGCGGAACGACACCAAACATTTGCCCAGACAAAAATTTTGATGTGACGCCATCGTCTTTTAGCAATGTTAAAACCCGATCAGTTCCTGTGGCGCCCGGTGCAATGGCATTGATACGAACTTTTTGGGCCGCGTATTCGACAGCCATTGACCGAGTGAGTGCGCTGATGGCTCCTTTTGCTGCTGTGTAGGCATCTTTTCTGTGTGTGCCAATCAACGCCACAACGGAGGTCATGTTGATGACGGCACCACCACCGCTTGCGATAATGGCCGGAATACCGTGCTGACAACCGAGCCAAGTGCCGAAAAGATCGAGTTGTATTTTTCGCCAAAATTCTTCGGTGGCACCCTCGGTGACCGCGCCATCTTTTACGGTTGAACCACCTGCATTGTTATGCAGAATATTTAACTTCCCAAAGGTGTCCACGCAACGTTTGACCGCGCTCTGGACTTGGTCTGATTGGGTGACGTCGGCTTCGATAAACAAGCACTCACCACCTTGCGCTTTAAGAAGCTTTGCGGTCTCAGCACCGCCCGCAGGGTTTTTATCGATGAACGCAACTTTTGCGCCTTCTTGTGAAAACAGCAAGGCGGTTTCGCGACCGATGCCCGCACCCGCGCCAGTAATGAGTGCTACTTTGCCAGTAAGTCGTCCCATGATGGTCCTATGAAAAATTAAATGCCCAAGTAGGCGCGTTGAATCTCTGCGCTATTGGCAAGCTCCGCAGCTAACCCATGCATAGCAACTTCACCGCGTTCGAGGATGTAGGCGTAATGCGAAATTTCTAGAGCAATCTCAGCGTTTTGTTCAACCAAAAGAATCTCGACTCCCGCCTTCGCAATCGATTGAATGATCTCGGCGATGGTGTCGACAATCGCTGGCGCCAGGCCAATAGTTGGCTCATCAAGAAGAAGCAACTTTGGCCCCGCCATGAGCGCTCGTGCAACCGCGACCATTTGCTGTTGCCCACCGCTCAGGCTGGCTGCGCGCACGTTTAGTTTTTCTCTTAATGCAGGAAAATATTCCAATGTCTGTTCAAAATCGCGGGCGATTGCCACTTTGTCTGAGCGCTGAAAAGCACCCATCTGTAAGTTCTCTGTGACGGTCATGCTTTTAAAAAGACGTCGCCCCTCGGGCACTAATACCAGCCCCTGTTTGACCAAGACGTCAGTCTCTGTACGACTAATATTTTTTCCAAAAAGCTCGATGCCTGCGCTTTGCGAGGGGAGTAAACCAGTCAGTGCTTTCATCGTCGTAGATTTGCCCGAACCGTTCGAGCCAATGATTGTCGTAATCTTTCCACGAGCGACTGAAAAACTTATGCCTTTGACGGCAGGCACAATCCCATAGTTCACAACGAGATCAGTGACCTTGAGTGCGTATTCGGTTGTCATGCGCGTTTACCTAAGTACGCAGAAATTACCGCGGGATTTTGCTTGATTTCTAAAGGTGAGCCAGCGGCTAGAAAAATGCCATGATCAAGCACCACAATGCGATCGCAGATCTCCATGACGGCTTTCATATTGTGTTCAACCAACAAAATCGAAAGCTTAAATTCATCGCGAATTCGTCTAAAGATCGCAAGTGCACCACCTACCTCAGTCTGATTTAAACCTGTCAGGGGTTCGTCTAAGCACAATAACTTTGGGCGTGTCGCAAAGGCGATGGCGATACTAACCATGCGTTGTAAACCGTGCGGTAAATTACCAGCAATTTCTTGCAGATGATCAGAAAGGTTGAGTATCTCGGCGGTTTCGTGAACGCGACGGACGCGCTCGTTCTTTACACTAATCGTGCTGAAGGTCGCGATCAGAATATTGTCATAGACCGTCATATCCGTCAGTAGGCTGTCGTGCTGAAAGGTGCGCACTAGGCCTTTATGGCAGACTTGCGCAGTGTTCATTTTTGAGATGTCTTCGCCTAAAAACTCGATACGGCCTTCAGACGCAGGGTAAAAACCACTCACGCAATTAAAGGTCGTGCTTTTGCCGGCGCCGTTCGGTCCGATCAAACCAAGGATTTCGCCTTTTTGCACGTCAAAACTTAAATTTGAGACAGCGGTTAAACCACCAAAACGACGAGTGAGTTTTTCGACTTTTAACAAGATCTCTGTTGTCATATTTTCGTCTCTCGCTCAGTGCTTAGCTGCGGCTTGAGGTTTCGGGGGCAGGCCTAAAAATTTTCTGATGATCCCGACCAAACCATCTGGCATCAGTAAGACAGCAATGACGATTGCCGCGCCATAGAAAATATGTTCGAACGGACCAAAACCCATCGCAACTTGAGCGAGTAAGGTCAAGACAGAGGCGCCTAAAATAGGGCCCGCAATATGAGATTCTCCGCCAACTTTAATATAAGCCAGTGTGTATACCGCTAATAAAAAGCTGAAGTCATCAGGGCTAATGACGTTATTGGCATGCGCGAGCAGGGCGCCACAGATACCCGCGATAAACGATGAGATCGCCAAACAACTGACTTTTGTTAGATGAACATTGATCCCGACCGTCTGAACGATCGCATCATTATTGCGAATGGCAACCAAGACTTTTCCAAAGTCGCTTTGCTCGATCTTGTAGAGCACAATTAAACTTAAAAGTACAACTGCAACGACAAACGTTGGGTAATAGTCAGTTAACAAAACGGGTGGGAACACTCCAAGCATGCCCGAGTTGCTGCCAATGTAGTCAATCTGCGTGTAGACCATTCTTAGCACTTCGGTGAAGGCAAAGCTGATCAACATAAAATAAGGTCCCTTCGTGCGTAGCGTGATGTAGCCCACAATCAGACTCAGCAACGTTGCCGCTAGCGCAGCGCTGACTAAGGCTACGACAAATGGCAAACCGAGTTTTGTGGTGCAAACGCCGGCAACATAGGCGCCAACGCCCACGAAGCCAGCGATCGCAAAATTTAATTCACCAATCAATTGAACGAAGCGAAAGCTTGCCGCAAGCAAGATATTGATGGCAACCCAAATGACTAAGCTCGCAGCAAAGCCGGTACCCGCAAACAGACTGCCACCAAGAACGAGCAGGCTGAGGAGGGCGACATAAAGGGTGGTTGAACCGCGTGCGTTACCCATTACCCATGATCCCTTTCGGACGCACCAGCAATACCAGCATGGTGATAACAAACATTGCGAGTGTCGCAAGCGAGGGGTCAAAATAATAGCCACCTACACTTTCGATTACCGCGATTAAGATGCTGCCAATGATCGAACCTGGGATGCTACCCAAGCCTCCGATCACAATGGCGATAAAGCCTTTGATGAGAAAGTCGCTTCCAACATTCGCGCTAATGACCGTGACGGGCGCCAGAAGTGCACCTGCAATGGCGGCTAAAAAGGTTGCGATCAAAAATCCATACAAAGCAGTTTTTCGGTAAGGGATACCTTGGAGCATCGCAGCCTCATGGTCTTCTGAGACCGCGCGCAAGGATTTGCCAAGTTTTGTTGCTGCAATGAGCCAACACATGGTGACCGCGACCAGCAAAGCGATCAGGGTGAGGACCAGTCTTTGGGTCGTGATGGCGCCTCCAAGAATGCGCAGATTACCCTCGATCAGATCTGGTAGTTTGATGGGCACGCCACCAAAGAACTCTAAAAACAAACCTTGTATCAAGAGAGAAAGCCCGACTGACAAGACGAACGAACCCACCATGTCTCGTTGAAATTTTTTGAAAGCAAAATGATAAAGAAACCAGCCGCAAGCCATCGTCGCTAAAATAGAAACAGCGCCAGAGGCGCCGTAAGCCACCACGAGCGGTACAGAGGGGCTGTTTAACCAGGGGACGAGGATGGCGATTAATAAAAGTACTAAACCAAAAAATTCGCCGTGTGCAAAGTTCACGACCTTCATGACACCAAAAATCAATGTCAGGCCAAGTGAAAACAGGATATAGGCCGCACTAATCTGCAGGCTATTTATAAAGAGCTGCCCAAAAATCTCCAATGTCTTGCACCCTCAAGCGGTTAGTAGTCAGCAAAAATCAGAGACCAAGCCCAAGGTTGGTCTCTGTCGGCCAAACGGCTTATTTTGCGGCGGCTAAACGAGCCTTGAGCTCTTCGGGAATAATGCGGGTCAGTTCAACCATCTTGCCATCTTGAACTTGCGTAATCATGACCGGCACTTGCATTTGTTGTGGGCTGTCATAGATTGCTTTGCTACCAAAGACTGTTTTGCCGTACGAGGTTTCAAAGACCAAGGTGGGCAATACAGCGGCGATTTTTTTAGGATCTATGCTGTTTGAAGCCTCCATCGCAGCCTTAAGCGCATAGACTGAGTCGTAGCTTGAGACCTGCAGTGGGTTCAGTGGTTCTTTAAATTGAGCCAACATTCCTTGGTTCAAAATCTGTTGTACGGGCGTTGCAAGTGAGCTTGAGTAGTCGCCGGCATAGCCCATGTAGGTGCCGTTGGCTGCCGCACCACCAATTTGAGCAAGTTGAGTGGCACTTGTGCCAACCGGCAGCACTTTGACACCTTTCCAGCCCAGCACGCCAAGCTCTTTAAGTACGATCCCTGCATCGGCAGGTGGCGCTACGCCAAGGTCAATGATGTCAGGCTTTTGCTCAGTGAGTTTGGCCGCCACTGGTTGAAACTGTGTGGTGCCACGCTCGTACCAATTAGAAGACAAAACCTTCACGCCTTGTGCTGCCCAAGCTTTTTGTGCGACCAGTTCAACTTCTTTGCCTGACGCATCGTTCGCGTTCAGGATCGCGACTGTTTTTGCCTTTGGATTTTGCGCCAAGACATATTTGTAAAGTGGATCAAGAATCTCAAACGGTGTATTGGATTGTGTAAAAGTTAATGGAAACTGTGGACCTTTGACACTTTTACCCCAGGCCGAAATAAAAATCATCACGCCGCTTCGCTCAGAGAGCGACTGCAACGCTGAAATCGGGGCAGTGCCAATACCACCAACAATAAATTTAACCTTGTCGCGGTTAATTAAGTTTTGTGCGACTTTTGTTCCTTCGGCCGCAGTGTATTTGTTGTCGTAAGCCACGACTGCAAAATTATATTTTTTGCCACCAACTGTCACACCGCCGTCAAGATTAATTTTCTCTGCGGCTTGCTTAGCAGTCCACTCCATCCCCAAGCCCCACACGGCTGCAGCGCCCGACATGGGTGCTGAGATGCCGAGTTTGATGATTTCTTGAGCTTGAACGGGTGCCGTAGAGGCGAGTGCCGCAAGCGCAAGGGCTGCATAAACCTGTTTAAGATTTTTCATTTTTGTCTCCGGTTAATTTTTTTAATCGCTCGTGCAACTTTAGGTGAGCGTCATTTAAGTTAAATGTACCATAGACCCAAGCCGCACAAAAAGAAAAAATTCTCGAGATTTTTTAAAAAATCACCGAGAATTTTTATAAGGGCTGAAAGGGTCAAGGCACAAGCTAATACGTTAAATACCCTCAACGATTCGAATGTCGCGCTCAGCTGCATTTGGGCCTAAGGCTTTGATGGCCTCTTGATAGCCGGGGCTGTTGTAGGCAGCTTGTGCGGCTTCAACACTTTCGAACTCAATGAGTACCGTGCGTTGTTTGACGCCTTGCTCTTTTGTCACGGCGGCCTCGCCACGGGCCAGAAATTTTCCGCCAGCAGCGGTCAGCGAAGGACCTGCTAGTTTTGCATAGGCGGCGAGGGCTTCTGGATTTGAAATTGAACGGTAAGCACTGATCCAATAGGCTTTGGGCATGACGAAGTCTCCGAGTGTGTTTGAGTGTCGCTATATTACCAAGGGTATGACTTACCAAGGGTACTACCCTGCGATTGACCAAGCTGACTTTCTCGTCTTGATTCGATGGTGCGCCGCCGCATATACGTGGGTCAATGAATACAGGTATTATTTTTCAATGACTGCAACTTTCACTGATGTACAAAACTCGTTACGTGCACCGTTCAAAGTGCGCAGTTTTCGTTTTCAATTCTCCGCTGATTTAGCGGCATCTTTAGCCTTTGAGATGGAGGTCCTGGTTCTCGGTTGGTATGTGTTGGTTGAGTCGGGTTCGGTCATGATGTTGGTGCTCTACGGAGCCTTACAATTCTTTGGCTCTGTGTTTTCTCCCCTGTTTGGTGTCGCGGGCGACCGGTTGGGCTACCGAACCTTATTTTTGCTGACGCGGGGGGCCTATGCCGCGCTGGCAACCCTGGTGATGGTGCTGGCTTTTATGTCCTTACTCACGCCATACCTGGTCATCGCCGTTGCGGCGATCGTTGGCATGATTCGCCCATCCGACAACATGATGCGTTATGCGCTTGTTGGTCAAACGGTGCCAGTCGAGCAGTTAACGGGCGCCTTGGGGATTTCTCGCATGACCGCCGATTCGGCACGCGTTGTGGGTGCTTTATTAGGAGTGGGTACCGTCGCGCAGTTCGGTATGGCTGCTGCCTATGTGGTCATTGCCCTCCTGTACGCGTGTAGTTTTATATTCTCGACGGGTGTTGCAGGCAAAGAGAGCGACGCGGCGCCACAGGCTGCGCGCTCTGCTTTCAGCGAGTTGATTGCTGCCTTTCACTATGTTTGGGCTCGGCCAGCGTTACTCGGAGCATTGAGTTTGGCCTTTTTGGTCAATTTTTTTGCGTTTCCCTTTACCTTAGGATTGTTGCCCTACATCGCTAAAAATATATTTGAAGTCGGGCAGGCAGGCTTGGGTGCCTTGAGTGCAAGCTTCGCTTTTGGTGCACTGTTAGGGTCGTTGGTGCTTGGATTGAATCGATTTTCATTGGGCACTGGCCGTGCGATGTTGGTGACCGCTGGTCTTTGGTTCGGTTGCTTATTGTTTTTTAGTTTTCTAACTGAACTCTATGCGGGGATGTTTTTGCTTGTCTGCACGGGGTTTGTACAAAGTTTAAGCATGACACCCTTGGCGGCAGTGATGCTGCGCGCGACAGAGCCCGCATTTAGGGGGCGAGTCATGGGCATGCGTATGCTGGCAATTTGGGGGCTACCTGCGGGCTTGTTGGTCGCTGGGCCCTTGATCGCATGGCTTGGCTACCAAGGGGTCGCGTTGCTCTACACCCTTGCGGGTGTCTCTCTGACGTTTGGTATCGGCTACTGCTGGCGTCAGGCTCTGTGGGATAAAGCCGCGCCCGCCAATCAACATAGCTAAATCGGGCGAGTTGACTTCCTCTCCGTACTAAAGAATGAGGCTTTCCGCGCAAGCCGGTAAAAGCAGGGTCACTGCATACAAGGCGCCTCTGCAAAAAATAATACTTTGTGTTAGGGTTCTCCCTGAGACAAAAAAGATGCGCCCAAAGAGCCCCATGAAGATTTTTTACGGTTGGAAGATGGTTTTTGCAGCGGCGTCGCTGCAATTTTTGCAGTCAATGATGCTGCATCAAGCTTTCGGGGCCTACCTAGCCGTACTGATTGAAGAAAAAGGCTGGAGCAAAACCTCAGTGTCGGCCGCCTCGGCGATGATGTCCATGGAAGCGGCGGTGATTGGGCCCGTGCTGGGTTGGTTTTTAGACCGCTTTGGCTCGCGTGGCGTGATTAAAATTGGCGTCATCGTGTTTGGCATCGGTTTCATGTTGCTGAGCCAAATTGAAACCCTCATGCAGTTCTACGGTGCCGTCATTGTGATTGCGATCGGCTCGTCAATGGCCGGATACTTTCCGCTGAACGTCGGCATCATCCAGTGGTTTGAAAAAAAGCGCGCCCGTGCACTGTCAAGCGTCGGTCTGGGTCTTGCGTTAGGTGGCATGTTTGTACCGGTGGTTGCCTTTAGCATACAGAGTAATGGTTGGCGGATCACCTCCTTTGTGTGTGGCGTGGCGGTGATCGTGTTGGGATACCCCCTGGCTTGTATATTTCGTCGGCGACCCGAAGATTTTGGACTGACTGTCGATGGCTTGGGTGCAACTCGAGGCGCAGTTGATTTGACCGCGAAGCCCGAAGAAAATAACGAGCCAGAATTTACTGCGCGTCAAGCTTTGCGCACCCAATCGTTTTGGTTACTGTCAGCCGGGCACGGCGTGGCCCTGATCGTGGTGACAGCTGTGAATACGCATGCCATTAACCATATGCGCATTTCGTTGGGGTATACCATTTCACAAGCTGCTGTTTACATCACGCTCATGACCGCTTTTCAGGTGGTAGGCGTGGTAATCGGTGGTTGGCTTGGCGATAAGCTACGTAAAAATCGAATGTCAGCAGTCTGTATGCTGATGCACATGACCGGTCTGTTGATGCTGACCTATGCAGGTGGCCCGGCGATGCTAATTGGGTTTGCAGTGTTGCACGGCTTAGCCTGGGGCGTTCGTGGCCCGTTCATGCAGGCGATTCGCGCAGATTATTTCGGGCGCAAGTCTATCGGAATGATTCTTGGCTTATCTGCGCTCTTGACTGCGGTGGGGCAGGTGGCTGGCCCCTTGCTTGCGGGCATCATGGGCGATGCGACAGGTAATTATTTGCTCGGCTTTACCGTGTTGGCCTTGATCTCAGGGGCGGGCTCCGCCTTGTTCTGGTTTGCAAAACCCCCTCCGATGCCATTAAAGGGTTCCTAAACGTACGGTTCAACGGTATGCTTTGTTTCTGGGGAAGTAAGAAAATATAAAACGGAGTAGAGACAAATGAATACAAATATGTCCAAATTTGCAACGCAAACATTGCGATACATAGGTCTGTCGATTTTAGGTGTGGGATTGGTGAGTGCGGCATTGCCAGTCAGCGCACAAACTTGGCCCGCCAAGCCGATACATTTGATTGTGGGCTTTGCACCAGGCGGCGGCACAGACATCGTCGCACGAGCGCTCAGCGTGAACATGACGACGGCCTTAGGCCAGTCAATCGTTGTTGAAAACAAAGCGGGTGCTGCGGGCACCATCGGCGCAGATTACGTGGCGAAGTCGACGCCTGATGGCTATACCTTGTTGATGGGGCATTCAAACTCGAATGCGATTTCACCCTTTGTGTTAAAAAATATTCCTTACAACCCTGCGACTGACTTTACGCCCATTACGTATTTAGGTTACGTGCCCAATGTCTTGGTGGTCAATGTGGCCGTGCCAGTCAAAGATGTGGCTGAACTGATTGCGTTGGCCAAGACCAAGCCCGGTATCTTGACCTATGGCTCGTCAGGTATCGGTAGTACTCAGCATTTAGCCGGTGCGTTGTTTTCACAAATCGCAGGCATTTCGCTGAACCATATTCCTTATAAAGGTAGCGGGCAGTCCATCATTGATTTGCTGGCGGGCCAAATTACGATGAACTTTGATACGTTGCCACCGGTGCTTGAGCAAATTCGTTCTGGCAAGCTCAAAGCGCTTGCAATTTCAACTCCAAAGCGGTTGTCGCAATTACCAAATGTTCCGACGTTTACCGAAGTTGGTATCAAGGGTTTTGATGTCACAAATTGGTACTCGATCATGGGGCCAAAGGGCATGCCGCCGGCACTGGTTGCGCAAATCGACAAGGCAGTCAAAGCTGCAATGGCAGATCCAAAAACCAAAAAAACACTCGAAGAGCAAGGCTTACAAACTGAGGGTGCAGCTACACCTGAAGCCTTTGCTACCTTTGTGCAAAGCGAATTAGTCAAATATAAACAGCTGGTTCAAACACTCAATATCAAAGCTGACTGAGTGCCATGTCAAATATTTTTCATCGTGCGCCCCGACAAAAATTACCCACTGTTGTTGAGGGGCACGGGATTGAATTGATTGACAGCACCGGTAAGCGCTATCTGGATGCTTCAGGTGGTGCTGCTGTGTCGTGTTTAGGACACAGTCATCCCCAAGTTGTACGCGCGATTCAGCAACAACTCGACCATATCGCCTATGCGCACACGTCATTTTTTACCAATGAGCCTGCTGAGCAATTGGCCACGACACTTGCGCAGGCAGCACCCGGCGATTTAAATCATGTGTTCTTTGTTTCAAGCGGCTCTGAGGCAATCGAAGCCTCGTTAAAGTTAGCCCGGCAATTTTTTGTTGAACGAGGCGAAACTCAGCGCAGACATTTTATTGCTCGACGTCAAAGCTATCACGGCAATACTCTTGGAGCCTTGGCCATTGGTGGTAACGCAGGCCGCCGAGAGCCGTTTCTGCCGTTGCTTGTTGCAGCCCATCACGTGTCGCCCTGTTACGCTTATCGCGAGCAGGGCACGCAAGAAAATGATGCGCAATATGCACAACGCTTAGCAACTGAACTCGAAGCCAAGATTATCGAAGTTGGGCCTGATACAGTCGCGGCCTTCGTCGCTGAAACTGTTGTGGGGGCCACGGCAGGTGCGTTAGCACCCGTTGGCGATTATTTAAAACGGATTCGTGCGGTCTGCGATCGTTATGGTGTATTGCTGATTTTGGATGAAGTGATGTCAGGCATGGGCAGAACAGGCCATCTGTTTGCTTGCGACGAAGATGGCGTGGCGCCCGATATCATTGCAATTGCAAAAGGCCTTGGTGCAGGCTATCAGCCAATCGGTGCAATGATTGCCTCGACACGTATTTACGACACGATTGTGGGTGGCAGTGGTTTTTTTCAACATGGGCACACCTACGTTGCACATGTGGCGGCTTGCGCTGGTGCGCTCGCTGTGCAGCGTGTGATTCAAGAAGAGCATTTGCTAGACAACGTAAAAGAGCGCGGCGAGCAGCTGCGTCAATTGCTACGCGAGAAATTTTCCAATCACCCTAATGTGGGCGATGTGCGCGGCAGAGGCTTGTTTGTTGGCATAGAGTTTGTGCAAGACCGCGCAAGCAAAGCCCCTTTTGATCCAACGCTTAAAGTACACGCTCAGCTTAAGGTCAGTGGTATGCAGCACGGGCTACTGACGTATCCCTCAGGTGGCACGGTCGACGGCGTGCGAGGCGATCACGTGTTGTTGGCACCGCCTTTTATTTGTACCGAAGCTGATATTGAACGGATCGGCGAGCGCTTTGTTAAAGCTGTTCACGCCGTCTTGCCTTGAGTTTGAAAAACACTCGCTAGACCTGTTCGAGGCGCGGGGCGCCGCGAACACTGATCAGGTCTGCAGTGACCTCACTGAGATCTTTACACCCCAGTAGGGCCAGATCGCGATCAATTTCAGTGCGCAAAATATCGACAACCTTCGTAATGCCCTCGGTACCTGCTACCGCGGCGCCGTAAAGTTGAGGGCGACCCATAAAAACAAGTTTGGCACCGAGGGCGATGGCTTTGAGCACGTCAGTTCCGCGCCTAAAGCCCCCGTCAATCAACACCGAGAAGGTCTTGGGCACGCTGCGAACCACATCGGGTAGGGCTTGCAGAGGCGCAATCGAGCCGTCGAGTTGCCGACCGCCATGATTCGACACAATTAATGCATCCATCCCTGTAGCAGCCGCGAGTTCTGCGTCTTGAGGGTGCATCACACCTTTCACAAGAAGTTGACCAGACCAGCGATCACGCAGCCACTTCAGGTCTTCCCAGCTCAAGCGATCACGTCCTGCCCGAAAGCCATCAGTGGTGTTTTCTGTAATAGAGGGCCCCATCGTTTCGTACATGTTCACAAAGCGGGGCGTGCCCGTGCTGAACATTGTCTTAGCAAATACCTCAAGCAACCAACGCGGATGCATCAAGCCACTGCCGATCAGCTTGCCGGTGAGTTGAAACGGAATCGTGAAGTCATTGCGCTGATTGTTTTCACGATTGGCGCCTACGCAGGTGTCAATCGTGACGACGATAGTTTTTACACCCGCCGCGTCAAGGCGGTCTGCGATGTTGCCGATTCGCGTGCGGTCGCCCGGAAAATAACCTTGGTACCAACAGTGTGGGGCGAGTTTGACCAAGGTCTCGATCGCAATATTCGAGGCGCCGCTGATGATGTAAGGCAATTGCGATCGCATGGCTTCGGTCGCAAGCTTAGTGTCGCAGTCGTGGCAAACAATGGCGTTGACGCCTGTGGGTGCAAAGCCAAAGGGACTGGCGTAGGTTTGACCCAAGACCGTGACTGCTTGGCTGCGTGCCGAAACGTCGCGTAGACCGCGCGCACGAAAAACTAAATGATCAAATACGGCACGGTTTCCGCTGAGCGCGATTTCATCTTCAGTGCCGCCACGCACGTATTCAAAGACAGCTTTTGGCAGCCGTTTTTTTGCTTCACGTTCGAAGTCGCTGATCGATAAAAGTTTGTGTAAGGCGCTCACGTGTCAGTCATCCCTAGCGGTTGTTGTTGCGGCAAGCTTTGTCGCTCACAGAAAACTGTTGTTGTCGCAACAATCTATGTGAGTGACCCGCGGTGGCTATTGACTTAACTGCGCACGGTTGCGCTCAATGAAGCTCCCTAACTTGGAATGCTCTTTCGCTAAAAAGGCTTCAAACTGTTTTGGACTTGAGCCGCCTGGAATAATTCCAAGCCCCGCGAAACGCTCGCGCACGTCGGGTTGTGCCAGTACCGCCCTGACATCCGCTGACAGCTGTTCTTGAATGGCATTGGGCGTGGCACTAGGGACCATGAGCCCGTACCAAGCCGTCATGTCAAAGTTTGGCAAGCCCACCTCTGTAGCGCTCGGTAGATCCCACCCGGGCATTCTGTCTTTTAGACCCATAAATAACGCTTTGACTCGCCCGCCGTCAGCGTGGGGTTTAAACACCGCGCCCTCAAAAATGCCGTCGATTTGTTTGCCGATTAAGTCATTTAAGGCACCGATGCTGCCAGACTTGTAGGGTGGGAACACCATCGGCACACCGGTTTGATTTGAGAACTCGAGAGCGGCGAAATGCATGCTTGCACCAATCGTTGAAATACCAAAATTCATCGGACGATTTTGTGCTTTGGCATAGGCGATGTATTCGGCAACCGTATTGGCCGGCACATCACTGCGAACCAACAGTGCCAAGGGATAAGTGCCAAGCGTGGTGATTGGGGATAAGTCAGAGGCTTTATAGGGCAACTCTTTGATTAAAAATTGATTGCTAATCCATGCAAACGCGACGTACAAGATTGTGTAACCGTCTGGTTTCGACTTAGCAACTAGGCTGGTGCCGATTACAGTCTGACCGCCTGGGCGGTTATCAACCACTACCGGCTGATTCCATTTTTTGCTCAGCGCTTGTGCGACGACACGGGCTTGAGCATCTGAACTGCCCCCTACGCCGAAGGGCACAACGATCGTGACAGGTTTGTCAGGAAACGCAGCCTGGCTAACAGCTGAAACAAGCCCAAGGGCGATGAGTGTTGCGCTTAGCGCAACGCGTTTGGTCAGACGTTTGAGTGCGTGTCCCATTTTTATATCTCCGTTGGCGAGTGGCCTATATTTTTATCGTTCACTATCCTAATCGATCAAGCCGTCCTTTGCAGTGTTTTCTGAAAAAAAAGGATAACTTAGCTTTCTCGATGATTGAGATGCACGCTTAGTGGAGGGTTAAGCAACTGTTCGGGTCGTTGCGTATTACACTCACGAACTGTTATCTTGCGCAGTAAGCGCCCCGATTCGAGGGCTCAGCGTGTCTGTTATCTATCGCTGTTTCTTAGCCTGACTCATCTATGCCATTTAAGGCCATTTTTCTTACCCGCTTAGCGGCCTGTCTGGTGATGCCCTGTGTGTTGGTGGGTTGCATCACACTAGGCCCTAACTTCGATGCTCAGCAAGCCACCCGTGTACCTAACCAGCCGCAAGGATGGCAGCCTCCGGTTGCCCATGGTGGCGACCTTGCTTCGTTGCAAGACTGGTGGCGTCAGTTTAATGACCCAACCTTGGTGGCATTGATTGCTGCCGCCCAAGAGCAAAGCAACACCATGGCGCAGGCGGCTCTTAGAATCGCCCAAACTCGTGCTTTGCTGGTCGGGACGAACGCTGCGATGCTTCCTGCTGTGAGTGGTTCGGCGGGGGTCACGCGTGGTACGTTGCAGATAGGCGGGCCCGTGGCGTTGGCCACCATCAATCAAGCCCAAGTGCAGTCTAGTTGGGAGCTCGATTTATTCGGTGGTTTGGCGCGCGGCGGCGAAGCCGCCCGGGCGAGATTAGAGGCGCAAGTCGCCAACTGGCACGACGCGCGAATTGCCGTAGCCGCAGACACTGCAAATCTCTATGTCAATTACCGCGCTTGTGAACAATTTACGGCTCTAGCCTTCTCAGACGCCACCTCGCGCGCGCGCACCGCTAAGCTCACCGCCCAACTGGCAGACTCGGGATTTCAGTCACCCGCTAATGCCGCACTCGCACGCGCCAGTGCGGCTGAGGGGCAAGGGCGTTTGGTTGCCCAGCGGGCCGATTGTGATCTGTCCGTTAAAGGAATGGTTGCCTTAACGGGATTGGTTGAAGCTGAGTTGCGGCTTCGGTTAGCGCCAAGTTCGACGATATTGCCTAAACCCGTGATGCCAGCGGTGCAGCAAGTGCCTGCGCAAGTGCTGTCTCAACGCCCTGATCTTGCAGCTGCCGAGCGCGAACTGGCTGCTGCCAGTGCTGACATCGGTGTGCGCGAGGCCGACCGTTTTCCACGACTCTCGCTTTTAGGGAGCATCGGGCCCTTAGACTTCAGTACCAACGCTTTAACAATTAGCGCAACAACGTGGTCGATTGGCCCTTCGCTGACCATGCCGATTTTTGATTCGGGCCGCCGGGCAGCAAATTTGGATGCGGCCAAAGTTGCCTATCAGGCTGCAGAGGTCAACTATCGTAGTCAGGCACGTCGCGCCGTGCGTGAAGTTGAAGACGCACTGATTCGCCTCAATAGTTTGGCGTCGCGCGACACCGAAGCTGAGATCTCATCAAAAGGTTACCGCCAGTCTCTGACGGCGTCTGAAGAGAAGTTTAAATTTGGTTTGGCGAGCATCTTGGATCTTGAAGAGGTCAGACGACTTTCGGTAAACGCCGATAATATTTTGGCCTCAGTACGACGTGATCGTGTCAATGCCATGATCGCGTTATATCGAGCTGTAGGCGGTGGTTGGACGGCAACGGATTCCTTGGCCTTGACTGGGCTTGCGCAAACAGCATTGAAAGATACGACTATAGGCAATACAAAACCATGACATTCATTTCGCGCAGCAGGCTCAACGGATTCGTAGTGAGCAGTCTACTCAGTTTGGTTGGCTTAGCCGCAGGGGCGCAGTTCGCGCAGGCGAGTCAAGGCGCGCCACGGGCGGGTCTGACCGTAACAGTAACGCACCCTGAAGTCACGCAAATCGCAGCGGTCATAACAGCCAATGGCAGTGTCGCTGCTTGGCAAGAGGCGCTGATTGGCGCGCAAGTAGGCGGCTTGCGCATGGCCGAGGTGCTGGTTAATGTTGGCGATATTGTTCAAAAAGGGCAGGTGCTCGCGCTCTTTGCCACGGATACCGTGCTGGCGGATTTGGCGGTGCAAAAAGCGCAGCAAGCCGAAGCGCGGGCGGCGCTAGCCGATGCCAAGGCCAACGCCGAGCGTGCACGTAGCCTAAAAAATTCGGGCGCTTTATCGGCCCAACAGATCAATCAATATTTGACAGCAGAGCAAACGGCCCAAGCCAGACTCGAGGCCACGGCCGCGCTCGTTCAAGTTCAAGCTTTAAGACTGAAATACGCTGAGGTGCGTGCGCCTGATGATGGTGTCATTTCAATGCGCCAAGCCACCGTGGGTTCGGTTGTGCCACCAGGTACCGAGTTGTTTCGCATGGTGCGTCAGCAGCGCCTTGAATGGCGCGCTGAGGTGACCTCTGAAGAACTCAGTCGGATTAAAGTTGGGATGCCTGTAGATGTGTTTCCTGCGAGTTTGCCTAAGGGGGCGCCCGCTATGCTCGGTAAGGTTCGTGTGATTGGCCCAACCGTTGATCCGCAGGCGCGAACAGCCGTGGTCTTTGTTGACTTGCCTAAAAACCCGAATGACGAGCCTCCTGTTCGGGCGGGTATGTTTGCAAGCGGCCAGTTTCAATTAGGTTCCACGCAAGGCTTGACCTTGCCACAAGAGTCAGTCGTCATGCGCGATGGGTTTAGTTATGTGTTTAAGGTTGGTGAGAATCAGCGTGTGGTGCAGACTAAGGTCAGTGTTGGGCGTAGGGTGGGCGTCCGCATCGAAGTGCTCGTCGGTGTGACTGCCACCGATAAGATCGTTGAGTCAGGAGCCGGGTTTTTGACCAACGATGACTTGGTTGCGATTTCAGCGACGGCTCAGGCTAAGTAGACAAAAAGATGAATTTTTCCGCCTTCTCGATTCGCAATCCTATTCCAGCGATTCTGCTTTTTATTTTGCTGTCGATTGCTGGCGTGTTGGCCTTCAAGGCGATTGGCGTTCAAGATTTTCCGGATATTGAATTGCCGATGGTGACGGTCGAGGCGCAATTGCCGGGCGCTGCACCGGCGACGCTCGAAACCGAGGTCGCGCGTAAGTTAGAAAATTCAATTGCCACATTGCAGGGCATTAAAAATCTCTACACCAAAATACTCGAAGGTGTGGTGGTGATTACCGTTGAATTCATTCTTGAAAAAGATCCCATGGAGGCGGTGAACGATGTGCGAGATGCTGTGGCGCGCGTACGGGCCGAACTTCCTGCCGATGTGCGTGATCCAACCGTTGTGCGTGCGACGACAGCTGGTAAGCCATTGTTAACTTATGCGGTCACGTCTAAGCAAATCGACGAAGAGGCATTGTCTTGGTTTGTAGATAACACCGTGGCCAAGCAGTTGTTGACGGCGAACGGCGTTGGCCGCGTGAAGCGCATGGGTGGCCTCACCCGCGAGGTGAGAGTCGAGTTAGATCCCGCTCGGATGGCGGCGCTGAATGTGACTGCGGCTGAGGTCTCGCGTCGTTTGCGTCAAATTCAACAAGAGGCGCCCGGTGGTCGGGGCGACGTGGGCGGCGCCGAACAAGCTGTGCGGACCATTGCAACAGCAAGTTCAGCCGACGAGCTCGGTAAGCTTGATTTTTCGTTACAAGATGGACGTAGAGTTCGTCTGAATCAAATCGCAACGATTGTTGATGCTACGGCAGAGCGCCGCTCGATGGCCTTGGTAAACGGTCAAACGGTCGTGGCCTTTGAAATTATGCGTAGTAAAGGTGCGAATGAAGTCGCGCTCGCAAAAGAAGTGCGGCAAGTCATTAATAACCTGCGCGTCGCACGGCCTGACATTCAGATCACAGAGCAAATTGATAACGTCGCAAAAACTGAAGAAAACTTCGAAGGCTCGATGCACTTGCTGTACGAAGGTGCGATTCTGGCGGTGATTGTCGTTTGGTATTTTTTACGCGACTGGCGTGCAACCATTGTGTCGGCTGCAGCCTTGCCTTTGTCGATTTTGCCTGCATTTTTAGGGATCTATTTATTTGGCTTCACCTTAAATATGGTGACGCTGACGTCTCTAGCGCTCGTAGTCGGCATTCTTGTCGACGATGCGATCGTTGAGGTTGAAAATATCGCGCGCCATCTGCGCATGGGTAAAACGCCTTTTCAGGCTGCGCTTGAGGCGGCCGATGAAATTGGCCTAGCCGTCGTTGCGACGACGTTTGCGTTGGTGGCTGTGTTTTTGCCGACCGCTTTTATGGCAGGGATTCCAGGAAAGTTTTTTAAACAATTTGGCTGGACCGCAGTCCTTGCTATTTTGGCGTCGCTTTTGGTTGCACGTTTGCTGACGCCTATGATGGCAGCTTACCTGATGAAAGCAGTACCAGAGTCAGCGCGTGAGCAAAGCGATGGCTGGGTGATGCGTCGTTACCTCAAATCAGTGAACTGGTGCTTGTCGCATCGACTACTGACGCTTGTGTTGGCCACACTATTTTTTGCGGGCTCCATTGCGCTTGTTCCGCTCTTGCCCAAAGGGTTTGTGCCGCCGGCGGATCGCAGTCAAACACTGGTCAATATTGAACGCGCGCCGGGTAGCACGTTGCAAGAGACCTACTTAGCGGCTGAGCGTGCGCGCCTCAAACTTGAGACGATTCCTGAAGTGGTTAAAGTCTTCAGTTCGGTCGGTGCAGGCGTGTCAGGAGATGCGTTTGCCCGAGGCTCTGCAGCCGAGGTGCGCAAGGCGTCTTTGACAGTCACTTTAGTACATCGCTCAGATCGCAAAAAAAATCAGCAAGAGATTGAGGCCGATATTCGCAACTTGCTTGCGCGCGAGCCCGGGGTTCGTGTGACGGTTGGGCCGCAAGATGTGGGCGTAAAAATGCAGATCGTCCTGCAAAGCGAAGACCCGGTTGCCTTAACCGCAGCGGCGCATGTGGTTGAGGGCGAGCTGCGCGGCTTAAAAGGTGTGGGTAATGTATTGTCGTCGGCTAGCTTGGTGCGCCCTGAATTGATCGTACGCCCCGACTTTGCACGTGCGGCAGATTTAGGCGTGACGGCGCAAAGTATTGCTGAAACCTTACGCGTGGCAACCAGTGGCGACTATGACGTGAGTTTGCCAAAACTGACCTTGTCAGAACGACAGATTCCGATCCGGGTCAAATTGCCTGACGCGGCACGCACGGATATTGACGCGCTCGCGCGCTTAACGGTGCCGGGTCGCTACGGCCCTGTTTTGCTGGGTAACGTGGCCACCCTGACGATGGATAGCGGCCCCGCGCAGATTGATCGTTTAAACCGTAGCCGTAATGTTGTGCTTGATGTCGAGTTGGGCTCGCGTCAGTTGGGTGAGGTCTATGCCGAGGCGATAGCCTTACCGGGGTTGCGAAACTTGCCCGCAGGTGTGCGTCAAACTGAACTCGGCGATGCGAAAGAAATGCAAGCGCTTTTTGCGAGCTTTGGCTTGGCGATGGCGATCGGCTTGCTGTGTATCTATATGATTTTGGTTTTGCTGTTTCACGACTTTTTGCAGCCGATCACTATTTTGGGTGCCTTGCCGCTTTCGATAGGGGGCGCTTTTGTTGCGTTGCTGTTGACCGGAAAAAGTTTTTCAATGCCTTCGTTGATTGGTTTGATTATGTTGATGGGGATTGTGACCAAGAATTCAATTTTGCTGGTTGAGTATGCGATTGTGGCCAGACGCGGTGGAGTCTCGCGCACAGATGCTCTGTTAGATGCTTGTCATAAAAGGGCGCGTCCAATCGTGATGACGACGATCGCAATGATCGCTGGGATGTTTCCGATTGCTATTGGCTGGGGGTCGGATCCAAGCTTTCGCTCGCCTATGTCGATCGCGGTGATGGGTGGTCTGTTGACCTCGACCATACTCAGTTTGTTGGTGATCCCCGCTATGTTCACCTACGTTGACGACGTAGCGATTTGGTTACAGAGAATGAAAACGAAGGTGCTGCGCAGCGCTTAACGAAGCGACTGCGCATTGTCTGTCTCTAAGCCTTTGCGCAGCGCTTAACGAAGGGCTCGAACTGAGTCGAGTTCATTAGCCTTTACGCATCGTATAGAACACCGGCCCTTGCGCTTGAAAATTTACCCAACCCTTGCGTAACGCCATGAGGTTATAGGCGGCACCTAAAGGGATGTAGGGAACTTGGTCTAGCACCTGTAGTTGAATATCCTGGCAGAGTGCTTTACGTTGCTCAAGCGTTGGGGCGTAAAACCAAGCTGTGCGCAATTTTTCAAGGGTGGGGTTGGTGGGCCAGCCAAACCAAGCCTGTTTACCGGTTCCTCGAATTCCTAGATTATTCGTCGGGTCGAGGTTGCTCGTGCCAGTCATGGCGGTGAATCCTACGTGCCAGCCGCCCGAGGCAGGTGGCTCTTGGCTATTGCGGCGCTGCAAATAGCTGCCCCAGTCCATTGAACGCAAGTCGACTTTCAAGCCCAGCTTTTTAAACAAATCCGCAGTGACCAGGGCCGCCGCGTGATACTTGGGCGAATCGACTGGGTCAAGCAGCACGAGTGGTTCGCCCTTGTAGCCAGACTCTTTGATGAGCGAGCGGGCAAGGCCAAAATCACGTTTGCCGGTCAGTTTCTCTAATCCCGCCTTGGTGGCCATGGGCGTGCCCGGTACCCAAACCCCGACTTGATCACTCCAGTATTCAGGAAAATCTGAGCCATTGGCTGCGGTCATGTATTCGGTTTGATTCACCACAGCAAGAATGGCACGACGCATCAAGACATTATCAAAGGGAGGATGAAGGTGATTAAAACGCATGATTGAAATTGCTGGCAATGGGCTTTTAATCAGCGTAATTGCGGGGTCTTTGCGTAAGATTGGGATGAAGTCGTTATCGATCGACTCGATACCGTCCACCTCGTTGTTTTGTAGCGCAGCCACTGCAGTGGCGCGGTCATTGATGACTTGCCATTTGATCTCGGTGACATGCGCAATTTTTGGCCCTGCAGTATTGCTGACCGCCCCCTCGGTGCGTGGAACATAATCAGTGAATTTTTCGTAAACGACTTGAGAGCCAGAGACCCATTTGTCAGCGATAAAACGATAAGGGCCGCTGCCAATCATTTCTTTCACTGGGACATTGTCGGGCGTTTTGGCAAGTCGTTCTGGCATGATCGAGGCCGATGCACCCGCGAGCGAGTACATCAGCAAAGGAAACGGCTTGCTCAGGGTAATTTCGACGATTTTTTCGTTGATGGCCTTGAGTTCATTGATCAGGCCAAACAGAGTCTGCCCAAGTGGGTTGCGCTTGCCGAAACGGGTGATGCTTGCGACGATATCCTTTGACGTGACAAGACTGCCATCATGAAATTTGAGTCCGTCACGTAGAGTGAGTTTCCAGGTCAAATCATTATTTTCGAGCGTTTGGCTACCTACCATTTGTGGTTGGGGCTGATAGTTTTCGTCCAATCCATAAAGCGTGTCAAAGACCTGCAGCGCGTGACACGCGGTAATGGTCGCAGTTGTGAACATCGGATCAAGCAAGGCGAGATCCGTTTCGGGCACCCAGCGTAATAGTGATTTGCCCGCTTGCGCGAAGCTCAGTGATGGTAACTGAGCAAGGCTAGTGGCAACACCAGAACTAAGGATGAAGGTTCTGCGATCCATAAGAGGGTCCAGTGAGTGACTGAAAAAATTAACGTGCGGGTGCTGAGCGTTTAAACCAAAGCAATGAAAGAGCCAGCGCTAAGATCGTCAGAGCAAGCGATAGTGCACCAAACAGGGCAGTGACTTCAGTATCACGTCTTTCGAGAGAAAATTTGCTCGATAAATGCTGATAGACCTCTTTTAAATCCTGCGAGTTACCCGCCCGAAAAAACTCACCCTCGGTGATTTTTGCCATCGCTTGTAGTGCTTTCTCGTCGACGCGTGCATAGAACGACGAGCCTTCAAAGCCGGGGATAAAACCATTGGGGGTTCCGAAGGCCACTGTGTAGACGCGAACACCTCGCTGGGCGGCTTGCTTGGCCGCAGCGAGCGGATCGGGTCCGCTGGTACGTCGGCCATCTGAAAGCAAGATGATTGCACCGTTGGTATAGGATCCTGGAGGAACGGGTGCGGGGGCAGCGGTCGGTGGCGTAACAGGTTTACGCTCTGCCAGTGGTTTGCTGCCCCAGCGCCCAAATTCATCGCCATAGATCGCTGCTTGCAGGTCTACCCCAGAGTTCGGAAGCAAGGTCGCTAACGCGAGCAATAGCCCACTGCCCGTGGCGGTGCCGCGTTGCAATTGAAAGCGATCCACTGAGGCGACTAACGCTTCGCGTTCGTCAGTGACTNGTTGCACNACTTGCGCCGTGCCAGCAAAAGAGACCACACCAACGCGAATATTGTTAGGAAGCTCGCGTAAAAACTCTTTGACAGTTGCCTGCGCGGCTCGAATGCGGTTGGGCTCAACGTCTTCGGCCAGCATGCTGCGTGAGACGTCAACCGCAAGCACAAGGGTCATGTAGTCAGCAGGTAACGTGACTTGTGCGGTTGGCCTGGCACCACCAATTACGGCAGCGCACAACGCCAGCCACAATAACACCGGAGGCGTGTGACGGCGCCAGCTGTTACGCGGACCGAGCGCTTGGCGAATGATGGTGAGGTTCGGATACGTATACGCAAAGCGATGTTTGCGCTTCAGTAGCCAAAGATAGATCAAGGGCAGCGCAAGCACTAAAGCAAAACACCATAAAAAGTGTGGCCAAATAAAGTGCATGAAGGCATCAGTAGAGTTATGATGAATCATCACTTTATCACCGCTTGGCGGGATTGGGTTATTTATGAAACGGGCCGCGCTCTATAGCCGTCGTTCAGTCTCAGGTCAAAAAAATCCTGAGGAGTCGGTTGCGGTTGACGCGTCTGTTTTACCAAGTGCCCCGTCATTAAAGGTTTTGTGGTTGNGCGGGCGCTATGAGCGGCTTGGCTGGTTGGCGCTAGGCGCCCTGTTGAGTCTGTCGATGCTGTTTGTCTACGACTATTTTCAACCGGCGCGTACTGAGTTGACGCAAGAGCAGATTGACGCGGCGGTCTTGCACACCCTGGCGACTAAAGAATTACCTGCACGTGCGGCAAGGGCGGCCGCGCTCATCGCACCTTCGATCGTGCGTATTCGTGGTGACATCCTTGAGGCGAAAGGCACGCAGGTGGGGGACGATGACTTTGGCGTCGGGNCTGGCGTGGTCATTAAAGACGATGGCACGATTTTGACCAATTTGCATGTCGTCGCTTCGGCGCCGCGACTCGTCGTGACCTTTGCCGATGGTTTGGAGTCGCCTGCGGTGATCGTTTCTGCCCAGCGCGACAAAGACTTGGCTGTATTGAAACCGTTAAATATCCCTGATGATTTGCAGCCCGCTACGCTAGGCTCAAGCCAAAATCTGAGCCCGGGCGACGACGTGGTGGCAGTGGGTTTCCCTTTTGGTCTGGGCGCCTCGGTGTCGGCAGGAGTGATTTCTGGTTTAAATCGCACGTTTAAGCCAGCAGAAGGCCCGCCGTTGACTGGCCTGATTCAGTTTGACGCGGCTGCTAATCCTGGCAACTCAGGTGGCCCCTTGGTCAACATGGCCGGCGAAGTGCTAGGGATTGTGACAGCTATTTTGAACCCAACCAGTATCAGAACATTTATTGGCATTGGCTTTGCCATCACGATAGAGAGTGCGGGGACGGCNTTNGGNATGCCNCCGTTTTAGTGGTTAGGTCATGAATAACGAGAAATAGCGATGAATAGTGATCCTCAAGCGTGGAACCGTGGTCAATCACCGCAACCTGTTCAAGAGACAGCCGTCTTAATGGAACGAGTGCTGTACGAAGTCAAGCGTATGGTGGTCGGACAAGACCAGTTTTTAGAGCGGATGTTAGTTGCGATTTTGGCGCAAGGCCACTTGCTGATCGAGGGCGTGCCGGGATTGGCCAAAACCTTGACGGTCAACACCTTGGCCAAAGCGATACAAGGTACGTTTAAGCGGATTCAATTTACGCCTGACCTGCTGCCGGCAGATTTAGTGGGCACGCAAATTTATAACCAACGAACGAGTGAATTTAGTACGGTGCTGGGGCCCGTCTTTGCCAATCTTGTGCTTGCTGACGAAATTAATCGGGCACCCGCCAAGGTGCAAAGCGCGTTGCTTGAGGTGATGCAAGAAAGACAAGTCACCATTGCAGGGCAGACCCACAAGGTGCCATCGCCGTTCTTGGTGATGGCAACGCAAAATCCGATCGAGACTGAAGGCACTTACCCNTTGCCTGAGGCGCAGGTTGATCGTTTCATGATGAAAGTGTTGGTGGGCTACCCCAAAGAAGAAGAAGAATTTGTGATCGTGCAGCGCGTGATTGGGCCGGCGATCGATATCGGCGCTGTTGCAACGACTGAGCAAATCGCAGCGCTGCAGTCGCAATCTCGCCAAGGCTACGTTGACCCGGGTTTGATTCAATATGCTGTCAAGCTTGTGTCAGCGACGCGAGATCCCGCTCGCTTTGGGTTACCTGATCTCGCGCGTTACCTGACGTTTGGTGCGAGTCCGCGCGCGACCATTGGTCTAATCGAAGGTGCACGCGCCTTGGCATTTTTGCGCGGACGTAGCTATGCGTTACCGCAAGACGTTGTGGATTTGGTGCCCGATGTCTTGCGCCATCGCCTGGTGTTGTCGTACGAGGCATTATCAGAAGGATTGTCAGCAGATCAGCTGATTGAGAAAATCTTGCGTGTCGTACCTGTGCCTGATAAGCCACTCGACAGTCATGTTCGCGTTTCTTAAACGTCTCAAGCGTCCCACAGCTGCCGCGCGCGCCTCTGAGCACTCTGCGGTTGTGCCAACTGCTGAGGCCTTGCTCAGGCAACTCGAGTGGACGGTGATTCGTCGGTTGGACGGCCAACTGCAAGGCGACTATCGCACGCTCTTTCGCGGGGCCGGTTTGATGCTCGCCGACTTGCGAGAGTATCAAGCGCACGACGACGTTCGCCATATTGACTGGAACGTGACAGCCAGAATGCAAACGCCTTATGTGCGCGAGCATCAAGAAGATCGCGAGATGACGGCGTGGTTTTTGATAGATTTATCTGGCTCGGTTGATTTTGGCTCTGGGGCGATCAGTAAAAGAACTCTGGCGATTGAATGTGTGGGTGTGTTGTCACGATTGTTGACAAAACATGGCAATCGTATCGGTGCGCTGCTGTATACCGGTGCAGGAGGGCACGCGAATGTTGTGATAACTGCACGCTCAGGTAGGCGACAGGTGCTGCATCTATTAGAGCGTATGACGCAGGCTGAGTCAGTCAAGCAAACGCAAGAAACCGATTTAGGTAAGCTCTTGACCGATGCGCAGTCGATCTTAAAGCGTCGCTCAACTGTTTTTGTGTTGTCTGATTTTTTAAGTCAGCCCGGCTGGGATCGTGCCTTGAATCAATTGGCGCGTCGTCATGAGGTTGTTGCGATTCGCTTGTTCGACCCGATTGAGGCAGTCTTGCCTAACAATGGTCTGTTGGTGATGCAAGACGCTGAGACGGGTGAGCAGATTTTTGTTGACTCGCACGACAAGGCTTTTCGGCAGCGTTTTGCTGAACAGGCCGTGCTTCGCGAAGAACAGTTACGTGAATGTTTTGCAAATGCCGGGGTTGATTGCCTTGAGCTACAAACAGATGAACCCCTAGATCAGGCGCTTGTGCGTTTTACGCGATTACGTAAACGGCGAAGTCAGCTGGCCACAGGTGCCGCTGCAAGCGCTACCGCGAACACGTTGGCGGGTCATTAGCTCTATGGTGGCCTTGAACTCTTTGACCTTGCTTTGGCCCTCGCTGTTATGGGTCTTTGCCGGCTTGCCTGTGTTGGTTGGCGGCTATGTCTGGCTGTGTCGTTCCCAACCGTGGTCGCGTCATGGTTATGCGTTGTTGATGCTGTGTGGGATCAGTCTTGTCATATTTTCGTTGGCGCGGCCGCGCGCGGTGTTGCTATTGCCTGGCCGCTTAGATACGGTGATGCTAGCAATTGATACGTCTGGAAGCATGCGAGCCACCGACGTGCAACCGAGTCGAATTGAAGCGGCGCAGGCTGCGGTGCGTACGTTTATTGCCGAGCAACCTTCTCAGGTCAAAGTCGGTATCGTCACGGTGGCAAGTACCGCTGCCGTGGCGCAAGCCCCAACGGTGAGCCGTTCTGAACTCTATCAGGCGATCGAAGCGCTGCCCTTGCAAACAGGTTCTGCGTTGGGCAGTGGTATCTTGATTGCTCTGGCGCAATTATTGCCAGGTTCGGGTATCGAAGTTGAAAAGCTTCTCACTGAAGCAGATCGGCCGCCACCCAAAGACACAGGCAAGCCCTTGGGCGCTGATCCAAAAGGCTCTACGCAGATCAAGCTTGACCCAGGATCAAACAAGGCCCTTGCGATTGTGTTGATCTCAGATGGACAAAGCAACATGGGGCCTGATGTGCTGAAGATGGCCCAGCTCGCAGCAGACCACGGCGTGCGAGTCTATACCGTGGGCGTGGGTACACCCGAAGGTGTGGTGTTAAAGGCGCAGGGTTTGTCGATGCGCGTCAAGCTTGATGAGACAGTACTTAAAAAAATTGCCGATATCACCTTGGCTGATTATTATCGTGCAACAAATGCGAGTGATTTGAAAAAGGTTTACGCTTCACTTGCCACCACGATACGCCTGGAGAAACACCAAAGTACCGAGGTGACGGCCTTGTTTTTAGCATTGGGTGCGCTGCTGATCTTGCTCGCTGGCTTGCTATCGCTGCGACGTGCTGCTCGAATACTTTAACAATAAGCGTTAGTGCCAGCGCGCACTTGTTGAGCTTTAAATGGTCAATGCGCTGACAGAGCCTTGGAGCGGGCCTGCAACGCATTGCCTGATATTCTCACAATGCAATCACAATGCACTCACACTGCTCTAGTGATGCTCAGGCTAACGCATCAGTTGCCAACGATCGTTTGCATAACTGACACGCTGTTCTTCAACTAGCTTTTGCAGGTGTGCAAAAAGCGAGCGCATGGCAACTTTATGCAGTTTTTCTGCCGTGTCTTTATAAGCAACTGGCACGAGTTCTTCAAGCGTCACGGGTTGTTCAAAGGTTTTAAGCGCAGCCACTACTTTATTCTCACGGTCTTGGCGATGAATCAACACGCGTTCGACAGCGTCCTTAGGTTTGTCCATCAAGAAGCCGTGCCCCGGCGCTAGAAAATCAATCTGCTCCTCTAGCAGCAGGCGCAATGACGCGAGGTATGTCGCCATATTGCCGTCTGGTGGGCTAATGACGACGGTTGAGCCCTGCATAAGATGGTCACCCGTAAACATCAGGTGTTCGGTTTCGTGCAGGTAACAGACTTGATTTGAGGCGTGCCCAGGCACGTGGATCACGCGCAGGTCTGCGCCTGCAACTTGCAGCCTCTGTTGATGACTCACAACGACATCAGGTACAAAGGTTTGGTCTTGATTGGGGTAGGGCGGTGGGGGCATGCCAAACAGTGTTGCACCTGTTCGCGCCTTCAGTTCAAGTGCGGCGGGTGAATGGTCAAGATGTGTGTGAGTACAAAGAATCCATTTAATTGGTCCGCGTGCGGCTTGTATCAGGGCGTTGATATGCTCGGTAAGAGGTGGCCCTGGGTCGATGACTGCCACGCCCGTCTCTTGATTGCCGATGAGATAAGAGTTTGTGCCTGGACCCGTCATCATTCCTGGGTTGGGGGCGGTGAGGCGCCATACGTTTGGTGCAATTTCTACGGGGACACCGGGTTCGATATATGTTTTTGCAGTGCCCTCGCCTTGCGGATCGATTTTTCCGAGTTCGGCGTAGGCGTAATCGCTCGCGACGAGTGTTTGAAGCTCGCCGTTTCGCCCCGTACCCATGCGCGGTGTCATGAGTTGTTTGGGTTTTGGCTCGCGCGCGTGGTCGAGAAGGTCTTGCACGGTGGCAAAACGCGAAAGGCTTTCTAGCGTCTTAATCGTTGGAAACATCAAGTCGATTTCACCCACGCGACTTTTTTCGATCGCATCGGCGGGGCGTACCCATCTCTGCCCAACAGTCTCGTAGTCATCCTGTTTAGCGATTTGACCGACTGGCGCCTGCGCCACAAAAAAACGGGTGTCGTAACGCTTAGGGCGCCCAGGCATCGTGATCCAATGACTGAAGTAGGCGATTTTGTCAGTCGCTACACGAAATTGCTCGGCTTTAAGTACATCCACAAAGGTGATTTTATTTTCAGCGAGTGCGGTTCGCAGGTCAGACAGACGCATTGCATCGTGTTCGTTGAGTTGCACCAACTCGTCATCGTGTCGATAGCCGAGCAACAGTCCGGATTCTTCAAAGCACTCACGAATGGCGGCAATCCAATAGGCAAGCCCACCTTTCTCGATGCCCAGCGTGTTGCTGGCAAGATCATCCGTTAAGCCGACACAGAGCGAGGCGATCTCATCGTGATGGTCTGTCGGGTCGAGTCCGCCACCCGGAAAAACATGCATTCCCTTGGCAAACGCGACTTCTGTTGTGCGCTGCATCATAAAAACTTCAATACCCTCACTGGTGTCGCGTGCGAGGATGACGGTGGCTGCAGGACGGGGCACGACGATGGGTGGATTCAATGGTGTCTCACTTCGGTTATCTGACAGGCGGTATTTTGTTGTT
>JGI25914J50564_10000036_pt1 | contig 36451 bp, 49 predicted proteins | sample LauGreSuBDMM15SN_2_FD_50564 | JGI IMG/M metagenome (IMG submission 50564) | reverse complement strand
GATCGTTTACTTTCAACCAATGGATATACATTAACTAATGTAGTATCATGTTGCGAGATGTGTAATATAATGAAGAAATGTTCTACACCATCTGTATTTGTGAATCGTGCAACACATATTTCAGTATATAATAAAAGAATAGAAGGACAATTTTATCCAGATTGTTTTATAAATACAACTGATGTATCTTATAGTAAATATAAAGGTTGTTCAATATCTAGACAAATTGAATTTTCAATTACACAAGAATATTTTAATAAAAAAATAAAAGAACAATGTTATTTGTGTGGAAAATTTCCTAGTCAAACTCATATGAATGGGTTAGATAGAGTAGATAGTTCAATTGGATATATAGAATCAAATTTACAAACTTGTTGTGGTAATTGTAATTTTATGAAAAATAATTATACACTTGATTTATTTTTAAATAAATGTGAATTAATTAGCAAATATTATTCTTCACAACATAGAGTTATCGAACGAGTACAAGAAATGAGACAAATTGTAAAAGGAAATAAATTAAGTTCAGAAGAACAAAAAGAAAAACGAAGAATTCAGAAACAAGCACAACGTGAAGCTCTTCGCAAAAAATATGGAGATGAAGAATATAAAAAATTACATGCTAAGCAAATTGCAGAACAACGTAAAAAGAAAAACAATGAAAACTAAATAAATTATATATTTTTTTTAAATAAACTATTTGTGTAAACAACATAAATAGTTTTCCAATAATATTTGTATGTCTCTGTATGTCTTCCAATAATAGTGTATGTCTCCATATGTCTCCACCCATACCATACATTTTGATCAATTTGAATATGCAAGTCCCCCCATTCCGCTCATAATTCTTAGGACATTATAGTTGGTAGCGTACACACGAACCTTGGCAGTGGATGTACCCTGAACAGTTGCGTTGGAGAGAACGAGCTGTAAGGTGGCATTGTCAATGCGCGAGAAGTTGCATGTGCCCGATGGCTGATGCTCCTCAGGCCGGAGAGCAAACGAGTAGACGTTGATGCCTGCGTCGGGTGTGCGAGTGTGGGCGAAGAAAGGCTGGACAAGGTCAAAGTAGCTGCCCTCACGCTCAGAGAACCGATCCTGACCGTTGAGCTGAAGCTTGGCAGTAACTACTGGGTTCTCACCCCAGCAGTGGAGCTTGAGAGCAGTCTGCGAGAGAACGAATGTGCCAGCATCCGAAACATAGGACTGATCGGTGCTATTGGCGGAAGGAGGAGCAGCCATGTTAGTGCCAAAGTAGCCGGTATCGCCAGCGGGTTGGGAGTTAACATTCCACATCTGGTTGTAGGTAATGCCCGATCCATCCATTGCGCCTGCTAACTGGAAGAGACCGTTAGCATCAATGAAGGATGTATTAACACCACCGACACCGCCAGCAGCAACCGAGTTAGGGCCGCCGAAAGCATGGATNGCATTAGGAAGAGCATCAATAGCATCAGTGTAGTTGAATGGCTGAGCACCAAGAGCCCGGTTAAGAGTGGCAGTGCTGGTGAACGAGCCACAGTAGTCAACGTTGGAATCAGGCTGTACAACCCAGATGAGCTCCTTGACAGGGTGGTTGAAGTTGAGCTTGATCTTGTTGGAGGACGAACCAACCGACTCATCACCAGTGAACTGGAGCTGCTCAATGAGGTACTCGTGGGGGTTCTGTGCCATGCGCCGGCGCTCATCAGTGTCAAGGAAGATATAGTTGACATAGAGCGAAGCAGCAACAAGGGACTGGTTGTAGGCAGCGGTTACCTTTACAGACGAATCTGTGCCATCCGATAAGCTGCTGACTGCCCATAGAACCTCATCAATAGGACGAAGATCAATATTAATACGAACCTCGTGGTACTGAAGGGCAATAAGAGGAAGAGCAAGCCCGGGATTCTTGCAGAACCAGAACTGGAGAGGGATGTAGAGGGTGGTCTCAGGGAGGGCATTACGAGGAGCGCAGATCTGCTTGGGGGCAACTGCCTCGCAAGGGCCATCAACATCCGAGAAGGATGGATCAGTAATGTAGGTTAGCTGGGTAGTGTTGCCGACCATCTTGAAGTAGCCATCCTCCTGGCCAGCAGGCATGGTTAGCTGATTCCAGATGTGCATCCAGTCACCGTAGTGGCGGTCAATGCGCTGACCACCAATCTCGACCTCAACCTGGGAGATGAGCTGCTCACCAGGGAAATCGAGCCAGCGAGCATAAACAGGCGACTTGCCGCCAGAAATTACATTGCCGAGATCCTGGCTGATCTGGGGAAGAGTGACCTGAAGGATGGTGCTGTGGGCAAGATCTCCGTTACGGGAGATGGTGCATGTTACACGTCTGCCGAAGTCGGCTTGACCGTTGAATGTTTGCTCAATTGCTTCCATGGCAAAGTTAGTGTACCTGCGGTAGGTAACTTTCCAGAAAGTAATCTGAGGATTACCAGTAAGATACACGTCTTGTGCGCCATAAGCTACTAATTGCATTAAACCGCCTCCCATCTTATAATATTGCTAAAGAAAATAATTTTAGAAATAAACAAATAATTAACTATATTTTTTAATAAATTTTTCTAAATAAGAATGTAAAAAATATTTTTGTTGTTGATTATGCCGTCGTTTAAAAATATAAGTGTTATTTTTTTTATGTACATACCATCCATCCTCAATTGCCTTAATTATAAATTTATGTTTATTCATTTACATAATATTGTATTTTTAATTTAAATGTTCTACCCAATAGTTTAACAATGTACAAAACAAAAAACAAGGATATTCCGTTAATGTTAGATAAAAAACATTCCGACATTATTGAACAATTTACAACAGATAATAAAATAACTATTCCTAAATTACAACATGAAATTTCATTGTTAAAACAATCCAAAACAAAAGAAGCAACCGAACAAAGTACTTTGATAAATCAGCAAATATCTAAATTACAACAAAAACATATTGATTATTATTTAGATAACAGCAAATACATTTTTGGATATTTTGAAGAAAAAAAGAAAATATCAGAATGTAAAACTCCTGTAAAAACACTTAACCAATTTTTCAATATTGAAAAACCTACAGAAGAATATAAATGTAACAATTATACGATACAATATTTAAAAAATATACAAGAACCTACACCCTCGCAAAACAATTTCGTTAACGTATTTTTATGTAAAGAATGTTCAGTTGGCGAAATGATCCAAATCGATTATGAAGGTGTTTTGATTTGTAATAATTCAAGATGTGCAAACCAAATTGTTTATTTAGTAGAACATGAAAAAACCTCATACAAGGAACCTCCTAAAGAAGTATGTTTTTATGCATACAAAAGAATTAATCATTTTAGAGAAATATTGGCACAATTTCAAGCAAAAGAAAGTACACAAATNCCGGATGAAATTATTAAAAATATCAAAAAACAAATAAAAAAAGAACGTATCAATATTGCTACTATAACNAATAAAAAAGCAAAAGAGATATTGAAAAAATTTGGGTACAATAAATATTATGAACATATTCCGTTTATCAAAGATAAATTGGGTATTAAACCTCCAATTATGACACCCGATCTTGAAGATAAATTGTGCAGTCTTTTTATGGAAATTCAGAGACCNTATGCAAAATATTGTCCAGATGACCGTGTAAATTTTTTAAATTATTATTATACAATTTATAAATTATGTGAATTGTTAGATGAAACTGAATTTTTACCCTATTTTCCAATGTTAAAAGATAGGGAAAAACAAATTGAACAAGATGAAATATGGAAAAAAATATGTAAGGAATTAAATTGGGAATTTGTCCCTACCATATAGATTTATTTTTATCTGGAATTAGATAAGAATAATATAGATTAATTGTAATGGGATCTGAAATTGAAAAAATGAAAGAAGAAGTACTACGAAACATAAAACAAACAACTATTTTAGAAGAAAATACATTTATGAAACAACTATTGAAAGAAGATAGTAAATATTACACACGAATGAATGAACTAATAAGTTTTTATCCATTATATAAAACAAATACGACTCCAAATAATCAAACTGGTTATAGGCAGCAATTATCTATTGTAAATAGTGTAACAAAATCAATTGAAATAATTACTTCTGCAATACAAACTAAGATAGAAATATTTACTAAATCATTAACAAATACAGATCGCGAAATAACAAATTTAAAAGAAACCTATAAAAATTTAGAAAAGTATGATGGAGACTATAAGGCATTAGACTTAACTTCACAACGATTATTGAAAGATTATGTCAACATATATTCAACTCAACGTATTATGATTTGGATAAAAGGTATTATTATCCTTTATTTAGTCTATAGATTGGTTTCTGCAGCATATAAATATAATCAAATATGGTTTTATGTGATGTTATGGTTTGTAGGTATGATTGTTTTATATGTGATGAATTATGTTTATTATGTATGGAATAATTTCGTTACACTACCTCAAGGTGCCACTACAAATTCAGTAGATTCCCAAGCAATTCCATTAACATGTCAACATACAGAATTTGGATGTTGTCCAGATGGTGTAACAGTAAGTGTAAAAAATAAATTAAATTGTGGATGTGCAGATTCTACATATGGCTGTTGTGAAGATGGAGCTGATAAAAATCCAGATGGAACATGTTTACCCTATAATCCATCTCCTTTAGCGTGTAATCAAACCGAATATGGATGTTGTCCAGATAACATGACAATCAGTAATTCAACAGGAACTAATTGTAGAAATAAGGCAAGAGAACGACCTCCAATATGTTCCAGAACACAATATGGATGCTGTCCTGATGGAAGTACAATAAGTAATGTAGATCGTTCTAATTGTCCAGGCAGTTGTGCATTTAGCGAATATGGTTGTTGTCCAAATGGTGTTACTATTAGTAACCAAGATAGATCGAATTGTAATGTTCCAATATGTACATCTACAAAATATGGTTGCTGTCCAAATGGACATCCACGCAATCAAACAGGTAGTAATTGTTAAATATTTTTTTATACAGTTTGTATATGATTAATAAATTATGTATGCCTGCATTAATTTATTTAGTATTTATGATGATTCATATAACAATAGATTTGTACTATTCATTGTACAATATGGTTATTATAAAAATATGTATAGGAACAATAGGTACGTTATTACTTAACATATTATGTCAAAATAANATGTCTGTTATATCGTGGTTAATTGTATCTATTCCATTTATTATGATGACTGTAATAGCAACATTTATATTAGTTGTATTAGGATTAGATCCAGCAACTGGAAAAAATATAAAGGTATCAAAAAATTCTCCAAGTACAATTCCTTCTATTTATGCAACCCCTATATCCGTATCTGCACCACTAACAAGTTCAAATACAACTCAATCAACACAACCAACAAATCAAATCACAAATTATTATGGTGTATTAGCAAATAATCTTCCACCAGCACAATCTAATTATACATAAACAAATATAAATATAAAACACGAATTATACTATGCATACGATTTTAATTACAGGTGGATGTGGATTCATAGGATCTAATTTTATAAACCATTATTTTCATTATTCAAAATGTAAAATCATCAATATAGATGCAATGTATTATTGTTCTAATGAAAATAATATAGACATTCAAATTAGAAATTCAGATCGATATACATTGATTAAAGGTAATATTGCGTCAGTCGATCTTGTTCTACATATATTAAATTTTTTTAATATAGATACGGTAATTCATTTTGCAGCACAATCACATGTTGAAAATTCATTTTCAGATGCATTACAATATACAAATGATAATATTGTAGGAACACATACATTATTGGAATGTTGTAGATTGTATGGTAAAATAGGCAAATTTATTCATATTTCAACCGATGAAGTGTATGGAGAATCCATGTTGGAAGAAAATGAAAATAAAAAGAATGAAAATTCAATTCTATGTCCTACAAATCCATATGCAGCAACAAAGGCAGCTGCAGAATTAATTGTAAAATCGTATTATCATTCGTTCAACATGCCGATTATTATTACGCGTGGAAATAATGTATACGGCCCAAACCAATATCCTGAAAAATTAATCCCATTATTTATAAAATTATTAAAAGAAAATAAACCTGTAACAATTCAGGGAGATGGAACAAATGTACGATCTTTTTTACATGTAAATGATGTATGTAGTGCATTATCTATTATATTGGAGAAAGGACGAATTGGCGAAATATATAATATTGGAGGTGATGATTCGTGTGAATATTCTGTATATACAATAGCATGTCAATTAATTCAAATTATTCAAAAAACAGATCGATACGATCGTTGGATAAAATATATTAAAGATAGACCTTTCAATGATAAACGCTACTACATTAGCAACGATAAATTAAAAAAATTAGGATGGAATATTCAAATAGATTTTGATAAAGGCTTACAGGAGTTGTGTCATACACTATAAGGTTGGTAGTATTTTTTTGTCCATTCGTAAATATAATGTGCACAACCTCCTCCACTAAAAATGGATTGTTTGTACATTGCGTCGTCAAATATTTCTTTATCTACGTTGTAAAATTCAACCGGTTTATTATATATGGCGTGTAATAGTTGTAAAAATGTATAATATTCTTCCCAGTTTGAATCACTATCTTTCTTAGGTCCATTCCAATCGGATATTAATATTTTACAAGATTGAATATCTACTAAAAAGGCATGTCGGTAAGGCGGAACGGCCAAACTTATAATTTGCGGACCATGTTGAAGAGTAGAAGCAAAATGAAATAATAAATTAGGTTTAGATGATTGAATGGACGATTTATATGTAGAAGGTAATCTTCCAAAAGTTAAAGTTGGAATGTTTTTTTTCTCTGTTTGCATATTTTGTTTATTTTGAAATGAAAAAATAAACAAAATCTAATTCAATTTAATATTTGTATAATGTATGTCAAAAATATTAATGCCAAATGAAATTATATCAAATTGGAAAAAGATGTGTAATAAAAAACAAAAACTAGGTTATACTAACATACCTAGGTTAGATGAATACACAAATTATATATCTGCACAACAAGTACTTGATGACTTTAAAATAAAAAGTAAAAGAAAAAGTTGGATGACAAAATCATTTATAAACGAAAAACATAGAATGATAAATATGTATAATAAAACGTATGAATCAACAAAACAAAATACTAAAAAAATAAAGCATATTAAATCAAAAACAAGAAAATATAAATAATTTATGCACTACACGTTTCACAAGGTACAATAGTAAATTGTTGTACTTGATGTTTCGGCTTTCGACGCAAATAATAAATACCCGTTTTCAATCCTTGTTCCCAAGCATAAAAGTGCATAGAAGTCAAAATAGATGTGGTTGGGTCAGCAATCCATAAATTCAAACTTTGTGATTGGCAAATATAAGGTCCTCGATCGCGCGACATATTAATTAAATGTTTCATTGGAATTTCCCATACGATTTTATACTTTCGTTTAATCGTATCCGGCAAATCTAATGCTTGTATACTTCCTTTTTGTTCAATGATTTGATTTTTCAAAGTTTCATTCCATAATCCAAGATCAATTAATTCTTTCACCAAATATTGATTGACTACAATAAATTCTCCGGCAAGTGTTCGACGCACATATAAATTGCTTGTAAATGGTTCAAAACATTCATTGTTACCAAGAATTTGGGAAGTAGATGCAGTAGGCATCAAGGCAATCAATAATGAATTTTGTACACCATATTGTATAATTTGGGTACGAAGAGTATCCCAATTATATCTTGAAGAAGGAACTACATTCCATAAATCAAATTGGAAATGTCCCAACGATAATGGAGATCCGGCAAATGTATCATAGGGTCCCAACTCTTTTGCCAATTCCATACTTTGTTCCAGTGCAGCATGGTACATGGTTTCAAATATTTGTTTATTTAATTCAATTGCTTCTTCGCTGTGAAATGGCATATCCATTAGAGCAAATGCATCGGCTAATCCTTGTACGCCGATTCCAATAGGTCGATGTGTTTTATTTGCCAATGCTTTTTCGGTTGGATAATTGTTAACATCAATGAGTTTATTCAAATTTACAGTGATTACTTTTGTAACGTGATGTAATTCACTGAAATCAAACATTTTATCTTTTACGAAACTGGTAAGAGAAATACTTGCCAAATTACACACTGCAGTTTCATTTTTATCACTATATTGTATAATTTCGGTACACAAATTAGATGATTTAATGGTTCCTATATTTTGTTGGTTCGATTTCAAATTACAGGCATCTTTGTATAAAATAGAAGGATTACCCGTTTCCATTTGTGCAGCAAGTATTTTAAACCAAAGATCACGCGCCGGCATTTTTTTAATTTGGCTGCCTAACAATTCATAATTCAAATATAAATGTTTGTATTCTTCTCCATATACGTCATTTAGTCCTGGACAGCGATGAGGGCAAAACATAGACCAATCTTCATTATTTTTTACACGTTCCATAAATAAATCTGGAATCCAGATACCGTAAAATAAATCACGCGCTCTAAGATTTTCGTCACCAGTATTTTTCTTCAAATCGAGCCAATCTTCAATGTCTGCATGATCAGGTGACAAATAAATAGAAAATGATCCTTTGCGTTTTCCTCCTCCCTGATCTACATATCGTGCAGTTTCATTAAATGTACGCAACATGGGTATAATTCCGTTACTTACACCATTAGTTCCAGCGATAGGAGAACCTTTTGCCCGTACATTGTGAATATGTAGACCAATCCCTCCTGCTCGTTTAGAAATCTGTGCACACTGTTTCAACGTATCATAAATACCATCGATTGAATCATCCTGCATAGCTACCAAAAAACAGGACGAAAGTTGTTCGCAATTGGTTCCTGCATTGTATAGAGTTGGTGTTGCGTGTGTAAATTTCTTAAGGGACATTAAATCGTAACTTTCTTTTACTTTTACAAAATCATCTTTATGAATTGAAATGGCAACACGAAGCCACATGTGTTGCGGACGTTCTACAATTTGCCCATTGACTTTCATCAAATAAGCTCGTTCTAATGTTTTGAATCCAAAATAATCGATTAAATAATCGCGTGAATAATCCAACATATTTTCATAGGTAGATGTGTGCTTTTCAAGTAATTCATAGTAGTTTTGACTAATTACTTTAGAATTAAATAATTCATTAGCAATATCGATTAACAACTCGGAAGTATTTTTGTGATTGTTGGAAACAATAATTCTCCCAGCAAGTGTTCCAAAATCAGGATGACTGGATGATTTGTATGCACATTCACTTGCAGTGAGTTCATCAATTTTAGTCGTTGTAATATTATCATGCATTTTATCCATAATATTTATGACTAATTGTGTATAATTTAAATGGAGAGGTGGTTCCATCATACCGAGAGTTTTAATCCGATGCATAATTTTATCAAAAAGCATTCGTTGGATTGAACCGTCGCGTTTGATGACACACATTTCATCCATTTATATAACTATCGTAGATATTTTAAGTAAATTAATTTATAGTATTTTCTGAATTTTACTTTTATAATTGAAATGTTTTTTACAATAGGGTGATTGTAAAAAATGGAGGCAATCGAAGAAATACGAGAAGCTGTTTGGCAGAAGAATAAGCCAGAAGAAATGGTTCTTATAAGAGAAATCGAACAAGCGCAACGGATTTTAATTCAACTACAACAAAAATACAGGGATTTTGAAGAGAGGGTAACTCAAGAAGTTGAATTGGCATATAAAAATAGTAAAGAATCAGAACCAATAATTAAAATCAAGGTTAAAAGAGGTAAAAAATAATTATTTAAGCTTTTTGCGTTTTTTATTTTTTAGGTTAGATTGTTGAATTTCTTTTTCATACGTTATCAAAATATACTGAAATATACAACTAGTTAATAAATATGTGGATCCTACAATAACAAATACTACAGTACCTTGATTTTTAATTATATTAGCCATCAACCCTAATACACTTAATAGTCCACAAACTAATCTATAAACTAATTTACTACAACTATATTCAATATTAATAAAATGTTTTTCAATAAAAATAGTACCTAATATTGTTAATGCCACATATATTATATTTTCTGTACATGTATCATTTTTCCATTGTATAAATGNTAATAAAAGATAACAAGCAAATAACCCCGATAATTCAAACCGACCATATTCAGATGGTTTAATAAGATATGTAGTAGTATTAAATAATACAATTAATATGTAAAACATATAAAAATTCATAGACAATACCGTACCTGCCATTATAATGGATATTTTCAAAAATTCATTAATGTATGATTTTTCTTTTGAAATATTAAAAAATGCATACAAATTATTATCATATAAATCATCATATATTTTTAGTAAACAACCAAGTATAAACGCTAAAATATAATATTTATACATGTTTTATTTTTTTTTATAAATTTACAAAGTAAACTAATTTGAAAAAAAAATTGAAATGATTTTTATATTATAGAGATTTCATTCTGGTCTACAATGAACTCCATCTCATACAATCTTTTCGGAACTGGCGAAGTTATGACGATTCACGATCTCTTCATGGCTTCGTACAAGGAACCAACTCTTGAAAGCGATGACCCGATTGCGCCGTTGCCGCGTCAACGAAAAATGGCAAAAGACGTTCGTAAGAGCCGCGCAAGCCCATCAGGAGAAGACAAGCGTTGGACCCCTCCGGAAAAGATCAAGACTATTAAAGGCAGCCCGGCGGATCAAAAGGCAAAAAAAATAGCGATGGACATTAAGCGGCAGCGCAAATGGATCGAGCCATTCTTGGCCGAGCCTCTTTGCCACGACTTGGTCATTCACAACAAGAAAAAGCCAGAATGGATTCCGCCAAAAAAGGTACGCGTTCGAAAACCAATCTATGACAAACCTTGCGGAGGCGTAGTTGCCAACTACTGCATTAACAAGTGGCCCACTTGCCCCAGCCAAAGTATGACAGATATTTACATAGCTCCTAAATGGCCTATTTTCAACTAAACACAAAAATAGAGGATTCTTGCGTGAATCATTTTTTTTCTTACTATATATTATGTCATATAATCCAATAAACAGAGATCAATTCAATGATTTTACTTTTAATTCTAACAGTGATTCTGACAGTGATTCTGATGAAGTTGAAGATATTGAGGAACCTGCCGTTATTGATGATCTTGATAAATTTGAAAAAATACCACCTATTTTTGAACCTGAAATAAAATTTTCCAAATTTTATAAAGGACAAAATCATCCACTTAAAGAACGAACAATTCGATTACAAAATGAAATAATACAAAATATGAATTTAGAAAAAGAGTACGAAATTACATCATTAATTGTTTCACATAATACAAGAATACAATGTTTATTAAATTTGTTCAAGCAGACAGATAGAAAAATACGTTTTATGAATTGTGCAATTTTAAAATTAGAATTAACAAATGAATATTGTAAATTATCTTTAGTCTATCAAGGAGAATTAGAAAATGCAGAAAAAAATAAAATAAGTAATGAGAAACCATATTATGTAGAATCATTTCCATTACGGTCAGGAGAAATTATATATTCAGGAATTATTACTGACCATATCGATGATGTACTTTCTATATTAAAATTACCAAATAGTTTATTTGATCGTGAACAAATTGATAATGAATATTCTGATACTATATATTCTAAAACCAAATATACATTTTATATTGTAAGACATGGCCAATCTGAACATAATGTTACCCGAAAAATTATAGGAATGAAGGTATCAAATACATTTGGAATGGTAAAAGATACAAAGGTTACTTCTTCTGGAATATTACAGGCACAAAATGCAGGTATCCAATTAAAACAATATATAGATAAAACTACGTCTCCCAAAATATTAATTGATTATATAAGAAATTCAAAAATAGATCCCCAAATAATTAAACTTCATCTTTCAAGATTAATAAATTTTTACGAAAAGAGGTTTTATTATTTATTACAAGAAGATATAATTGGTAATGGTTATCGTATGAACTCAGAATACGACGAAAATTTAATTGATATATTTAATGAATATAATTACAAAAAAATAGTTAATAAATTCAAGTATGTACATAAATATTCATTAAAATATTCATTAAAATATTTAATATCAAAATTTAATTATTTATCTTTATTTTTTCACGCTATTTATGAAGAAGCTATTAATTTAAATGAATATGATAGATATTTAACAGATATTCGATACAAAAGATACAATAAACATAATTTAAATAAATATTTAATTGACTCTCCTTTTGAAAAATATGACCACCCAACCTTGTTCCAACAATACTTAACAGCAATAAAAGCGAATGAATTACTTAATCCATTTGATACATTGTTTGTTTCTGATCTAAAACGTACTCAACAAACATTAGAGAATATATTAATAGGAATGGATATGGATATTATGAATATTACTCCTGTTGTATTACCATGTACAAGCGAACTATCAAACAAAGGTAAAAATGGAAATTGTGATGAAACTACATCGAATGCACCATTTTATAAAAAACTGGCACGCGAAAATCAAACATCAGTTTCATTTAAAAATGGAAGATTAACAACAAATGATGCTAGAAATTTTAGATTATATGCATCATTTTATAATGGAAATGCAAGAGGTACAATGAGTAATAAAGTATTACATTGTAGAAATACAAATATGATTTCATTGGCAATCTATTATTTATTAAAAAAATATAATTCAGAATTACCTGATTATTATACTACAGATAAAGGTAGTAAAGAACATTTAATAAAATATATAAATAGTAATTTAAATACATTACATAAAGTTAAACCAACAAAAAAATCATGGTTCAAATGGCGTGGTGGAAAAGCAAGAAAAACCAGAAAAAGAAAATAAAATTGAAATGTTTAGATAATATAAATTTAACCATATTATCTAATTATGTCGTACACATTCAGACCAATTGAACTACCTATGGATCAGAACAAGATTGCATCTATTCGGAAAGCAATTCACAAGGTAAATATTTTATCACCATCTCGCCCGCAACGTCCTATTCAACATTTCACGCCAAACACATATAAACTTCTTGAAAAACTTCGTGAAAAAACACCAGAATTCTTTGATTGTGAAAATTCATTTATTGACACCGTGAATATTATCAAAAATGATATAGAAATTTATACCAACACAATAACTATTGACTCCATGATTCATAATTAAATGGTGAAATAGTAAAATTTGGTAGTTTTTTTTCCCAATATTCTACACGTTTATCAATTATATTTTGTGGAATTGTTTTAGTTGGCATGGGTCCATTTAATTTTGGTTTTTGACCAAAACAATTTACACCTAATCGTTGTAACAAATTATTATTGTATCCACCATTTACACCTGGACGACCACATTCTTCCCTTTTTCCAAGTTCTTGAAGTGTTTTCCATGTTTTATATTGAGTTGGATAAAGTACCATATTACCATCTGACCAACCATAATCGCACCATTCTGCACCTTTATCATATGCATCTGTTACTTGTTGAATAGTTGCTAATTTTCCATCATACGCTTTACACAATGCTTTTGCATTCATGTAATCAAATTGTCCTTGTACATGAAATGTTTGTTTTGTTGTGTCTAAATTTCCCAGACCAGTTGTATCCGATTGAACAATTGCAACATTTACTTCGGGGGTATTGAAAAAATTTTGTATTGTTGCTGTTAAATTAACACCAAAAAAATATTGTGCACCAATAAAGGATATGATCATTATAAAAAGAATAAACAACATAATTTCCAAAGATGTATACGCATTCATTATAAAAATAAATATAATCATAACTATTACTACGGGAATGATTATATAATAGGATGAATCCATATATTTACTTTATTTTTTATTTAAAATTAATACCTTAATAAAAACACTATTATATCTATAGCTACTAAAATAAGAATAACATATCCTAACAATTTTGGTAAAAGTTGTTGTTTTTTTGCTACATAAATTGAAAAAATTAGAACAATACCAAAAAATACAATATTAAATATGGTTAATGTATCCATATTATATCTTTAGACCAAATATAACAATAAAAATCACTAAAGATCCTATTGCAATTAAATATTCTGTTTTAAATTTAAACGTTTCTTGTTTAGATACTATTGTATCATTCATATATTTAGTAGCAACAAATGCTAATGTTCCAACAAGAACAATACATAATACAATAAAGATAACAAGATTGGATTGCATACTATGAATATTTATTTTTTTCTAAATAATAAACAATAGGCGTTAGATGTAATTACTTTATTGTCAGGAACAGTTGTAATACAACTATCATCGTATTCTATCCATGTTTCTTTATGAATTAATGTAGAATAGTGTCCACCATTTACATTTCCATAATGATTGCATACACAAATTAATTGATATGTTATATTACATAATGTAATTTCAAATGGAACGTCAATAAAATGATTGTTTTTATGATTTGAATTTGTAAATCGCTTAAATACAACAAACAATAATTTGGGTAATTTCCACATTTGTATTTTTTTAGTTGCTGGTATATATGTATTTGTTTTATCATCATGCCATTCTATGGTTTCAGATTGTATGTATGCATTAAAACAATCATAAATAGAAATAGGTAATACGGATGGAATTGGTAAATCTAATATGAAAAATGGTTCAGGTATTATACTTTGTATTTTATCTGTTTCTATGATTGAAACTGAAATTCCATAAAAATAGTCGATAATAAAAGAATAATCATTACTATAAATATTTTTTATCATTTCAAAACATTTTTTATCAATGTCAGAAGTATTTAATGGAATATTTACCTGAATAGAATGTTTTAGTGCAGAATGAAATTCGTTCATCATAAATCGTAAAAATTCCGATAAATCATATTGACTAAAATTTGTAAACAAGTCCATCTTTTTTTCATTACATACATGATGTACAACGTGTACAAATCTTGTTGGAGTTATTTGTTCGTGACCTTGATGCATTAATATACGAAGATCATTAAATTCTTTTAATAATAATTGATTAGGTAAATGTTTATCCAAAAACATGTTTAATTCAGGAATATGAATTAAACATTGTAATGTAGAATTCAAAAAACATGTATTTCCAATATTTATTAAACCGGACATAGAAGTATTCATGGTAAATGTTTAAATTATTCAAAATGAATACCAATTTAATGGATTATTGATAGATATTCTTATCATTTCTTCATAAATATCCCAATGATCTATTTTATCGTCTTTATCGTCTTTATCGTCATTATCCTTGTTTGGAGAATCAAGATCCGATTGGACATTTATAGGGACAACAATAATATGACCCGTGGCAAATTGCAAAATCAAGATCATCCAATTCATTCACTTCACTCATATTTATTATAAATATTAAAACTTAAAGATTTTTTATTATTTAAAGTAGAATGTACACTCTATACAACTGGGAATTTGAAGTAGAAGATGGATATTTGCGTTGCGTAGGAGATTTGAAGTATGGACGAGGATGGCAAACAAGTTCAGTTGAACGGTTTGAGACTCTTCGAGATGGTTATCGAGTTGTAACTCAAAATTCTGTTTATTTTTTGCCGTGGTAATTAAATACTTATAAATTGTTTTTGATTCATAATTTGATTACTCAATACACATAATGAATTGTCCAAACTTAAAATAAAAATACCTAATACAATATATAAAACGTATAAGTAATTTTTTTTCATTAAAAATAAATAAATTGAAATGGCTAAACATGTAAATATAACAAATGAAAGAATCATCATAGACCATTCTAATATTTTTTTAGCTTTCATACCTTGTTTAAAATCTTCATGTAAAAACTGAAAAAAGATTATACTTCTTTTTCCAGTTGGTTCAAAATAATATTCATAAAATGGTTTTGAATTATTGCATCTCATAATAATATCAATAACATGTTGTGGTAATAAACAAATAACTGGGAACGGGGACCAACATTTGAAACTGTAAAATGGAGTAAATCGTAAACCGTCATCATTTTTATGGCTCCATACGCCAGTTTCCCATGCACGATTAATTGTAAAAATTAATTCTTTATTGTGAGTACTTTCTAAATACATGCCACTTCTGGCAAATCGAAGACCAACTTCAATAATTTTTGTAGATCTATATTGTACATTTAATGGTCCTGTATATCCTGACATATAACGTTTTACCCATTCTACAATTTCTTCAGGGGGTTCATTATCTGGCGAAATAAATTTCCAATCATCTGCAAATCCATTTTGCTTTTCAGAATAAATGTAGGTTAATTGGTATACAATTTCTCCATTAATAAGAAAGAAATCAGTCATACTTTCTTTTGCATCTACAAATTCAGACCACATCATTTCTGGTTTTTTCAAAAAAGGTTTCAGTTCATCGGGCGATTTTATTTTATAACAATCTTTGCTGGATGCAGTTTTATGACCATATCGAGGTTTAATAAAAATAGGATAAACTGCAGTTTCGGTTTCAGTTAAAATACCGGCAGCCATAGATTGCGATTTTGCAATAAATAATTTATCATATACGAATTGATATTTTGGATTAAGATTGTAAGCACCCATGTCAAATTTTGGTAGTCCAGAATGAATTTTGTATGGAAATGTATTGTATGGGTTAAAAATACCTAAAAATTCTGTATATGGTTTATCATATTTCTTAATAGATTTTATCATAGTATAACTTTATAAAATCTATTTCTAAAATATTGGATTGTCGTCAATCATTAACCCGCAATAATCGATTGGATGTTTACTATAATCTACAGGGTCATAAATTCCTTCAGAAACTGCATTTTTTAACATAAATTTAAAATTTTTCCAAAATTCAGGATGATGTCCAACTGATTCTGTCATTAAATGAGCTAATTCATGTATTGCAACAAATGTAAGTGTATTTATGTCGGTTAAGTTCATTGTATTTTTGCTTTTTCGTAAACAAAAAGCAAGTTTAGATCCTTTACCTTCACTGTATGCAGTAAATTCACTTGTAGGAAGTGTTTCTACAATACGGTGTGGATTAAAATTGGAAACTAAGCGTTCTACCCGTTTATCTTTTGGATATTTTTCATGTAAATGTTCTACTAATATTTTCATACGACCGGTTACTTCAGCAAGCAATTCTGCACTTTGTTGAATACGATCTGAATCACGTACGCAATACGTATTACCATCTTTTTTTGCTTCAACACATTTCAAATTAAAATAATCGGAATTTAAATAAAAAACAAGACCTATAATAAAAATAAATAATAATACAATATACATCATTTCCATAATAAACTAGTATAATTTAATTAGGTCCTTGACCAATTTCTAAAGGTCTTCGCATAGTATCTGGTTGAATAGTTGACTGCAACCAGGGGCCTGTATTTGTGTTTTGAGGATTAATTGGTTCAGAACGAAGTTGATAATTCATGTTCTTTTTAGTGGAACCAACTGTATCTTGTCCGATTAAAAAACTGGTGCTCATTAAGTTTGCATTTGCCAAATTACCGTTTCCCTGAGGATTCAAATTTGACCATTCCTTGTTGGTATCATTGGGTAATAATAAAGAAGGATCATCATTTAATTGTGGTGATGTTTGCAGCCCATATGTACTTGTTTTTACACCGTTTGTTTTTGCATAATTTTGATTTTGTCCTAAAGAATCAGAAGGGAATGGGAACGGAGAATTAGAACTATTATTGATTGAATCACTTGTACTGGACAATGATGACATAAAATTAGAATTTTTACGTTGAGAATAACTATAAAGTAACCAAGCAAATACGCCTACTGCTAAAACCATTACAACTGTATTCATATCCATTTTTGCCGTTTTCATTATATAAAAATATATAAAAAAAAATCATAATAATGGTAATTCATCTTCTATATTAAATTGTTCCTTAAGATCTTTTGCAATAGAATATGCAGTTTTTGCTTGTAAAGAAGATTCTTTTATTTTATCAATTAATGCATTATATTCTTGTAATGGATTTTTTAATATAATTTCATCTAAACTATTTAATTTTATATCTACCTCCGAAATTTCTTGAGTTTTAATGATAATTGGACCAGATTCTTTAACTTTTTCTTTAGATTTTTCTTTTGATTCTTTAGATTTTTCTTTAATTAATTCTTTTTCTTTAGTTTCTGTTAATTCTTCTTTTTCCAAAGTTGGTTTAATTAATATATGATTAAATGATGTTTTTTGAAACATCATAATTTGTTTAATAACAATTGGAACATGAAAACATTTTTGACTAAACTTTACTCCTTGAATTTCTAAAATAGTAATTATATTTGATTTATCTGTTATATCTGTTATAGAACAAGGTTGTTCACTTTCATTATAAACAAGTAAAGGTTCTCCCTTAAGTTGATGTTTAGATTGATGAATATAAGATCGTAATAAATAATTTGAATTTTTGTAAATTTTTATTATTGGAATAAAGGCGTTTTGTATATCATCTAATTCAATATTTTCAGTAGCAAACCAGATATCTTTTTTTTCGTAAATAAGTTGTTGTACTCGTTCTTCTAATAATGTTATCCATTGTATTATATTTGTATTTGTACTTGTAAATAATAAATCTGTATAGGTTTTATTATTTGTAGTAATTATTCCTTGACGCGTAACTCCTTTAGGAGTATATATGAATAATGGATCATCTGTACATGTTATATTTATTTTTGAAAAAAAAGAACCATTGGCAGTGACGATAGGTTGAGATAAATGTATTTTTGAAAAATCAAATTCTGTATTGGGATAATAAATTGTCATATAGACATTTTATATATTTTTATAATTGCGAATACACGCAATTGTAAAAATATATTGTATAATATGTTATCTAAATATATAGAATTTTTGAATAGAGAAGACATTAAAACGAACATTAAAAAAATAATTAATCCAATTGGAGAAATTGTTTTAGATGAAATTAAACCATTTTTATTGTACATTGCTATATTTTTATTTGTTCATTTTATATTAACCATGTCTATTTTATTTTATATAATACGATTAAAATATTTTCTGCATATTATGTATGACGTTAAGCACTTTTAGACGTTCTCGTAACAGATCTAGGAGAAATAGAAGTAGGGGTGGAAATGGGTTATACAATGCTGCTGCAGCAAGTCTATTACCAATTGGGTTATTAGTTGCCCAACAGTATTACAAAAGCAGAAGTAATCGTAAATACAAAGGACCTAAGAAAAGTTACAGAAATAAAAAAACTAAGTTAGAGGATCCGTATGATAATCCCCGTCGTTAAAAGTTCTATTGCCTCCACGAGTTAATAATAAATGTTCTTGAGATTTATCTATACAAACCATTCCTGAATCCGAACTATATGTAGATTTACATGTAGAATTTATATTATTATTTGCAAATAAATTCATTGAATTATTTACAAATCCTTCGCGTTGTATACTAAATAATAATATAGTTATTAACAATCCTAACCAAATTAATATCATAATATTTATAAATATATTAAAATCGTATAAATTTAGTGCACTAAACCAAAAATAAAAAACTAAGTTACAGGATCCGTATGATAATTCCCGTCGTTAAAATTTCTCTGGTGGGGATGGAGCATTTTCATTGTATATGTCCTTAAGATCATTTCTCAAAATAATATACATAATAATTAATGGAATAATAATAGAAAGTAGAATCAGAATCGCTGCAGCCCATACCACGGTTGATAAAGGGGCTAAGAGCACAGTAGCTACCATGGCTGCAGCTGCTACTTTCATAGCAATATATGTAATTATTGACATAATTATTGTAGCTAATGCTGCAGCTAAAATATTCTGTATACCAGATACACTAGTATTATAAACAGTGACAAGTGTAAAAAACCCAGTTATAAGTACCCCATTCATTTTATCCAACATATCTCGCATATACATCGACATTTCAATAACGGGAATAATAAAGTTTAATATTTGTTCATAATATTTTTTAAAAATTTCACCAAGTTGATCTCTAATCCACGCCAATAATAAAATTGTTTGTTTTATTGATTCTATTGTTACTTGTAAAAATTGAATAGTAAGAAATAATACAAATTCAAATGGCATCATAATAATGCTAAAAACTGAGCTAATATCTTGATATACACAATAATTAAAATTTTCAAAAGCTGTTTCTGTTTTAGTTTGTCCTGGTTTTGGCACAATATATCCGGCAAATGGCATTACAATTGGATTACATCTATGTAAATTCCATGATGTTTTTAATTCATTCATAACTGAATAATATGTCTGTATAGATACAATAAATATTGTGATTGCAATTAATAAAACACTGTAGAAAACATCGTTACCATACATTCCTAAATAATCAATATTTTCATACATAGATGTTATTTTTTTATCTATATTCATATACATTGTTAGGATAAATTAACAAAAAATTATCCTACTATACCAGTAAGAAACCTTATCATTGTTCCAGGAACACCATTCCATAAAGATTCAAAAGTATATTGTACAGTGGTTAGGGTATGCATCATTACTGACATAACTCCTGCAAGTTTTCCTTGTGTATCTATCATTTTAATTACAATAATATTAAATTCAATAATAATATTAATCATTGATTCATATAAATTCCTAATAATAGTAGCAATACTTCCTCTCATATCGGAAGTTCGATCTGTAGTATTTTCATTACTTGTAGTGATGGAACTCATCATATCAATGCTCATACTTTGTAAATACTGAAATGGTTGTGTAATAGTTGGAGCAAAACTTAACATAATGTTTTGAATACAAAATGAAAAATTTTTTGCTGTTGTTGTACCATCCGGTGAAAAATATCCGGCAACTGGCAGCATGATTGGTGTACATCTGTATAACGACCAATTTCTTTGTATATTTTCTGTTGCAGATCCAACTATATTCACACTAAATAATATTAAAAATGAAAAAAATATACAAAATGCTTGAAACCATTCAAATGGCATAGATTATATATTTATAAAATATGAATGTAAATTTTTTATTATTAGGTAAAATAATAAAAAGAAACGATGAATTTATTTCTAAACAACAACAATTTATTTTATTATATCATTTTGTTAAATTACATCATTAACTACATATCCTGTAATATTCACTTTCTAAGGATGTTCTACTTTTACGAATAATTTTACATACCTGGGTTGGTCTCATACATATGATTGATGCAACAGGATCATATCTACTAATTGTAGGTAATTCCAAATTAGATTGAATATTGTATTTTATTTTCAAATCAACAATTTGTTTGTCTGTTAAAAGCGTATGAGTAGGAACCCATTGATGTTTCAAAATATTAAATTGTAGCCGATGAATATTAATAACTGTTATGTAAATTCCGTAAATATTCCAAAGTTCATCTAATGTATCTTTTATGTTATCATTGGGTTCATCTTTAATAATAACCATCAATGTATCCTTTTTGGTTAACACTCCATCTTCACTGAAAAATTCGTCTTTCAATTTATGTACTGCTTGTGATGTAATTCGCGATCCATCTACACTATATTTTACATATAGTTTTTGATCTTCGTCTTCATTTTGTTTTGACAACAATAAATTTAGTTGATTGTTTTTAATAAGAGTTCCTACATGATTAATACTATATCCTTCAAAATCGTCTGTTTTATATCCGATTTCTTTCAAAATATCCAGCAAGTTTTTTCTGGAAGTAAAAATGGTAGAAATCGTGGTGGGGTCGTCCATAATATATACTTATGTAGTATTTATTTAAGTATATCAATTTTTTAGTGAATGTTAAAAAAATAAATTCAAAACTTATAAAGATTAGTAGATATTGACATGATGAATCATGTTGTTAATATCATTAATATCCATGAGAGTACGAACTACTCGTTCATCTAAACCGTGAGCAATATTATTATTTACAAAATCGTTATATAGAATCATTTGATTGTTATACGTATTTGAAATTGTATTCACTGCATCCTGAATACAATTCATATGTTTATACTGATCAGGAACATTATTATCGACCATATATAGCCGAATACATTCAAGTAGCGTTCGATTATCCGAATACATGTAGTGGTTTACATAGTTGTAAAAGTAGTTTACTGCATAATCGCCCATTTTATAGTAAATACATGCCTAATTTTATTTTTCAATTTTATTTTTACCAAATTGTCAGTTTGAAAAATTTTTAGCATTGAAGCCAAATATGTTTTATATAACCAGAATATTAAAAATTAAAAACACTAGATATGATATGGCAAACATTCAACCATTAATGGATCAAATATCTCAATTACAAACTACAGAAGAAAAATTGTATAGTGTATTAACCAAAAATGCAGAAAAGATAGCATTAGGACAAACAAATACATTGACAGATATAGAAGTTAACAATATTATGGACCATATTAATACATTGACTGCAACTCGTGTTAATTTATACAATACATTATCATTAAATTACCAGCGCGAAGTCAAACTTGAAGCATCTGTAAAAGAATCCATAAAACAACAAACCAATACTTTAAAATTATTAGAACAAGAATTAAATAAATCCAAACAAAATTTAGCAAAAATAAAAGATGAAAAATATGAGCAGCTTAAAATGATTCAAATTAACAGTTATTTTAGTAAACAATATGATGCACATGTAAAATTAATGAAATTGATAACAGTTGTAGGATTTTGTATGTTAGGTACATTATTATTACGATATGTATCTTTTCTTAAACCTGCATCTACCCCATTATTTAATATAGTTACTGTATTTGGTGTGCTTTTGATTATAAAAGTATTAATTGATATGTATATGAGAAAGAATGATAGCTATGATGAATATACATGGCCAGTTGGTCCTACAAATGATAAAGAATTGGCTGAAGCAAATGCAGACTCTACCGATTTTATAGATATAAGTGGTATTGACATACCATTTTGTTTTGGATCTAAATGTTGTAGTACAGGAACAAAATGGGATAATAATACATTTGCGTGTGTAATGGACTCTACAAATTCAGTACCAGCTGGTGTAGCTTTTAAAATAAGGCCTTGAATAAAATAATACTATTATATATGGATCCAACAGTGAATAACATAGATTGTAGTAAATTATTAACAAACAAAGTAATAATACTTAACATAACTCCAAAAGGAAAAATTGTAGCAAATTTATATGATTTAACACCTCCAGTTACAGAAAAAAAACCTATACCACAACAAAAACTTGTAAACTCCGTACCTGTTCCGACTGTTATCAATCAAGGAGTTGTTATATTGGAAACCCCATTACCACCAAATAAAAAACCAGGTGAATCTTTTATTGTTAAATTTAATAATATGGATATTTCAGTCGTAGTTCCAGTAAATAAAAAACCAGGAGAGATGATTAAGTTTAATCTTCCTGCATCTTTGTTAGCACCAGTTACTCCAGGAACACCAGTTACTCCAGGAACACCAGTTACTCCAGGAAAACCAGTTACTCCAGGAGCACCAGTTACTCCAGGAACACCAGCTTCTAATACAGAAGCAGTATTTAATCCAAAAGAAGAATTACAGAAAATTCTTAAAACTATAATGAAAGACGAAAAAAATCCACAATGGCTTCCACGTGTTTTTAAATTTAATTTAAAAAAAAGAGAAGGAAAATATGCTGTAGTTTTAGAAGAACAAAGTATTTTGGAATTAATTGCTGGATTTCCATCCGAATATAATATAGATAGAGATCCAATGACAAAATTAGCATGTACAATAGATGTAACAAATCATACAAGTGTATTGTCCCATATATTAGGGTTTCCGATTGTTCATTTAGATAAAGAGCGCGAACAACTTATAGGAGATATTATTAAAATTATTAATCCAATAAAAGCAATTAATCCAGAATATAAAAAATTAACCTATTTACAAGGATTTTCTCGTAAAACATTAGAAAAAGTAAAAGAATTATGTGGTATGTTATTGGCAGCATCTTTACAAAAATTTAAATTTACAAATATAATACACGAAATTAATCTTGTATTATCTGCTGAAAAATCAAACACAAAAAAATCTAATTCTTGGTTTGGCGGAAGAACAAGACGAAAAAAATAAGTTTATTATTTCTTTTTATAAGACTTTAGTATGAACCCTATTGTAGCGATTGCAGTATTTACTAATGATATTAATGGGTATGTTAAATTTACAGAAGATAATAATACAGTTCGTATTGACGTAAATATTACTGGATTAAAGCCAAATTCATTACACGGCTTTCATGTTCATGAAGCAGGAGATTTAACAGACAAGTGTATGAGTATGTGTTCTCATTTTAATCCATACAATGAAACTCATGGTGGTCCAGATTCTAGACACAGACATGTTGGTGATTTAGGAAATTTAAAAACAAATAAAAAAGGTGAATCCAACTATTATTACTATGACGATGTAATAAAATTACGTGGATCTAAAAGAAATATTATTGGAAGAGGGTTGATTATTCATGCAGATCAAGATGATTGTGGAAAAGGAGAAAATGACGAAAGTCTAAAAACAGGGAATGCAGGCAAACGTATTGCCTGTGCAGTTATTGGATATGCAAAAGATAACTTCAAATAAGATTAATAAAAAGATATAAAAAATAATTAGTTAAATGTAGTTAGACATATTTTATGTGAAATAGTATAATGACCACAATTGACGATATCATGAAAATGGACGATACGAATATTAAAAATCTTCCTTGGAATAAGTTAGATCGTTATCTAAAATTAACTAAAATGAACGAATTTATAGATGAATACAAGGAAACTCATCTATTATCCGAAGAAACTACTACACAACTACGTGATCTTTTGCGAGAAAAAATAAATAAAAAATTATTACATAAATCTAAAGATGTTGTTTATGATACAGAATTGAATAAAATTATTTCTATACCAAGTTTAAGTTTAAACAATGGAAAATATAAAATTAATTGTGCAGAAGCAGTATCGCCACTTCATTCGCTTACTCCTAAAAATAAAACTGTAAAGAAAACAACAATATAATAGACTTAATAATATAATGATACTATATCAAATGGAAGAATGTGCACTCTGTTTGATGGAAGAATATGTTCAGCAAAATTTTGAACATATTCACAGTGAAAAATTTACACAAAAAATGATTCAACAAGTTATAGATTTATTATGTATCCAATTAGAAATAGATCCGTTGTACCCCGGAATACATCTGGCAATTCAAGTTGCTTATAGTATGCTGCAAGGTAGAACAAGTATGAGTTGTGAAGTTCAACAAAATGTAGAAGAAAAATTAAATATACTTCAACAACAATATCAGCCTGAACAAAGATCAGATGAATGGTATGAAATTCGGCATAAATTACTTACAGCAAGTTCTATTTATAAAGTAATTGGAACAGAAGCAAAACAAAATGAAATTATTTGTAATAAATGTGCACCTGTGAATATTCATCATTCATCATGTACAGATAGTCCAATGCACTGGGGAATAAAATATGAGCCTGTATCTACAGAATATTATTGTTACATAAATAACACCAAAATTCAATCCTATGGTTGTATAACACATCCAACGTATCCTTTTATAGGAGCGTCACCTGATGGTATAAATATACATGAGTCATCGCCATGTTATGGTAGAATGTTAGAGATCAAAAATCCATACACACGCGAAATAACAGGAAATCCAAAAGAAGAATATTGGGTACAATGTCAAGTTCAAATGGAAGTGTGTGATTTAGATGTGTGTGATTTCTTAGAAACTAAATTTGTAGAATATACTACCGTTTCCGAGTTTGAAAATGATGGATCATTTCAAATTACATCCGATGGTAAATATAAAGGAATTATAATACATTTTGAAGTAAACAACGATTATCATTATGAATATGCACCATTTCAATGTACAAAAGACGAGTATAACGATTGGGAAGAATCTGTTATGATTCAATATCCAAATTATATTAAAACTATTTATTGGAAATTAGAAGATGAACATTGTACAATTATTACACGAAATAAAGAATGGTTTCAATGGTTTTTACCTAAAATAATAGAAGTACAAACCATTATTGAAAATGAAAAATCAACTGATTTATGGACCAAAAGATTACCTCAAAAAAGGTGTAAAATTTCAATTAATTAATATGTTCCATTGCTGCTAGAAGAATGTGTTCTTGTTGAGTTATTTTTTGAAAAATAATACATTCATCTACTTTTAATTTAAAAAATCCATTGAAACCATTTTTACATGTAATGATAGTTCCATTTTCTTCAATATCAATACGTACAATAAATCCGCCATTTGTAAATGTTTTAGTAGAAAGATTAATCCAACGAATAAATCGTCCAATTTGAAATTCTTGAAGTTCATCTACATGCCTATATTCTTTTAATTTTTTTCGTAACGTTAACAGTTTCATTTCAGAAAGAATAGAATATTTTCGATCTTCTATTTTTTTATAATTTAATAACAAAATAGGTTGATTGTATTCATTTTGAATTGCATTCGTTAATAATGTTTCCATATTATTATTACTATGAATTTTTAAAATCATTTTTAAACAAGTTGACACGCTGGCATGAACCAGTTTAAGTTACAATAATAGAGTGTTATACACCCGCCTGATTTTATAATAACAGTAGTTTTTGAATTGTCGCTAAATGTATTTGAAGGATTACCGCCAAATATACGTCCTCCTTCCGTATTTTGAATAGTAACAGATACACCTAAACTTGGTGGTGTATACTCATAAAGTATAGTCAAATAATCTCCATTATTTGTATTACTCGATATTGGTAAATTAAATATAGGAGAAGTTAATGAAGACGATATTGCTGGAACTTTAATAATAGATCCAGAAATTAAACGTGTATTAGTTATTTTTGTATTCCAATCAGATTGCATATTCGCAATAGTCCCTGAAATAATTTCAATAAATAAAGGTTTTGAATATTGAAGTTGTGAAGTAGATACGTTATAGATTACATTTGAATACGTTGCCAATGATCCTGTTACACCAGTTAATGGTGTGTATAATGAAGTGTGTGTACCAGATGTACCAATCCGAATAGCATTTGATTCACCTACAGTTCCATTATTTCCAATACATATATTATTACTTTCACTTCCTATATATCTATCGCCTGCTGCACTACCAATAGCAATATTATTTGAACCGGTCAATACTCTTTCAAGTGCCGCGCCTCCAATAGCCGTACAATTAGATAAATTATTACTTAGACGTAAAGCACTAGTCCCTACTGCTGTATTCGCGTTACCGCTTGATAGACCACTACATGAGTTTACACCTATTGAAATGTTATAATTACCATTTGTAAGAGTTGATAAACTCGCCTCGCCTATTGCAGTATTAAAAGAACAATTAGTTGAAACTGATCCTAAAGAACCATTACCTAATGCAGTATTAAAAGAACCTGTTGTATTGTTTGATAATGCACTATTACCTAATGCTATATTTCGATCTCCCGTTGTATTATTTGCTAATGCATTATTGCCTACTGCAGTATGTAATGATCCAGTTGTATTTTTTTCTAATGCATTACTACCTACTGCAGTTAAATTACTCGCCGTACTTAATTTTAATGTATTATACCCTATCGATGTGTTATTAGATCCATCTATATTTGTAAATAATGCATTAGAACCAAATGCAGTATTGAAATTAGCTGTATTAGGTGGCGCGCCAGAAATATTATTATTTTTCATCGATGAAAATCCAAAGGATGTATTGTTATTTGTATTTTGATTATTAATTGTATCTGTTCCGGCACTTGTATTATTTGTACCAAATATGTTTATACCCATTCCAATTGGGCCAGTCGGACCAGTCGGGCCACCTGGTGTTCCAGGTGTTCCAGGTGTTCCAGATGCACCAGTCGGACCAGTCGGGCCACCAGGTGTTCCAGGTGGTCCTGATGCACCAGTTGGTCCTGTAAGACCTCCTCCACCGCTTCCACCGCTTCCAGCTGGACCTGTAGGGCCTATACTACCCTGATTTCCGGTTGGACCTGTAAGACCTCCTCCTACTCCTCCTCCTCCTCCTAAACTACTTCCAGGTGGACCTGTAGGTCCAATAAGTCCTTGTGGTCCAGTATCTCCTTTACCAAATGGCCCAGTTACACCTTTTGGTCCAGTGGGTCCTTCAGGTCCACGTACACCTTGTATTCCATCTCTGCCGTCTCTACCATCTCTGCCAAACAATCCATTATATCCGTTTTCTCCATTATCTCCGTTTTCTCCATTAATCATATATAAAATACTATAGTATTTTATATAATTTTTTTCCGAATTATGTTAAAAAATTACCAATTGCAAACCAACTAGATCCTACAAATATAAGTTCACAAAAACCATTTGTACCTATAGTTATAGATGTAGTTTGTGTTACTCTTGATGTATTTATATTAATTCCATTAGCAAAAATAAGTAAATTACCTATTGAAGCATTAAGTATTGTCATTCGTGTACCAGTATTTATATACGATCCGGAAGGTAATGTTAATGTGCTAATTGAAGGACTTGTGATTGTATATGGAAATTCTGTGTAAACAATTGTATTGTTAATTAATTGTGTTAATTTAACCAGAGAATCCCAATTAGATAAAATTGTTGGAGTAGTAATATTTCCAATATTTATAAATGGGGTATTTGAATATTGATTTAATTCATTGGTGGATGAATTATAATATAGTTGTCTAAATGTTGTATTTATATTTGGATTTAATGAAGTAATATTTAATGGAACATAGAATGAAGTTTGTGTACCAGGTGTACCAATTCGAATTGTTCCGGTTTCGCCTGAAATTCCTGTTGATCCAACACAAATATTATTACTTTCTCCTCCAGTATAGCCACTTCCTGCACTACGACCTAATCCAATATTATTCGATCCCGTCAATAAATTGACTAATGCATCTTGACCGATACCTGTATTATTATTTCCACTAGATAATTTGTACAATGAGTTACCGCCATATGAAGCATTTGCAGTTCCAATTATTGTATTGAACCCCATTGCGTTACATCCTACTGCAGTATTATTATCTGCATTATTTGAATACAAGGCAGAAAATCCTAAAGCAGTACAAAAATTATTATTTATATTTGATCGTAAACTTGAATGACCTACTGCAGTATTATTAACTCCAGATATATTGGATTGTAATGAAAATGATCCTAATGCAGTATTTGATGTTCCAGTTGTATTTGATTGTAATGACCCTGAACCTACTGCAGTTAAATCGCTACTTGTATTTGAATATAATGAATTATACCCTATTGCTGTATTGTTATCTCCATTTATGTTTGTAAATAATGTGTTACTTCCNAATGCAGTGTTATAACTACTTGAATTAGTATTTAAACTATTATTATTTTTCATNGATGAAAATCCAAATGATGTATTATCAGTAGTTGCCGTATTTGTATTTGTATTTGTTCCTGCACTTGTATTACGTGTATCAAATATATTTATACCATTTCCAGTTGGACCTGGTGGACCCCCAGACTCTCCTCTTTCTCCTTGTGGACCTTGTGGTCCTATACCTCCTTCACTACCGGTTGGTCCAGTTATTCCTTTACTACCTTGTGGACCTGTTAATCCTATTCTACCAATAGGGCCTTGCGGACCTTGTGGACCCACCTGTCCTGTATCTCCTTGACTACCAGTTGGTCCATTTGGAGGCCCAGTTGGACCTTGAACACCTGTTGGACCAATTGGTCCACCTGAATCTCCTTTAATACCGGTTGGACCAGTTGATCCTATATTGCCTTGTGGACCAGTAGATCCATTAGGGCCTTGCTGACCTTGCGGGCCAGGTGGACCTCCATATTCTCCTTGTGGACCTTGAACACCAATTGGACCTGTTGGGCCTGTAGGTCCAATTTTACCCTGTGGTCCACCAAATGGTCCTGTAGGTCCTTGAGGTCCATCTCTACCATTTATTCCATCCAAACCATTTTGCCCATTTTGCCCATTTTGTCCATTCATAAATATAAATTATATTTTTTATTAACTTAAATTAACTCCATAAGCTGCCCAATTAGATCCTATATATAATAATTCACCAACTCCTCCTACTCCTATACTTAAAATTCCATCAGATGTATCTATAATATTTGCGCCTGTACGTTCTGTATTTATTTTAGTAGGAGGTACTACAATTACACCTACAATACCAGAAGAATTATTTATAATAGTTAATTTATCTCCATGCATAACATAGGTTGAAGAAGGTAATATTAATGGAAATGTACTGGTGTCTGCATAAGAAAATGTAAATGTGATTACACTATTGTGTATTAGAGGTACATTTTTAACTTTATTATTCCAATCTGTTAGCATTACACTAGAAGTTGCATCACCAATAGTTATAAATGTTCGAAGTGGATAATGTATAAATTCAAATGAGGTTGGATTATATATTATTTGATTATAACCATCAAGGGTATTATTTCCTCCTGAACTATATATATCTCTTATAGGAATATGTAATGAAGTCTGAACATTACTTACACCAATACGAATTTTACCTGTTTCACCCGGAATTCCTGTTGCACCAATACATATATTATTACTTTCACTTGCTGAATATCCATTTCCTGCACGGTATCCAATTCCAATATTATTAGATCCATTTAATAAGTTATATAATGTTTCTGTTCCAATTGCAGTATTTGAATTACCTGTTGAACTATAAAACAATCCTGCAGATCCACATGCGACATTGGACGTTCCATTATTATTAATTAATGAAAATGTACCTAATCCGGTATTAGATGACCCAGTTGTATTCGAATACAATGCGTTTTTTCCTATTGCACTATTATATGTCCCAGTTTCATTTGAAAATAATGAAAAATGTCCAATGCTTGTATTTGCCAAACCAGTTGTATTTAATACCATTGTATTAGAACCTATTGCAGTATTGTAATCAGATAAAGTTACTTTCAATGAATTACATCCTATTGCTGTATTATCATGTCCACTTATATTTTCAAATAACGTATTCGACCCAAATGCAGTATTTGAACTACTTGAACTTGTGTTGTTATTGTTACTATTTTTCAAAGATGAAAACCCAAATGATGTATTGTCAATTCCATTTGTGTTTATATTTGTGCTTGTTCCTACACTTGTATTATTTGTACCAAAAATATTTACACGGTTACTTCCTGTATGTCCTTGATTACCTTGTGGACCCATCGGTCCGCCAAAATCTCCTTTGGATCCTTGATTACCTTGTGGTCCAGTAAATCCTTGATTACCCTGTGGTCCAGTAAATCCTTGTGCACCTTGGGGGCCATTTGGAGGCCCAGTTGGCCCTTGTATACCTGTGGGACCCTGAGGTCCACCTGCTGGACCACGCTCGCCATCACGTCCATCGCGACCATTTATACCATTTAATCCGTTACTACCATTAAATCGAATACTCATATATATTCTTATTATTTTTATGCAATTCTTGATAAAGTTATATTTAAATTATCGTATGTAGTATCATCAGCAGAAGCCGCTACAATATTCCACCCTATATCTGCTTGATTCGAAATAACAGTTGTTAATCGAATTGTTCCTGCATCAGGATTTCCAGTTGACATTTTTTGAATATCAATATTTGAATTTAATGATAATCCTAATTGTGCAATAGTTGTTCCTAAATTAAAAGTAGCAATTAATTCAATCAACCATACCCCTAATGGTATCAATTGTGTTTCCAATATAACAGGTTGTAAATTTGGTGGTATAATATAATCAGAACCAATCAAAAAAGAATTTGTGTATCCAATTTGATTATTATTTGAAATTGGATAATTATATAGAGGAGTAATAGGTGACATAAAATTAAAGGCGTACATATCATTTACTCCATCTCTTCCATCTCGACCATCACGCCCATCACGTCCATCAACGCCGTTATAACCATTTTTACCATTTTTACCGTTTGCACCAGCTGACCCATCATTACCTCCTGGTCCTGGAGGTCCAGGTGGTCCAACTCTGGAGCAAGAAGATGTTGTTCCTTTTAATCGTATTTGTATCGATCTTCGCATATTTCGTGACATATTCATAGAATTAGGTTTAAGTGTTCCTTGTGGCAATATGGAAGATGGAGGACACAATTTATTTTTTTGTGGATATGGAATAAAACACTTCATATATTGATAAAGTATTTTAAGCTATAAAAATTTTATTATGAAATAATACTATCATAATAAAAACATTAATGAAATGAAGAACAATTACAAACTATATATCCGTTATTGATAGATTGTTTTAAAGTAAAAGATGGAAATTGTAAGGTTGGTTTTTTTGAATCAATGTAAAGTGTTTGATCACGTTTATATTTAATTCTATCTGAAATTGTTGTAAACGTTTTATTTTTCAACATATTAAGGAATCATATTTTTCTTTTTAGGAGGTATACATCCGCTGTTTCTAACACGAGACAAAGCAGCCTTTACGTCATTTCCATCTTTTAATGCATATGCAGTTCTTTCTATAGTGCTTTTATTTAAATCTGTAGAAATAAGTGCAGTTCTTTGAGAACTATCTAAATTTCCGGTTTTTTTAACCATATTGACTCTAACATGTTGTCTTGCTTTTTCTCTTTGTAAAGCAAAATCTTGATTGTGTGCATTCGTAGAAGATGCTAAAGTACTAATAGATTCTCTATGCATTCCGATAGATCTCATATATTGAATACATACTTTTCCTAAATTATTATCTGCGAATGCGCATAATTGCTACATAAGCTCCATTATTGCTACCACCAAAACTAATATCATTATAGTTTTTATTTTTAGATAAAAGTCGTTTGTATTTGATATAAACAGATGAATCATATACATAATGTTGATTTCCTGATGCACCATCGCCTTTTTGTACACCATCGATCATACCCATTGTATTTCTATGTTTTCCAATACCAATAGAACCTTTAATTTGATTTGTTCCACCAGGTTCATTTTGTCTAACCAGTAAATCTCCTGCATTCATTGCTGCTCGAAATGGTGTTAACGGCCACTTTGTAGTTAATACATGCTGATTTCTAAATTTATTAGTAGCAAATGTTTTACGAAGAATCATTCTGTCTAAAGGTATTTGACTTGCATCGCCTCCAGGAGAAACAGAAGATGACCCTTGCTGAGTATTATTTGTAACTGTTGGAGAAATACCATTAAATCCACCTCCAAGTGATGAACTAGTAAATACCATATTATTAAAGAATATTATTTTTATATTGAGACCAATGAATTTGCTTTGGAGTTTTATAATTTACTTTAGTTTCTTCATCTCGGCGATGGATCTCTTGTATAGTTCCATCAATATAAATTGTTTTTAATAATTTTCCTACTTCAAAACTTCCTTCATGTTGATCATATTCTCCATTTTCAATTTTGCTTAATGTATTTAACAATTGATTCATTATGTTTATATCTATGTTTTCTTTAAGAATTGTATTGTATAATTGCATGTAATTAAAAAAAAGAAATCCACAATCTTGTAAAGCAAGTTCCTCAAATTTAGCTTTATCTGATTGTAATAATTCTTTATGAGTTTGTTTTAATTCCAATAATTTTATGACACATTTACGAATATCTGTACTGTGTTTTAATTCACGAAGAACGTGTGTATTATCAATTACTTTATTTTGTTCAATCATCTGTTTTAATTGATATTTTTCATTATCGTTCATACAGAAGTAAAATACTATTTATTTAAAAAAATAACACAATATATTATGCCGCGAGAATTCCAACTTCAGATGTACGGCAACAATGGCAGAGAAGATATTATTGCAGCACAACAAGCAAAAGCAGAAACTCAAAATAAATTGGCACAATCTGGTGGTGAAGCCATACCGGTTGTTCAGTTTGAAACAACTGGATCTGATTTAAGTCCTCACAATACGAATAATAGTATAAAGGAATTATCACATACATTATTACGAGCAGATGAACTTACTAAAGTACAAGGTAATACTGGTCAGCCAATTGGTGGATCTAGAAGATATAGAAAATATAGGAGATCTAGAAAAAGAAATAGAAATAGAAGAAGAAATAGAAAAAGTCGCAAATATTAATTTCATATCATTATTATATGGATCAACCTGCCCCATTTAGTCAACCACAACATTCTGGTTGGAATGGATACGTTATTGCTATTATTATTTGTATTGTAGTGGGTGCACTTTATTATTTTTTAAGTCCATATTACCAATCAATGCTTGATTATATAGAAACAATGAAAACTATCTCCGAAATGCTATTTACTTTAGCTAATGCATTTTATCCAAGTGATGAACAAACACAACCTGAAGAAAACCCACCTAAAGAAACAACACCACCTAAAGAAACAACACCACCTAAAGAAACAACTACATCTTCACAACCTAAGGAAAAAACACCTAAAACAACTACATCTTCACAGCCTAAGGAAAAAACACAACCTAAAGAAAAACCACCTACGCCTACACCTAAACCGGATGATAGTACAAGTAGTATACAAGGTGTAGGAACTGCAGGATATTGTTATGTAGGTGAATGGAAAGGAATTAGAAGTTGTGTAAAGGTAGATAAAACAACACCATGCAAAACAAATGTATATTCAACTGAAGAATTATGTGTAAACCCTACATTACGACCTTGATTTAAATTTAGAATAAACATTAGAAGGTATCAACAGACCTTTTATATGTTCAATTGTTTTGAAACATTTATTAATTGTTACTTCACTTATATCACTTACTTGTTGAATATCTTTTTTAGATATATTCAACTCAAATTCGTTAGAAATCAAATAAATAATTCCGGCAGCAACTGAATTCGGGGTATGTTCAGGAATCATATTACCTTTTTCTATTTTCATTGCAATAAAGTTTGCTAATTTGATATAATCTTGTGCCATATGTAGCTCACTTGCATATCGTGGAATAAAGGAGGATGGGGTTGTATTTGTATATTTAATTTGTGAAACATTTACTTTATTTTGTTCAAGTTCATTAATAATTGTCATTGCTGTACGACAACCTTTTGTTGCACTTGTACTGTCTAAATGAAACATTCGGGCAATTTCTTTTGCTGTTCGTGGATAATTTTCAATACGACATGCAATATAAATAGATGCAGCAATAATACCGTCTTTATTTAGTCCACGAAATGTTTGATGTCCAGATATTTGATTATGATATGTGCATGCCTCATCTATAATCATTTTAGGAATACCTGAATTAGATGCCATTAAATTAATATACTGAAAAGCATTGTATTGAGCAATTTCTCTATAAGGCATAGATAACCAATCATTACATCTACTAATTCGCATCATTTCATATGATAATTTTCCACCTCTTCCTATTTTACATCCATAGGACGATTTAGGTAAAAGTGGATTAGTAGGTAAACCACATCTGGTTGGATTTGTAGATGACTCTTCATAAAATCTCCATTCTGGAGCATCGTCAATTACTTGAATAACTACATATCCACAATCACTATTGGAACATACCATAAACCCATCTTCGGATAATCTTGTAGTAGAATTACATAAATTACAGCATTCAGATGATTCTGTATCGTCAGAATCAATCACTTTGGTAGGGAAAAATTGTTCTAAAATTGCATCCATTATTAATTATGTAATGTGTTAATTATTTTTTCAATTTTAATGTAATAATATATGGATACAGTTGAAAAAAAATTAATTGAATTTATTCATTCAAGTAATGAAAATTTAGATAACGAAACATATTGTAATCAACTTACATCTGAAATATTACAAATCATAAAATTAGAACATAAAGGGTTGAGTTTTAAAGAAAAAAATTACAAAAATAGACACGATCTTCATGTTAACATGGCAAAATATTATGTAAAGGCGTTTCAAGTATTTTATGCAATACACCAATTAAAAAGTTTAGCATCTATCTTGCAGATAGATAGTTGTACTAAAAAAAAATCAGAACCAAATACGGAGCTGGATATTGCGTATAATTGTGTAGAACATATTGAAAAAATACAGAATTTATCAAAATTATTAGATGTAAATAAATTAATGAATACCGAAACATTTCTTCTTTCTTTAGAAGAAATGGATAAAACTGTAATAGAAACAAAAAAAATAATTAAACAAACAGAAACACTTGTTTTATTCAAAAATTTTGAATTATTTTTAGAAAAAAGAAAATTTAACGATCTTCAAAAATTATTTTCTAATGTTTAATTATATGACTAGTTTGTTAAGTTTACTTTCTTCTAAACGCGGTGGCAGTCGGCGTAGACTTCGCTCCAGAAAAAATAGAAGATCAAGAGTTAGAGCTAGACGGTCGCGTCGTTACAGGGGAGGCACTGGTACCAGACAAGAGGATTCTATGGCGGGG
>JGI25914J50564_10000034_pt1 | contig 38547 bp, 31 predicted proteins | sample LauGreSuBDMM15SN_2_FD_50564 | JGI IMG/M metagenome (IMG submission 50564) | reverse complement strand
ATTATAGATTGGGTGAGTCTTACATCCTTCGTGAATACAAGTTTTGTCTTTCACATTTACCATTCCTTCTAATTTATGCTGAGAACAATACAACGCTTTTCGCTTACCTTCTACATTATAGATTGGGTGAGTCTTACATCCTTCGTGAATACAAGTTTTGGATACAACATTTACCATTCCTTTCAATTTATGTTGAGAACAATATAATGCTTTTGTTTTGCCTTCTACATTATAGGTTGGTCGAATCTTACATCCTTCGTTAATACAAGTTTTTGATACGACATTTACCATTCCTTTCAATTTATGTTGAGAACAATATAATGCTTTTGTTTCACCTTCTACATTATAGGTTGGTATAATCTTACACCCTTTTTGAATACACATTGGTTTATTTTTATATTTGACAAATATTTAATTCAATTTTATAAAAAAGGTAAATACCTTATTGTATCATTTTCATATATAGTTGCTTTAAACGAATGTTGATATCCTTCTACATACACAATATCTCCATTATATATTTGGTCTACACCATAATCATTCAACCCATTTTTTTTCTTAAAAATAATGGGTAATTTTACATTATTATGTTGATTGGAAATTGTATAATATTGCCATTTATCTCTATTCACAAATAAAGGTCTACCCATCAAAGGTAATATTTTATCTGCTGATGATTTCTGAAATGGTGTTAATATACCCATTTGTCTATATGTTGCGCTTACAGCTCCTATATTTGTAGGAACATTAATAGGAACTACATTAGGAACAAGATAACGTTCATCGCTAAGAGGTGGTGCATAAGGATTTAATAATACATCATTCGCTGGTAAGTTGGTATAAGGCCAACTAGGTACAAGAGGATTAATATATCCTCCTGTAGGTTCTCTTGATTCTATCATAATATTATTCGTATCTTTTATATTGATCTGTTTATTAAAGATCATGTAAAAAAAAGTTAGTATCATTAATATCATTAAAAAGATTAACAATAAAGATGTGTTATCAACACGAATAACCGTAGATCGTTTACTCATTTATATATTATACGTTTAATAAAATTCTTTATCGATTATTTAATTATTCTTCATCTGAATCACTATCATCATCGATAGGTATTTCTAACCAACGCTTAACTGAATTATCTAATTTTCTTTCTAATTGCGTGGTAAATTCTTCTTTCTCATCGTATTTTTTTAAAACATTTTCTTTATTGATTTTACCTTTTGTAAAATCAATTTCATTTTCTATTTGTGTGAAAAAATCATCTATATATTTTGGAAAATCTTTATTTTTAAATATTTCTAATTGTTGTTTTAAAAAATATATAAAAGATATTGGTTTTCTTTCATTTTCAGGACAATATTCTCTCCAATAAATATAAAAATAATATAGACTATTTGTTTCTCTTTTATATTTTTCCATTATAGATAAATAAATAACATTTGTAAATTTTTCTATATTCTGTTTTATTAAATTATTCCCATTTATATCTGTCCACTCAATAAAAAATGGTTCTATATTATCTAATGTTAACACACACGTAATTATTTTTTTACCATAAAATCTTTTATAATTTTTACTTTCAGTATCTTTTAAATTACTTATTAAATGTGTGTCAAACATACTATTCATCAATATTTCATTATAATTTAATGAATTAAATTGTGGTTTTACATAACAAATAATAACATTTTCATTATCATATCCAATTAGATTAAATTTAGCAGAAATAATAAATGGTTCACTGAAATTAGATAATTCTGTATGTGAATATAACCAATTTATTTTTGGATATTTTTTATGAAATAAAGACATTGTTTCTTTAATATTATTTATTTTTTCAAAATGGCACATTAAATATGATTTCATAGAATCTACTTTTTTATTTTTAACTTCAATAGTAGGACACATATTAAAATGTTTTTTACATAAACAATTATCGTGCCCTTCATTATTATTAAAACAACTATTATAAACGTCCATTAAATCATAAATATCAACTATATTTATTTGAGAATATTTTTTTTTGAATTTATTAATTTTATTGTGTTCATTATTACGTGTAATATCTATCATATAATATAAAATAATACATTCAAGAGGACATAATTTAATTTCTGTATTTGTTTTTAAAAAATTTTTTACTATAATCTGTAAATGTTTGCACGTCTTAATTATTATATTAAAATAATTTTCATAATCTTTTCCTTTATTTGAAATACGAATAATAGGTAAATAATCACCCTCTTCTAAAAATAAATAATATTGTTTTAAATTTTTTGCTTCTATAATATTTATTTTACTCACATCACATAACATAGCAAAAAATTGTTGTTTTATATCAGAATCTTTATTGTTTCTTTCTTTTTTTACACATTCCAATAATATATTTATAAGTAATGATGAATAACGAACAAGATGATTACCCATATCTATTATACGTTTTACTTCTGTATTTTCAAGAGGTATTTCTAACATACTTTTTGATATGATATTTTCATTAAACCATTCATAATCTTTATTAATTGATATATCAATAATATTTTTATAATTTATAAAATTTGTTATCTTATTTATATTTGGCGTTCTCTCTTGAGAGATTGTATCTAATCCAATATATTTATTTATTTTTTGTGATATATCATCATTGTTATTTTCATAACGAATATATAATCTTTCTTTCATTCGTGTAATAGCTACGTGAAGCATTGAATCGTATATTAAATTATTTGAAGTTTGACTATATACTTTTAATGCTGATTCATTAAATCCTATTAAAAATACTACATTGCGTCCATCGCCTTTTGATGAATGACAAGAAACAATTCTGGTAGAATATTCTGATTCAGATAAATCAATAGAAGTACCTTCTTCTGATTTATGAAATATAGCATATCTATAATAATCATTTATATTTCTGTCTTTACTCCAATTTTTCATATATTCAGAATCATCTTTACACTTATCATTCCAATAAATATTAATTGCTAATAAAATAGCATCTACCAATGGATTTTTTGTTGTAAAAGGTGTAACAATAAGAAAATCTTCTGGGTATCGTTTATTTTCTTCAACTTCAAAATTATAATATGTCATTATTTGTTCTACTTCCTTAATAATAATGTCATTTTTTTTTTCATTATCTTTTTCTAAATGTATAGGGTTTCCCACAAAACATTTTAACGGGTCTATATCATTACCATCATATTCTTTATAAGGAATTATTGACGGAAGATTATATTTTTCAAAAGGAATCATAAAATTTACAAAATCTACTAATTTTGGATGGTTAAATCTTCTACAAATATTGGTTGGGTCTAAAAGAATTGTATTTATTAAAGGAAATGTATTCTCTAAAAAATAAATAAAAGCGTTTTTTTCATTACTTATGCTCTGCAATTTATCACCAACAATAAATACATCTATATATTTATTTATCATAATTTGTATAATAGCCTTAGCGTAATGTTCTGGAGGGTCTTGAAATTCATCTATTACTAATAAAGTTTCTTTGTTTAATTTCGGATTTATTCTTGCGAATTGAATAGTACCACAACTTTTTGTTTCTATATATCCATTCATAATAGAATATATTAATCCTTCAAATTTATCATAATACGTATGATTTTTATTTCCAATAGAATTTGTAAAAGAATCTATGGTAGCAATAATAATTTGACAATTTTGTTGTGATTTTTCATTAAAATATTTAATAATATATTTTTTTCCATCAGGTATTATTTTAATATCATGAAAATATTTAAAACTATCTTTTTGATTTTCAAATTCTGTTTTAATAATATGTTTTGCTGAATGTTGTTTTGTAATATATATAAAATTCTTATAATGCAAGTTATCATCATCTTCTAACATTCTAATAATACCAAATGTTTTACCATTTCCTGCACCTTGTTGTCTAATAAATAAATTACATTGAGGTGGTTCATCATTACACCATATATCCGCTCCATTTTTTAGTGAATTAATAAATTCTTCTTTTGTTTTTCCTATATCTACATCAATCATATGACTTTTTACTTTGTTTGGATAAATTTTATATATTGTGAATCCAATATCTATAAAAATAAAATCATAACTTTTGAAATTTTCATATTTCCAATAATCTGATTTAAATTCTAGATAAAACCGTTTTTTTGTTTCTATTTCTTTAACCTTAATATCTATATTATTATTACCATCAATAAGCCAAATAATTTCTACTCCATGTAATTTATAATCGTGTTTTCTATTATCAATTTCTTCTCTCTCGCATTTGCTATGTTGAATTTCTAAAATAGTTGTTTCATTTAATACAATATCAGCACGACGTTCTTTAATTTGGTTTTCTTTTTTTATGAATGTTTGTTCTGTTATAGGAAAACAACCTTGCCATTCACAATGCCATTCTGTCATTGGATTACCTCCTATGTCTTCATTATTTTTATGACGAAAATATGGTTTTCTTATGCTTCCGTTCGCAAGTATTAATTCATGACCTTTTTGACAAAACAATTTTTCTTTATTATTATTTTGAATATAATCATTTATATAAATTGTTTCACTATTAATAACACAATATTGAGATTGGTAATTTTTATTGCATAATGATGTCATATGATTATATGTTATGTCTAAATATTTTTAAATTGTTATCTTATATGAGTTGTTTATTTACAAGAAATATATATTATTCCATACGGATGAAGTAAAATATATAAAAGTTTTGTATATTTGTTAAAAAAATTTATCTAATTTTTCTAATCTAATTTGTCTATCCAATTCGTCATTTTAATATAATCATTTGGATGAGTGTTTTTGGATATTTCTATTTTACTACTTTTTGAAGATAAATCTCCTAATTTCAATATATTATAACTACCTTTGAATTCATTATCATTCAAGTAAATATTATATTTATTTGGTAAAATATCAATTTGTTTTATAGAAGATAAATTGATAATAGTAAATGAAAATTTGAGAAACATCATTATAATTTATTTTATTTTCTTTTCTTTGTTCTTCCGTATTTACAATATTGTTTTTGGGAAAAACCTTTTGGTTTTCTACAATGAATACTTTTTTTATATTTTAACGACCATTTTCTTTTCGTTTTATTTTTTCCCATAGCATTTGTATATAAATCAGATAATGAACTAGGCGATGATGGTACAGATAATGGTTCAGTAGGATTATTTAATATTTCTTCTTTTGAATAACCTATTAAATAGGGAATATCTTCTTCTTGTTTTTGTCCTCGTAATAATTTTTCGGAATCATAAATATTTATAAAATTTATATCTCTTAGATCAGCTGTTCTTGAACGAACAAAATTTAATAGTATTGTTTGCATAATATACGAATAATAATTATGTTCATTCCATCTTAGTATACTAACAAAATTTGGTAAACATATTTGTTTTCCTGTCTCTACATCATACAGACATAATTGTATTAATTTTGATGTATTTTCTTTCAGTAATTGACATACAACCATTCTATTTAACATTAAATATATATTCATTCTATCTAAACGAGCAGGAACAACTTGATTACATTTTATAGCAACATCACTAATAGATAAATAATTAAACATATTTAGATTATGTATATTTTCTTCGGGTGCCAAATAAATACTACCAAATGTTGCTATATTTAATTTATTTATATTCATATTTTCACTAACATTCAATATTTCTGCTGCTTTATTAACCATAGCACCTCCAAATGAGTGAGAAAAAATAACTACTGATTTAATATCTGAATTATTTATATCATCTTTTATTTCATTAACTAATTTATTTACAAATTTGCTATCTTTTAAAGGTAGTATACTTAAATATGTTTTTGCTATACATTTTAAAGCTGAAGATGATTTATGACATCTAAATTTAACGTTTTCTTCTGGAATATTTGTTTTATAGGATATCCAATCTTTAATTTCTCTTTCTTCATTTCTCCGTAAATCACATCCAAGTCCTGAAACAAAATACCATATAGTATCATTTATTTCTCCATATTCCATATATAAGAAATATAAAATATTTAATATCATCTTTATATTCTTAACTCTTTCAATTGAAAGTACCTACAGCAATAACTTCAATTGTTGAAAGAGTTAAGAATCAAATTATTCTATTCCTTTTTTTGTTAGTTTTATAAATTATAAAAACTATCATGTGAATAAATAAATGCGTTTCGACTAAACCCTGGTTCTTCTATTTTTATTAAAAAATTTTGCGATTTATTAAATGGTCCAATTAGTATATTTTTCATAGCAAAATGCCATTGATTAAAATTATCTGTATTAATATCATTATTACAACTTGTTATAATTAAAAATTTGAATTTATTTTTAATATTCTCGAAAATAGAAAGAATATCTTTATTTTTCAAATGGAAAATTACATCTCTTATGATTATAATATCCACATTGTCAAAATCATTACAAGTTGAAATATCTTTACATAAAAAATGTTTTTTGGGAAATTTTAGTAAATGTGAATTAATTAAACTTTGTACGATATCTATTCCTGTATATTTTATACTATCATCATTAAAAAATATTGTTTTAGGAATCCAAGTTAAATCGCCGCATCCTAAATCTAAAACTGATTTACAACTATTATCATATATAAATTTAGTTAACACAGTTGAATACACTTTTGTATTTTCTAATGTTGAACCTGGCCCAGATAGAGGTATATTGGAATTACCATTATTCCATATCGAGTTTTTATATATATTTTCAAAAGTTAACTTGTAATAATGATTATTATTATTATGTATATAAAAATAGTTACAATTAATTTTTTTATCAAATACATAACCTATATTTTTAAGATATTTTTCAATATCACTATATTGAACGTTACATAAAGTTTTTGCCAAATTATTATATTCAAATTCTATAATTGGTTTATTTCTTTGTATAGTTTTTGTTGCTCCTTTGATAACATCTAATTCATTTCCTTCTACATCAATTTTTATAAAATCAATATTATTTAAATTTAACGAATCTAAAGTTATTTGTTGAATATCATTTTTATTATCAGACGATACAGTATATATACATCCTCGTGAATGTTTATTATGTTGCACTGTTTTAACAAATCCTTCACTGCTGCCTAATGCGTTATTAAATAAATTTACATTTACTATGTTATTTATCATTAAGTTTTCTTTTGATTGATTATAATTATATATATCTGCCTCAAATGCTAAAACTGTTTTAAATAATTTAGAATAAACGATTGAATGTGTTCCAATATTTACTCCTATATCTAAAAATGTAATATTTCTTTTTGTTTTATTAATATACTCATTAATAATTGATATTTCACCATTATATGGTTCTGCATTGCCAGAATTAATATATGATACTTGTACCTCATCTGGCGTAAAATAAATGTCATTGTTAATCTTTGCGATATAATTTTGTTTAATATATTTATTATTAACAATAGTTTCAAATATTTCAGATCTAATTGTTGTTGTATGATTTTTTCTTACTAACTCCATTCCATTTTTCCTTATATTATTAATTATATATATATTTTCTACATTTAAAATCCATTTAATTTTATTTTCTAAATTATTTTTGTTACACATAATACAATTAATATTATCATAAAACCCTAAATTATTAAGTTGAACTTCTATTGTATCCTCTACAAGCAATAAACTTCCTACACTACATATTTCAAATACTTTTAATAAAATATATTTATACGAGGAAGCATCTACAAAACAACATAAATAGTCGTTAAGTTTTTTATAATATTTAGTATTGATGCAGTCGTGTATATATGATTTATATGTTGGATGCTCAAGAATCTCAATATAATCTTTAAATAAAATATTATTAGCTATAAACATGCGTAATGGGTAAATGTTGTTTATTGATCCACTTACGAAAATTTTATTTATAGGATTATTATTAAATTCAATATCTTTAAAAAAATCATCGACTGCTGAATAAGGAATAAAAAAAGTTTTAGATAAATTAATATTATACATATTTTTAATTTCATTTGTATTAAATAAATATTGATATGGGGATATTATTGTATCTGCGTTTTCAATATTTTTTTTTCTTACTTCTTTATAAGGATACAAATCATCTATTTTATAAATTATTTGGACGTTAATACATTTTATGAGAGAAATATCCAAATCATCATAAGTACAACATAATACAACACTATTTGTCTTTTTAATATTTCCAATATTTAATTCACTTAATTTAATAAGTTCCCACCCAAGAATTTCAAGATTTTTAACAAATACAAACGGTTCTTTGGTTAAATAAGATTCAATCCAGTCCGTATAAATAACATATTTTTTAACTATAACAATTTTTTTAATTGCGAGCACATTAGTTTGTGTTCCTACCATTTTTACAAAATTAGGTATATCTATTATAGGATCTTTACATATATCATTAATAAAATTAACATTATTATTAATTTCACCAGTTTCCAATTGCGGTATATTATATAAATCATAATTATTTTTGTTAAGTATTTTTAAAATTTCAATACTATCATTATTAAACTTCGGTGAAATTTCAATTATTATATTTTTAATAATATTTGTTTTTAAAGCATTCGTTGCCCCTTTTAAAGCATTTAATTCACCTCCCTCGATATCAATTTTCATGATAATAATATCACTAATGTTATTTATTTTAATTAATTCGTCAATTGTTGTAGATATAATATTATCATTTATACATGTATTTTTATCTGTTGATTTAATAAAAGACAACCCTCCAATATTACCGCATTTTTTTACTAACTCAACATTAGATTTATTATAAAAATCACAAATTTTATCTGATATGCACATATTAATAGGAACAATATTGTTAATTTTATTTATAAAACATGACATTTTTAAAAGATTTATATTGTCTAAATTTCCATCTATACTAAATATTTTAGATAAAGACGTATAATTTGAGCTTATTAATGAATAATAACCTATATTACAACCTATATCTAATACTACACTTTTTTGATTGTTTATATTATTATTAATAATTGATTGAAAGATATTAGATATATTTGGTTCCCAACATTTATAATTTATTATGGATTTTGAAATATAATCTTTATGGCCGTAATTAAAAATATTATTATTGGTATACAAAGTATTCTTACTAATGCCTTTATTTTCAAAAGATTTATTGAGAAAATAATTCAAAGGCAAGTTGCCTTCTAAAATTTCTTTCTCTGTTTTATCTTCCAGTTTTTTATAAACAAAATTTACCAATACAACTAATGGTTGATATGAACGAATAATTTGTTTATAATTATCATATGGTTTATCAATAAATTCGGTTACACAATTATTCCAATTAACTGGATATAAATTATCTATCCCATTAAAAATTTTATAATTATCATACAAAGCAACATTTTTATTATATAAATTTTGTAATATATTATTACCAATATCACACCAATCAATTTTACCTAATTTATTATCTAATATTTTTCTCATTTGGTTTTTCCATTCAATCATAAGAGATGTGTTTGGTTTACTACCAAATATGCCATTACATAAAGTATCATTATTTTGTTTTATAAAAAACCCTTTCTTTGTTTCAATAAAATCAAATAAACTATCTAATGATTCTAAAACGAGTGTATCACTATCTAACCATATACCTCCATAATCACAAATTACATTAACTCTTACAAAATCTGCTTGATGAGCCGGACATAAATTATTAAAATAATTAGGTATATTTTGAATATATTTACGTATGTTTTTATCCGTTATCAAATGTATTTTATAACCTGTGCCATTTGTTGAATGTAAATATATTAAATTTCGTAATATAGATATTAATTTATATTCTTTCCCTATCCAATATAAGTAAATATTTCTTATTTTCATTATAATAGAGAAAGATTATATATTTTTACAAATATTAATCTTGAATGAACCAAAACAATCTATATTTTAAGGAAATAATTCATACCAAGTTTTAATAGATTATCAACTAACATAGCTCCTACAAACCCAGCACAAAAACCAAATGAATATAATTGTATAGCACCTATTATACCAGTTCTTAAATAAGGTTGTATCATATTTAATAAATTGTTAGAACAAATATAGATGCCTGACATTGTAATTGAAAAAACTATTGCTTTATTTACCCACTTTAACATTACTTTATGTTAAAGATAATTTTTAAATATATTTAAAAATAGAATAACAAATAATATAATGAATAGATTTATATTATTTTTTATGTTATTTGTTTCATGTAGTTCTACAAAATTTTGTGTGAATTGTAAACATTTTAGACCACATGGAGGTTTTCTATTTCGTAATGGTGAATTTGGTAAATGTGGTCTCTATCCTCAAGATCATGTAGATAATAGATTTTTAGTTACTGGAAATGAAAAATACGTAACAAAAGATTTTTATTATTGTAATACAGCAAGAAATGTTAGAAGTATGTGCGGGAAGGAGGGAAAACATTATGAAGAAAAGTAATTTATAAATATCTTTTTTAATATTATATGGATAAAATAAAAAAAGATAGAAGAGAAAAAAAAAGAACCACAAAACGTTCTACCACCGGAAAAGAAGTATTGTTTATTTTTGAAAAAGTATTAGAAGGATGGGCTACTATAAGAATATATAATACGTTAAGACAAATGGATCCATTATCTCAAACAGAAAAGAAAAAGGTAGAAAAAATAGCTACAGGAAATTGTAAAGTGTATGAGAGTGAATTATCTCCTGAAGATTATGAAAAATATATAGAATTAAGACAAAAAGTATACGATTTATTAAAAATAAATAATAGTAAGATACTTATATAATGAGTGAAATATTACAAAAATGTAAAGAAATTTACGATAAATTAGAAACCTTTCTTTTTTCAAAAGGAATTCATATAGAAATACCTAGACAATCATTGGAAAATATTATTGTAATAAAATTAATTCAAGAAGATATTATAGTTGGAAATATTACATTATTTATAGTTAAAGGCGATGAAATGGAACCTGACGATCATATATCTATAGGTTGGGTTGGAGTTAATGAAGAATACAGAGGACAAAACATTGGATATATGCTTATGTTTTTAGGAATAACCTACGCATACCCACTATGTGAATATAATAGATTAACCTTAGATGATGATACTGATAAGCGTGAAGATTACAAAAATAACGAACATTATAAAGCAAATCATATGTATGGTAAAATTGGTTTTGTAAATCCGAATGGAGATTACACTGATAACGAAAGAGTTTCATCGGTAAGTGAAAATATAGATACTTATCAAGCTATAACTAAAAGAATAACTGAAGTTAAGGATTCAGGTTTAAAAAATAAAGCTATCTTAGCAACAAAAGAATTTATACAACAACAAAATAGATTATTAACAAGTAAAAGTAGAGAATCAATTAAAAAATTTAGACGTTCTAAACGTTTGAAAATAATAACACCTTTTTTTAATTATGATGTTTTAGGTAAAGAAGGTAAATACATTTCTCCTTCGCCATTTGATTTACCAAAAAATCGTAAACGAAAGATTTCACATAGTAGAACTCGATCCGCTACAAGTCGCTCGGCTAGATCACCAAGTAGATCAGCTAGATCAGCAAATAGATCGGCAAGATCTACAGGAAAAAAATCAACTAATACTCGAACAATAAGATCATTGGGAGGAAATAAAAGAAAAACAAAGAAAGTTAAGTAATTATATAATTCTTAATAAAATAATCTGGATGATATATACGAAAATATTTATAAAATACATCTAAAAATTTATACCAATAAGTATTTCGAATATCTTTATAAAAAGAAAACATATATACTCGTCCATAATAATAATAATCAAAGATAACTCCAATTTTTTTTGGTCTTCTTGTTAATACTATTTCAATATAAAAATGATTTATTGAATATAATTTTATTTTTTGTTGATAAAAATATTTTACGTTAATTAATTTTATTATTTTTTCGTATTTGTCGTCTATAGTAATTTGATCTGTAAACTTTCCATTTCTATATTTTATTCTTCCATCATATTCTAATATTTTTATTATAATTTCTTGAGGAAACATATTATTATTTTTTATTTTGTTTTTATTATAAAATAATTATTTCATCTTCTTCTTTACATGTTTCGATATAAATAATTGAAATATATATCAAACATAAGAAGATTAAATCCATCATTTTATAATATTAATTAATATTTAAATACTTAAAGAATAAATATATAATTAATTGAGCCCATATAGCTTAGTGGTAGAGCACTAGCCTTGTAAGCTAGAGGTCGCGAGTTCAATTCTCGTTGTGGGCAAAATATTATTTATAAATTATAAATAATATATTGCTGTGAAATTGAATAAATAAAGAGTTATATACAAATATATTAAAAATAATTGAAATATATTTATAGTACTATGAATCTTAAAAAGGAAATGCAACAAGAACCAATTGAAAATATTAAAGATGGAATTTGGGATATTATTGAGAGTTATTTTGAAGGTAGACATTTGGAAAGATTAGTTAGCCATCAAATAGAATCATATAATAATTTTGTTTCTTTTCAAATCTTAAGAACAATTGAGATGTTTAATCCAGTATCTATTGTATCAGAACAAGATTTAGATCCTATATCCAAGAAATATTCATTGGAAGTAGTTATCAATTTTGAAAATTTTCAAATCTATCGTCCTCAAATTCATGAAAATAATGGTTCTATTAAATTGATGTTTCCTCAAGAAGCGCGTCTAAGAAATTTTACATATGCTTCCGCAATGACTGTCGATTTAAATATTAAATATATTATTCGTAATGGTGAAAATTTAGAAAATACTCAAATCATACAAAAGTTATTACCTAACATTCATATTGGTAAACTTCCTATTATGTTAAAATCAAATATTTGTGTATTAAATCAATATAAGCATGTTAACAGTTCACATACTGGTGAATGTAAATATGATGCTGGTGGATATTTTATTATTAATGGTTCAGAAAAGACAGTATTAGGTCAAGAACGTGCTGCTGAAAATAAAATTTATTGTTATAACATTCACAAAAACAACCCAAAATATACATGGATGGCTGAAATTAAAAGTATTCCTGATTCAAAATGTATTTCTCCCAAACAAATTAATATGATGATATTGTCAAAGAATAATGGGTTTGGTTATCCTATTGTATTACAACTACCAAGAGTAAAACAACCTTTACCTTTGTTTGTGGTATTTCGTGCGTTAGGTATATTATCTGACAAAGAAATATGTGAAAAAATATTATTAAATATTGATTTTGCTTTGTATAAAGATATGTTGGAAAGTTTACAAGCTAGTATTATTGATGCGAATAACTTTTTAACACAAGAAGATGCGGTTCAAATGATTCAAGGTTATGTTATTTATACACCAATCAATATGGATAAAGAAACAGGAATAAAGAAAAAATATAAATTTACGTTAGATATTTTAAGCAATGATTTATTTCCTCATTGTAATACTACAGAAAAGAAAATATATTTTCTTGGATATATGACATTAAGATTATTACAAGTAAATTTTCAATGGATTAAAGGTGATGATAGAGACTCTTATATTAATAAAAGAGTTGATTCAACAGGTGTATTGTTAAATAATTTGTTTCGTAATTACTTTAATAAATTAGTTAAAGATATGGAAAAACAAATTATTCGAGAAATGATAAATGGTTCATGGAAATCATCCGATGATTATGGTAATATTATTAATTTAACAAATATCTATAAAATCATAAAATCTACAACGATAGAAAATGGGTTAAAAAGAGCATTGGCTACTGGTGATTTTGGTATAAAACATATTAATAATAATAAAGTAGGTGTCGCTCAAGTTTTAAATAGATTAACATACATGTCTAATTTAAGTCATTTAAGAAGAATTGCGACTCCAACAGATAAAAGTGGTAAGTTGATTCCTCCAAGAAAATTACATAATACTTCTTGGGGATTTGTATGTCCTGCTGAAACTCCAGAAGGACAATCTGTAGGTATTGTAAAAAATTTAAGTTATCTATCTCATTTAACTATATATTCTACAAGTGTTTCTCTGTATGAATATGTAGAAAGTTATATTCAAGATATAGATCAATTGAAACCAATCGATTTATTTGATAAAGTGAAAGTAATGATTAATGGTAATTGGTTTGGTATTACAGAAGAGCCTGTAGAATTATATAATAGTTTAAAAAAGAAAAAACATGAAGGAATTATTAATATATATACTTCTATTATATTTGACATAAAATACAAAGAAATAAGAATTTGTAATGATAGTGGAAGAATTACTCGACCATTGTTAAAAATAAAAGACAAAAATGTATTATTAACTCCTGAGATAATAGAACAAATAAAAAGAAAAGAGCTAATTTGGGAAGATTTATTAGTAAATTTAAAAATCTCTGAATCTGTTATTGAATATATTGATCCAGAGGAACAAAATTATAGTATGATTGCTACAAAAATGACTGACATAAATTCTCCTGAGTATAAATATAACTTTTGTGAAATTCATCCAAGTACCATTTTTGGAATTTTGGCTTCTTGTATTCCATTTCCAGAACATAATCAATCTCCTAGAAATACGTACCAATGTGCGATGGGAAAACAAGCCATGGGTGTGTATGTATCCAATTATATGGATCGTATGGATAAAACTGCTTATGTACTAATTAATCCTACACGTCCTCTTGTAGATACAAGACTTATGAATATTATTAAATTAAATGAAATTCCTTCTGGATGTAATATTATTGTAGCAATTATGACTCATACAGGTTATAATCAGGAGGATTCTCTATTATTAAACAAAGGTTCCATTGATCGTGGTATGTTTATGGTAACTCTTTATCATACTGAAAAAGATGAAGACAAACAAAAAATAAATGGCGATGAAGAAATTCGTTGTAAACCTGACACAAGCAAAACAAAAGGAATGAAGTTTGGCAATTATAACAAAGTGAATTCCAAAGGAATTGTTCCTGAAAATACGCGAATTGAAAATAGAGATATAATTATGGCTAAAGTTATGCCTATTAAAGAAAATAGAAATGATCCTACTAAAGTTATTAAATTTGAAGATCAAAGTAAAATTTATAGAACAAATGAAGAAGTTTATATTGACAAGAATTATATTGAACGAAATGGTGATGGATATAGTTTTGCCAAGATTCGTTTGAGAACATTGAGAAAACCTGTTATTGGAGATAAATTTAGCTCAAGGCACGGACAAAAAGGAACCGTTGGAAACATTATTCCCGAAAAGGATATGCCCTTTACAAAATCAGGTGTAAAACCTGATATTATTATTAATCCACATGCTATTCCATCTCGTATGACTATCGGACAATTAAAAGAAACTTTACTAGGAAAAGTATTGATTGAATTAGGTTTGTTTGGAGATGGTACTAGTTTTGGAGAACTAGATGTTAATTATATTCGTAATGAACTATTAGCTCTTGGATACGAACAAAATGGTAATGAATTAATGTATAATGGTTTAACAGGAGAACAATTGGATTGTGAAGTCTTCATGGGTCCTGTTAATTATCAAAGATTAAAACATATGGTGAATGATAAACAACACAGTCGTAGTATCGGTCCAATGGTTAACTTAACAAGACAACCCGCAGAAGGGAGGTCTAGAGATGGAGGATTAAGGTTTGGAGAAATGGAGAGGGACTGCGAATACGAGAATACCAAAATATCACTAAGCAATGGTCTAAGTGTTAGCATAAAGGATATGGAAGATTGCGACAACGAAGTTTTAGGTTGGAATGAAAATACAAATAATATAGTTCCAGCGAAACAAATAGGCTTTTTATATAAAGGAGAAAGAGAATGTATTCAGTTAACATTAGAAGATGGTAGAACAAAAATATGTACTCCAGATCATCCTCTATTAAATTCTCATAATGAATGGGTGAAAGCAAAAGATTTTAAAATAAATGAAGACAAAGTTAAGTGTAGTGTAAGATGTCCTGCTGTAGATTATAAAGAAGAAATAAAAGAATGTAATGGATGGGAACTACAAGTAGGAAAAATATTATTTAAAACAGATACAAAAGAAAATTATTTGAAATCATTAATATTTGCGAAAATACTAGGATATATTATTACGGATGGAAATATATACGTAAATAAATTAAATTCAAATAATGTATCTTGCACAGTATTTTTAGGACATATGATTGATGTAAGAAGTTTTGTAAAAGATTTAATGAAACTTTGGCCCATAAAACAAACAAAATTTAAAAGTAAAAATTTATTTGTTATTAATATACCAGCAGCGTTTAGTAAAGAACTTATCAAACTCCCTGGAATATTATGTAATAAAAGATCTTGCCAAATAGCTTGTCTACCTGATTTCATATTAGATCCATCATGTCCTAAACCTATAGTAAGAGAATTTTTAGGCGGAATGTTTGGTGGAGACGGTCATACTTGTATATTAGGAATGCATCGAGGAAAAAGAGNTGTGTTAACTTCTGTTTCCTTTTCCCAAACAAAACAAGAGCCTCATTTGGATTCATTAACAAAAATGATGGAAGATATGAAAGTGTTGTTTCAACGATTTGATATTCACAAAGTAACCATTCAAAAATTAAAAGAAACAACTTACTCTAAGAAACATCAAACAGTAAAGAGTTATCAATCGACACTTCATTTAGATATTGATGAATTAATTCCTTTTGCGGAAAAGATTGGATTTCGGTATTGTTGTCATAAATCACAAAGACTTGATGCGGCTGTATCTTATAAAGAATTAAGAAATCATGTAGTAAGACAACACAATTGGATCGTTCAACGTGTAGATGAAATTACTCGTTTTAGTGAAATCAAAAAAGAAAACCCTACAAAAATAGTCGCAACGAAAAAAGCAATAGTTCAAGCTGTGGATGAATTAAAAGTAATGGAACCTTTAATACATTCGTATGCGATTCCTTCTACACATGATATAACAGACCATTTAATTAAAGGCACGCAATTTGGTAAGTTCACTTCCAAATCTTTCCCTAATGCGGAAGAATTTCTAAGAGAAATAGATGCGTTGGAATGGTTCCTAAATGACGAAACGATACAAAAAGAAAAGAAAGAAAGAATGGAAGAGGAAGAAGAAATAAAGGAAGAAGAAATAGAGGAAATAGAACAATCAAGCTATGGTGTGAAAAGAATAGAAGAAGGAATACCTACAATGAACTTGAGAGTTATTGATATTCGACCTGCTGGATTACAAAAAGTATATGATATTGAGGTTGAAGAGATTCATAATTTCTTGGCGAATGGTGTAGTAGCACATAATTGTATGATATCACATGGAGCATCACGTTTCACACAAGATAGAATTTATTATTCATCAGATAAATACCAAGTGTATTGTTGTAATAAATGTGGATTGATTGCTTCTTATAATGATGAATTACATATACATTTGTGTAGAACCTGTGATAATCGTACAGACTTTTCATTATTAAATATTCCTTATTCATGTAAATTATTATTTCAAGAATTAATTACAATGAATATAGCTCCACGATTTATTACAAATCATTTATAAATGAGGAATATATTTCATTTCCATACCATTCTCATAAATGTGTAATTCGCCTATTTTATGTAAAGTTTTAAAATATTCATAATTTGTTTCAACACATTTTTGTAATTCTTCTTTAGCTTCAATAACATTTTTTATTGTATTAGGGTAAAGTTTATTATATTCTTTTATATTGTCTTTATAAATTTCTTTTGAGCCATATCTTTTATCCTTTTCGTCTTTTATATCTACTCCATATAAAATACGAGATAATATATAATATAAAGAAGTATTATATTCTTTTATGTCGATTTGTAATTTATTAAGTTTTCTATTGGTTTCATATAAATATCGTAAATCATGACTTCTGTTATTCACTTTAGAAGAAATAAAATAGTTATAAGATGTCGAAGATTTATTTAACCAATTAAAACCAAAATTTTCACCGCAGTTAGGTTTACATTCTTTCGTTTTACACAATGTTTCTAATAAAGATAAACTAGAAATATGTGTAATATTGTCATAAAAATAACATCTTCCATAATCTATTATTTTAACAATATATTGTGTAGAAAAAGTGGTAATTGTATTATTTATATGATGATAAACAAAAGTTATATAACCATCTTTTTTAGGTCTATAATACATTACATTTGCTAGATGTAAATCATAATGAGTGAATGTATCTGATAATAAAAATAATGAAAAATATAATTGGTATAAACAATTAATAAATTCTACTTTAAAAAAATCTTTATAGTATTCAATATTATCTATAAAATTATCTAATGTATAACTAGGACTTATATGTTCTAATAAAAGAGCTAATGAATATTTACAGCCAATATCAAACGAAGGTTTAAATAAATCGATATTATCAATATAAGTAATATTTTTTTTTAATTCTTGAATAGATAAATTCTTTTTTTTTAATTTTGAAATTTGAAAATTATTTTTATATAGTCCATACGTATGAATAAACGAAGGTAAGATTTTTGTATATTTATTTAAAAAACATCCAATCAAATATTCGTATAATAATGAATCAGCGGTTTTTTTTAATTGAAATTTTATTATCGCATAAGATTGAAAACTTCTTCTCTCATATATTAACTTTTTTATAATTCCATTGTTTCCTTGGTTAATTGTTTTCACTGGAGAAATACAATAAGTGAAGTTAATAAAATTATCAAAAAAATTATTTATTTTCTGCTGTTCTATCCCAAAGCTAATACAATAATGTGAATCATTACATATAGTTTTAAAATATTCTGAGGTTTTAATAGAAGTAGTTAATTTTTTTGTTTTTCTATTTTTTTTATTATATTTTTGAGTAGACATTATATACTATTGATATATTTATTCAATCTTTTTTCTATTTTTTTTTGTCTTTGTTTTATCTTCCTTTTCTTTTTTCTTTTGAGCTTCCTTTTCTTCTTTTTCTTTTTTCTTTTGAGCTTCCTTTTCTTCTTTTTCTTTTTGTTTTTGTGCTTCCTTTTCTTCCTTTTCTTTTTGCTTTTGTGCGTCCTTTTCTTCTTTTTCTTTCTTCTTTTGCGCTTCCTTTTCTTCTTTTGTTATTTTTACTTTTTTACCTTCTTTCTTTTCTGCTTTTTCTTCTGCTTTTTCTTCTGCTTTTTCTTCTGCTTTTTCTTCTATTTTCTTTTCTGCTTTTTCTTGAGGAATTATTTCTTTAAATTTCTTTTCTGTTTCGGAAACTACTTTATCTTCTTTTTTCTCTATTTCATCTTCTAATATTATAACTTTTTTCATTTTTTTTATTTTAGGTTTTTGGACTACAACAATAGGAATTTCCTCTTGAGAAACAATTATTTCTTTTTCACTAGGTTTTTCACCAGTAAATTTTTCGATGAAATCTTTGGTTATTTGTGCTGTATTGGAAACATTTCTTATTTTTTTAAATATAAAATAGTTGTTTAAGAAAGATATTCTTTTTTCATTCGAATTCATAAATGGAGCATCACCATATAATAATTCTTTTGATTTATCTTTTTTAATTTGTTCTCTCATGAGTAAATATAAATCTTCGAAAGAAGCCATGCTACTTGATAAATTTATTTCTGTAGGTTCAGCTAACTGAAAGCCATAATTTTCCATACAACGAATAAAGAAATCAAAATTAACTAAATACTCAGGAAAATATTTATTAATTGTATCTTGATATACTAATATTTCATATCCTAAACTTGTTTCATCAGAATTAAAATAATCTTTGTCATATTTTTTTATAATTTCCCATATCTTTTTATCTTTCTCATAAATATTAATTTCTCTATCTATAGGAATCCTTTCTAATAATTTGAATATTTGAGAACCATTATAACATGTGCCTACAAAATACCCATTCTCTTTCGTACATTCAGAAACATTTCTAAGAAATTCAAAATAAGTTGTAGCATCTTTACAAAAATAATGTAAAGCAAATTGAACGGATGATATATCAAATCCTTCATGAGCTACAGATAATTGTTTTTTTACAGCTTGAGGTAATTTAGATTCATCAATTTCTGTATTACCAAATAACGCTTTAACAATTTGATAATTTTTTGCACTTCCAAAACATTCTCCATTTCTAATATTCATCGAAGTATTTCCTTGTAAAAAGATAGCTTGAGGAATTTTATGAAAATCTTTTTTGGTATTTAAATATCTCGCACAAGCTCCATCTATTTTATTTTCAATATTATCCAAGGATAAATCAATTCCCAATACAAAAGATAGTTTTGATTTTATCCATTTAGGTAAATCTCCCGCTTTTCCACACGCATAATCTATTAAAATATCTCTTGGTTTTGATACATTAAAAATTAATGTTTGTTTCACAAATAAATTATGAAAATCTCTCAGGCCTTTTGTTTCATTTGTTGTTGTAGATGTTCTATTATAATATATATCATCATTCAAAATTTCATCGGGTATATAATCTCCTGTAGAAATCATTTCTTCTGTAATTGGATTATGAATGGAATACCAATTATTATTTGCTGTCTTGTAATCGTTCCCAAAACTTCTTTTTCCACTTTTATATTCTGTTGTTTTATCATATCTTACTCGTAAAGGTTTCCATCTCCATAAAGAATTATCTTGAGATAAATCATATTTGAACTCTACTATCATATTATCTTCAAATACTTCTCCTTCTTCAGTCATCATTTGATTTGTTTGATTGATAGTATCTAACATTATATGACATATACCTGCTGTATTATCTGGTGGATTGGAGGGAAAGAATTGAACGGGTTTATAATCTTCACCATTATCTGTTGAAGATAGAGTTCGGTCATCTAATAGTTCTTGGCAGGGATTAATATGACCGTGTGTTTTTACGCTATATCCACAACGTAAAATTAATGTTTTGTATTGATTGAGTTGCAGTTGTGATCTAGTATTAATTCCATCTTCAAATATAGGAGTTATATTATCTGTACCTTGGTCGTTTTTCTTTGTAGTAACTAAAAAGTCAATAGTATTAAATTCAGGTGGTTTCCATTTAAAAGAATATTCCCAAGTCATTTTCTTTAATTCGGATTGAGAATCGACTTTATCTGAGCCTACACCTAAATAAGCAGGAGTATAAATTAAACCATCCGTATTATATTCCATGATGGAAGATAATACTTGGTTAGAAGCAATAAAAATATCTGGTTGATCTAACAAATTTGGGTAAAATCTTTTACTTTCTATTCTCATGGGTTTTGATTCTTCAGGTATAATAGAAGTAGCATTAAGTTTGGATAAAAATTCAGTTAATATTTGTATACGAAAAGTATATTGAGTATCTTCTTTTATTAAAGGCATAAAAGGTAAACTACGAATATTTCTGTTTTTTACAAAATAAATATCAAAAATAGCAAATAAATTAATAAATGTATTCACTTTATCATACAAAATTAATTCGCCATCTAATAAGGAATCAAAACAATCTGGGTTAGTTGTTATACACCCTGTAAAAAGTATATTCATATTTGTATTGATTAAATATATCTTGCCTATATTATTCACAAATAATAAATTTCTATCACCATCAGCTTTATCTGTTACAACAAAATCCTTTCGAATATTGGGTACATTTAATTCTGGATTAATAGGCACAATGTTTTTTATTTGTAAAGTATAACTTGAATACCCAACAAAATACATGGAAGGCAATTTTCTTGGAAATTTATTTCTTTCACTAGGAATCATTGAATCAATAATATCTTTTCTAACACCAATTAAAGAAGCATATTGAGCTATGGTATCTATTTGTTCAGGATAAGATATTGGATAATTTGTATTTTGTAATCCACATAAAATATACTTAATATATATCTTCAGCATATCAAATAATTCAGCCGTTTTTAATCCCATAACACTATTGTTTAATACTTCTAACTCAATTTCATATACTTCTGGACTTTTAAAAACATATGAATCATGAATGTTTATTGTAGGATCTAATTTACGCTTGTTGTTTTTTTTTGACATTTTCACAATACTCAAATCAACGCGTATAGGAATATCTGTATGTGTGAAAGATACACGATTTAAATACCGAAATATTTTTTTCGATCTATTCCAAGATTCACAAATTCGTTCTACAAACCCACCTTTTTTATTAAGGTATTCTTCAGACTGTAAAGATACACGAAAATTATAATCGTCGAAATCTACTGGTAGTAATCTTTTTTCTTCATGTAAAACTTCTTTCTTTTGATAAAAAGAAATATTTGGATAATACGAAAGCATCTTGTTTATATCATTATGTCTACAATAGTCTTGTATACCTGTTAAACCTTTAATTTCTGTTCTTACTTTTGAAATAACAATTCCATGAGTAGATAAATATTCATTTTGTATCCGTAAAAAATATTCCCCTTCTGATGAACTACATTGAAATCCTAAATTGCTTAATTTTTTAATAACGTTGTCATAATCTATCTTTGTAATATAATTTCCTTTTGTTCCAAATCGAACTTCTAGTTCTTTATTCGATATATTTGATAAATAAATATCTATCATATCTTGAAATAATTTAGATTTGGTACTCATTTTATTATATAGTAATATTATTAATATTTAATATCAATTTTATATTAAATATTAATTTTATAATAAAATATGTCTAACTGGAATACGCAAGATAATCATCCTCTTATTGCTAATTCGAATAATTATTTCTTAGAACAAAAAATGATTTCCATTCATTCAGGAGATAGAGATATTATTAAATTTCCATTAGCTTCTGAATTTGAAATAGAATTACCTCAAGATTATACAAACGTCCATTCTTTACAATTATTAGCATGGTCTTTTCCTTCTAATTATTATACTTTTTCGAAGCTACAAAATAATATTTCATTGGTTTTTAGTATAATTCCTATTGAACCTACTAGTGATAATGAATATTATGAATATTATAATAATTTATATAAAGCCATTGATGAAAATACAAAATTTATAATAGAAATAGAAGAAGGTTTTTATGATCCTATACAATTATCTATTGAACTAACGAGAAAGATGAATGAAAAAATTTCTATTTTTTTGTATGAGTATTTCACTGTGAATAATATTATTTCAAGTTATCAAGCTTATAATGAATTTGTTGTAGCATTTAATGCTGTATCTCAAAAAATGTGGTTTGGTAATAAAAGTACTAGTTTTATTTTACATAATGATGATGTTTCGTTTCATCTACAAACTAAATGTATTACCAATAATAGTCGTCAAAATGTTTTACCGGAATTTGATAATTGGGGGTTGCCCTTTAATTTAGGGTTCACAAGAAAAAAAGTACAAGGTACTCCTGCGATTGAAAGATTGCGTTTTTATTATGGAGATGTATTTCCGAATGATAATGGATATTGGATCGTACCTAATACTGATTTGACAAATAGTAATGTATATTATATAGAAGCGCCCTTTAAAATTAATATTATGGGACCTGGATATTTTTATATGGAAATGGCTGGGTTTAATTATTTAGACGAAACTTCTCCTTATTGTTTAAATGAATTCACTTCAAGTACAAATATTACTACTGGAGTTGTGAATTCTGCTTTCGCCAAAATTTGTATTCCAACATGTCCTTTAAGTCAATGGTTTGATAATGAAAAACAACCTATTAAATATTTTGATCCACCAGCTGAAAGAATTAGAAGATTGAAATTAAGGTTTCGATATCACAATGGTTTTTTAGTAGATTTTGCTTCTTTTGAATTTTCGTTCACATTACAATTAAATATTTTAAGACCACAAATTAAGAAGAAATATAATTTATCTTCTGTATAATATCTATAATGAATATATATTATTATATTTTATTTGGTTTTGCTGGAATTATAGCGGCATTACCTGTAATTCTTTGTCAAGCTTATTACGTCCATAATAAATTTAATTTTTCATTAGGTTTTGTATTTTTGTTATTAATCTTATGGTCTATAATTACTTTGATTTATATATATTGTATTATTAAAAAAATAAAATTGGGTGTATTTTATCCTGTTATTAAATTATTTGAAATCTTTGTACCAATATTAGTAGGTATATTTTTATATAAAGAAAAATATAATTATTATAATTATTTTGGGGTTCTACTTGCTATTGTTGCTATTTTTTTAATTACTTTAAAATAATTTTTTATGAAGTAGTATATAATAATTATGGAAATTATAAAAGTTCGTAAAACAACAAGAATTAAAAAATCAATTTGTAAAGCGGAATTAAAAATTGCTAGTGAAAATTTAATAAAAATGCGTAAAAAATATGATGAAATTACATTCAAATGTGAAGATAAAATGATTATGAAGGTAAATATGGAATGTCTCAAATAACTTTTGGTATTCCAATAACTTCTAAAAAACAAGGTGATGAAATAGTTAAAGCTATTAATACAGATGCGTTTAAAGAAATTATTAAAGCTACTAAATGGGGAGCTTTCCAAACAGATTGGAGAATGTTTAAATATTTTAAACCAGATTTTTATAAATACTTTTTACAAAAACCACAAAAATCAAGAAAAATAGCAAAAGTTATTACAATATCATTAGAAAAAGAAAGTACATCAAAAAGTAAAACTCCAACAAAAGATAAAAAAGAAAGAGCAAAAATAAAAACAACTCAAAAATTTACTAAAGCAAAAGGACATAAGAATGATAACAAAACAAAAAAAAGAGGAAATAATAAAACAAAAAAAATATTTTCTTATTTTAAACTTTGGTAAATAATATTATACATATAATTATATGATAGCATTTGAAGAAAATTTAATACCAATAAAAAATTTTACTGCTGGAGAAGAATTACCATTTCAACTTGTTTGCGTTGTAAATCCAGCACAATCATTATACACTAAACCGTTAGTTTCTCAAATGAAAGGATTAAATATTCCTTGTATCCCAATGAATTCTACTATTATTCGAAAATTAAGAGCAACTATTTATAGTGATAATAAAAGATTTTGTAAAGGGTTGGGAGGATTTGACACATTACAATTTGGTAGAGATGAATTCATGATGATTATTAGTTATTTTGAATATGAAGGTAAAAACTACATCAATGGTTTTATAAATGTAAAATTATTGAATGAAGATTCTGTAGAAATAAGTTATATTTGTTCTGATTTACATTTTTCAGGTATAGGAAAAATATTGCTTTCTTTAGTAAAATTGGTTGTTACTATGATGGGAATTCCAACTATTCGTCTTGAGTCAGTTATTAATCCTTCTACACAAAATTTTTATACTTCACAAGGTTTTCAATATGTGAAAGATAATGGAAACAAAAAAATATTTGAAATTAATACGGGATTAATGAGTAGGAAAGATCAATTATCAATTGGTAAATTGTTCCATCATCTTGGAAAAAAGAAACCTTTATTTGCTATTTTTTATCCATCAAAAAATAGAGAGATGGATACAATGGCTTTATTGCCCTATCTTGAAATAAGAACAACACAATCTCCTCAACCATCACCAAGAAATTTTTTTACTCCACGATCTAGTCCTCGTTCTGCTAGATCGACAGAAGATGATTCTATTTTTAGAGATGTAGCAAGTCCTAGAGGTACAGCAGCACGTGGTAGAAAGAAAATGAGAGATACAAAGAAAAGAAGGAAAAAGAAAAATTAATTTAATTATAATTATTTAAATAATAAAATAATTATTATTAATGGAAAATATATTATTGGAACCTGTAAGTTATTATAAAAATCAAAAAGGTAAAAATATTCGTAAATTATTGGGAGATTTATTTGGTAATTTATTAAGTGTGAATCAAGAAGACATAGAACTAGCTAATAATATTATTAATAGTTTCCATAATGCTTCCTTAGTAATTGATGATATTGAAGATAATAGTTTATTAAGACGTAATGAACCTTGTTCTCATATAAAATATGGTATTCCTTTAACATTAAATGCTGGATATATGGAAATTTTTCAATCATTAAAAATAATTAGTACACAATATTCTTCTAATACTACAAATAAAATAATAGAATATTTGTATCATCTTCACGAAGGGCAAGGTATGGATATTTATTACACAACAAATAAAATAATTCCTTCTTTGGAAGACTATACAAAAATGATTGTTTATAAAACAGGTTATCCAATGCTTATTAATTTAGAATTGTTATTTGATAAATCTAAAAATGTTATATTTAAAAAAAAATACGTCCAATTTAAAAATATTCTAATTAATTTTTCTATTTTTTATCAAATTCGTGATGACTATATAAATCTAACAGATGTGAATTATTGGAAAGAAAAAGGGTTTTGTCAAGATTTTGATGAAGAGAAAATTAGTTATTTAATTACTTATTTTAAAACAATAAATAATACAAATATTCTTGAATTATTAAAAGATAAAACAAATGAAGGAAAAATAAAAATACTAAAGTTATTTCATGAAAAAAAATTATTTGATATTATTTTTAAAAAATTAATTGAATTAAGAGAAAAAATATTGAGTGAAATGAATCTGAATTTTATTTTTGATAAATTACTATTTTATAAATTTGATTTGAATAATTTAAATAATATCTGATTTATTTTTTAAAGAATCAAAATATTTATATTTATCTAATGTTAAAAAAGATATTGAAGTTATAGAATAGCCTATTAATAATAATATTATTCCATAATTTCCTTCATAAATATATTCAGAATAAAATGACATACAATAAAAATATATTAATAACAATATTAATACAAAAATTCTAATTAATAACTTTATATTACTTTTGTGCTCAGGTGTAAAATAAATATCGAGTGTAACAATAAAAAATATTATAATAATATTTATGTAAAAAGTTATATTTTTTATACTTGACAAATTAATATCATTTAATTTATTTGTTTGTAAAAAACAATATAAATGATATAATGTAAATGTTCCAGCTAAAAATAATAGATATAACCATATATCATCATTCATACAAATAAACTCTTGTTGTTGTACTGTATCTTTGTTATTTATTAATTTACTTGTATAAAATTTATCCATTAAAAATGATAATGAACAAATAATAGTAAATAATATTGAAAATACAATACTATTATAAAATATAATTGAAAATAGTGTTATTACAAAATATTTAATAAAATTAATATAAAAATTATTAATATTTAATTTATTGTCTGTTATATCATCATATGCTTTTGAAAAAATACCAAATAAAAATGCTAATAATAAATTAAAAGAATATTCCATTAATAGTTTATTATAAAATTTTTATATTATATTAACTTATATAATGATACAATTTATAGTTTTTTTGTTAGTATATATGTTTTTTCAATTGTTATTAATTATGAGTGAATCGATACCTTATTTAAATATGGTTTCTGATATTCAAGGTTACAAATTTAATATGTTTAAAAATTTAAATAATAAATTTAATTTTAGATTTATTTTAACATATATTTTTATATATTTAGGTTTTTTATACTTAACATATTATTTTATTATTAAAGAACATAAATCATTACTTGAAGGATTTTTATTTGTAAGTGGTGTTTATTTTGTTGCTGATTTTAATATATTATTACTTTTTGATGGTTCAGTATCACATTTACCAGTATTATTTTATGATATATTTATTGTTGGTGGATTATGCATGGTTATATCCCAATATATAATTTATAATTATTATAGCATATTAAAAAAGTATTTTTGGTTATTAATTATATTAAATATATTGGCTACATTTTTGGGTATTATTGTGGGGTATCAATATAATCCAGATTTGTCTAATATAAAAGGTATTGTATTATTTTAACATATTACCAATAACAAATTGTAAAATTATTCATATTTAAAAATAATTTATTATAACTTTCATTTCCACATACCAAAATAGTTGTATTATTTGAATCGTATTTTTTTAATATTTTATTTATTTTTTTTATTGTTAATTTATTATCTGAATAAAATATTCTTTGTTTTATATTCAAACAATTTTCTTTTTCATTTTTCAAACTACCAAATAATTTACATTTATATTTTGTATTGGATTGTAAATTTGTTAAAATACTATAAAAAGGTGTTATTCCAGTTCCACAATAAAACATTAAAATATTTGTATGATTGATTGGATTATTATGATATAATAGTAGATCTTTTTCTTTTTCGTAATAATTATTACCAAAAGGTCCATCTACATGTATAGCTATTTTTTCTTTTAATAAACAAATTTTTTCTGATATTTTATTATTTTTATAATTTTTTATAAAGAAGGTTATAGTATTTTCTTCTTTATTAAAATCAATAGGAGTATAAGGTTTTTTTTTTTTATCAATATATAAATTTATATATTGTCCTGGATGATAATTTATTAAATTTTTTAATTTTATTTCTATTTTATGTAGTGAAGTATCTGTTATATTAATATTACTTTTAATAAAATGATGATTGTATTCTCTTTTTTTATCCATAACTAAATTATAATGATTGAATACAAAATATAATAAAATTAAAACTCCAAATAATAAAGTATTATTTTTTACATAATTATTAAATAAATAAATTATACTTACAACAGACCATAAGAAAAATTTATTTACACTTAATCTTGTTCTACAAATCCATATTAACATAATAATAAATAAGTTTTCAAAATTAACAATCGTTTTATTATTAAAAGACAATATAGCAAATAATAAGTACTGAAAAAGATAAATTAAATGCCAGTGAAAATTGTTAATTATTCCTTTTTTAGATAGTGTTCCCATAAATGCTGTTATTTGTATAATAAAAATAGCCATAAAATTATATTCTATATTTGATTTTGAACTTATTAATGTATATGTAACAAAAATTTGTACGAATGTATATAAATTTATTATACTTATTTGTAATTCGTTACTACATGTACTCCAAAAAGGTAAAGTATTAATTTTATAACCTAATTTATCATTTAACGGTTTAGTATAATAACTAGCTATATCAGCAAAATACATATTTAATAATACAACAACTGCTGTTAATATATGGGATAATATATTTTTATTAAAAAAATATAAAATAAATATAGTTATAAAATGTCTTATTACAAATAATATACTATGAAGTCTATATTCTTCTCCTATTGAAATAGTAATATAATTCAGATTTTTTTGTATTTTAAATTGTAAAGAAGATAAACTTAATAATAAATGAATTATTAATATTACAAAAAAAGACAAATTAATTTTTCTTAACGTACACTCACCTTTACAACCACTATATGCTAAATCAAATACAAAATAACAAAAATTTATTAATACAATAAAACCTAATATTTTATGTAAGTTTAAATAATCTTCGTGAGTAAATAATTTAGATATTTTATTATTATTCCATTTATATTTTATCAAATCATAAATGGAAATTTTATCATAGATTTCTTCTTCTACTACTTCTTTTTTTTCTTCTTCTATTTTTTCTTCTTCTTTTTCTTCTTCTTTTTCTTCTTCTTTTTCTTCTACTTCTTCTTTTATTAAATACTTTTCCAACATTTTTACTGCTTGTTTAGAATGTCCTACTTTATTAAACTCTTCAGTCATATCTTTGCCATCTACAAATACATTATTACCACCAGGATGTTCGTTTATAAATTCAGTTATATCATATTTTTTATTATTTATAATAATAATCATAAATAATAATAATAATTTTTTTTGTTATATTAACCTTATAGTTCCAATGAATAAGTTTGTTGAATCCATTCTTTTAATTCTTCCAAATCTCCATTTTTATAATTCATAGGACATTTTTGTAATTTTAAAAAGGATGGTTTTTTCATTTCAGAAGTTTGATAAAAGATATAATCACCAAATTTTCCTTTTTTAATACAACATTCTTCTGTTATTTTTCTTACTGAAGGTTTCCCTCCAGTTGAATTCTCTAATACATTCAAAACTTCTTTCAAGGAAACATTTTCAATAGGACGATTACCTAAAGAGGACAATGATATTTTATTTTTTCCATATTCAACATACAGTCCAAATTTACCTTTTTTGACAAATATTTCTTGGTCTTCATATTTACCCAATGACTTGTTTTCATGAATCAAATCTTCTAATTTATATTCATGATTCTTTAATTTTTCCAAATCTATATTGCGTTGAACTGAATAATAAGTGGTCTCTTTGTTTTCTTTTTTACAAATAGCTGGACCTTTGCTTGTTATAACATATGAATGAATATCATCTATTTTTATATTTAACTTAGGAGTTTTTAATTTTTCAATATTACTAGTTAATTCATTCGATACATCAAAACATAATTTAGGTCCATTTAATTTATCTTGACTGATTAAATCTAATTTATCTTCCAACTCTTTTGTGTATTCATAATCAAAGAAAGAAGGAAAATATTGTAATAAATATTCAATTACTAAAATTCCCGTATGAGTTATTACTAATTTGTTTTTTTCATTCCCAAATTCTTTAGAAGTTTTTATTTCATTCAATTCTTCTTCTACTAATTCAAAATCAATACATTCTATTTTTTTTCCTACTATATTTGTTTTTTCTACATATTTTCTTTCTTGTATTTTATCAATCAACATCGAAAAGGTAGAAGGTCTTCCAATACCTTTTTCTTCTAATAGTTGGACTAATCTAGCTTCTGTATAATGATTTTTTAATTCAATTAATTTAAATTGTGAAGTAATTTTTTTATATTTCACTGGAGAAGATTCTTTACATTTTGAAAAATAATGAAATTCCTTTTCTGATTTTATATTTTTATCTAAAATTAGAAACCCATCAAATTTTATTTTACATGCTATGTATTCAAATTTATATTCAAATGGTGCTGATATTAATCCTTTTATATGATCTAATATAGCATCTGACATACAACTTTGTAATGTATTTTTCCAAATAAGATAATAAACCTTTTTAGATTTAGCAGAAAATTTTTCATCCAAAGTTGTTCGTTCTATATTCGTAGGTCTAATTGCCTCATGTGCTTCTTGTGTCATTTTATTAGTAGACTTTTCGTTTTTTATTTCTATAATATGTAGTCTTTCACTGATATATTTTTCTGAATATTGCTTGAGAATATATTGTTTTGTTAATTCAATAAACTGAGAAGAATACTTTTTATTATCCGTTCTCATGTAAGTTATATATCCATTTTCATATAATTCTTGACATATTTTCATCGTCTCTTTGGGAGAAATATGAAGTTCATTGCTTACTGTTTGTTGAAGGGTTGAGGTTATAAAAGGCAAAGGAGATTTTTTTGTAGATGTGTATTGAGGTTGAGGTTTTAAAATAAAAGAATGATTCACACATTCTTCTAAAAACTCTTCACATTTTTCTTTCTTTTCTATTTGTTTATTTAGAACAAATGGGATATTATGTGCTGTGAAATATCCAATTGTTTCATACACTTCTTTTCCTATATTTTCTTGGATATCTTTAAAATTATCATATACTAATCGTAAAGCAGGAGTTTGACAACGTCCGGCTGATAAACTAGGAGCTATTGCTTTCCATAATAAAGGAGATAACTTATATCCTACAACTAAATCCATTACTTGTCTAGATTGTTGGGCGTAAATTAAAGGTAAATTTAAATAAGTAGGTGATTTAACAGCTTGTTGTAAAGCTTTTTGTGTAATTTCATGAAATACAATTCGTTTTGTTTTTAAAACATCCAAATTAAATAAAATACAAATATGCCAAGCGATTGCTTCTCCTTCACGATCATCATCTGTAGCCAATAATATTTCATCTGCTTTTTTGATTTCTTTTTCTAGAGTATCAATTTGTTTTTTTTTTATAGAAATATTTTGAAATTTTAATTTCCAATCATTAGGTTGTAAATCAATATTTTGTAAAGAAGTTAATTCTCGTAAATGTCCGAAGCTTGCTACACATTTATATCCTGTACCTAAATAACTTTCTATTTTTTTACATTTAGCAGGAGATTCGACAATTAATAAAGTTGTCATTGTTTATTAATAACTATTATGTTTAATCTTTTTCAATTATTTATTATTAGATTGTTTTTTCCATGTTTTCCAAGATATATTTTCTTGTGCTCCTTTATATTCTGATTCTTTAGCAGTTTCATTTAATTTATTAGCCTTTTTCAACGCACTATCTACATATATTTTTTTTAATAGCATTCCAACCTCATAAGAACCCTCATGTTGATCGATTTCTTTGTCTTCTATTTTTTTTAATACATTTAAAAAGGTAAATAAAATAGAAATATCAATTTCATCTTTTTTTATTTTATTAAATAAATCTGTATAATACGTATATAAAAAAGAACATTCTTGCATCGCATTTTCTGTTGAACTCTCTTTTAATGTTAAAAGTAATTCAATATCTTTTTTTAAAAGAGAGCTGTGTTTTAATTCTCGTATTTTATCTGTTTGATCTTGGACGTTGTTTTGTTTTATCATATCTTGTAATTTTAATCTTTCGTCGAAATTCATAATAATATATTAATAATTTTTATTTTAAATATTTATTTATATATTATATGAGTCTTGGAGCTACTAGTGAAGGACATAGCAGACAACAAATAATAGAAGATAGAGCAAATGCGAATGAATTACAAGCTACTTTATTTAAAAAAGGAGGTTATACATGTCCTACAACTTATACAAATTCCACTCAAAATAAGATTATGGATAAGGTATGTCAAGGAAACGCAAGTGCGAACCAAGTGAATGAAGGAACACAAATGGGCGGTAAAACAAAAAAAAAAAGAACAAAAAGAAAAAGAACAAAAAGAAGAAAGTTAAAAAAGAAGTCAAAAAGAAGAAAATAAATTATAATAATAATAATATAAATGCCTTCAGGAAGTAGTTTAATAGCATTCACTTATGTGAATATCATGTTTATTTTACAAATAACCTTAATGGTAATATTAAGTAATATTAAACAAATAAAAGATAATTGGTCGGTATATAGATGTAATCCTTTATTTATGGGACTATCAGATAATATAACAGAAGATTTTACTTATTGTGTGCAAAATATGCAAACAGATTATTTTGCGGTATTGATTGAACCAATGAATATGATTGTAGGAGGACTATCAGATTTAGGAACTACATTAAACGATAATATATTAGGTATGGCCGATGGAATATCCAGTTTAAGATCAAATATAACTCAATTATTTGGAGGCATATTTGGCATGTTTCAAAATATTGTTGTGGTATCCGAAAAGTTGGGATTTAATATGATAGATATGATGAAAAGAATAGTTGCGGCTTTGATTAGTGCTACTTACGGTTCTATTGCGGGAATTTATGGAGTTGGTTCAATGGCAAATATATTAGTGAATATAGGTACTGGTAATTTTAAAGAAATAACATGCTTTTCACCAAATACAATATTAAAATTAAATACAAATGAAAATAAAAAAATAAAACATTTAAAAGTGGGAGATATATTAGAAAATGGAAGTAAAATTATAGGGATTTTAAAGTTATCAAATGATGATTTTATGTATGAATTAAAAGATAAAGGGATAGAGCCAAATATTCGTATAACAGGAAAACATTATATATTGTATAAAAATGATTTTATACAAGTAGAAAATCATCCTGATTTTAAAATAACAAATAAAATATGTCCGATTGTTTATAATTTAATTACTCATAATCATCTTCTTCCGATTAGAGAATATTTATTTTGGGATTATAATGATGATATATTAAATTATAAAAAGTAAATTATTTTGTAATATATATTAATGCCTGATATATTAAAAAAGATATATAATCAAAATACATATTTTAAAAGATATGGGTCCTCTGTGTATTCATGTATAATATATATTTTTATTCTTATTTATATAATTATATTTTGTAGTGTATGGAAAACAAAAACAAGCGTGCAAGATGATTGGGTAAATCAACGTTGTAATCCATTTGTCTTTCCTTTTGCTGGATTTATTAATGCTCCTACAAATGATTCTATTATTAGTTATACATTAAAAAATTTTACTGAATGTGTGCAAAATGAAGTTCAAGCAACTACAAATATTGGTACACAGCCGTTAAATATGATTACATCTGGTTTAACAAGTATTTATTTAGCAATTAGTGAAGGTGTATTAAGAATAGCTACATTTATTGCTTATCTTAGAGAACAATTAAATGGTTATTATTATGAGATTTTTCAAATGTTATTAAATTACTTAATTCCTTTTCAACAAATTAATTTATCCGTTGTTGATTTATTAAAACGCACTACTGCTATGTTATATACCATAATTATGACATTTGTAACCGTTGTTGGTGTTATAAAAGATGCTTTTGGTTCTACAATACAAATTATACTGAATGCTTATGGAATATTAATTATATTATTTATTGTATTATTATTTTTTACGCCTTGGTCGTTAGTTGTAGCAATCCCATTAAGTATTGTAATTTTAACATTATTATGTTTAATTATTATATTATTAATTTTTTACGCACAAATATTTGATGGGTTGCCATCTTTTATACCTTCTTTTCCTGGGTTCTGTTTTGGTAAAGATACAATATTAGTGTTAAAAAATAAAAAGAAAGTAAAGATACAAAATATAAAATTAGGTTCTATATTAGAAGATGGAAGTGTTGTGAAAGCAAAAATAAAATTATCTTCTGATAATATTCCTATGTATAATTTAAATGGAGTTATTGTTAGTGATACGCATTATGTATCATTAACACCTAATGAAATTCATGAAAAAAATAAATGGATACAAGTAAAAAATCATTCGTCATCTAAAGAAGTACATTATTCAAAATCTTATTTGTATTGTTTAAGTACTAGTAGTAAAAAAATAAAAATAAATAATATGTATTTTTTAGATTGGGATGATATGACAATTCCATTTTATTATTTATTTAAAGATAAAAAGAAAATGGCTAAATTATTAAAAGGTTATTCGAAATATAAAAAGATTGATTATGAATTATTTCAAAAAAATATTTCTCAAGTTAAAATTAATGATGAAATAAAAGATGCCAAAATAATAGGTAAAGTTAAAATATTAAAAAAGAAAAATATAAAATATAATATTATTACAAATACAGAATACTTTTATAGTAATAAAATAAAGCATCAAGATTTTTATGATTTAATTAATAATTTATAATTTATAATTTTTTTAACCAACTAATGTATTGTTTTCCTTTTATATAATTGTTATTTCCTGACATTTTTCTAAAATATTCTGCTTGTGTATTACAAATACAGACTTTTATTCTTTTATTACAAATATAATCTGCTGTTTTAAATTTTTCTTTTTCTTCGTGTTCTAAACAATAATTCAACATATTGTTTATAACTTTGCTTTTTGTAGGATATTTATCAAAATAATTATCTACTAATATTAATTTATTTATTATATACTTATCCAATACAAGTGATTCAATAATTTTATAATTTTGTATTTCTTTTATATCTTCATCTTCCATACTCCAAAAAGTATGTATGTATTTTAAAATATTTGGATTATTTGTATTTCCCATTATTATATTATTTAAATTTATCTTTAGGATATTTTATTTATTTATATTATGAGTAAAACAAAAAATTTTACGAAACAAACTATTTTTATAATTGTTATAGTTCTAATTATCATTGCTGTCTTTTATTGGTATATTACATATACAACAGAAAATTTTGATAATGGAAATAATAAAAAAAATTTAAATAGTAGTCTTAATGATGCTTTAAAATTAGTTTCTAATATTGAATTACCTGATAATATACTTAACAACATACAATCGGTTCCGTCTATTTCTACAATAACTCCAAAATTAGCATTTTCCAATATTAAAGAATCTTTTTATGGCATGGGTGATAATACAATTAATAGTTTTGGAAAAGCTAAAAGTATAACAAGTTCAAAAAATTGGGATAGTGCGAATTTAACTTATAGTTCAAATAAAAAAAATAAAAAAAATAAAGCTCTTAACCAAATATTAAATAGACCTCCACAACCTATTCCTTTGCCTGAAGGAGAAATGGATATGTTCGCAACTACACAATTTAAACCTCAGTGTTGTCCTAACACATATACAAATTCAACTGGGTGCGCTTGTATGACTACTCAACAATATAAATATTTAATTGATAGAGGAGGAAATAATGTTCCTTATTCTGAATATTAAATAATATAATTTAATTATATGGATCTTTTTTTTCGATTATTAAAAAAAAAGTCTTATAATTATCATTCACAACATTATAAACCTCCTTCTTCTCCGAACCCTAATAAACCTCCTCCTCCGCTAAATTCTAATAAGCCTTCACCACCTTCAAACCCTAATAAACCTCCTCCTAATTCAAATCCTAATAAGCCTTCACCTCCTTCAAACCCTAATAAACCTTCCCCTCCGCTAAATTCTAATAAACCTCATCATCCAAATCCTTATAAACCTCTTCCTTCAAATCCTAATAAACCTCTTCCTTCAAATCCTAATAAACCTCCTCCTACTTCAAACCCTAATAAACCTCCTCCTCATCCTTCCAACTCTACTAAACCTACTAAACCTATTAAACCTAAGAAAAAAATTAAGAAATACTTTAAGAAAAATTTTATTAAATACTTTAAAAAAAAACCAAATAAGAAAGCTAATATAAAGCCTAAAAAAAAACCTATTAAAAAACCTATTAAAAAACCTATTAAAAAGATAAATAATATTACAGATTTTAATACATATCCAGATATTAATCCAATAGATAATGAATCCAATATAGCTCTATTAATAGGAATGTGTTATTATAATAAAAAGAATAATACGCAACAATTATATGGATGTATAAATGATGTAGAAAGTATAGAAAAATTATTAATACAAAGAGGTTTTTTAAAAGAACATATAATGATTATGACGGATGGCAAAGAAGTAGATCCACTAAGTAAATTATTTACAACAAAAGAAAATATCTTGAGAAACTTTGACTATTTGTTAAAAGGTATTGTTATAAATGAAACAGGAGAAATAATTTATAAGACTAATAATCAAAATAGATTTTTCTTTTATAGTGCACATGGAACTAGAGTAGGAATAAAATCGCCTTTAAAGCTAGATACTCAATACGATCAAATGGATTTTATCATTCCAAGTGATTTTAAATCAAATAACATAAGTACTCTTATTAGTGATATTGATTTTAAAAATATAATAAATAATAATGTTTCTTATAATTTTAAACTAACTATGTTATTTGATTCTTGCCTTAACCAATCCATGTGTAATTTAGCTTATGGCTATTACAGCACATTAAATGACGATAAAAAAGATAAAGTCTACACGTATCAAATTACTACAAATGATATTACCCGTTATACAAATGTGAATACTATTACGAATTCACAAGTTTTTCAAATGAGTAGTTCGGAAGATAAACAATATTCCATTGATATAAAGAATGGAAATAAAGCAAATGGTGTTTATACTATGGGATTAATGAATTTTTTTAAAAATCCACTTAAAGTTTGTAGCTGGAAAGAATTATTATTATCTCACCGTAAATGGTCTAAAAATAAGAGGCATAATCAAATAGCTCAATTATCTTCAGGTCATGAAGCAAATATTAATACAGATTGTATTAATTTTTAATCATTTTCAATCAAATACGATATATAAAAAACAAGAATATTATTATCAAATACATATTTAATTTGTAATGGATATTCTTTTTTAAAAGAAATAAAAAGAGAATTTGTTAATTTTGTTGTTAATGTAAGTTTAGATAATAAATTTAAATGAAATGTCATTTCCATTTCTTCTCCTTCATTAATACTATATTCTTGAATATTATCAATTGATATATCTATTTTCATTTCCCCTTGTTCTCCAATAGATTTTAATTCAATCATTTCTTCATTACATTTAATTTTTATTCTATCCGCAAATAAGGATAATTGTGTTAATAATTCATTCCAAATTTTAGGACATATTGACATTTCCGCATCATAATCTAATGTAGGTATTTTAATTATGTCATGTTCTATATCTATTAATACTATTTCAAAATATTTATTATAGTGTGTAGATTCTGTATATTGATACGTAGGAATATAATTTAGAATTTCTTTGTTGTTAATATATGATATAAATAACTTATCATTGGTTAATATATATTCTAATAATAAAAATTGATTTTCTGATGAAATAGATAAAATAGAATAAAAAATACTTGAATCTATAGTGAAAGAAGCTATATCTTTTTCTATATAATCAAACCAATCATAATTTAAATAAATTTCAAATAATGAACTGTGAGAACTATTTAACCCTTGGATAAAGAGTCTTGTTTCTTGAAAATAAAAATGTATTGCTTGACTTGATAATTTAATTAATTGAAATAAAGACAATAATTTATCTTTTTTTGTTTTTTCTATTAAAATAATTTTCATTATTTATTTAATTAAATATATATTTAAATAAATATATTGTTATATAAAATGATTCGACAACCAAATTCTCAAT
>JGI25914J50564_10000033_pt1 | contig 38687 bp, 38 predicted proteins | sample LauGreSuBDMM15SN_2_FD_50564 | JGI IMG/M metagenome (IMG submission 50564) | reverse complement strand
GGCCTTTCCCTTAATTTTTAAAAAAATAAAATGAAAAATAAGATCAAATATTTGTATTTTTTAGTATTGGCATCAGGTTTTGTAGGCTGTAGTAACTTATTAGAAGAAGTTCCAGTTTCTCAACTGTCCGCTGAAAATTATTTTAAAACAGAAGCCGATGCCAAAGCTGCAATTGTAGGTGTATATAGTTCGTTGCAACTAGAAGGTGTATATGGTAAGAGTCAAACTCTTTTTTCTACAGATGAACATAACGCTGGATCAAAAGTGCCGCTATCGGGACTTAACTTATTTACTTTCACCGCAGATAATATTGAAGTAATTTTGCCTATTTGGCGAGATCATTATAAAGGAATAAATAGAGCTAATCTAGCGATATCTAAAATTCCAAGTATTGATATGGATGTTGCTGAAAGAAACACTTTAGTGGCCGAAGCAAAATTTATTAAAGCGTTATTGTATTTCAACTTAATTCGATATTTTGGAGATGTGCCCTACAAAGATTCGGAAACAACTTCGCTGAATGAGCTAAATATTCCTAGAACGCCTGTCGCTACTATATATGAAAATATAATTAAAGATCTTGAATATGGCGTGGATAATTTAAAAGTAAAAACTGCTGGTTTAGCAGGACATGCTACCCAAGATGCAGCCAAAACTTTATTAGCAAGTGTCTATCTTACTCGAGGTAGTATGGCTAAAAGGGATAATTCCGGTAATGGCATTGCAGATTTTGTTTCGGCGGCTAAATATGCTAAAGAGGTGATAGATTCAAATCGATATTCTTTATGTAATTATTTTCCAGATGCGTTTATAGTGCAAAATAAAAATAATGATGAAATTGTTTTTGATGTGCAATTTAAATCACCAGGATTAGGGGTAGGAAATACAATTGGTATTAATATGGGCATTCCTTCTAATGCTTCTGGGGTAGATAATTTATCCGCAGGCGGATCACAAGGTGCCATAAGAGCCAATCCCTATCATCAATTTTATTATGAAAAAGCGGATAGTATTCGCATGAATTGGACTAATGCGAGAATTCTCATAGATGCTGCTACTGGAAGTTACACTGTTGTAAGTGCTGTTAGCAATAATCCCGCTGTATCGGCTGCGAAATTTAGGCGTTATCCAGTTCGTAATCCTGGTTTCGTACTTCAAACAAATGATTACGATGTTAACTGGCCAATATTTTTCGTACTTCAAACAAACGATTACGATGTTAACTGGCCAATATTTAGGTATGCAGAAGTGTTGTTAATTTATGCAGAGGCTTTAAACGAAACTTCTGGCCCAACTCAATCTGCTATAGACGCCTTAAATATGCTGAGAAGTAGAGCTAGAAATACTAATGTAGGGGGTATTCATAGAGATATTTTACCACGTTCTTTGACACTTCAAAGATCTACTGGTTTAATTGATTTAACGCTTTCAAACCCATCGGTTTCAACTCAATCTGCTTTTAGAGATTATATTATCTTAGAGCGAAGTAGAGAATTAAGCCAAGAAGGCAAAAGATGGTATGATTTGGTTCGGTGGGGCACTCTAAGGTCTACTTTGCGTGGGCTAAATACACTATATGCCGCTAAAATATCAGAAACTCCTCCAGTTGAAGTCCCAGCAATAACCACAAATAAATGGACTAATTATTGGAATGGAAAAATTACGGAATGGAATTTAATAACTGGTGCTCTTCAAGATTTTCACATGGTACTTCCGATACCAAATAACGAGAGACTTGCAAATCCATCTATAGGGCCTAATAATCCTGGATACAATTAATTAAAGAAATAAACAGTATGAAAACCAAATATACAATAAGTATTTTAATGCTATTAACGATTTTGTTTTGTTTCACTTCTTGTGAGAAAGATGAATTAGACACATGGGTAAGCATAGAAGCTGATAAAACAGAGGTAGCTATTAATGAAACTGTAACATTTAAAATGTCAGGTAATGCGGAAACCTACGTGGTTTATACCGGGGACAGCGGACACGATTTTGCAAAAAGTTATTTAGTCATTACTGGAGGTAAAAAAATTGATGACGAAGCGTATGTGCTAACACAAGCTAGTTTAGACACTTGGACTCCTATTTTGACCGCTGAAATTATAGCGTATAATCTTGCAAATCCCAATATAACAATCGATGCTAATGCTGTAATTACTGGCTTACAAAGTTTAGTGGACAAATCTTACTTTAAAGATACTGCCGCGATTCGCATTAGAGAGTTAATGCCCACACTAAAAACATATGCTAATTGTCAAAGTCTAGTNGATACCTATTTTACAAATTTAAGTGTATTATTAACTCCTNTGGGAGGATTTTCTACCGGAGTGGCTATCAACAGATATGATTTGACTTACTCCTATAAATTTAATACAGCTGGAACCTATGTAGTAACTGTCTTGGGTACTAGATTAAGTGATAAAATTTATTCAGGTTCTAATTATATTTATAACAGCACCTCATCAGCAAGTGATTATACTTACAAAAGAAATACAGATACGGTAACCATTGTTGTGCAATAATAAATATCTTGGTTTTATTGAAATTTTTAATTCTGGCACCTGTCAATTGACAAGTCTATTTGTATGAAAGATTTATTTTTTCAATTCAATAGGAAAGTTGTATATTTCTCTGCTATAAATAGTGGAAATGCAGAAAAATTAAGAGTAAGTCAAACGACATTTTGCAGTAAATTCGAAATTATTTCACGGCATTTTTTCAACCAAATTAGCTAGAAATTCTAATGTTTGATTTGAAAAAAAATCAATAGCCTTCACTTAAATAAAAAAGGGATTACAAGTAGTTTTGTTTTCCCTTTTTTTATTTAAATTATTCGTTATCTAGCTATTTTATCCTATTAACTGAGCAAACAAATCCTCCTTTTCATTGAGGTAACGGTATTGAAAGCCATGCGTATTCATATTAGACTTTATGGCATGAATATTTTTTTTATTTTTTAATTCCAAACCTACTAAAACAGAACCAAATTCTCGGCTATTTTTCTTTGCAAATTGAAAATACGTAATATCATCTTCTTCACCTAATATCGTATTTACAAATTCTTTCAAAGCGCCAGGACGCTGCGGAAACTGAATCATAAAATAATGTTTCAATCCTTCATAAAACAACGAACGTTCTTTGATTTCTTCTGTTCTTTCTATATCATTATTGCTGCCGCTAACAATACAAACTACATTTTTACCTTTAATTTCATTTTTATAAAAATCCAATGCGGCTATAGTTAATGCTCCTGCAGGCTCGACCACCATCGCTTCTTCATTGTACAATCGTAAAATAGTAGTACAGACTTTTCCTTCAGGAACTAGAATAATACCGTCTAGTTTTTGTTTGCAAATAGCAAAAGTGATGTCTCCAACCTGTTTAACTGCAGCCCCATCTACAAATTTATTGATACTTTCTAGCATAGTGTTTTTATTGTTTGCGATAGAAGTTTTCATAGATGGTGCTCCTTCAGGCTCTACGCCAATAATTTTAGTGTTGTGATTTAATTGCTTAAATACGGTGGATAACCCAGCTGCAAGGCCACCGCCACCAATTGGAACAAATACATAATCAATTGGGTTTTTAGCCGATTCTAATATTTCTAAAGCAACTGTTCCCTGTCCGGCAATTACTTTAATATCATCAAATGGATGAATAAAAATAGATTTATTTTGCTCACAAGCAGCAATAGCTGTCGAAAATGCATCATCAAAAGTATCACCTGTTAAAATAATTTCAACATACTTTTTTCCAAAAAGTTGCACCTGCTTAATTTTTTGATTAGGAGTCGTTTTTGGCATATAAATTACTCCTTTTATCTGCAATAAATGGCATGAATAAGCAACGCCTTGGGCATGATTTCCAGCACTTGCACAAACAATTCCTTGTAATCGTTCTGCTTCCGTAAGAGAACTAATTTTATTGTAAGCGCCCCTAATTTTATAGGAACGAACCACTTGTAAATCTTCTCTTTTTAAGAGAATAGTAGCATTAAATTCTTCAGACAAATTAGTGTTTTCCATTAACGGAGTCTTTTGAACAACCGGCGCCAATTGCTTTGCTGCTTCTTGTATTTCTCTAAATAAATCCATTTTTTATTTATCCCTATTTGGATTGTTAATCAAATTAAGCAACTACTTTTTTCATTCTGGTCATTACTTCTCTAAGTTCAGCGCCACATGTTTCAATAGAATGATTTCGAATGGCAGCATTAATTTTTACTAATTCAAAATTATCTACAGCTTTCGCATTTGCATTGAAGTTGTTACCAATTAAATTCACATCAATCTTATTCATAAAATCAGCCAATAATGGTTTGCAAGCCTGGTCAAATAGATAACATCCGTATTCTGCGGTATCTGAAATTACTCTATTCATTTCAAATAATTTTTTTCTAGCGATTGTATTTGCGATAAGTGGTGCCTCATGCAAGGATTCATAATAGGCAGATTCATTTTTAATACCCGCTGAAATCATAGTTTCATAAGCCAATTCTACACCCGATTTTACAAAAGCTACTAACAAGGTAGCATGGTCAAAATATTCTTGTTCGCTAAATTCCTTGCTTCCGGCAGCTGTTTTTTCAAATGCTGTTTCACCGGTTGCTGCTCTCCAAGTGAGTAAACTTTTGTCTCCATTTGCCCAATCTTGCATCATAGTTTTCGAGAACGCTCCTGATAAAATATCATCAATATGCTTATTAAACAAAGGTGTCATAAGAAGCTTTAATTCTTCCGCTAGTTTAAAAGCTTCAATTTTTGCTGGATTAGAAAGTCGATCCATCATATTGGTAATTCCTCCAATTTTTAGCGCTTCGGTAATGACTTCCCATCCATATTGTACCAATTTTGAGGCATATCCAGGTTCGATTGCTTTTTCAATCATTTTATTAAAACTTAAGATTGAGCCAGTCTGTAACAACCCACATAGAATTGTCTGCTCGCCCATTAAATCCGATTTTACTTCTGCTACAAAAGACGAATGCAGCACGCCAGCATGGTGCCCACCAGTTCCTACACAATAGGCCTTAGCGAGTTCAAGTCCTTCGTCATTAGGATCATTTTCTGAATGAACAGCAATAAGGGTTGGTACTCCAAAACCTCTTAAATATTCTGCCCTAACTTCTGATGCAGGCGATTTAGGAGCTACCATAATAACTGTAATATCCTTTCTTATTTGCATGCCCTCCTCAACAATGTTGAAGCCATGTGAATACGACAAACAAGATCCAATTTTCATTAGAGGCATAATTTTATTAATCACTCCAGTATGCTGCTTGTCTGGTGTTAAATTAGAAACTAAATCAGCACCAGGCACCATTTCTTCAAATGTCCCTACCTCAAATCCGTTTTCAACAGCATTTTTATATGAATCTCTTTTTTCACCGATGGCACTTTCTCGCAAAGCATATGCAACATTTAAACCGCTATCTCTAAGATTTTGACCTTGTGCCAAACCTTGCGCACCACATCCAATAATTACAATTTTTTTTCCTATTAATTGTTTTACTCCATTTACAAAAGCACTGTTTTGCATAAAATCACATTTTCCTAACTCTTGGACTTTTAATCTATGAGGAAGCGCATTAAAATAATTTTCCATTTTCTATTTTCTATTTTTAGTTGTTGTATGTCTTACTTACAATTTTTTTCTTTTTTAAGTTGTAATTTCAGCGATTCATGTCAAGTTTTTTTAGTTAATTTCCATCTCTAAATGGGCTTATGCAGAATGCTGATTTTGATGTTTAGGTTACATTTCAAAAATCATACTTTTTAGATTTAAGAACTCATTATTAATTGGTAATTTGGTAGGATCATTTTTTTCCATATCCAAAACTTGTTGATGAATCCCATTACTAGATTTTATGATGGCAATTCTCGAACTTTTTACAAATTCAATTAACCCATATTGGTCTAATTCGGTAAGCAAATTATTAATTTCATTGTCTTGCCCGGTTACTTCAAATACGGTGTAGTCATTTCTAATAACAACAGCATTTGCGCCATATTCTCTAAGTAATCGTTCTACTTTAACCTCTTTCATAATTACTTCGGTGGCTAATTTGTATAACGCAATTTGTTGCCAAATAATCTCTTCATTTGTGTTATAAAAAACTTTAAAAACATCAACAATTTTTTCTAGTTGTCGCACTAAATTTTTCACGACAGTTTCAGTTTCTTTAACAACAATCGTGAAACGATAAATGTTTTCAATCTCACTTGGGGATGTGTTTAAACTCTCTAAGCTTATCTTTCTTCTCGAAAATAAAATAGCTATTTTGTTAATTAGACCAACTTGGTTTTCTGTATAAATGGTCAATGTGAATTCCTGTTTCATTTTAAATTTCTTCTTTGGTTAAAACTATTTCGGCCACGCCTTTTCCTTGTGGCACCATCGGAAAAACATTGCCTTCTTGTGCTACGGCAACTTCTAGCAAAAATGAACTGTTGTGGTTCAACATTTGTTTTAAACCAGTTCGCAATTCTTCCCTTTTCGAGATTTGTTTGCCATCAATTCCATATCCTTTTGCAACTTGAACAAAATCTGGACTTTGAATATCGGTAAAGGAATATCTCTTCTCATGAAAAAGTTCTTGCCATTGTCGCACCATTCCCAGAAACCGGTTGTTTAATATTAATATTTTTACATTGGGATTAAACTGCATTATAGTTCCAAATTCTTGAATATTCATTTGTGCACCACCATCACCCATAATGGCAACTACTTGTTTTTCGGGTGCTCCAAGTTTTGCTCCAATTGCTGCTGGAAGTGCATATCCCATTGTTCCTAAACCGCCGCTAGTGATGTTGCTTCTAGTGTTGTTTTGCTTGGCATATCTGCAGGCCACCATTTGGTGTTGACCTACATCGGTAACAATTACTGCATCTCCATTAGTTAATTCATTCAGAACTTGTAAAACTTCTCCCATAGTAAGTTCTCCTTCCTTAGGGTGAAGTTCCTTGTTAATTAAGGTCGTGTTTTCTTTATCTTTTCTTATGTCAAATTCTTTAAACCAATTTGGATGTTTTTTTTGATCTATTAATGCTGTTAATAAAGGAATTGTTTGTTTGCAATTTCCCCAAACAGGAACCGTTACAGGCACATTTTTATCAATTTCAGAAGGGTCAATATCTAAATGAATTATTTTTGCTTGCTTTGCATATTTATCTAATCTACCGGTAACTCTATCATCGAATCGCATTCCTATGGCAATAAGGACATCACATTCATTAGTTAAAAAATTTGGCGCATAATTTCCATGCATTCCGAGCATTCCAACGGCCAGCGGATGATCAGTAGGAATAGCGCTCATTCCCATAATAGTCCAAGCGGTCGGGAAGCCCCCTTTTTCTATAAATGTTAAAAATTCTTTTTCAGCGTTACCAAGCAAAACACCTTGTCCAAAAATTACAAAAGGTTTCTTTGCTTGGTTGATTAAAGTTGCTGCTTGTTCAATATACTCATTTCTGATAATTGGTTCTGCTCTATAACTTCTCACATGAATACAAGGTCTATATCCTTTATAATTAAAAATTTGCAACTGAGCATTTTTAGTAATGTCGATCAAAACAGGCCCAGGGCGGCCAGTTTTAGCAATAAAAAAGGCTTTTGCTAAAATCTCNGGAATTTCTGTTGCGTCTGTTATCTGATAATTCCATTTTGTTATCGGCATTGTGATATTAATTATATCAGTTTCTTGAAAAGCATCCGTTCCCAATAAATGCGCAAATACTTGTCCAGTAATACAAACTAATGGTGTACTGTCAATCATAGCATCTGCCAAGCCAGTAACTAAATTTGTTGCTCCTGGACCACTTGTTGCAAATACAACTCCTGTTTTTCCACTGACTCTTGCATAACCTTGTGCGGCATGAATAGCACCTTGTTCGTGGCGGACTAATATATGATCTAGTTTCGTTTGATAATCATATAAAGCATCATAAATTGGCATAATTGCCCCTCCGGGATATCCAAAAACAGTAGCTACTTTTTCTGAAAGCAAGGCATCTATTACCGCTAAACTCCCGCTTGTTTTCACTCCCGAATTTTCTTTAACTTCTTTTTTCAAATTTTCAATTGTTTCCATATTTTTATCTATTTAGATAGTTAGTTTTCATCGGTTACACATCCTTCAGAAGCATCTTTAACTAATTTAGCATATTTATAAAGGACACCATTAGTGACATTGAGTTTGGGTGCAATGAAATTATTTCTTCTTTTTTCTAGTTCTTCATTTGTTATAGCCAAATGAATAGTGTTGTTAATTGCATCTATTTCTATTGAATCGCCGTCATTTACTAATGCAATTGTACCGCCATCAAATGCCTCTGGAGTAATGTGTCCAACTACAAATCCGTGGGTGCCTCCACTAAATCTACCATCGGTGATCAAAGCCACGCTTTTACCCAGTCCTGCTCCGATAATTGCCGAAGTAGGTTTTAACATTTCGGGCATTCCAGGACCACCTTTAGGTCCTACATAGCGGATCACCACAACATCTCCAGGAGCAATTTTTTTGTCTTCAATTCCTTTAATTAATTGTTTTTCCCCATCAAATACTTTGGCGGGACCAGTAAATTTTTCACCTTCTTTACCAGATATTTTAGCCACGGATCCTTTTTCTGCTAAATTTCCATATAAAATTTGAAGGTGTCCACTTGCTTTTAATGGTTTTTCTATTGGGCGAATAATATTTTGAACATTGAAATCAATTTCAGCTACACTTTCTAAATTTTCTGCTAATGTCTTACCAGTAACTGTGATGCAATTGCCGTGCAGCATTCCTTTTTTCAGTAAATATTTCAAAACCATTGGTACTCCGCCTGCTTCAAATAAATTTTGCATTAAATAATTACCACCTGGTTTGAAATCGGCAATTAACGGAGTTTTGTCACTGATTCTTTGAAAATCATCTTGATTAAAACGTACTCCAACACTTTTTGCCATTGCAATAATATGTAAGACCGCATTGGTGCTACCTCCAAGTGCAATTAGGGTAGTTACAGCATTTTCAAATGCTTCAAATGTCATGATGTCTTTCGGGCAAATATTTTTTTCTAAAAGCACTCTCATTTTGCTTGCAGCATCCTTACATTCATCAATTTTTTCCTGACTAATAGCAGGATTTGAACTAGAGTAGGGAAGGCTCATTCCTAATGCTTCTATTGCAATTGCCATAGTATTAGCGGTGTACATTCCGCCACAGGCTCCAGCTCCCGGGCAAGCATTTTTTATTATTCCTTTAAAATCTTCTTCTGAAATCTTTCCTGCAATTTTTTCACCTAGTGCTTCAAATGCTGAAACAATATTTAAAACTTTATTTTGGTATTTTCCTGGTGCTATAGTTCCGCCATAAACCATTATTGATGGGCGATTTAATCTTCCCATCGCTATTATAGAACCAGGCATATTTTTGTCGCAACCAGGAACGGCAATTACGCCATCATAATAATGTCCAGCTACAACACTTTCGATACTATCTGCAATTATTTCTCTACTTACAAGTGAGTAACGCATGCCGTCGGTTCCGTTTGTAATTCCATCGCTAATTCCGATAGTGTTAAAAATTAGTCCAGTCATTTCCAGTGCATTTATTTCCTCTTTAATATAAGAAGAAAGATGGTTGAGGTGCATATTGCAAGTGTTTCCATCATATCCCATCGATGCAATTCCGACAAAAGCCTGCGCTAATTTTTTATCATCTAGTCCTATGCCATATAGCATTGCTTGAGCTGCTGGTTGTGTGGGGTCTTGGGTTACCGTTTTACTGTATTTGTTTAATTCCATGTTTTTGTTTAGTTTTTTTCGAGTACAAGATTTTTATAAGCGGTTTGTAATTTTTTACCAAGTGAATTTTCCCAATCAATAGTAAATGTTGTATCATCTAATGAACTAATTCCAACTATTTCTGCAGCAGTTCCGCATAAAAAAGCACTATCAGCATTTATTAAATCGTCGGTTTTAAAGTCTCCTTCCTCTAGTGGAATACTTAATTTTTGACATAGCTCAAAAACAATTGCTCTTGTAATACCGGGTAAAATATTTCCTTTTTTCGGAGTATGTAGTTTTCCGTTTTTTTCAAAAAATAAATTTGAGCCAGGACCTTCTGCCAAAAAACCATCGGAATCTAACAAAAGTGCTTCATCATATCCTTTGGATTTAGCTTCAGAAGAAGCCAGAATAGAATTCACATAGTTACCGCAGACTTTAGCTTCAATTTGTGTAGAACGAGGATGCGGTCTGCAATAAGAAGAAATACAAAGATTTAATGTTTTTTCTCCTAAGTATGCCCCCCATTCCCAAGCGCAGATCATTAAAGAAACCTCAGTTGGTTTTGTCAAATTCATGTTAGGACTACAAAAAATTAATGGACGAACGTAGGCATCTTGAAAGTTATTAATTTTTAGTAATTGGTATGTTTGCTCTATTAATTGTTCGATTGAATAATTAAAAGGAATATTAATTAATTCACATGATTTTTTCAATCTATTATAATGCTCTTTTGCTTTAAAAATTTTTACGCCATTTAGCGTATTATAAGCTCTAATTCCTTCAAACACTCCATAACCATAATGCAGTGTCTGTGAATATAAATCAGTACTTGATTCTTCTGCTTTTACAAAATTTCCGTTTAATGAAATAATTGTTTGTTCGTTAAAATACATTTTCAATAATTTATAGTTAAAAAAAAACCTTTCTCAATTTTGTTAGAGAAAGGTTGTTATAATTATATAATTGTCCTGACTCGTCACATAGTGCGAATAATAATCACAACAATAATAATAGATGCTAAATTCTTCATGTCTTGAAATTAAAGTCTCCTAAAATATTTGGGAAAATTTATTTTTATAAAAAAATATTTATCTAATAATAATTCATCACTTTGATTAAAACGTTATTAATAATTTAATGAATATATTAAAAAGCAAATATATATAATTCTTTTTCAATAGAACAATAAAAATAAAATAATTTTTTAAAAATTTTAAATCTAACCTTGAAGCAATGCTGTTAAAGGGTTTGAAATAAAATTTATTGCGTTCATGAAAAAAAAACCATTGATTACATTGGATTTTTTGCATTTTAAACTTTTTCATGGTTGAATGAGTAAATATTATTTATTTGATTTCATCAACGACTAAAAAACTAAAATATAGCTGAATTTTATACTTTTTTTAAAAAATTACGTAACAGAATCAATCGAGATAAACTTCAACTTTGTGTCCAACAATTATTTTAATTAAAATAAAAAAAAATGAAAAAATCAACCTTCTATTTGTTTATGATGTTTTTATCATTTACCGCATTGCCGACATCCGCTTTTGCAGTTTCAATTCCGGCAAATACAACTATCGCCAACGCAAACGAAATTCCTGCTGAAGTAAAAGTGCTTATGAATCGTTTGGACGAAATTAAAAAAATGGATAAATCTGCGCTTAACCGCATTGAGAAAAAAGCGCTTCGCAAAGAAGTTCGTGCGATCAATACTAACTTACGTTCCACTGGAAATGGCGTTTATCTTTCCGTTGGAGCAATAGTAATTATAATACTTTTGCTGATTTTGTTGTTGTAATAAATTTTTAGAAACAAAAGCCGTCTCATTTTTAAAATTTGAGACGGCTTTTATTTTTAAACGATAACGTTTGTTACGGAAGTCTTAGTTTTAATACTTTTTCAACAAAGACTCTTCGTATTTTTCGCCTACTTTTTTCCAGTTGATAGCCTTCATTACCGCGGTGATGTAGTTCTTTTTTTTCTGTTGGTAATTCAAATAATAAGCGTGCTCCCAAAGGTCTATTCCTAAGATTGGAGTTCCTTTAACAATCGCATTTGACATTAAGGGGTTATCTTGATTTTCGGTAGTTGTTATTACAAGTTTGCCTGATTTATCTACAACTAACCATGCCCAACCTGAACCAAAATGCTTGTTTGCAGCAGCCATAAATTGAGTTTTGAAACTTTCAAAAGAACCAAAATCCTTTTTTAAGGATGCTTCTAATGTGTCTTTCGGAAAAAGATTTAATTTAGGAGAAATGCTTTCCCAATAAATACCATGGTTGTAATATCCACCTGCATTGTTCTTTAAATTTTCGTCGTTAACATCTAGTTTAGTCAAAATTTCCTCGATTGATAATTTCTCAAATTCAGTACTATCAATCGCCTTATTAAGCGCGTTTGCGTATGCCAAATAGTGCTTAGCATAATGCAATTCCATCGTCATAGCATCCAGATTTGGAGCCAATTCATCATATCTGTATCCTAATTCTTGCAATTCAAAACTTCCTTCTTCTGCATGAATATCATCTGGATCGCCAATTGTCATTTTTTCTTCCGCTTTTGGCAGAGGAACTTCAACAACTTCTGTTAATTTTTTGTTGTTACAAGCTGCAAAAACTAATAACAGCAATATAATAAATACGGTGTTTTTTAAAATATTCATTTGAAAAAAATAAGGTCTTTTTTGAAATTTTATATGTTTAATATTGAATATCTTTTATTTCATTTATGGCATTAATATAAAATTCTTTTGCTTCCTCTACAGTTAGATGACTGATTTGCATCCATGCATTTGTTTTAAAAGCATTTCTTAAATCGTAATTTGTAGAGGAGTTATATTCAATTGTTCCGAAAGTAGCTTGTTTATAAAAAGCATATAAGCGCAATTGAACATCTTGTGGTAAAGATGATTGCGGAATATGTGAAGCAATTTCAACCGCTTCTTTAAAAAGTGTATCTAAATCCTTTTCAATCATTTACGCTTTTGTAGCAATTATCGATTTATTGCCTTTCACTACATCATTCAAATTTACATTTAATTTTGTTCCAATCGGAAAAAATAAATCTACTCTAGATCCAAACTTTATAAATCCTGCATCTTCACCTTGCACAACTTGCATTCCTTCGACGGCATAATTCACGATTCTTCTTGCAAGTGCTCCTGCAATTTGACGGTACAAAATTTCGCCAAAAACACTATTTTCTATTACAACTGTAGTTCTTTCATTTTCTTCACTTGCTTTTGGATGCCAAGCCACCAAGAACTTTCCAGGATGGTATTTGCTAAAATTAATTTTTCCAGAAACCGCATACCTAGTGACGTGAACATTGATAGGAGACATAAAAATAGAAACCTGCAAACGTTTATCTTTGAAATACTCTGATTCAAAAACTTCTTCAATTACAACAACTTTCCCATCTACAGGTGCAGTTATTGTATCTTGTTTTGGAACTATTTGACGGTTCGGATTTCTGAAAAATTGCAAAACAATAATCAGAAAAACCAACGCAAAAATTTGAATAAATTTAAGGATAATCAGTTGATCATGTATTAATTCGTCCGCTCCAATTACGATTGCAACGGTTATAAAACTAGCAATTAAAATGGTTTTCGCTCCTTCTTTATGAAAATGTAGCATAGTTTAAAATTTGATAAAATAAAAATACAAATGGTGACACAAATATAACACTATCTAGTCGATCTAGTATGCCTCCGTGTCCGGGCATAATTTTTCCACTGTCTTTCACATTGGCTAATCGCTTAAATTTAGATTCAACTAAATCGCCAATCGTTCCAAAAACAGCAACGATAATGGCAAAACCAATCCAAATGTACTGATTTGTAATTGAACCTTCTATATAATATTTTGAAATTAAATAACTTGCAAAAATTGAAAAGGCAAAACCTCCAACAAAACCCTCAATAGTCTTTTTTGGTGATATGCTTTCAAATAATTTGTGTTTCCCAATTGATTTTCCAACAATGTATGCAAAAGTATCATTCGTCCAAATTAAAATGAAAATTCCTATGATTATCTTGGGATTATATCCTCTTACTCCAAATGGTATTTTGGTTAAAATTACAAATGGCAGAATTAAATAGCCAAACAGATAAAGGTATTTCGAGATGATCTCTACTTTTTTATTTGATTTGTCATACAAAAAAGCGATACATTTCAATGAAATCAAAAGTGTGGCTAGCAAAATCGAAAAATCAAAGTTTTTGTTGAGCTTGATATTGATTTGGGACAAATAAGAAACAGAACCATAAACAATTGTAGCCAGTAAGATTGGAATAATTTTGTTAAAACCCAAAAGATTACAAAATTCATAAACGGCAATAAGTAAAAAAATACCAAACAAAACAAAAAAACTCAGAGATGAGTATGAAATACATACGACTAACAAAAGGATATAAACCGCACCAGACAATGTTCTTTTAAATGTTTCATTCATTTTAAAAATCCTCTAAAAGCAACAAATAAAGGTTTTTAGCAACACTTCCGTAATGAAGGAAATCTTCTTCTTTGGCTTTTTCAAAATATTTAAAAGTAGTTATATTGGATGGGAAATTTTTTTCGTAGCGCTTTTTGATTTGCTGCAAACCATCACCTTTGCTCAGCACGATTTGGCTAGTTGTTGCAAATATTATAATGTTGGCAGGTAATTCTTGTGGTTTGTTTTGTTTAATTTGGTTGGAAGAAAATAAAACTGCTCCTTCTTCGGCAATTAAATTTTCACAACTACAAAACAAGAATTTTGGATTTTCAATATCTTTATAATTCAGTTTGTTTTCATCTAACATTGAAAACAATTTTGTTTCAAAGCAAACAACATTACTTTCGAACCAATCATTTTCTTCAAGAATATCTTCAAAATGATTTTTAACTTCTGTTAAATTTTCACAATACAAAAACTTCCCTCCATTTTTTTTGAAGTTTAAAGTAAAAAGTTCATCTGGACTTAAGCCATTTGTTGAAGAAAGATTGCCGTATATATCGTTATCTTCATCTTCTGATGCATCATTTGCAGTGCCAAAAAATTTTCTAAAAAGACTCATATTAGAATTGAAATAAGTAATTTCTTTTTTGAAATCGTTCAAAGATAAAAAAATCTTAATTCAAAATATTTTTTGAATTAAGATTTTTGCAATTTTTATTAAAAATATTTTCTAAAGTGCAGTTTCTTCTTGTAAATTTTTGTCAAAAGGGCGTTTTCCAAAGATATTTTCAAGATCATCTTTAAAAATAACTTCTTTATCAATAAGGATATCAGCTAGTTGATTAAGTTTATCTTTGTTTTCTTCAAGAATTTGAATTGCTCTTTGGTATTGACTTTCTATTAAATCTGAAATTTCCTTGTCTATCACTTTGGCTGTGTCTTCAGAATAAGGTTTTGAAAAATTATATTCGCTTTGTCCAGAAGAATCATAATATGTGACGTTGCCAATTTTTTCGTTCAATCCATAAACGGTAACCATAGCACGGGCTTGTTTAGTCACTTTTTCTAAATCGCTTAAAGCACCAGTAGAAATTCTATTGAAAGTTACCTTTTCTGCTGCTCGTCCGCCCATTGTGGCGCACATTTCGTCTAACATTTGATCTGGACGAACTATTAATCTTTCTTCTGGCAGGTACCAAGCGGCACCTAAGCTTTGTCCACGAGGAACAATTGTAACTTTAATTAATGGCGCTGCGTGCTCCAACATCCAACTTACTGTTGCGTGACCCGCTTCATGAATGGCAATTGCCTTTTTTTCTTCTGGAGTTACAATTTTATTTTTCTTTTCTAAACCACCAACGATTCTGTCAACTGCATCAAGAAAATCTTGTTTATCTACAGCTGTTTTATTGTTTCTAGCTGCAATTAATGCTGCTTCGTTACAAACATTAGCAATATCAGCACCAGAAAAACCTGGCGTTTGCTTAGCTAAAAAACTAGTATCCAAACCTTCAATTTTTTTAAGTGGAGCCAAATGAACTTCAAATATCTCTTTTCGTTCGCGAACATCAGGTAAATCAACAAAGATTTGTCTGTCAAATCGTCCCGCTCTCATTAATGCTTTGTCAAGCACATCAGCACGATTGGTTGCCGCAAGTACAATTACGTTTGAATTAGTACCGAAGCCATCCATTTCTGTAAGTAACTGGTTTAAGGTGTTTTCGCGTTCATCATTTCCACCTGACATGCTGTTTTTTCCTCTTGCACGACCTACAGCATCAATTTCGTCTATAAAAATAATTGCTGGTGATTTTTCTTTGGCTTGTTTAAAAAGATCACGTACTCTAGATGCACCAACTCCAACAAACATTTCGACAAAATCAGAACCAGAAAGGGAGAAAAATGGTACTTGTGCTTCTCCAGCAACTGCTTTTGCAAGTAAAGTTTTTCCAGTTCCAGGAGGTCCAACTAACAATGCCCCTTTCGGAATTTTACCTCCAAGATTGGTATATTTCTCTGGATTTTTTAGAAATTCGACAATTTCTTGAATTTCTTCTTTTGCTCCTTCTAACCCTGCAACATCTTTAAAAGTAGTTTTGGTATCTTTCTTTTCATCAAAAAGTTTTGCTTTGGATTTTCCAATACTAAAAATTTGACCTCCTCCAGAACCACCAGACATTCTTCGCATCATATAAATCCAAAAAACAATTATAATCGCAAAAGGAAATAAATAACCTACTAGTTCGCTCCAATCGCTTTTGGTTTCAAAATTAAAATCGGTTAATTTATTTTCTGTAACAGCAAGTTCCAATCTTTTTTGAAAATTTTGGTCATTCCCAATATCAAAGGTGTAGTGTGGGCCTTTGTTAGGTTGATCAAGCATGTCTTTGGCAACTTTTTGATGAATTTTATCTGTTAATGCTGCTTGTTTTAGGAAAACCTCTGCGATTTTATTGTTAAAAACCACTACTTTTTCAACTTGCCCGTTATCCAAATAAGTGTTGAATTTAGAAGTAGAAATTTCGACTGGTTTTTCAAAGTTAGCATTTCCGTTTATCAGACTAAAAACCAAGAAAAAGATTATTATTGCACCAGGAATCAGCCAAGGACCTAAATTTACTTTTTTAGGATTTTGTTTATTGTTGCTCGCCATATTTAATATTTGTTTTGAATAGTAGTGATTTTAGCGTCACCCCAAAGACTTTCTATATTGTAGTATTCTCGAATTTGTTTTTGAAAAACGTGCACAACGATGTTGACATAATCCATCAAAACCCATTCCGCATTTTCCATTCCTTCGACATGCCAAGGTTTGTCTTTTAATTCTTTAGAAACTGTTTTTTGTACGGAATTTACAATTGCACTTACTTGCGTATTTGAATTTCCGTTACAAATTATAAAATAATCACACGCTGAATTATCAATTGCTCTTAAATCTAGAATATCAATATCATTTCCCTTTACCTCTTCAATTCCTTTGATGATGTTTGTTAACAAATCATCATTATTTACAGTCTTTTTCGTCATTAAATTTAATTGTATAAGTTTGCAAAGTTACCATTTTTTGTTATTATTTTTGAACCTTAACATAAGATTAAAAGTTGTTTGTAGCATAAATTTTAATTTTCAGNAAATTCTACAACTAAAATTAAACATAAAACCATCAATTTCGCACATTTTCATGAACNTAATCAAACTCGATGCCATAGATTCTACTAATGATTTTTTAAAAAAATTATCACAAAGTGAATCAATTGAAAGCTTAACAGTTGTTACTGCTAAAAGTCAAACTAACGGCAGAGGACAAATGGGTGCAAAATGGAATGCAGAACCATATAAAAACCTTATAACTAGCATTTTGATTAAAGATTTGTTGTGGGATGTTAATACTATTTTTGGCTTAAATGTTGCTGTTGCATTAGCGGTAATTACAGCATTAGAACATTTAGAAATACCTGATTTAGTGATTAAATGGCCAAACGACATTGTGGCAGAAAATAAAAAAATTGGTGGCATTTTGATAGAAAATATAATTAAATCAAATGGNACNATCGANTCAGTTGTAGGAATAGGTTTGAACGTAAATCAAACAAATTTTGAAAATTTACCAAGAGCGACCTCTTTAAAGTGTATTTCGAACAAAGATTTTGACGTAGATGACGTTTTGTTAAAAATTTATGATGAAATAAAATTGAATTTAATACCTATAAAAAACCAAGATTTAAGTCATCTTTGGGAAAGATACAACGATAAAATATTTAAAAAAGGAATTCCAATGCCATTTGAAGACCTTGATAAAAAACGTTTTATGGGCATCATCCAAAAAGTAAAATTAAATGGTCAACTAGAAATTTTGTTAGAAGACGAAAGTCTTAAGTGTTTTCAAATTAAAGAAATTCAAATGCTTTATTGACTTTTCGAATAATTAAAAAACCAATTTTAAGCATAAAATATAGATTTGATTATATTTGTCGCCACAAAACAATACAAATGACTAGGATAGAAGTTTTAAATGCCATTATTGAAAAAAAATCNGTAAAAAATTATTTAGAAATTGGCGTTAACCGCGGAAAATGTCTTTTTAACATCAAAGGACCTGAAAAAAGATTAGCTGTTGATCCGTATTTTAATTTCAATTTGTGGAAGAAAATAAAAGCGATTGCCAAAAATCNGGACAACCTTAAAAACGAATATTTTGAAGTAACAAGTGATGCTTTTTTTAATGAAAACAAACCGTTTTTGCAAGACAATAAAATTGATTTAGCATTTATAGATGGGCTTCACACTTTTGAACAATCGTTAAAAGACACTTTAAATACCTTGGATTATTTGAATGAAAATGGTGTAATTGTTTTGCACGATTGTAATCCGTTAGATGAATTAGCTGCTTTTCCGGCAAATTCAATTGATGATGCACGCAAAGAATTAGCAAATCTACCAAATTGGAAAAACATTTGGAATGGTGATGTTTGGAAAACAATTGTTTACATAAGAAAAAACCATCCTGAATTAACTGCTTTCGTTTTAGATACCGACCATGGCTTGGGATTTGTTTATAAAAAAGAAAGAACAAATTTACCAGAAATTTTCAATACTTTTGATGCTATTGCCGATTTAGATTATGCTTTTTTTGAAGCCAGTAGAAATGACTTAATAGATTTGAAACCAGTTGGTTATTTTGACGAATTCTTAACAAATTTATAATTTATTCCATCAGCCATAAATAAGCTTTCTTAAAGCCTTCTCTCCACAATTTCTCATTGTGCTGGCCGCCTTTTATGATTTCTTTTTGGGACAATTTTAGACAATAGCAACGGTTTTCATCTAACAATTTTGTCATTTTGTTCAGGTCGTTGACCATACCTTCACTTTCGGAATCGCCACATAAAAAATAAAATTTAGCTTTTGTTTTTGGTGCTTGTTCCATCATTTCATAAATGTCATTTGTAAACCAAAACGATGGTGAAAAAACGCCCGCCTTCCCGAACACCTTTGGATATTTTAAAGCGGCATAAAAAGCAACTAATCCGCCAAGCGAACTTCCTATTATGGCAGTGTTTTTAACTTCTTTTTTGGTTCGATAAGTTAAATCTATATGAGGTTTTAATGTTTTTACGATAAATTCTAGATAATTTTNAGCATTTCCACCACCATATTTTTCGTTTTTAAATGGCGTTAATTCGTCTAATCTTTTCTCATTTCCGTGTTCGATTCCAACTACAATTACTTGTGCGTTCAAACTGTCTAAAGTTTCATCAACTTCCCATTCTCCCGCATATGACGTCGTTTTATCAAATAAGTTTTGAGCATCGGACATATAAATTACAGGAAATGTTTTCGTGGATGTTTCGTAATTCTTTGGTAAATACAGCCAAATTTGCTTAATGGTTTTAAGTTGCGGTGCTTCAATGGAAAATCTAGAAACCTGTTTCGACGCCGTACTTTGTTTTTGAGGGAAGGCCTCTATTATAGAAAAAACTAAAGCAATAATGATTAAAATGAAACGCATGAGAAGACATTATTTGTGAATTAATTTTAAAATATTAAATTAGCTAAAAATAAGATTTTGATGGAGAACTACGAACAAAAATTAAGTTTATTATCTGAAATGATTTCGTTTTCTATAGTTGATGGCCGCTTGCACCAAAAAGAATACGATTTTTTATGTTGTGTTGCCAAAGAATTAAAAATTGAAAAGTCCATTTTTGATGAGTTGTTTCATTCAGAATTAAAACCGGTAACCCTAAAAACGGAGTTTCAACGAATTTCTCAATTTTATAGATTGGCCCTTTTAATGAGGGTTGATGGTATTTTGCACCCAAATGAAGACGTTGCAATAAAACAAATGGCAATTAACATGGGATTGAATCCGTTTTTAACCAAACGTATCTTAACCATGATTTTTGAGTCTAAAACTAATACAATTGACCCGAAAATTTTGTTGCAAGTGTTTAAAGAACAATATAATTAAGCACAGAGTTTAGATTTTTCCCTGTAAACTTTTAATCTCATCTCGCAGTTTTGCTGCTTGCATAAAATCCAATTCTTTGGCCGCTTTTTCCATCGCTTTTCGTTTTTCTCGAATCATTTTCTCGATAGCTTCTTTAGTTAAATAAGTAGTATCTGGCTCAGCGGCAATATTTTGAGAAAGTCCAAGTTCAAAATCTACCAAAGCATTTTTCGTAAAAGCACTTTCGATGGTTTTGTTCAATGCTTGTGGCACTTGGTTATTTTGAACATTAAAATTGATTTGTTTCGTTCTTCGATAATTGGTTTCGTCAATGGTTTTTTGCATGCTTTGCGTCATTTTATCGGCATACAAAATCGCTTTTCCGTTTAAATTTCTCGCTGCCCGACCAATGGTTTGGGTCAATGAACGTTGNTTTCGCAAAAAACCTTCTTTATCAGCATCTAAAATTGCAACTAAAGAAACCTCAGGTAAATCTAACCCTTCACGCAACAAATTCACACCAATCAAAACATCAAAAATACCTTTTCTTAAATCTTGCATGATTTCAATTCGCTCTAATGTATCTACTTCAGAATGAATATAACGACAACGGATATCCACTTTCGTTAAATATTTAGCCAATTCTTCCGCCATTCTTTTGGTTAAAGTCGTCACCAAAACGCGTTCGTCGATTTCAGCACGAACTTGAATTTCTTCTATTAAATCGTCAATTTGGTTTAAACTCGGACGTACTTCAATAATTGGATCAAGTAAGCCTGTTGGTCTAATGACTTGTTCAACAACTACACCATCTGTTTTTTGCAATTCATAATCCGCAGGTGTTGCAGAAACATAAATCACTTGGTTTTGCATTGCTTCAAACTCATCAAACTTCAGCGGTCGATTGTCCATCGCAGCCGGTAATCGAAAACCATATTCTACTAAATTTTCTTTTCTACTTCGGTCGCCTCCATACATTGCGTGAACTTGCGAAACTGTAACATGACTTTCGTCAATGACCATTAAATAATCTTTCGGGAAATAATCCAACAAACAAAAAGGACGCGTTCCAGGCAAACGACCATCAAGATAACGTGAATAATTCTCAATGCCAGAACAATATCCTAATTCTCGAATCATTTCTAAATCGAAATTAGTTCTTTCTTCTAGCCGTTTTGCTTCTAGATTTTTTCCTATTTCATTAAAAAAAGTAACTTGTTTAACCAAATCTTGTTGAATTTCCCAAATCGCATTTTGCAAGGTATCGGGCGAAGTCACAAACATATTGGCTGGATAAATTGTTANTTGCTCAAATTTCTCAATGACCTTTGCAGATTTGATTTCGAAACTTTCTATTTCTTCAATNTCATCTCCAAAAAAATGAATGCGNTANCCATCATCNGCATAACTTGGATAAACCTCAACGGTGTCACCTTTTATTCTGAAACTTCCGGGTAAAAAATCTGCTTCGGTACGAGAATATAGACTTTGCACCAATTGATGCAATAATTTTGTGCGAGAAATCACCAACTCTTTTGCAATAGAAATAATGTTTTTTTGAAATTCTACTGGATTTCCAACACCGTATAAACAAGAAACTGAAGCCACTACTATAATATCTCTTCGACCAGAAAGCAAAGAGGAGATGGTGGACATCCTCATTTTTTCAAGCTCTTCGTTGATAGATAGGTCTTTTTCTATATAAACACCAGTCACTGGCATAAAAGCTTCTGGCTGATAATAGTCATAGTAAGAAACGAAATATTCTACGGCATTGTCCGGAAAAAACTGCTTGAATTCTGAATACAATTGGGCTGCCAACGTTTTGTTATGGCACAAAACCAAAGTTGGTCGTTGCACTTCTTCGATAACATTTGCAACAGTAAAAGTTTTACCAGAACCAGTAACACCTAGCAAAGTTTGGAACTTTTCACCTTCAACAATGCCTTGGGCTAATTTTTGAATGGCTTGTGGTTGGTCGCCTTTGGGTTGATAAGTGGATGTAACTTGGAAATTCATTAATGTTTTTTCAGTAAATAATTTACTGAATAGGTGTTTTAAATATAATATTTCTGTTTTCTGCTTGTTTGACGAATTCTAATTATATAGATAGCATCAGTTGTAATTTTATAGGATATTCTATAACTAAATTTTTCAAAAGCACGATAATTTTGGTGAATTGGAATTCTTAACTCGTCAACTTCATAAATTTCAAATTTTGTTTTTAAAATTTCAACTTCATCTGTAATCTCATCAACAACTTTATTTGCAATTTCAAAACTTTTTGTTTCTTCAAGAAGATAAAAGTAAATATTTTCGAGTTGGTTTAGAGTAGTTTGAGTCCAAATTATCTCTTTTTCCATTCTTTTATCTTTTCTAAAACATCGTTGTGTGGAATCACGTCTCCAAGTTCAATATCCATTTCAGATTGTTGAAGTTCATAGTTATACAAACTCAAATCAATTGATTTGTTTTTAAAAATCGCATTGATTTCATGCAAAAAAGATTCGTTATCAATTTCGTCAATTTTCGCTTTCAAAAACTCTTTTAATTCAATCGTACCCATAATAAAAGTATTTGAACAAATTTAATGAAAAATAGGATTGAAAATTTAAAACTTCCAGCTTTTTTGCTGTTTTTCACTTAAGAAAGTCCAAGCTAAAAAACGACTGGTTTTTTGTCCTTGCGCCATTTCAATTGTTTTTACTTCAACTACGCTGACTTTGTTCAAAGTTTTGTAAAGACTGGCCAAATTTTCTTTTTTAGAAACGAAAGTCGTAAACCAAAAAACTTGTAATGGATATTTTGCACTTTCAAAAATCATTTGGGTTATAAAAGCTAATTCTCCACCTTCACACCAAAGTTCAGCGTTTTGTCCACCGAAATTTAAAATTGGTTTCTTGTTTTTTGTGTTTTCTAAAGCATTAATTTTTCTGATGTTGCTTTTTGTAGCTTCTTCTTGGGAAGAATGAAATGGGGGATTGCAAATTGTGAAGGCAAATTTATCTTCCGGCAAAATGATGTTTTTAAAAATAAAACGACCATCACCTTGCAATTGTAAACTTATAAAATCAANAAGTTGAGGATTATTTTGAATGATTTTCTCGCAATTTTCAATAGCTTCCTCAAAAATATCGGTACCCACAAAGCTCCAACCATATACTTGATTTCCAAGAATTGGATAAATACAATTGGCACCTATTCCTATGTCTAAACCTTGCACGTTTTCGCCATTTGGAACAATTCCGTTGTTTGAATCTGCCAACAAATCAGCTAAATAATGAATGTAGTCTACTCGACCAGGAATTGGCGGACAAAGATAATCGGTAGGAATGTCCCAATTTAAAATATTGTAATTGGTAACTAAAAGCGCTTTGTTCAACGCTTTTACCGCAAGTGAATTGCTGAAATCTATCGTTTTTGTTTCAAATTCATTCGTAAAAACAAATGGCTTTAAATCGGAGAAGTTGTCTACTAATTCGTCAAAATCATAACCAAATCGGTGCAGATTTCTTGGATGAAGATTGTTTTTTTCGGTAACTATTTTTGCTTTCATTATTTTTTAATCGGGTGCAAATATAGTCATTCCAATTTATAAATTAAATAAGATATTTTCCTCATTTCACGAAAGTTAAACCATCAAATTATTAATTTTTGCATATTGCAAAAGCAGGATTGTTTTCGCATCTTTTATCTCTCCAGAAGCTATCATTTTATAGGCGTCGTCAAAAGGCATTTCAATCACTTCAATATTTTCTTGTTCTGAGGCTAAACCTCCACCTTCAGAAATTTTCATATTCGATGAATATTCTGCTTTAAAAAAATGAATGATTTCGGTAACGGCACCAGGCGACATATAGGCCTCAAAAAGTTTTTCGACTTTGTCAATTTGAAAACCTGTTTCTTCCTCGGTTTCGCGTTTGATGCACTCTTCAGCATTTTCTTGTTCTAAAATTCCAGCGCAAGTTTCAATCAGCATTCCGGTTTTATTTCCATTTAAATAAGTAGGTAATCTGAATTGTTTGATTAAAATAATTGTTTTTTTTGTTTTATTGTAAAGCAAAATTGTTGCACCATTTCCTCTGTCATACACCTCGCGTACTTGTTTTTGAATTTTGTTTTCATTGATTTGAATTTCAAAGGTGAATTTTTTTAGTAAATACCAATTTTTAGAAAGTAATTCTTCTGACAGGATTTTTATTATTGGAAATTTCATAAAAGATAAATTTTAAGGAAACGTAAATTAGCGGAATTTGTACTTATTTTAAATCAATTAGCATATTGTAAAAATCAATTTAATGGTTGTTGGAAAATGTAATTAATCAATGCATTCCATCATTAATAAATCACCGGTTTTGTGTTCAATTTTTACGATGCCGTCTTCGGCGACGTGATTGCTACTCGAAGTGCTATAACCAATGTTTAACTCAGCATTTTCAAGCGGATAGAATAAATTTTCAGTTTTAATTGCTGTTACTTTTCCAATGGGAATTAAAGAAATGATGGTGTTTTTTGTGTACCATTTTTCGAATTTATTAGGCAAAAGATACACTTTCGAATGGTCATCGAGAATAACTATTTTAAGTAAATTTCTGTAACGAACAATGTTGGTTAAATTAGTAATGGTGTGATCGGCGCGCTTGCCCGTTGCCCAAACCACATTTACAGCGGGTATTTTTCGCTCAAGAAGATAATCGAATGCTTTTTCTAAATCGGTTTTATTTTGGTCTGGGGTGTGAATAATTTCGATGGGGAATTGACTTTCTCTATAAAAATCTGCGTCAAAATTACGGTCGAAATCGCCTAGCAACACATCTACTTTTATACCTAAATTGACTACCCGCTCGATAGCAGAATCGAGCACTACAACCAGTGGAGACCATTCGAGCAATTGACCCAAAAGCTCGTCAGAACAAGCTGCTCCGTTGGCAATGATTAAGGCTGGTTCTTGGTCGTCGCGGACAATGTGGTGTGAAGACATGGGATTTTAGATTGCAGATTTTAGATTTAGAAATTTAGGAATTAAGATTTGGGTTTTGATTGATGCAAAGATAGGATTTTGTTTTTTGATTGTTGGAACGCAAATGGGGCAGATTGATCTGCTTAACGCTGATTTTTTGCTTTGAGATTTGTTATATTCCGAAAAAACACACTAACACCAAAATTTCAGTTAGATGAGCACAAACAGTAGTCCGACCCCAATAATCAGGCGTCAGAAGCATTAGGAAATGGGTCAAATTTATTAAAATAGTTCTCAGAAGATTGAATTTTTTAATCAGAATATTTAAAATAGAAGTCCGAGAGATTAAATTTTGAGTCCGAAGCATCAGAGAAGGCATTATTTTAGCAGGTAACCCTTCATTATATTGGTCGGAGCACAATTTTAGATTTCTTGCCTTTTATGATGAGCATCGGGAAAATATGAAGTCGCTCACTGTTATTCAAGTTCATCATTTTCTGGAGTCGACAAACGATGCGGCGTAATATCTGAATTTTTATCTTGGTTTTCAACCATTTTCTTGCCTGCTGCTTCAGAGGCGGAACTTGGTTTTGCACTTATTTTTTTATTGGTTTTACTTTTGTAAATTTCGTCGTTTGGATTGTTGTTTCGTGCCCTATTTACGCTTTTTTCATTTCCTTTTTCATCAATTTCTAATTCTGATTGCAACAAACTTCCCGATTGATAATCGTGATTCAAATTCATTGAATCATCGTTTATTGTTCATTTTTTTTGAACCTAAATCATCGTTTTCCATGTTGGTCTATTTTTTTTGAGAATTGCAATCAAATTTTTGCTTTTGCTACCTGTTCTAATTGCTGCAGGAATCCATGCTGCAAACAATTTTGCACAATTCATTTTTGAAGTGCCTGTCTATTTATAATTCAAAACAGTTTCAAAATGATTTCTTACAAATTCAAATTTTTGGTTCTCAGTTAATTTGTCTGAGTTTTTGACTTCCATTTTAATTTTGTCGAACTTGTGTTCTGATCGCAAATAATTGAAAAGTTCAACTTTAGCATCGGTAGGGCCAAAAAGCAAAACATCATCATAGTTCGATATCTCTTTCATAATTTTTTTAAAAAAAGCACCTAAATCTTGCTGCTTTTTATTGTGCATTCCACTTTCTGATTTCGACAATGATTTTTCTTTTTCAAAATGGTCAAAATCGGAATCTATTGTGTCAATATTTTCTGATTCATGCTGAAAATTGACAAATCGCGCTTGAGAATGGTCTAAATATACGCCTATTTTTTTTTCGGTTTTCATTATTCATGGTTTTTAGTTTGTTAGTCAAAATTGCAATTTTTAAAAATAAAAATAGTTATATAATTGAGGTTTAATATTATATCAATCACATGCTAATACGTCAACTTTACTAAATCACGAAGCATCATATTATATGGGTTCGGCATATAAAACTGCTAAAGAAATTTTAACTTTTTCATAACGCAGACAAGGCATTTAAAAAGCAACTTGTTGGTAATATTTTATTATTTTCGCAAACCTATTTCTGCCTAAATAATTTTGATCAACCATGCAAAGAATCTTTAAAAAACGAATACCTTTTATATACTCCATTATTTTTATCACTTTTTTCTGTTGTCTTATCTATTTCGCTATGAAGCTCAATATTGCGAATGAAAAAGATCAATCGTTGACAGTTGCGGAGAACGTAAATTCATGTAATTTAAATACTGTAAGATTGCAAGGATATCCATTGGTTAAGCCACTTATGTTTGTTGATAGTGATTGTGAGGGTTCTGATTTATTTCAGATTAAGGAAGAAATCAATCAACTAATTGGCAATTATACGAGTCTGCAAGGGGTCACTTCTACCGCAGTATATTTAAGGGACTTTAGCAGTAGCGAGTGGATTTCTATTAATGAAAATGAATTGTACAATCCTGGCTCTCTTTTTAAGGTACCTGTCTTAATGACCTACTTAAAAATGAATGAACTTTCTCCTGGTGTTTTGAATAAAGAAATCGCATACACACAGCGATTTACGCTAAACAAAGCAGTCGCTTTTAAATCTAAATCAATTCAATTGGGTAAAAAATACAAAGTGAAAGAACTTTTAAAATACATGATTGAATATTCCGATAATAATGCCACTATTCTTTTAACTAGCAGCCTTGACAATGCAATTTTTGTTAAATTATTTACAGATTTTGATATGAAAACACCTATTATTAATGCAGAGCAATATCAATTGAGCGCGCAACAATATTCTTATTTTATGAGGGCAATTTACAATGCCTCTTACTTATCAGTTGAAAATTCAGAATATGCTGCGGAATTGTTGACCAAGTGCGATTTTAAAGACGGGATTATGCTGGGTTTGCCTAAAGGAATTCAAGTTGCACATAAATTTGGAGAATCTGGAACAACAGTGGATAGACAGTTGCATGAGTCTGCCATAGTTTATTTGGACGGAAAATCTTATTTACTTACTATAATGACCAAAGGAAAAGACCTCAAGGTTTTGTCTAAATTAATGGGTGATATTTCGCGTTTGGTATACAGCAACATAGTTGCTGCTACTTAACAGATGAAACACTAGTTTGTTTTATCGTTAAAATTAAATCCACAAATATTCCTTGTATTTGTGGATTTTTTTTGTGACATAGTGTGAATATAACAACCTATTCTTAAAGTTGTGTAACATTTTAACTCATAAATATATTCAATTTTACATCGTAGAAATCACATAAATATTAATAAAATGGACAACGAAAAAAAAATTGAAGTACTTAATTCATTAATTGTAATCAACAACGACAGAATTGAAGGATACAAAACGGCAGAAGCAGAAGCAAAAGAAACAGATTTAAAAATGCTTTTTTCTGATTTAATGGAAACAAGTGTGCAAAATAGAAAAGAATTGGTGGCTCATGTTAAAAGTCTTGGCGGAACTCCTGAAGAAGGAACAAGAGTTACAGGTAAATTCTTTAGGGTTTGGATGGACGTAAAAGCTGCATTAACTGGAGATGATAGAAAGTCAATTTTAGATTCTTGTGAATATGGAGAAGATGTCATTCTAAAAACTTACAAAAATGTATTGACAGATGAGCATCAAAACACCGATTCAAATGAGCAGCAAATGATCAATAAACAGTTTGCTTCTCTCAAGGCAGATCACGATAAAGTAAAACAACTTCGAGATGCAATTGCACACGATGAAAAATTAGTAGATTAGTCAATATTGTTTTGTCAAGAGAAGAAGTTGCTCACCAAAAATTAGATTTTTTTGGTACTAACAAATAAATTTGATTATTTTAAAAAAACCTGCAAAAAGCTATCGTTTTTTGTGGGTTTTTTCTATTAGGAATTNATTTCTTTTTAATTGTATAACGATTTGGAGCGCGCGATTTTCTTATTTAATCATTTTTAATTTTTGAGAAATTAAATTATTACTTTTACCCATTAAAAATTACGAATTACGAATTTTGATTTAATAAAATTCTAAAATCTAAAATCATATATCCAAATGTCTGTAGCTAAAAAAGATTACAAAAGAATAACGACAAAGTCATTAATTGAAATGAAAGCCAATGGGGAGAAAATTTCGATGCTAACTGCGTACGATTTTACAATGGCAAAAATTGTAGATTCTGCTGGAATCGATGTTATTTTAGTTGGCGATTCTGCCAGTAACGTTATGGCAGGACATGAAACTACGCTACCAATAACACTCGACCAAATGATTTATCATGCTTCTGGCGTGGTTCGCGCTATCGAAAGAGCATTGGTTGTGGTCGACTTGCCTTTCGGAAGCTACCAATCTGACTCTAAAGAAGCTTTGCGTTCTTCTATCAGAATCATGAAAGAAAGCGGCGGACATGCAGTAAAATTAGAGGGTGGAAGTGAAATTAAAGATTCTATCAAAAAGATTTTAAATGCAGGCATTCCGGTAATGGGCCACCTCGGATTAACACCACAATCTATTTATAAATTTGGAACTTATACAGTTCGTGCCAAAGAAGACGAAGAAGCTGAAAAACTAATGGAAGATGCAAAAATGCTTGAAAAAATTGGATGTTTTGCTTTAGTGTTAGAAAAAATTCCTGCGCATTTGGCTGAAAAAGTAGCTAAAAGCATCTCAATTCCTGTGATAGGAATTGGCGCTGGTGGCGGAGTTGATGGTCAAGTTTTGGTCATTCACGACATGCTTGGCATGAACAACGAATTTAGTCCGCGCTTTTTGAGACGGTACCTTAACCTTTACGACCTAATGACAACTGCCATCAGCAATTATGTGAAAGATGTAAAATCATGTGATTTTCCAAATGAAAAAGAACAATATTGAGTGTAGTCAAAAGTCAAAGGTCAAAAGTCAAAAGTCAAAAATTAAGGATTAAATATTAAAAGTCAAAAATCTAAATTTTAATTTCTAAACTCTAAACTCTAATTTCTAAACTCTAATTTGAACCTCTACCTCGACATCATCCTTCGCAGTGCATCNGTTTATTTGTTTATGGTGATTGCCTTGCGNATTTTTGGTAAAAAAGAACTTTCTCAACTCAACACTGCCGACGTAATTTTAATTTTACTCATCAGTAACTCGTTGCAAAATGCGATGGTTGGCTCCGACACGACGATTTGGGGCGGATTGGCCGCAGCAACGGTGCTTTTTATTATAAATTTTGTGTTGAAGAAACTTATGTACAAATACAAAAGGTTTAGCGATTTCATGCAAGAAAAACCTGAAATCTTGATTCATAATGGTGTGTTAGACTTCAAGTCGCTNAGTAAACTCAACATTACCAACGACGAATTGAAAGAAGCCATGCGCGAACATGGTGTAGAATATTTCGCAGACGTAAAACTCGCAATGCTTGAGATAGATGGGAATATCAGCATCATTTCTGGTGAAAATAACCTCAAACAAACCCATTTTAAACGCAAACACAACCGCAAAAATTGAGTTGGAAGTTGATGTTGCTTTTTCTAAAATTCTATTTTTTTTAATTGTTTTCTTTACTTAATATTAAGAATTTATTTTGCAATTCTTGGTACACCATAGGTTCAGGTTTCTATTTTGTAGGCGTACTTATCATAAAATTTTATGAAAATTATATTACTAAAAACAATTTAATTTCCATTTCAGAAGTAAGCTAAAAAACCATAAATTAGCCACATAAAACAAACCGATGAAAAACACAGCACTCACAGCAATACACGAAAATTTAGGAGCAAAAATGCTTCCTTTTGCAGGATATAATATGCCCATTCTTTATGAAGGAGTTAACGCAGAACACGAAACAGTTCGCAATGGCGTAGGCGTTTTTGACGTTTCTCACATGGGTGAATTTTTGCTTTCTGGCGAAAACGCCTTGGCCTTAATTCAAAAAGTTACTTCAAATGACGCTTCGGTTTTGACCATCGGAAAAGCACAATACTCATGCTTGCCAAACAATGATGGCGGAATTGTAGATGATTTGTTGGTTTATAAAATGAAAGAAAATGAATACCTTTTGGTGGTAAATGCTTCTAATATTGAAAAGGATTGGGATTGGATTTCGAGCCAAAACGATTTGGGGGTTACTATGAAAAACCTTTCTGATGATTATTCGCTGCTGGCAATTCAAGGTCCAAAAACCACCGAAGCCATTCAAAGTTTAACTTCTTTCGATCTGCGTACTATTCCTTATTACAGTTTTGAAGTAACTGATTTTTGTGGGTTTCCTTCTGTAATTATTTCAGCAACAGGCTATACGGGTGCTGGTGGTTTTGAAATTTATTGTAAAAATTCAGAAGTAGAAACCATTTGGAACAAAGTTTTTGAAGCTGGAGAAGCATTCGAAATCAAACCAATCGGTTTGGCTGCAAGAGACACCTTGCGTTTGGAAATGGGATTTTGCTTGTATGGCAACGACATCAACGACAGCACATCACCACTTGAAGCTGGCTTGGGTTGGATTACAAAATTCACCAAAAATTTTACCAATTCAGAAAATTTAAAATTGCAGAAAGAACAAGGTGTTACCAAAAAATTAGTCGCTTTTGAATTGATTGAACGCGGCGTTCCTCGACACGATTACGAAATTGTAGACAAACAGGGAGCTGTAATTGGTGTTGTAACCTCTGGAACAATGTCGCCATCAATGAATAAAGGCATTGGTTTAGGTTATGTTACTGTTGAAAACAGCAAAATTGATAGCGAAATTTTTATAAGAATTAGAAAAAATGATATCGCAGCAAAAGTAGTTAAACTGCCTTTCTATAAGGTATAAATAGCATAAATGAAGCATTTATCACTTTTACTTACTTTTTCCACGTTGTCATTATTTGCTCAAAATAGTGATAAGACCTGCGAATTGTTTGAAAAAATAAATGTTTTGCTTCAGCGAGAACATTTCCGTCCAAAAGCGATTGACGATAGTCTTTCAGTGTTTGTTTTTGATTCATTTATAGATGGATTAGACCGTAATCGCAATCTTTTTACGCAATCTGAATACCAAAATCTTTGTCGCCATAGATTGAAAATCGATGATTATATTTTGACTAAAAATTGCCAATTCATGGACGATTTTGTGTCAACATATTTGCATTCTCTTAACCGAAAAAGAAGTGTTTTAGAAAAACTTCAGAAGGAACCTCTCAATTATAGTTCAAATGATTCGGTTCGGTTTTCAAAAGATTTTTTTCCATTTGATATGGATGAAAGAAACATAGAAAAGATATGGAGCAAGAGAATGCGCTACGACATATTAGAAGAAGTGGCCAAGACAAGCAAAAACTTAGATTCTTTAAGTTTCAATTTTAATAACCTAGAAAAAATTGCAAAACAAACCATTTTCGAAAGTAATCTTTGCAAAACAAACAGTATTTTAAACTCTAGTAAAGGGCTAGCATATGATTTGCAAACAGCAATTCTGAATATTTTTTGTTCTTATTTCGATCCACATTCCAATTATTTTTCGATTGATGCAAAAGAGAATTTCATGTCTGGATTATCAACAAGCAATTTGTCACTAGGAATAAACGTTGGTTTGAACGAAAAAGAGGAAATCATTGTTGAAGAAATTGTTCCTGGAGGTCCTGCGGCTAAAAGTGAAAAAATTTCCAAAGAAGATATTATCGTTAAAGTTGGCAATACAAAGGGAGAAGAATACATTGTATCATGCACTTCTTTAGACAAAATTGGCGAGCTGATTTTTTCAGATTCCAATTTAGAAATTCAATTGACATTGAAGAAAAAAGACGGCCGGACGACGGAAGTTTTGCTGTCTAAGCAAGTGATGAAAACCGATGCAAACGCTGTTTATAGCTATATTGTTGAAAAAGATGCCAAAGTTGGTTATATTTCCATTCCGAGTTTTTATTCTGATTTTGAAGGCAATGGAACAAAAGGTTGTGCTGAAGATGTTGCTGCCGAAATTATAAAATTGCAAAAAGACGGTGTTCAAGGTTTGGTTATCGATTTGCAAGATAACGGCGGCGGTTCAATGGATGAAGCCATCAAATTAGCTGGATTGTTTTTAGAAACTAAACCCATTTCAGTTTTGGTTAATAAACAGCAAAAACAACATATACTAAAAGACCATAACAATGTAAGTGTTTTTAAAGGTCCAATTGCGTTGTTGGTAAATGGAAATTCTGCCTCGGCCAGCGAGTTTTTCGCAGGTGCTATGCAAGATTATAACCGTGCAATCGTGCTCGGAAGTAACACTTTAGGAAAAGCAACTATGCAGGTTATTTTACCCATTGACGAAAATAACCAAGAAGATTTCGTAAAAGTGACGATTCAAAAATTTTATAGAATTGCTGGTGATAGCAATCAAATCAAAGGAATTATTCCAGATATCTATTATCCCGTGCTTTTCGACAGCATTGCTCCAAGCGAAAAAAGTTATAAAACCGCATTGTCTTATGATAAGATAGATTTGAATTTAAAATTCAGTCCGTATCAGAGAACTGCTATTGAAAGTGCTATAAAAAGCAGCCAAATGCGATCAAAAAACAATGCGGTTTTTAATCAATTGAATGATTTGAACCAAAAGATAAATGCGCAATACAATTTGCAAAAAAAACCAGTATGCCTGAGTCTGTTCGATGTTTTTAATGATGCGCATTCCGTTGATGTTTTGTGGAAAAATGTAAATGACATTCTTGAAATTCGAACAAATTGTAAAATTTCAAATCACTCCTTTGATNCTGAAAAATACAAAACAGACCTGTACGAATCGGAAATCAATCAGTTTAGAATTAAAGAGGTGCAGCACAATCCTTATGTTGAAGAAGGAATTGACGTCATTCAAGATTTATTGAAAAGGAACTAGGTTATATTTTTCATAAAAAAACCAATAAAAATATTACTGGTTTTTTTATTTTAAATTTTGTGGGAAGAGCAGGATTACTCCGCTTAACTCCCTTATCCTGAAAGGAGAAACCTAACTTAAACTTTCAAAATAAAATTACTCGAAAGTGAACTTTCGGATAATTTCTTCTTTGAAATTTTGTGGGGAGAGCAGGATTCGAACCTGCGAAGTTCACACAGCAGATTTACAGTCTGCCCTCGTTGGCCGCTTGAGTATCTCCCCTAAATTAACAATATGTGTTTTATGCCAAAACGAGTGCAAATATAGCAACACTTTTTTGGCCTGCAAATTTAATATTGTTTAATTTTTAAATATTATTGAACCTATTGAATGGTAGTAAAATAGAAAAAAAATTATTTTACATCCATCAATTCAACATCGAAAATTAATGTTGCATTGGGCGGAATTGCTCCTCCAGCACCTCGAGAGCCATAACCTAAATGTGATGGAATTACAAATCTAGCCTTGTCTCCCACTTGAAGCAATTCAATTCCTTCGTCCCAACCTTCAATTACTTGCCCTTGGCCTAAACGAAATTCNATTGGTTTTTTTCTTGGATAAGAACTATCAAATACTTTTCCGTTTTCTAACGAACCTTCATAGTGAACTGCTACTGTTTTTCCTGCTTCTGCTTTTTTCCCATTTCCTTTTTGGATCATCTTGTAACGCAAACCACTTTCAGTTTTTTCAAAACCGGCAGCTAATTCTTCCATTTTAGCTTCCGCAGCTTCTTTCTCAGCAGCGATGCGCTTTGCGCGAGCGCCTTCAAAAGTTCTAAAAGCTTCGATAGCATTCCAGTTTAGAGCTTCGTCGCCTACCCTCAAAATTTCTAAAGTATCTATTAAGTCACCTTGTTCAACGTTGTCAACGATGTCTTGTCCTTCTATAACATAACCAAAAACAGTATGTTTGTTGTCTAACCAATCTGTTGGAATATGCGTAATGAAGAATTGTGAACCATTGCTTGCAGGACCAGAATTCGCCATCGACAAAACTCCAGGACGATTGTGTTTTAATGTAGGATGAAATTCGTCTTCAAAGTTGTAACCCGGACCACCAGTTCCCGTTCCTTGTGGACAACCACCTTGTATCATAAAATCAGGAATCACGCGATGGAATTTCAATCCATCATAGTATTTTTGACCTTGTGGTTTTACTTTATTTTCTAGGTTTCCCTCTGCTAATCCAACAAAATTACCAACTGTTCCTGGTGTTAAATCGTGGGTTAGTTTTACTATAATCGCCCCTTTTGTAGTATTGAATTTAGCGTATATTCCATTTTCCATTATTATGACTTTTTAAATTTTGTGCGAATTTACGAATAAAATTTTGTTTTTAAAGTAGATTAATTTTCATTTAAAAACGATTGCCCTAGCCGCGATTGTATGGAAAATCCTTTGGCTTTCTTCTTTAGAAAGCCAAAGATTTGTAAGGAAAGCGGGATCAGCTCCTAAAAAAAATCTTTGTACCTTTGGATTTTAAAAATTAATTTCAAAAATGCGCATAGATATAATCACGATTTTGCCGGAATTATTGCGAAGTCCGTTTGAGGCTTCTATTATGAAACGTGCCATCGACAAGGGGTTGGTAGAAGTTCATTTTCATAATTTAAGGGATTTTACGACCAATAAGCAAAAATCTGTTGATGATTATCCTTTTGGCGGAGGTGCCGGAATGGTAATGAACATTCAGCCGATTGACGATTGTATTACTTTTTTGAAATCAGAAAGGACTTATGACGAAATCATTTACATGTCGCCAGATGGGGAAACTTTGAACCAAAAAATGGCTAATTCGATGTCGATGTTGCAAAATATTATTATCCTTTGCGGACATTATAAAGGAGTGGATCAGCGTGTGCGAGACCATTTCATAACTAAAGAGATTTCGATTGGCGATTATGTTTTGAGTGGAGGAGAGTTGGGTGCATTGGTTTTGTCTGATGCGTTAATTCGTTTGATTCCGGGTGTTTTGAGTGATGAAACTTCGGCATTAACAGACAGTTTTCAAGACAATTTGTTATCAGGACCAATTTATACGCGTCCAGCAGATTACAAAGGATGGAAAGTGCCAGAAGTTTTAACAAGCGGTCATTTTGCCAAAATTGACAAATGGCGCGAGGACATGGCTTATGAACATACAAAAAATAGAAGGCCGGATTTGTTGGAATAGAAGGTTATAAGTTGATAGGTTATAAGTTTAGTGAAAATGCAATGTAAGTAAATTTTTCTAAAAACTTCAACTAACCCCATAACCTCTATACTTATAACCAGTTAATACCAAAGGAAAACCATTTTTGAAATTTATACACTCTTTTGTAGAAAATTAAACTTTTTTATTTACTTTTGCACTCCATTAGACCAACCTCTGGCGAAATCCGTGAATGTTGCTCTGATTCAAAACCATAATTAAAAAAATTATCATGGCAGATTTAATGAAATTCGTTAGAGACGAGTTTGTTGCAAAAAAAGATTTCCCTGTTTTCGGAGCTGGAGATACTATTACAGTTTACTACGAAATTAAAGAGGGTGAAAAAACTAGAACACAGTTTTTTAAAGGAGTTGTAATACAAAGAAGAGGTTCTGGAAATACTGAAACTTTTACAATCCGTAAAATGTCTGGTTCAGTTGGTGTTGAGCGTATTTTCCCTGTGAATTTACCTGCTTTACAGAAAGTAGAAATCAACAAAAAAGGTGCTGTTCGTAGAGCCAGAATTTTCTACTTTAGAGAACTTACCGGTAAAAAAGCAAAGATTAGAGACAAAAGAAGATAGTCAACTATCCAATTTTTATAAAAATCCCGGATTCTTCGGGATTTTTTTTGGTTAAATCTGGACAGAAATTATCACTTTCTTAAAAATTAAAGGGTATTTTATGAAATCCTTAAATCAAAGGTTATAGTTCAATAAACAAATCGCTATTTATATTCCTTTTATTACCTTTGTTCACTTTAAAAAAATCAAACAAAAAAAACATATTAAGCATGACAAAAATAAAAGTTGCCAACCCAATTGTAGAATTGGATGGAGATGAAATGACAAGAATCATTTGGGCATTTATCAAAGACAAATTAATTCTTCCTTTTTTAGATTTGGACATCAAATATTACGATTTAGGAATCGAAAGCCGCGAAGCTACAAAAGACCAAATCACAATAGATGCTGCCGAGGCAATCAAAAAATACAATGTGGGCATNAAATGTGCTACTATTACTCCNGATGAAGAAAGAGTGAAAGAATTTAATCTTTCTAAAATGTGGAAATCACCAAATGGCACCATCAGAAACATCGTCGGAGGAACTGTTTTTAGAGAGCCAATCATCATGCGAAACGTTCCGAGATATGTACAAGGTTGGACTAAACCAATCGTAATTGGACGGCACGCTTTTGGTGATCAATACAAAGCTACCGATACCGTTATCAAGGGAAAAGGAAAGTTAACCATGACTTTTGTACCAGAAAATGGCGAAGGAGAACAAACTTGGGAAGTTTATAATTTTGAAGGTGATGGCGTTGCAATGTCTATGTACAATACAGACGAAAGCATTTATGGCTTTGCGCATTCTTCTTTTCAAATGGCTTTGACCAAAAAATGGCCACTTTATCTTTCTACAAAAAATACTATTTTAAAAGCTTATGATGGACGTTTCAAAGATATTTTTGAAGAGGTTTACCAACAAAACTACAAAATTGAATTCGAAAAAGCAGGAATTACTTACGAACACAGATTAATCGACGACATGGTTGCTTCATGCATGAAATGGAGTGGAGGNTTTGTTTGGGCTTGTAAAAACTACGATGGCGATGTTCAATCAGACACTGTTGCACAAGGTTTTGGTTCTTTAGGTTTAATGACTTCTGTTTTGGTAACTCCAGATGGAAAAACGGTAGAATCAGAAGCAGCTCACGGAACGGTTACAAGACATTTTAGAGAGCACCAAAAAGGAAGAGCAACATCTACCAACCCAATTGCTTCTATTTTTGCATGGACAAGAGGTTTAGAACACCGAGGAAAATTAGACGGGAACCAACCGCTAATTGATTTCTGTTTAAAATTAGAACAAGTTTGTGTCGAAACCGTAGAAAGCGGAAAAATGACCAAAGATTTAGCCATGTTAGTAAAACCAGAAGGTTTAACCGCAAATGATTATTTGACAACAGAAGCTTTTCTAGAAGCCATAAAAGAAAATCTGGAAGCTAAACTAGCTTAAAATAAATGTTTTTAGGATAAGCAATCAGAAATGATTGCTTTTTTTTTAACGATAGGTTAATACCAAACAAGTAACAAATCCTCGTTTTTTTTAGTCTTATAAAGAATAAATTACAAATTATGCTTTCAAAAAAACTATTGCTACTGTACTTAATTTTTTTTTCCTATTTCCTTTCATTTGCTCAAGAAAAATATACCTTTTCAGGAATAATTTCCGACTCTAATAACAACGAAACCTTAATTGGAGTTAATATTTCTGCTAATTCATCTACAGCAAAAGCTACAGCAACTACTAATGAATATGGCTTTTATTCGATTACACTTCCAAAAGGAGAATACCAATTGAGCATAAGTTACGTTGGATATCAAACTTTACAAAAAACAATAACACTTGCTCAAAACACTAAAACTAATTTTTATTTAACGTCCGTTGGCGAAGATTTAGAAGAGGTGATTATTACCGAGAAAACCACCACGAACACCCGAAGAGCAGAAATGAGTGTGAACAAATTGTCCATAGCAACAATCAAAAAAATGCCAGTTGTTTTGGGTGAAGTTGATGTTTTAAAATCAATTTTATTGCTTCCAGGTGTTACAAATGCTGGAGAAGGAGCTTCGGGATTCAATGTGCGAGGCGGCGGTGCTGACCAAAATCTAATTTTACTTGATGAAGCTACCATTTTTAATTCTTCTCACGTTTTCGGTTTTTTCTCGGTTTTTAATCCTGATGCCATCAAAGATTTAAAATTGTACAAAGGTGGCATTCCTGCCCGTTTCGGTGGAAGAGCTTCTTCGGTTTTAGATGTTTATCAAAAAGATGGTAACAGCAAAAAAATGAGTTTTAATGGCGGAATAGGTTTGATTTCTAGTAGATTCCTTGCTGAAGGTCCTTTAGAAAAGGATAAAGGTTCTTTTATTGCGGCTGGTCGTGGTTCTTACGGTCATTTATTTCTAAAATTGGCCAACAACAAAAACAC
>JGI25914J50564_10000032_pt1 | contig 39072 bp, 41 predicted proteins | sample LauGreSuBDMM15SN_2_FD_50564 | JGI IMG/M metagenome (IMG submission 50564) | reverse complement strand
TGTATTATTATATTTTATTATTATATTTTATTATTATATTTTATTATTTTATATAGGTAATATAAAAATAATATAAACTAGTATGATACGAATAGATTATATATTTTCTTATTGGATAATTTTTTGGTATATATTGTATATATGCAATTTTATAAAGTACAATCCAAAATTTGTCATTATATTAGGTTTGATTGAAAACATATGTATATTATTATTAATGTTCTATTATAATACAAAATCTCGTCTTATATTTTTATTTTTTATCATGATGATTTTACTTAAAATTATTCCTCTTTACATTATCAGGAATAGAAAAATTACACTCAATGATATATATTTTACTGGTGTTTTGTTTATTGTATATTTGTTATGGATGTTTATAAATAAAAAAAATACAACTGATTTTATTAATAATACTAATAAATTAATTATATATAATAAAAATACCTTACCAGGCATGATATTGTTAGAAAAAATAGGGTTATAATTTGTCTATTATATAAAAAAAATGAACTCCAATTGAATAAATAAATTTACTACAATAAACCACAATAAAATGAATACAATAAAACTAACTCCCGATAATGTAGTCCAATATATTGGATATGATATAATTTTCAAAACTAGAGAAAGTCATATAATAAAAAAAATAATTGGTGTATCTAAAACAGGTAAATCCATAACTATTGATCATCCAGATCTAAATAATAAACTAGAAATTGTATCTAGAAATGTATATGTAATTATAGACTAATACAGACGGTCATATTCACTCACATAAAATAAACTCCTGTAAAATTTTATTCACATTTGTTATAATTGTCTTTTTTTCTAAATTATAAGGACGAATGCTTTCTAGAGATTGCTCTATCGTTTTCCATTCCAATTTACTTACTTCGGATTGTTGATAAGAAGTTAAATCATAATCAGAATATGAATTTAAAGCACTAGAATGGTTGGATCCATTTAAATCACCGTTTTTCATAAACCCCAAAAAATACTTATGTTTATATATTTTGTGATTTGAGCCAACATAAATTTCTTCAAATGGCAATACATTTTCTATGATATGTATGCTTTCTTTAGGTATTCCAGTTTCTTCTTCAAATTCGCGTAAAGCACAATCAATGTCTCGTTCCTGATAATTTTTACGACCTTTTGGAAATTCCCATTCAGTTTCCGTCCAAGTTGTTTTACTATTTTCCAACAAGTCATGCAGTGATAATTGTTTATTGTCTATCATAATTCCGTTTTTAATCGCATCGAATTTTTTTAAACAAATATATTCTTCATTTTTATAATTGGATAAATTAGCGTTTTCACACCACAATTGCTTCCATAAAAAATCAAATGTTTGTGTTCCTAATATAGTTTTTTCATAATTTGACATTTCATCGATATTATTTTGTATTTGTTCAATGTTATTGATAGAATATTTCCCTTTTATAAAATCTATATATCCAAAACTATTTTTTCTTCTTATCATCAAATAATTTAATATGTTATTATTAATTCTGAAAACAATGACACCATAACTAGTTATAGGTAATTTACATTGGTATATATTATGATTATTTTTCCCACAATTATTGCATATGGAAGAATTATTCATATTTTTATTTTGTTTTGTTTTGTTTTGTTTTGTTTTGTTTTGTTTTGTTTTGTTTTGTTTTTAATTAATTCGGTTTTATATGTTTATTATGCAATCTTTTTATATCATTTCATTTTAATGGCTTATCAAAATAAAAAACTAGACCCAGACGTATGGGGACCTCATTATTGGTTTTTCATTCATACAATCGCAATGACATATCCCAAATATCCTAATTCAGTTATTAAAAAAAAATATTATGATCTAATTCAAAATTTCGGTCTTTTTATACCAATAGAAAGCATTGGCAATGAGTTTAGTAAAATGTTAAATTTGTATCCAGTTGTACCGTATTTAGATTCAAAAGAATCATTTATTCGTTGGACTCATTTTATTCATAACAAAATAAATGAAAAATTAGAAAAACCTACCATCTCTTTAGAACAATTTTATACATTATATTATGAACAATACAAACCAAAAAAAGTTCATTGGGTAGAACATATGAGATTGCGAAAAAAAATTATATATGCGGTATTTATTGTTTTCTTAGTAGGATTATTAATCTATTTTTATACACAAAAATAATATAGATATATATTAGTAATCGTTTAATTTTTATTTTTAATTTTTATTGTTTATTATTGTTCATAATATAATGAATAAAACGAAAAAAAGGACATCGAATAATAAGTACACAAGAAGAAGTAAAAAACACAAAACCATCAAACGTATAAAAAAAATAACAGGTGGTAAAGTAGAAGGATCGGGTGGTTATGGTTGTCTTTTAATTCCCGCTGTAAAATGCAAGAATAAAAATGGTAATACAAATGATTACAAAAGCAAAAATATCACAAAATTAATGTTAGCGAAAAATGCGCAAAAAGAATATGATGAGATTATAAAATATAAAAAAACATTGGCTTCTATACCAAATTATAAAAAATATTTTTTGATTGATGATATTGATTTATGTGAACCTAGTGAACTATCCAAATCCGATTTACAAGATTATGAAACAAAATGTAAAGCATTAAATAAAAAGAAGATAACAAAAAAAAATATTAACAAAAAATTAGATTCAATATTAGCTATTAATATGCCGAATGGTGGTAAAGATTTGGATGATTTTATAAAAAAGTGTTATGAATACTCTGATTACATAAAAATGAACGATTCACTTTTGGATCTATTGACCCAAGCTATACTACCTATGAATAATCGTCATATTTACCATTGTGATATTAAAGCTGGTAATATTTTAATGAATGATGATTATCAAACAAAAATTATTGATTGGGGATTATCAACTAGTTATGCTAATTATAATTCAAAAGACAGTTATCCAATATCACGAGGCCATTTTAACCGTCCTATTCAATTTAACATGCCTTTTTCCGTGATTATATTAAATAGTGAATTTAAAGATGGATATGAAGATTTTCTAACTTCTAGATTAAAAACAACTAACGAGATATATTATTCTGATGTGAGAGCGTTTGTTTTACAATATTTTGTGCATATGAACAAAGAATATAAGACTGGGCATGTACGATATATCAATAAAATTATGAGAATATTGTTTAATGAAAATATAGAACCACTGTATAAAAAAATAAAGGATGATATTGTTACTGCTGAATACACTTATTATTATATTGTAGAATACATATCTAAAATTGCATACAAATATACAGATATCGAAAATAAAAAATTGAATATACAGGATTATTTTAAAGATGTATTTTTGAAATCGATAGATATATGGGGGTTTGTTTTTTGTTATTTTCCTATTTTAAATATTATGAGTTATACCAAACGGGATAAGCTTTCAAAAATAGATATTAAAATTAGTGAAAAAATTAAACAAATGATCATACACTATTTATATGAGAACCCTTTAGAACCAATCAACCCTGTAGATATTAAGAGAGAGTTATTAGAATTGAACAAATTATTTTCTGAGGCGGAGAGAGAAAATAGCCAATCATTGCGCAATATTTTAGAAAGATATAAGCGTAAAATAAATGATGATGATGACGATGATGATAGTAATAGTAGTGGTAAAAATAGTAATCAATGCGACACAGAGACAGCAAAATTCATACAATTTTTTTCTGCTTCCTATTCAAAAAAATAAAATGAAATAATAAAAACAATTATATAATTATATTTATATACATAACATAATTATATACATAATTATATACATAGTTATAAAGATAATATATTATACATAATAATCAATCAATAACTATATTTTAAAGTAAATAATGAAAATCGAACTATTAATACTAGGTATTACAATATTTTTTATGTATAATGCATATCATGATGGTAAATTCTTGAAAAAAATAATGTCTTATAAAAAATATTATCAAATAGCTATATTTGGATTATTGGGTATAGGTATTTATCTTATTATAAAACGTAATCCGAATGATTGCAAAAAAATATTAATGAATGCAAATAATGTTGTTAAATACATGCCCATCGATAAATCATCGCTGGATATGATCAGTCCTATTTTGGATTTTACCACACAAGGTGGAAATGGTGGTTTTAATAATGGTTTTAGTGATTCATCATTCATGAATGATTTAACGAATCAAGCAGGAGGTACACAATATCCATATGGATCTGGATTTTTTAACAAATTAGGTATTCAATCTTCTGAAAAACGAATATTACAATCTGGACGTGTTAACAACGATTACGGAAATAGTAATGAACCAAACAATACACAAGAAATTAACAGGAAAAAAGCAACAAAACGTTCTGTAAGTGAAACAAAGAAAAAATATGTAGCGTCGTTACAAAATTGGAAATGTGGACATTGTCAAAATCAACTCAATGCATGGTTTGAAGTTGATCACAAAATGCGATTAGAAAATGGAGGAGGCAATGAAGTAGATAATTTAATAGCATTATGTAGAGATTGTCATGGTAAAAAAACAGCTATGGAGAATATGTAAAAAATAAATTATTTACATAGTATAAAACACAATATAAAACACAATATAAAACACAATATAAAACACAATATTAGAAATCATGATAAATAAATTATCTAACAATATATCTATTACTAATGCATCAAAATCAAAAAACATATATATTTTTATTTTATTTGTATTTATAATTTTATTAATTTGCTTATATATTTTCAATCCGTTTAATATAGCTGTGAAATATTTCACAATAATAACATTTATCTCTATTTTTGTAGGTGCTTGTTTAATCGCAATATTATTAACTTATAATAAAATATCATCCAAAGACAGTTTAAATGACAATACAGTAAGAAGTTCAATACTCCGTTATATTTTGAATGCAGGTATTTTTATTCTAATTATGGCAATATTCTGTTTTTTGTTGTATTACATTTTTAAACTTTATGGAAATATTCAATCAAAACATTCTATATTAGCATTATTTATCAATTTATTTATTGTGGTTGTATTTTTAAGTTTAGTATATCGATTTTTTGATATTGGAACTTATTTAAAAAATAGCCCTTTTTTCCAACTTATTTATAATGTTATCATGTATGTACCTTGTTTATTGATATATTTAATAGAAACACCAATTCATTATTTGATTCCATCAAGTATAACAAAAAATGCGAATACATCTGTAAAAGACGCATTTAATAATGAATATAGCAAAACCAATATAGGATCCTTTTTATTGTTGTTGATTATGGTATTATTATTATTGTTTTATCTCTTTTTTCCATATTTAACTGAAAATATTCAATTACAGGGTGGAAAACAAATCACAAATCAGACAATTTACACCAACAAACAAGCCGATTTGTTCACAATGCAACAATTAACGAATATGACTACGCCTGATTATCAATATGGGTTGTCTTTCTGGTTATATATTGATTCTGAACCACCTAGTACAAGTAATTTATATTTATCAAATGGTTCCGTCTTAAATTTTGCAGAAACACCTAATATTTTATATAATGGTACAAAAAATTCATTGATATTTATGCAAAAACATACACGTCCTTATGTTGATGTCTCGAATGTTGATGTCGATATGAAAGAGTTTTTATATAATAGGGGATTAAATATCTCGAATAAACCAACCACAAAAAAAGGATCATCGTATATGAGAGACGCATCCAACAACATAATCTATTTTGATAAAAACGCAGAAAAAGAAATATTTAGATTAGAAAATATTCAATTGCAAAAATGGAATCATATTGCATTAAATTTATACAATGGAACAATGGATATTTTTTATAATGGACAATTAGTTAAATCACAACCGGGTGTTGTGCCGTGGATCGATGTATCAAGTTTTTTAACTATTGGTAGTAATAATGGTATTAGTGGTGGTGTATGTAATATGACATTTTTCAATAAACCACTTACTTATCACCAGGTTTATTATCTATATGAATTATTCAAGAATAAAACGCCACCAATCACTTATTCGAATTTTAACAAAACTGTCGTTTTTAATCCTAGTAAAAATCCTAGTAATAATAAAAAGACATATACACAATATGGCAGTGACACAAACTCCACAATTTTAACGCAATCTCCTGCAATTATGCCGACAACTAATAATCCAACAACTACAAAAACATCGCAAAATAATGGGAATATACCTACGCCATATGTAATGGCGCCATCATTTTTAACAAAAGTGTTTCAATCTTTGTATTAGTTGTCGTACAATTAGCAAGATAACAAAAACTTCACACATTCGTATATTTTTCATTTTAGAATTATTTAGAAATATTGAATATTTACTCTGCTTTTTTCTGCTTACAATATAAGAGAAAATGAATGCAACAACACATATTATAAGGAGAAAAAACGATAATAAATATTTTAAAGTAGTAACATATCCATTTTTGATGACAGAATTAAACAGTGCGAATCCAGATGATTTAAACGGGGAAACGAAATCAATTCCATCAGGAGATTTAAGTGTATTATTACTTAACGGTTACAAACTAGTTAATGGTGTTAATAGAATTAGTAGTAGCAGTAATAGTAGTAATAGTAGTAGAAGTAGGGGTAGAACTAGAAGTAATAGTTATAGAAGTAGAGGTACTGGTAGTACTAAAAGTATGAGCACTATGAGTAGTAATAAGAGTAGTAAAGGAGGAAAAAAATCACGTAATTTAAAATCCAAAAATAAAACTTGCACAAAAAGACGTTACTATTAAGCGTGAATGCGATATATGAGAATTAATATATCAAATATATAAAATATATTATTATTTTTCTACGATTATAATATATAAACACTCATGAATATTTTTTTGATCATCTTTATCATTATATTGATATATTTCACTATTATGTATTTTATGAAACCAAGCAATGTATTAAATAGTATGGTTTCGAATGCACAAACACAAGTTATAATTCCAGCAAGTAAATTAGTTGGTGGAAATAATGGAGTATCATCTAATTTTGCTTATTCTGTTTGGTTTTATATTAATGATTGGAACTACAATTATGGTAAACCAAAGGTATTATTTGGTAGATTGAATCCAGGTGGTACCGATCCTAGTGGAAATACACAATCAGGTGTCCAAAATGTTTATGGAACAAATCCATGTCCTTTAGTTGTATTGGGTGCAGTCGAAAACAATTTAGGAATTGTTCTAAGTTGTCAAGGATCTCCTAATCCTAATGTAAACTTAATACACACATGTAATGTAGCAAATATTCCTATACAAACATGGGTTAATTTATTAATTAGTGTTTATGGTAGAACATTGGATGTTTACATTGATGGAAAATTGGTAAAAACATGTGTTTTACCAGGTGTAGCAAAAATACCAACAACAAATCCACCTTCTCTTTATATAACACCAAAAGGCGGTTTTGATGGATACACCTCCAAATTCCAATATTGGAATACGCCATTAAACCCACAACAAGCATGGAATGTTTATAACAGTGGTTATAATAGTACTGGTGGTAAATTAGCTAGCATGTTTGGTCAATATAAGTTGGATGTAACATTAATGAAAAACAATACACCAGTTAATAGTTTTCAAATTTAAAATGTCTTGTTATTAGAATATTATGATTATTGTTACATGATATTATACCATATGTTATGCATAATATAGTGTTTTCTACATACAATATATACAGTCTTAAATATATATAAAATTCAAATGATTTTTATATATATAATATATAATATACCCATAAATATTATATTAATATTATAACAATACAACAATACAACAATACAATAATACAATAATAACACTAAACACTAAAAAATGAGTACTAATTCTGATAAAAATTCTTTATATAATAAATTTACTCTTAAAAATACCGGGTCCAACCCTTCCGGTTCTAAATCCACTTCAACAAGCAATAGTATATTTTCTGAATCGAATAGTTTAATATCAAAAGTAGCTTTTTTATTACTAGTTATTTTCGGTTTTATTATAGCATTACGTTTAGGAATCGCTCTATTAAGTGCTATATTCAAACGAGGTCAAAACCCACACTTAATTAATGGTATGGTGGATGCTACACAAAGTTTAGTCATTAATCAAAACCCGAATGTAAAAGGAGCAAAAACTGTACCTAGATCAATTAATCAATCAGGTGGTATTGAATTTACATGGTCTGTATGGATATATGTTAACGGTATTGATACATCAGGCAATCGTTTTAATTCTAGTAATGCAGGCGTTTATAGACATATTTTTAGTAAGGGTACCGATAGCTTTTTACCAAATGGGTTGAACTTTCCGAATAACGCTCCAGGATTATATTTAACGCCTTATAAAAATGAATTATTACTATTAATGAACACAAATGATGTTATTAATGAAGAAATTAGAATTCCGGATATTCCATTGAATAAATGGGTGAATGTTATTGTAAGATGTGTAAATACAACACTTGACGTCTACATAAATGGAGTTATAACAAAATCAACTAATTTATCAGGTGTACCAAAACAAAATTACGGTAATGTATATGTTGCTATGAACGGTGGGTTTAATGGATATATTTCTAATTTATGGTATTTTAGTAAAGCATTAAATTCTGCTGATATTCAAAGAATTGCATTTAGAGGTCCAACTACAAAAACAAATACTAGTAATACAAGCTCCAGTGGGTTACAATTGCGATACCCTAATTATTTATCATTACGGTGGTATTTTGCTGATAGTAGAAATGAATTTAACTAATTATTAGACCTTTGCATGTTGTTCTATTTTCTTTTGTTTTTGTAACCGGTTGAAAATAAACATAATAGATTAAAAAATATTATGTTTATTATTATTATATACAAATACAAATACAAATACAAATACAAAATGAGTTGTTTGGGTCCTAATTATGTTATATCAACCATTAGACCATGGTATAGAACACAAACTATTTGTACCGATCCTAGTATTTATATGAATAGTAATTTAAATGCAAATGGTACTGTATATATTCCTATATTAAAAAAATATGTACCAATTAGTGAATTGAAAATTGCGTTTGATATGTATAAAAAAGCAAATGTATTACAGTATGATTATACACATAATACAAATAAATTAACAAAAAATCAAATATATGCATTAATATGTAAAGGAAAATGGACTACTACAAAAACATACGCTACACAATCTGAAACTTTTACTAACCCTAATAAAAATTTATTGAAGAGAGTTAATTATGATGTTATTAACGCAGAAACTGGAGCTCAAACTACTGAACCAATAACCTGTCCATCTTACACTCCACGAACATATGCAAACACTTTACCTTCAAATAATAGCACTCCTAGTGTTCTTCCTAATATACTACCGTCACCACCACCTAAACCTTCAAAAAATAAATTTGTATTGCCTATTATTGTACCAGTGGTTAATACTCCAAAAAATATAAACATTCCAGACGGAGGAAATCTTATTATAGGAACTATTGAAAATATTTGCAGTGGTGAATTAAAAATTGTCTGCGATACTGATCCGATTGTTTGTTTTCCTTCAAGTTATTCTAATGTTCCTAGACAAAATGGTGAAGATAAATATTTATGTTTTACAAAGGGTTCATCAACATGGTTAGCATCAAGTGGAATAAATACGTCTCGATCTACTGATGGAGATAAATTTCCTACCAATTATAAAGGTCTCGTATCTGCAAACTCAATTGTTTCTGAAAATGTGTAATTAATTTTGTTAGAAATAATTATTGTCTTAGATTGGGATTTATACATATATCTTGTGAAGGGAAAATATCACCAGACATACATTTTTCATTTTCATTTACTTGAATACAACTACGAAATCCTCTATCTTCACCGATAAAACACCATCCTGATTTAGAGTTTGATTTACTTTGTTGAATATTACTCATGGAATCATCCGCACTGTAATTGAATGGTTTAAAACTTGTTGATGTATTTGGATTTGAAATAGGATTTGTATTATTCATTTTTCCGGTAGTATCTTGTATCAATGCTGTATTTAATGCTGTATTTAGTGCATTATTGTTCAATGAACTCGCAAGTGGTATAGAATTAGCAACATTTTGTGCAGGTATATTTTTTAAAGATTGTCCTGGTTGTGTTGGTTGGAATGGAACGTTATTTTTAATAGAGCCATTTGATGCAACTGTTTGAGGTAAAGATGTTGGTTGTGCGTAAGATTGTGTACTAGGAGATGGAGCAGTAGATGTCAAACTACTAGGTGATGAAACATTGGGTGGATTTACTATTGAATTTAATGAATTATTACCAGTTTGTTGGAGAGTTAATGTATCTGCCGCAGAAACACCTCCTTTAATAGTTCCTTGGGCAATAAATAACAAATCATATACACCCTGAATAGCATTTCTAAAAATATTTAAAATAGAACCATGAAAAATACTTTGAAAAAAATTGGTTATTGCGCTAGTAATAGGTTTTATTGCATTTATAACATTTTGTGTGCCTACAGCTAAATATACAAATATATTCACTCCTAATAATCCAAAAATAAAAATAATCAACAATAAAATTTTCCAATCCATTCCCATTATTTTATTAGAATTAGTGTTGTCATCGGATGAATTACCCATTCCAGAAAATAAACCATTGTTGTCATTGTTTGATGATGATGACTGTGACCCAGTAAAAGATTTAAAGCCTGATTGAATTCTTGAAGATAAAGAAGTTAATTTATTTTCTGTGTTATTTTTTGATTCATTATCGTTATTTGAATTCATTCTCGTATATATATTCAATTAGAAAACAAAATAGTACAATAAAACATAATATTTTATTGTTTTATTGTTTTATTGTTTTATTGTTTTATTACTTGAAAGTAAACAAATATAAAAATTGATTTAAATCCCCTAATATTTCATCGCGAATATTATATAAATCAGTATTCGCCATTTTAACCATAAATGGATTTGAATTTAAATTTACTAAATATTCTTTGAATTTAATAATCTCATGTTTGAATTTTTTTGTATCATCTTTTGATGAATCAAAATCTATTAGTTTAATACTATTAGTTTTCAATAAATTTATACGATTTCCTACTTTTCCCAATAACACTTCAATAAATTTATCCATATTTTTGTTTACTTTACTGTATAAATCATCTGTAGCAATATGTGTTGCATATGTATATGTTTTCCAATGATATAATTTGATCATAACAATCATTTCCAGAAAACGCACTGTTATTTCTCTCTCAAATGCATCAGCGTTCCCAGGCGATTTGTATAGTTTTTGGGTTTTGGTTCTATTGCTATTTTGCGATTTGCGCGTAGAATTTTTATTATGATATTTACGCATTTATAAAGTAATCTATTTTAATATACTAGTTAATATAGTATATTATAATATTATTTTATTTTGGTGCATGTCACATGTCACATGTAACATGTGGATACATCCCTCTAGGAAAGGTATCAGCAAACTAAACTCTCGGAATAAATTCTTCACCAAACGCATTCATTTTTTCCAGTTTCTCAATTGTTTTTTCTAAATTACTTTTGGCTGTATTATTAAACAAATAATCTGTATTGGGTGATTTTTCGTTTTTTTTAATTTGTTTATAAATATTATCTATTTTATTCAATACAATTACCAATTTTTCTTTTTGTTCGTTAGAAATCAATTCTTCATTACCAATATTGATAATATTTTCTGTTAAGATCGAAACTGCGTAATATATCAAATACTTCCGCTTTTTAAAGATACTTTGACTATTGTTGTATCGCAAACAATATAAATTCAACAAACTTTTCATTATTTTTTTTATAAATTCATTTTTATCATTTGAATAATAAAATAAAACATCCCATATTATCCATATTATCTCCATTTGAAATTTACTATTAACAGGCATATCACTGCGTCGTTCACATAAACATTTTTCTTTTTTAATTTTACAAATATGTTCAAATTCCATTATCCATTCAACCCAGTAACATGCTTGTATTGTATTTTTACCATCATTGGATATATTATACACTAATTCATTAATTGCTATAAACAATTCTTTAGGATCCTCTTTTTTGAAAACGGTATTAGCATAATAAACATTAGGAGCATTAAGTTTGTTTGTCATATTCACCATTTCAAATTCTTCTTTTTTAATGGTTATAGATTCAAAACAATGCTTCCGTTTAACACTGCATAATATGAAACAAATCTCACCGAATAATTTCCTTATTTTTGAATTGTTACGCATTGACAGTTCGGATTGAGCGTATCCATTTTGTAGTATTTTTTTGAATGTTTGAATTCTTAATTCTAGATAAACGGATAATTTAGGATTACCCAAATGAATATATTTACTAAAAAAATAAATAATTATATCCCATAAATCACTATAATTTCCTGAACAAATCATTTCTGCGCACCAATATATAGATGATTCTATGTTCGAACTAATTAGACATTTTGAAAATTCCTTTTTAACATCCGATTTTTTAAATTCAGAAAATGTTATTCCTTTAAAATCTTTTATTGATCGAATATCGTTAATTTCAATATCCATGATTTATACTTGTGGTATATATGGTTTAATAGTATATTGATTTAATATACGTATAATAAAAAAAATACACAAAAAATACTTACAACCTCCATTAAAAAATAAATCTATAAAATAGAATTACACATATAAAATTCTATTTTATAATACAAACATATATATAATACAAAATGACTAAATTTAAAAATACTCATATGAATAATTTAACAGAATCTATATATGATTTATATAAACATACATCTGCATGGGGTAAAGTATTAATATTTTTTATATTGTTCGCTGTAATATTTTTTGTATCTAAATCATGCAACAAATTACAAAAAAAAGAGGGATTCGAAACCAACTTCAGTTATTTGAATAATGACGACATAGCATCAGAATTAAATAGTACAGATTTATATTTAGATTCGAAATTCTCAGTCAAATCCAGTATGAGCGACGTTTATGACGATTTTTATGCAAATATATATGATGATTTGTTATATTATAATTTTAAAAACAAATATGAGATTGGAACACTCATCACAAATACAAATCCAACATCTGAAAGCGTTATTTTAGATATAGGTTCTGGAACTGGTAATTATGTAGGTAATTTAGCATCAAAAGGATATGTTGTTAAAGGTATTGATATTTCACCTTCTATGATTAGAAAAGCTAAAAAAAATTACCCTGAATTTGCTAATAATTTTATTCAAGGCGATGTTCTTAATATAAACATGATAAATCCAAATAGTTTAACACATATAAATTGTATGGATTATATGATATACTATATTCAAAATAAACAAATGTTTTTCCAAAACTGTATGAATTGGTTAATGCCGGGTGGTTATTTACTGGTACATCTGGTTGATAAAAACAATTTTAATTATACTATTCCATCCAGTGGATTATTCAATAATGACAAAAATTTATTAAAAAAAATTGCCGATACTCGAATCATTCAAAACAAGGTTAATATTCCAAAATATGATATAGAATATTCTTCTACTTTTGAAATAAGTGACCAAAACGTAGCAACATTAAATGAAACATTTAAAAAATTGAATGGTGACATAGATAGCAATAAACACGTAATTCGAAAAAATATGCATACATTTTATATGGAATCAATAGATGAAATATATAATATGGCTATAAACGAGGGATTTATTTTACAGGGTATGATAGATATGGGAAATATAGAAAATTCACGTCAAAGTCAATATATTTATGTGTTTACAAAACCGAATTAGTTTGGTGAAATATTGTAGGTCGTCACTGAACTTTTACATCAAAATCAATTTCTTCTAATAAGAATTTGACATTTTCTTTTTTAACTTTATAAGCAACTGGTTTTCTATAATGAATACTTACATTTCCTTCTTATTTGCATGTTTCAACCCACCATATTAAACTTCTAGAATAACATTAGAAAATTCTACATGTTTCTAATTGTGATTTGTCTTACAATAAATAATATTGAACGGTCGTTAATTTATAATCATTACTTTTATGCGATGGCATATATATATTATTATTTGAATTGTAATTAAAAAATTGTTTATATTATATATAAGTTATATATATATGATTTCAACTTTATGTTATGTCGTTATGTATTATAATATAGATAAATTATTACAAACATTATATTTACCCTATATTATTCCTAATAACAATTATGAAATTATTTCTAATAACGAAGGATTATATTTTTTATTGAAAATAACTAGTTATTTTATGTTAGCATTACATTCATACACACTTTTATACGGATTATTCATCTCAACCATAAATGATAAAAATTGTGTCGCATTGTCTTTTATATATACGAAACATTTGAGAGATATTTTAGTTTCACATAATTATACTACAATGGAATATGAATTAAATCGTGGTGTAATGTGGGTATTTACTACACCGTTAATGTTGAAAATGTATTGTGATGCTAATGATTTATCTGTGTGGGATATAAATATACATTATCATCTTATTGCGATTGTTCCACATGTATTTGTTATTCCATTCAAAACTCAAGCCATTTATTTATTATCTACTATTCTATTATCTATACCAGAAGTATTCTTTTTGAAATCATTACATAAATATAAACAATTGCCTTTTACAAATTTATATATTTTAATATGGGTTGTTTTCATGTTAATCAATATATTAGACATAACTCAATTATCTAGTTCAATAGTAATTCATGCTTTATATAATCTCGCAGATACATTATGTAAATTTATTTGTATTGTTGTAATATGTAATTACAACAAACAAGAAATTGTAGTGCGTGAAAATATGGATTTACAAAGCGTTCAATTTGTATCACATGTAATAAAAAGCATAAAAGAATTTGAAAAAAATAATATTAAATTAACCCCATTTTGTAGAGATTTAATGTTGTATTGTAAAAAGAAGTTTGTGGATAAAATACCAAAATCAAACGAAAAATTAAAGTTAGAATTATTGAAAAAATTACTACCTTTTGATTTAGATGGAGATTACGTAATGTCAGGTTCAGGTTCAGGTTCAGGTTCAGGTTCAGGTTCAGGTTCAGGTTCAGGTTCAGGTTCAGGTTCAGGTTCAGGTTCAGGTTCAGGTTCAGGTTCAGGTAAACTAAATAAAGAATTTGAGATGATTTGTGTTATGTTTATGGATATAGTAAATTATACTGAATTATCAAACAGGTATAAAAATTGTAATACAATATTCAATTTATTAAATGATGTTTATAATCAATTTGACAATATAATTAAAAAATATTCTCACTTACAAAAAATAGAAACAATTGGAGATGCTTATATGGTTGTTGGAGATATTTATAGAGAAAAACTTAATCATAAAGTAGTAGTAAAAGAGATTATATTGTTGGGATTAGAATTTATCAAAGACGTAAAAACAATAAAAACACCTGATAATATTCCATTATGTATTCGCGTTGGAATTAATATGGGAAATGTAAATATTGGAATATTAGGAAATGAAATACCTCGTTTATGTGTTGTTGGAAATGCTGTAAATGTTTCGGCAAGATTACAATCTACAGCACAAGCAGACACAATTCAAATGAGTAGACATATATACGAACAAGCAAAAGAAATAGATTTTGGAATGAATATGGAATACATTAAAAAAGAAGATGTATTTTTGAAAAATTTAGGTTCAATAACAACGTATAATATTTCTTTATAATAATATAATATAAATGAATGAATCAATGGATATAAATACAATCCCTACCTATCCTGACAAACCCAGACCAAAAAAAAATGATACTTTAAGATTAACACAACAATTTAATGAAACCTATTTTAGCGAATTTAAAAAAAATATATTATCAACTGATAATTTTTCAATTATAAAAGACGATGTTAAAAATTATAGAAGTTTATCAAACCAACAACTTATACATGTAGAAACATTAACAGATACAGAAAAAATAGAATTGATAAAACTTTATAATACTATGTTTTATACATTAGACAATATGGATAACTAATATAAAAATACGATAAAATTCGATAATATAATTATAATGTGATTATATTATCAACCATCATGATAATAAATACATCCTATAAGGATAATAAAAAAATTTACATGATGTTTGTATTATCATTTTTATTTGGTTGTCTTATCAAAACATATGATGAAATTGTAGATAACAAACTAAACTGTAGTGTTTCTCTAACAGAAACAATCAAGATTTTTATGATTGGTATTATAACAATTCTTTTTTTATACGAAAATAGTTTTATATTACCTTTTTTATTTGGATTATGCTATAATTTGTATTTAGGTGATTTGATATTAATAAAATTCAATAACACGCCTATAGAAGATACTGCAATAAATGACCCTTATTGGAATAATAGTATAATTTACGCTACTGTATTAGGATTATTTATATTTTTCTATAATTACAAGCAATATTTTTTTACATTCAGCTCCTTTTGGGCATTTTTACTATCAAAAAATAAATACATTATTTCCGCTATTTATATTGCATTTACATTTTTGTCATATTTATGGGAATCGTATTATTTTAATGAAGAGAATAGCAGTAAAAAATATTATTGGCGCATTATATTTGTCATTTATAGTATTGTTACCTGTGTTTTGTTTATTGTCTACAAAGATTATTTTATACTAGGACTCGCCATGTTAAAATTATGGCATATAGGATATTTGGTTGTTTGGTTTGTATTCAAATTTTTTATTCGTAAAAAAGAAGATGTTATTAACAGGACTGAACCCATACAATATAGACCATCTAAAGAAGAGAACAAAAAGGACAAAAAGGACAAAAAGGACAAAAAAGACAAAAAAGACAAAAAGAACAAAAAAGATAAAAAGTCTAAAAATCGTAACCTAGAAAAGATTAGCAAACAAATTATAAAAGCATAATGATGAAATATAAAACAATGACCACATTGGAATAAAATTCAATGGTTCAGTTCCTATATATATTTCATTTTTAATCGGTTTTCGTATATAATACAATTTTCTATTATATCTATAAAAATTCATATCAAAAAGAACTGCTAAAAACGTAAATATCAATATCAATAACGATTTAAAATTAGTTATAAATAAAGCAAATCCTATTGTAAGCATTAAACCTACAAATTCTAAATCGGGATAATTATTAAAAACAATAGGAACCAAAAGTGATGCCAATGCCGGGAAAATTAAGTATATGTATTTTGATTTTGTTAATAACATATTACCACCTTGAATCATATTAAACAATAATAATCCAAGAACTATCACCACTCCATATGCAAAATAAACAAATAATGATGTGTTTAGTATTATCGTGTTTGAATATTTCCATCCAGATCCATATTTTTGATTTTTTGTAAATTCTTGCACTAATCCATCTCCAATCCATATTAAAAATGTTGTTATTAGAACAGCAAATGCATTCAATTTGGTAATTAACAATAATACAACTAAAAGAATAAAGTAGAGAAATGCCTTAATATCCGCATTATTTTTAAAAAATGTAGATATACACATTAATAAAATAGACCCTATAAAAAAGATTATATTCATGAAATTTTTCATTTATATTATATAAATAATAAATTATTAATTGATATAATATAAGTTAATCAAAATCCCAAATTCTAAACCTACATCAAAAATGTTATGGTTAATGTATTTTCCCATAGTTGTTATATTATTAACTTTCATTTATATCATATATACACGCATAACATATGATCGTTTTTGGATTCAACAACCGATCTTTCATAAATTTAATATTTCTTATTATTTTTCATCACCTCAAATGATACAACTAGATCAACCAACCAAAAACAAATACACTAATTTTTCTGACGTTGAAACCTGCAGTTTTAATCAATTAGAAGATCCTTTGTGGAACAAGTTTCTCTCCATGATACAAAATAAAACTGGGAACGTGAAAGAAAAATTCGATCTTTTACCCATCTTCAATAGTGTTTTAGAGAGAAGCTATATATCCTTTTATACAGAACCAGTTGTTTTTCAAAATACTGAAAAGGGCTACTATATAGATGAAAAACGTCCTGTGGGTGTTATAACTAGTCGCCCAGTTCGCATGTTTATTAAACAATCTAGTAACAATGCAAACACTGAATTACCAGTTTACTATATTGATTTTTTACATGTAGATAATAACAAAACAAAACAGGAGAAAAAAAATATAACATATGAATTGATACAAACCCATATATATAACCAACAATTATTGAACGCGCATGCATTGAAAAATGAGAAACATCAAACGGGTGTTAGTAATCGAAATATTCGTATTTGTCTCTTTAAACGGTCTAATATAACAAACAATATTGGGGTTGTTCCACTATGTCAATATAAATCTCACGTGTTTTCTCTCAAGCAATATTATTTTAAAAAAGATATGAATGAATCTTTGACGCAAGCTAAAAATCATTTTAAGCATTATCAGGTATTCGAAGTAACTAAATCGACATTTCATAATGTATTGGATTTCATAAAAGATCAACATGTTGATCGATTCGATGTTTTTATTCTACCCAATATAAACAACCTATTTGATCTAATAACATCGAAAAATCTATTAGTTTATTATTTATTTGATGTCATTAATGGACAAATCGTATCGGTTTATTTTTTCCGGTTAAACAAACGAACAATAACATGTGTTGGATCAATTTGTTTTTATGATGAAGTAGAAAAACGAAACGGAAAGGTAAGCAAAAACACTCGAGAATTGTTTATTTATGGATTCAAATTGTGCGTTATTCAATTTACTGAAAAAAAGGTACTAAATGCGTCACCTGGAAACAGTAGGAAAGATAAATCGAGTGAAACAAAAGAAGAATACGAATATTTTTGTATTGAGAATATATCTGATAATTGGATGATTGTGGATGACTTAATTAAATCCAGCAAAAACAAATCCTATTTATTTTATAGAACAAGAGATGTCATGTATTTTCTATACAATTATATCCATAAAAAATGCGATTCAAAACATGTATTTATATTGCAATAAATAAATATTTTTGTTTGTTTCTGGGGAGGGTTTATCTCACGTATTTTCCTACTCTGGTAAAACTATCCACTATAAATATCATAAAAATTCCTAAAAAACAGTAGAGGATTACCTCTTCTGTTACGTTGTTGGTTCGTTCATCTTGTTGCTCTTCTAAAAGATGAATCATATAATTTAATTTTTCTAGTAAAATAGAATTTTCAATATTAGGGGAAGATGATGATGATAATGATGGTGAAAATGTATTATTATAAGGATTATACATATTTGCATTGGCATTTTCATTTGCATATATTTTTTTATTCATGTTGTTCATATTAGTTTGTCCTTGAGTCTGTGCATTTCTATTCCAATTAGATACTGTACCATAACTGTAATTAGGGCTAAATTTTTTATAATATTCTTCAACTGATTTATTATCTCCATAATTATTTTTCAAATCATTGTATTCTATGCTATCTAAATAGTTGCTTGCATTTGGTTGATTACTATATGGAGGACGTTGTTGCGATGACTGTTGCATAGATGGTTTTGCATTATTGTTATTGATGTCTGAAGGAATTTTATAATAATTTGAAGTATCAGAGTTATCAGAGTTATCTGAATTATCTAAATTATCCAACATATTTACACTATTATTTTTACTATTAATATAATTGTAATTATCGTTGTTGTTGTCATCCATACCACTATAATTTTCTTTAAAACTTGATCTCTCTATTGTTCTATTTACTCCAGATGATTCAGGAGGTGATAATGGTGAAAAATCTCCCATTTCTACACCATCTATTGAGTCACTGTAGAGAGAATTATCATGAATTTTTTTTATAATATTTTTCACCTTATCCGATACATTGTTATCCTTATTATAATATTTTTGCGTTTTATTATGACTTAATCTTTTTTTTGATATTAAATTATCTGTGCTATTATCTATACCTTTATTATCATATGGTGATGCATATAATGCTAAAGACATGTCTTACTTAATAAAAATTTAGATAATAATTTGATTATATGAATGAAATTTTAATATTAATATTAATTATATTATAATATATTATATTTATAATATAAAATGACGTATATTAATAAAATAAATCCAAAAATAAACTCGAGAATGCAAAAAACTATGTATAACGGTATTATTATTACATTTTTAATTTTGATTATTTATTATATTTTTTTTAATAATATATCATTGTCAACAGTAACAACGTTTTTATTCGACTACGATTTAGGGAGAATAGTATTATTAGTAGTACTGATAGCCGTAGCTAGCAACAGTTTATTTTTAGGTATATTATTATTAGTTCTAGTAGTATTTTTGTATGAATACCAGAATACAAATATGTCTAAATATAATGACATTGGTGGTAGTATAGGTGGTAGTATAGGTAGTAGTATAGGTGGTAGTATGGATTACAGTAAAACCAATGATATTTATGATATTGCATCACAACCAAATAATAAAAACATTACCATTCAAGATATCCTTAATCTAGAAAACAATATTTCTTCTAAACAATCAAATAACTCAATTAGTTTTGGAAATGAGTTCAATGAAAATAGTTCAAGTATTATGCAGATAAATCCTTCATTTGAAGGAACATTCAACAATAATTATGCACCATTTTTACAATAATAGTAATAAAATAATATCAGTTAATATTAAATAGATATGTTTAAATTAAAAAAAAGAGATATCACAATTTTATTATATTGTACAATTGCGATTTTCGCATTTTTTTTTATTTATAAAATGTTTTATTCTTCCAAGACTAATAACATCGAAGCTTTTTCTATAAAACAAACATGGCGTAAACAAAACCGTAAATTAAAAAATTTCAATAATAAACATGTAAAAAAATATACGTCAAAAATAGGTAATTTTTTTAAATCTATTTTTTAAATTTTATATAAAAAATTTGTCATATATTTAATATCTACAGAATATATGACAAAACAAAATAAATCAAAAAAAAATATATCATTAAAAAGAACTATTGGTAATATACCATTGCCAAAATCTATGCCAAAATCTGGTACCACCAGTGCAAAGGCGACTCCTTCAGGACCTCCGCCTGCATCAGGTAGTCCATTATTTCCTAGCACAGTTCCACAAGTAACTACAAAAAAAATATACAAAGGGTTTCATGGATTTTTAGATTATATTCATGATCATATTTTATTTTTAAACAGTAGTAGATTTTTTGCTGGTGTTGTAATGATTTTATTAAATATAGGATCTAAATTTATATCTGTACAATTTAGCAAGTCAACGGAAGAATATCTAAAATTTTCTATAACAAAACAGATTTTAGTATTTGCTATGGCATGGATGGCGACGCGTGACATATACACCTCATTAGTATTAACTGCCGTATTTGTTGTTTTATCTGAATATTTATTCAACGAAGAAAGTACATTTTGTATTGTTCCTCATCAGTATAGAGTATTAAATAATATAATAGATACAAACAATGACGGTGTAGTTTCGCAAGAAGAATTAAATCAAGCAATTCAAATTTTAGAAAAGGCTAAAAAAGAAAAACAACAGAGTAGTGGTGGTGGAGGTGGAAGTGCAAATGGAACGGGTGGTAATAGTGGTAATAGTGGTAATAGTGGAAATGTTGCATCTAGTGTGGCTGTCAAACAAAATATTGGAGATAATATAAAAAATACTATTACAAAATATATGAATAGTAATTAAATAATATTTTAACTATATAAGTAGAATAAAAGTATACTAAAAGTAAAATATTATTAATATATTATTGGTATTATTATGAATAATGATAATATAAACGTAAAAAATGTTAAAAATGTTAATCAAAATGTAAAAAATTATTATCCAGCGTCAATCACTATATTATTGAATACTAGAATTTTGGGACATACAAAAGAAGTATATAGTCCAAATATGACATTGCCTTTTTTTTCTAGTAGCAGTAAAACAGTGTATTTTAATCCATTAATAAAATTAGACCAAAAAATTGTTCAAACAATTCCAAAAGGAAAAACTGACGATTTTATGTATGAACAATTTTTTTCGCAAAATTATTTTAACAGCTTACTTATTCGATCACAATATTATCCTCAACCAAAAAGAACTTTAGAGCAGGCTACTGAAGAGGGCATAGTAGATAATAATATCAAAATTTTATTGGATACGTTGTTTAATACTAATAAACCATTTTATATTGATAAAAAACGATATACTTCTTATGGATATACATGGAATAAAGGTGATTGGATTATTGAATCTGCCAATTCTTCAAAAATTATAAAGAAATTTAATAATTATTATCAACAAGCAAATGCATATACACCTCGATATAATATGCAGAGAGCTCTAGCACATCCAATTGTACCAAGTGCACCTATGATTGTTCCAACAGCAACAACTTTGTATCAACCAAATCAATTGATCTACCCTAATGTTAGTCAATCAAATATGATAACATATCAACAACCAATATTGCAGTCATATCCATATCAAAGTGTTGTTATTCCCAATACAACCGAAAATCCAATGTTCGAATCTTTTAGTAAATTTGAAGAAAGTGTCGATGAAAACATATTACATGGGTCGAGCGCTTCATCTACGTTTGGTGATATAATAGAAGAACAGCAAAAAACAAAACAGCAAAAAAAAACACGTATTACCGCTGATAAAGAAATAGCATCTCAAGGTCAAATAAAACAACAACAACAGCAACCATCGTCGCAACCTAAAAAACCTTTGTCTCTAATAAATTATTCAATTAACACGAAAGAATATCAATCGTTAGTGGATCAATTTTTATTTTATGCGTTTGATGGTTTCAAAAATGGATTTATAACTGGAAATAGGATAAAATGTTCTCAAATCACCAATGTTTCCGATTTAAAAAAAATTCAAAATGGCTCTTTTTATAATAATAAAATACAACCGTGGATGGTTCTCTCCAATGATGGAAACGGAGATTGTTTATTTTATGTTTTTTGTCAATTATTGAATAGTTCAGACTATAAAGTCAAAAACTCTGTATTAAAAAATAGAAAAAATACATTTACTATCCCCAATAATGTTAAAAATATTGCATATTATGATACCGCCGGTAATTATACAGTTGCTGGACTACGAAACCTGGTAGCGGATTTTATAATATACGATACTGAAAAAGGTAAAAATATTGGTGACATGTTGATTAGTAGAAATACAAATAATCCAGCTGACCAATATATCGTACCAGGTGATTTAAATAAAACATTAAATAATATGAGAACATGTGCTGATGAAAAAAATAGGGGAGCGTCAAAACAAAAAGCATTATCTGATGACAAAACATATTATTGGGGTGATGAAACTGCTATAAGCATATTTGAATATATTTTTCAATTAAACACTATTTTAATACATAAACCTAAGTTTACGAATAATAAAATAGAAATTTATAATGCTAATGATACAATTACCAAAAATTTAAAGACAACAAACAATGGTGATTATATTGAAGTTGATTATATGGAAAATAACGCATCTGTTAGAGTAGAAGGATATTTACTTGAAAAAAAGTTTTCGGTGAATCAAGAACTTCAATCCATAACTGTATTGAAAAATACCGCAAACAAGAACACCCCCAACACCGAATGTAAATATGAAAAAACACAGATAAATAATAACAATGACATAATTAATAGTATTAGTAAAATTGAAAAATACAAAATATATAATAACAAGGGTTTTGTATTGGATAATTCTCAACAATACCAAAATTATGTTTATATATTAAATCACGATGAGAACCATTATGAGGCTGTATGTTTTAATATTAGAGGGAATATGCGTTGTCTCTTTAATGATGTAGATATTTTTAATTTTCATCCATATATTATTTACATGATTTTTATATATGCATACATGATTGCGTCACCAACATCGTCCCCTTTTTACACTACATCATTACAAAAATATTTGGAACCATTGTATAATTATTATTCGTATAATAATGTCATTAAAAACAATCGATTATTATTGGGTGGTGCTGTTGATGGTGATGGAATACCTAATACTAATAATAATTCTTATTATGGGAAATTTAACACTTATGTAAATGATAAATTAAATCAACAACTTTCCATTGATAGTTCTGGTAAAAATATTCCCCAATATTATGCAAACCCTAATTTGTCTTATTATGTCGTAGTCGATTTAGAATTGTTTCCAGGTGATACAATTTCGAGTATAGATAAACGCAATCTGGCTTGTCAAATTAGATTTGATAATATACGGAAATCATATGCGGATTTATTGGGGTATCAATATCAGCCGTCATTGCTAAACACGAATGTTATGCCTAGTAAGGTAGATAGTAGTAGTGGTAGTAGCAGTAAATCAACTTCTAGCTCAAATAACAATAGTACAAAAAAAAATGGTAATGGTAATGGTAATGGTAATGGTAATAGCAATTATACTAAAAACGGGAATCGAAATACTCGAAAATATCGAGGGTAATGTAAAATTAGCTAAATAACAATATTTTTTGTTTTGCACGCATTCACTGTACCTACAATATTTGTTGGAGTGACGTTTTCTACGTTTGTGTATATTATTTCAACGTTTTTCTCTGATTTGCATTTTGAATATTCTTTGCATATCACTGCTCCTTGTTTAATTATATGCATAAATTGTTTTTTTGTTAAATTATCAGGTATAAAATTATATCGCAAATACTCTTTTTCTGGATCGTATAGACCATTGCATTTATTATTATAATATTCTAAATTCATTACTGCTATAACATGACATGATGATTCTTTACTTACATGAAACCATATGTCTTGTGGATGTGATTCTTCAATAATTTCAACATTATTTTTTGCATTTCGGCCAATTTTATAGAGAATGGATTCTCCTATACTTGGAATAAATCTTGTAACAGTTCGCATTTTATCTGGTTTTACCGATTTTATATTCATAATAGACAAATATTTATATCTATATAAATATTTGTGTAATAAATTCAATTTTTATTTTTTATTTTGTAAGAGATTATCCAAAAAATTAGTTTTGGGTTTTTCTTCATATTTTTTTCCTTCTACACCACACATGTGGTCGAAATTTCTCGCAGTGGAACAATAATGATATTTTGTTATTTGAGGTTTCCCACGACCATTCACGAAAAAATAATCATCTTCTAGATATGAAAATTTGCTACATTTACAAAACATATCAGAGGTCAAAAAATTTTCTTTCAGAGAAAATTTACAATTAGTACAAAATTTTGGATCTTTGGGAATTATTGATGTTGCTACTGTCGAAAATGTCAAAAATGTTGTTTGCAATAGAGCGAACAAAATAAGTAAAAATCCTTTCATTTTACTTATTTTACATAAATACGTTTATATTATTTATATAAATACATAGTATTTGCCAATTTAATTATGATTTATTTAGTGAAAGTAATCTTAATAATAAAATGAAAAAATATCTACATAATATATATATATATATTTCATCTAATAGTGAAAATGTCGTGTAGTAATGATGAAATAATTTCCGATTTAGATAGGTTAATTAAGTATAAAAACTCGTGGAATCCTTTGTCACAAAAACCAGACATTAACTGTGATATTGATTTACAAGAATTTAAAAAAAAGAAATGGAATCACTGAAAGTATAAATATAGATGTTAATAATCTATCTGTTAAAGAACTATCAGAATTAAAAGAGCACTTTGAAATAATGAATAATAACAACCCTCTTAATGCTCTTATTAAAGAAAATACAACAGAATTATCAAAAATAAAAGCACTGAATGAAGAAATTCAACGTAAAAACGACGAACTTAATCTTTTACAAAATAAAAAAAACACGTATCTATCACCAGACACTCCACATATTACAAATCTAAAGGTTCAAATTGAATACTTAAAAAACGAATTAGAAGAAGCGCAGAAAGGTAGTTATAAATACACTGGTGGTAAGCGCAAATCAAAACGTCGTAAGAGTAAAAAACCAACAAAAAACGGTAAAAAAAATAGAAAATCGAATAAAAAATCTATGAAGAAATCTATGAAGAAATAAAGTCTTCTCTCTATCATTGATTATAAAATATGTTATACATTGTATGTTATAATTAAAATATTATTAAAAAAAATTAAAACAAACCAAAAAATGATTTTTTCTCAGAAACTGGTTCTGTCTTCTTTGATTTTCTTCTTTTGGTTTTTGTCTTTTTACTTGTGGTTTTTTTGGTTTTCTTTGTTGTGGTTTTCTTTGCCTTGGTTTTTTTTGTTGTGACTTTTGACGCTGGAACAACAGCTACCCATTTATGTACACCATTTACATCAGGTTTTGATTTAAACATTTTTCCGTTGTTTCCCTTCTTTGTCTTTCCTTTGCACTTGTTGGCAGGGAATGGTGGAGAAAGCCTTGTTTTGTATTTTTTTGTGTTGTCTTTGACGCATTTAGTTTTGTTTCCCATGTTTATATATATTATAACAATATAAAAATCTAATAGTATAGGTTTTTATTTTGTACTGTTTAATTTTCTGTTTTGATTGAAAAGGTTGATTTAACCGTAATGACAACTAAATGTTTTGTTATCCATAAACCTAATATAATCCACATATTCGTGATACTGTTTCCCCCATTATATATAATCCACCTAAATGCATGACAATGTGGGAGTGGAACTACTATTGGTGATGTTATGAATCCAATAAATGATGTTGGAGTGCAATAATAAACATATAAATTGCTACATGCGTAGTGGAGTACAATCCATAATAAATAAATACCAAACGCATTGGATACATGATTTAAAATTCTTACTATCGCATAATCTTTCATTTCCATATTGGTTGTGTTGTGTTGTTGTGTTGTTGTCTTGTTGTGGGTTTGCATAAAAAAATCAATTTTTATTTTTATTTGTTAGTATTGTCCGTTACAGAATAGACTCATATTTTTCAATAAATTCCTCTTGCAGGTTTAGAGGAATACAATTAAAATCTACCAATAAACGGTTTAATTCATATTTCTCATACGCATTTTCTTTTTTTAATTTGCTGTTAAAATATTCGGGATCCATGTAACATTTTAATGCTGTTTTGGGACCGCATTTCTTAAAAACAGATGATATATTATCACTAGAATCTCCCATGACTATTTTACAAAATAGATCCTTTTTCGGGTCTCCAAAACTGCTCTTCTCTTCTGCAATATTTTTATATGTCATGTTATAAATTTTTACTCTAGGTTCTACAAGTTGAAGATAATCTTTGTCACTAGTTATTATGTATATTTTACAATTTTCGTGTTTGTTTAATAAATGCTTTACCGATAATGCTATACAGTCATCAGCTTCTAATTGTGGATATTCTAATATTTCTTGAGCGCCTCCTTTATGGAAAAGTTCTTCATTGTATGTTATTGCGAAAAACTTACCAATTGAATCACCATCTTTGTTGCTACGTGTTGATTTGTACGCATCGATATGTTGATTTCGCCATATATTTTCTCTCTTACAATCCCTTCCAACATATATAGTTGGTGGTGGGTCGGTTTGTGTTTGTTGCATTTTCTTTTTGGATTTAACGTCCATGTTGGATTCTAATAAATGTATTTTACTAGGTATTTCTTCTACTTTTTCTATAAATGTTTTTTTGTATTTTTCAATGAAATCATCTGTTATTTCAAATTGTGTAGGGGTAGGCGGTGGATTAGACAATTCACCATAAACTGTTGGTCCTGGATTTGCCAATTTCCACCAGTTCATAACTGAATAAAATCGATAAAATATAAAATAGCTACCATCTATGAATATATACGTTGGGGTTGGAGTTGGGGTTGGTGTTGGTGTATCGATGTTATTATTCATTATTTTGTTTGTTGCTTATTGTTGTATTGTTGTTGTATTGTTGTTGTATTGTTGTATGTTTATGATATTACTATTATATTTATATGTTCAATTTTATTATTAATTATATAGATTATACTAATATGGAGAAACTCTCTAGTATAATCTATAAAAGTGCATTAGAAACGTATGATTTAGTAGAAAAAAATAAAAAACCAATAGTGCAACTTATTACTATGTTTCTACCCAAAGAAACACGTGATTTTATTCTTAAAAAAGAGTTTGAATATAATACCTACTATTCAAAATCAGAATTAGAAGCTATGGATATTGAAAAAGTAGGAAAGTCATCGAAAAAAAAGCGAAAAAGGAAAAAAAGTGTCAAACCAATTAATTTATCAAATTTTATCAATAGACCAAAACTACTATTTATAACACAATATATTCCAGAAAGTTTATTGAATTTTATTATTTTCTTTTCTTATTTATGTTTGCACAGTATATATTTTTGGTCTGTTTTATTTATAATATTATTTGTTACTAATATTCACTATTTATTAATTGGATTGTTTATAGCATTTGTTAATGCTATTGGAACCGTATTATTTTCTGATTGTCCTATTTTTATACTAGAGCAAAAATACAGAAATAAATTGACAGATAATCAACATTTCATATATAATATCATAAAAAAAATATCAGATGATCAAAAGCATTATAGTTATGAAGAATTAATGGAACAATTGATATTTGCTGTTTTTGTAATATTTATTAAAATTAATTTGATTATTTTATATAGGGTGTTAACCAGTTGGTTTTTATCCAAACCCTAAAAAATACTACTATACATCTCGATTGCTTTTTCTTTTTGTAAAGAATAATCCACTATAGGTGATGGATAATTTATTTTGTTTTTGTATTCCGTGTGATATTTATCCCAATTATGAATTTCTTTCGCTGGTACATCCTTCAACTCCGGTATCCATGTTTTTATGTAAATGGCATCTTCATCCACCTCTGCTGATTGATTATATGGGTTAAATATTCTGAAATAAGGTTGGCTATCCGCACCCGTACTAGCAATCCATTGCCAATTACCATTATTCGAAGCAGGATCATAATCCACTAATTTTTGAGAGAAATATTGTTCCCCTTCTCTCCAATCAATCAATAAGGTCTTTGTTAAAAAACTCGCAACGATGAGACGGGCTCTATTATGCATATAACCTGTTGTGTTCATCTGTCTCATGCCTGCATCTACAATAGGAAACCCCGTAGTACCTGTTTTCCACGCATGTAAATATCGGGCATTTGTACGCCATCGAATCTTATTGTAATTCGGTTTCATAGCATGTCCCAAAACATGCGGATGCGCATACAGTATATTTATGTAAAATTCTCTCCATATTAATTGCCTAACCAAATCCTTTATACTTCGAAATTTATGAAACACTTCACGAATAGAAACACATCCGAATTTAATATAGGGTGACAAAAGAGAAGTTGGTATAGAGAGAATATCACGTGTTTTTGAATAATGTTTTTGCGTTTTTAACGCACTATCTAATACCTTCAATCCATCTTCTCTTCCACCGTGCGATAATATATGTATGTTTATTTTTGTAAACTTTGACATTGCGTCTTGGAGAGAAATTGTTTTGTTTTCTGTGTGTCCGCCCTTTTTAAAATTTATATTTTTTTTATTTATCGTTTGTGGTAACGTTGGTTTAATCGATTTTACAGTGTTATAAAATGGAGTAAATTTTTGATAGGAAGATCCTGTTCCATTAAGAATAGATCCTGGTTCATACATATAATAATCTGATGCCATTTCGCATTTGATCTTCATTTTTTCACATAGTTGGGATAGACTATCGTCTCTCTCGATTGCATAAGGTGTATAATCTTTATTGAAACATAGATACTGGATGTTCCATTTTTTAATACATTCTTTTATCACTTTGTTTGTATTACCATAAAATATATGTAGTTTGTTATTGGTTTGTTCATTTAAATCATGCAAACTTTCAATCATGAATTGGACCGAATTATTTGATTTATACGGATTTGCAGAACCAACTTGCTCGGGTGTAAAAATAAACACTGCATATACAGAATTGCATTTTTTGATTGTTTGAATTAATCCAGTATTATCATGAATTCTTAAATCACGATGAAATAAAAAAAGCCCATTTTCATATTTTTGCATAATTTAGATATAGATTTAATATAGATTAAAAAAAATATATTTATATTTAAATATAATTTTTTAATATAAATAAATGACATCTACAACTGGAAGTAACGGTAGATTAGGAAATCAAATAATACGCAATATAGCAGTTAGTTTAATAGCAGAAAAACACAATATAAAGGTTGAATATTACAATAAACATTTAATTAACAAATTGGGTATTAATTTATTTAGTGGAAGCAAAACATTCGAGAATTTTCAATGTTTGAATGATGAAAATTATTTTGCAATTTACAATTGTGATAATCTTAATTATAATTTAGATCCAAATAAAAATTTTTTTCAAACAAAAGAAATAAGTAATTTTATATACGACTATTTACACATGGATTCAATAAAAACTAACATTATTGATAAAAACCCTTATATAATAAGGTATAAAACAAATAATGATTTATTCATTCATATCAGATTGACTGATGCTAGTCGTTTTAATCCTGGAATTAATTATTATTTGAATGCAATAAAAAGTATCAAGTTTGATAATTTATATATATCAACAGATGATATACATCATAATATTATAAAAAGTATTATTACTTTATATCCGAATACTAATGTAATTGTGTGTGATGAAATAACTACATTTCAATTTGCGAGTACATGTAAACATATTATATTATCACATGGATCATTTTCTGCTATAATTGGCTATTTGGCTTTTTTTTCTAATATATATTATCCAGAATATGAATTAGAAAAAATATGGTATGGGGATATGTTTTCTATAAAAGGTTGGAAAAAAATGAAAATTGTTTAGAGTTTATACTCTAGACACTAGACACTAGACTCTAAAACATTTATAACCGCCTTATATTGGTGGTTATAAATCTATAAATGAGAAATACTATAAGAATAACTTTATTTTGAAATAATATCTACATGTCTAAATATCCAAACTAATCGTGTTTTTATCTGATCTCGGCTTACGTCTACTTCTTTTTGGCATATTACCACTTCCACTACCTTGTAATTCTTTTAAATCAGAAATACTAATAGTACTATCATTATTTATACTTACTGAATCTATATCCATTTGAGGTGGTAGTTGTGATTGTTGTGATTGCTGTGATTGCTGTGATTGCTGTGATTGCTGTTGTGACTCTTGAATATTGATTGTTTTTGTCTTTAAACCTGATAAAATTTCACTTATATCACTAGGACCTTTCATCTCTGGTCTTTGGGCAGATGATTGTTGTTGTGGTTGTCTTCTTGGAGTTCTTTCAATATTTACTGGATTTGATTGATTTTCGCGAATATTAATTCCATCATTCATGTTTGGTATACTCGATCTTCCCATACCTGCACTCATATTCATACCGTTCATGCTATTGTTATTTCCTGGGCGACCTCCCATATATGGAGCGCTATTTGGTCCTTGTGTTGCCATAGGCGGTGGTGGTGGTCCTCTTCCCATTGGAATCTCGGGTTCTGGATTCATTAAACCACTCATAAAACCTCCAAATCCTGGATTATTTTGACCCATTGAATTTACTGCAGCATTTTGAAATTGTTTCATTAAATCTGGATTTTGTCTTAAAATATCATCCATACCAGGCATTGATGATTTGAACATTGTATTTGTCATATGTAACATAAGAGCACTACCACCCAATTGAAACATTAGTTTTAGTTCTGGTGCCATGGTTGCCTTTGATTTGTATTTTTCATACAACTCTGCGAAAATTTCATCATAATCAGTAATATTTTCATTTATTTGTTCGCTCCATCCATCTAATTTAATATCAAATGGATCAAATTTGTTATTTAAAAATTCAATACCATTTATAACAGCCATCATCATATTTCCCTGAAACTTGACTGAATTTTGTTTTGTCTTTTCTTCCATAATGGTTTCATATTCACCTTGCATTTCTGCTAAAGGTGATTCCATATTGTATTTTTTTGATAATTCAACCCCTTTTTTCTCCAATGCTTCCAACTTTCTTAAATACTTGAATTTTTCTCTCAATAATTCTTCTTTTGACATAGCTGGTTGCACTGGAACAGTTCTATCTGGGTTAATAGGAACATTATTAAATTTACCAAAACCATCCCATGTTTTTGAGTTGGCATCTCCAGTCTCTGCGGTTGATTGACCGATTGATATAGATGGTCCTGATCCTGAAGAGGATGATGTATTGTCATCAAACCGGACGCCTAATGATGGTCGTTCACTTGCTGATGCTGAAAAAATATCAGATTTTGGTGAATAACTAGATGATCCAGAATCAATATTAAAACTAGTAGAATCTGACAATTCATTCAATTCATTTTCTAATTTATTTAAATCATCAAGACTGATGTCATCATCGAAACCCTTTGATTTTGATTTTCCATCTTTTGCTTTATCATTCATTAATAATTCGATACCTCCTCCGAAATTGACTGATTTTAAATCATTCAAATCGTCATTTAAATTTGATATATCTATAATCTCACTATCCATTAATATAACTTATTAAGAACATATAATTTTAAGTAGTACGAATATAATAATATATTTTTGATTTTGGTTCAGGTCTATAATTTATTTTTTATATACCAAATGCCTTGTAAAAAACAATCCGCTAAATCATCCTTTTTTCCATGCTTTTTAAAAAATTGAATCCATTCGTCATTGGAGTTGGTTTTTTCTAAATTTTCTAAACACGTCGATATACCCAATTTTTTTCTATCATTGTATTTCGATTTTTCTGTTTTGTCGTCTTGTGTATGTGTAATAGTGATTGTGTTCTGGTTAGTAACATCTTTCAATTTATTAAAAGAAGATACAAATTCAATATGTTGTTGCTGTTGTGTGGAATTTTTCATAATAAAATATTGTGCTACCATCCCTTGAATTGTTTTCATGCGATTCGCTATTGGACTAATTTGATTTTCAATTAAAATAACATCAATGTTATCATATGTGTTGTTATTTGTAAAAATGTCATCAAACTTTTTTTTTATATTTTTTCCAATGCTAATAATATCAACTTTATTTGAATTTGTTACATTAACCGTTTCAAAACATTTATTCAAAACATGTTCGTTAAACAAATGTATCAAGTCCTGTTTTTTAATTGGTTTTGTGTAGGATATATTGTATTTTTCAGCCAGATCAAATAAACTATTAATTTTTTGCTTATTTAAATATGCTGGAACCAATTCTTTAGTAGGAACATGAAATACTTGTTTCTTTGAATGTTTTAAACAATAACATTTATTGTTTTTTGTATATTTAGCTGGTTTATTGCATATATTTATAGATTTTGTTTTTGATTTATCATTCTCTATTTCTCCACAAAATAATGGTGTCTCTTCCCCTATATTGACTATATCCCATTTTTTTACGTTATATATATTATTTTCTATTTCAAATAAACAAAATGCTAAATTTTTAATACCAATGTCAATGCTTAATAATTTTATTGTAGATGAAGAAGAAGACATATGTATACATAATACGATTATTATTTATGTTGTAATTTTATATAACACATTTTACATTTTATTTAGCAGTTTTATAAAAAAAAAATCTGTGTAATATATATATATCATGCCAATGAGAACTCGTAGTAAGACAAGTAAAAAGTCCATTTACAGACGCCGTGTTAAAAACTCCACCTGCAGAAAAATTAAGCGTTCTGCTGTATGCAAACGCACTGTTGGATGCAAATATGCTTCTGGAACAAAGCGTCGTTATTGCCGTAAATCCAAAAACAGACATGCTTAGACATGCTTAAAAGTCTGTTGGATTATCTGATTATTTAATCATATTTTATTTTTTGTAAATAAATTATGATTTGTATGCATCTATTTAGCGTTATTGTTATTATTGACATTATTGACATTGTGATTAATGCCCAATTGTCCCAATGAATCAGGTGTGAAATAAGGAGAAATCATTTTGGCTTCTAACTGTTGTCTAGATAGATATGGATTTTTTAAATCACTATTCTGATATCCATAACCTGGAGATCCTGTGTCAAATAAAGAATTATACAAAATAGGTACATTACTAGAAGGTGTGGATTGACCAGATGACACACTACAAGGCATTCCTAAATCATAACACGCTGACATGTTATTATAATTCATAATTTTAATACCATTGTTTGTTAAATATTGTCTATATTGCCAATTTGAACGGATGTTTTCTTGTTTTTGGATCCTTTCATTAATTACTGCTTCTGGTTGCCATGAAGCATAATTTCTACCATCCGCCATAATAGGAGGAAAATCAAAATGAGTATTGTTCGATCCAGAGTAACATGTTGCCCAACTCATATTATTTAAATGCTATGATATCTAAATATATCTATATGTAGTATAATTAGATAATATATTTTCTGTGTGTGTTTATTTATTTTAATAAGTTTATTAAGTTTATTCAACTTCTAGCAATTTTAATAATTCATGTTTCTTCAACTTTGAAGCATCTGTAACAATACCCTTTTCAGTTACTATACTGCGAAGTTTGTTTAATGATAATTTCTTGTAATCAAGGACTTCAATATTTTTAATATTCATTTCGGATAGATCTTCTGAATCTAGTTCTTCTTCATCGTTATCATTATCATTTGATGAAATATTGATGTTGATTGTTTTCAAATTTTTCATATCAGAATCAGTTAGTGATTCTGAAACTTCGCCTGCTGGTAAATCTGCTACAGATTCAAAGTTTAAGTTTTCAATATTTTCAATATCTAAATCATCACTGTCTTCGCTGTTTTCTTCGTTAATTTTAATATCATCCTCGTCATCTTCGTCATCTTCGTCATCTTCGTCATCATCATCATCTTCATCATCTTCATCATCTTCGTCATCTTCATCATCATCATCATCATCATCTTCGTCTTCATCATCATCATCATCTTCGTCTTCGTCTTCGTCTTCACCTTCTGAAATTGTTATTAAATTACTAATGCCACCATTCATAGTTGGAACTGACATATTTGGTTGTTGTTGTGGGTATGGTTGTTGCATGCCTATAGGAATGCCAACCCTACTTGCAACCATTTGAATGTGATATTTCACCGAATTAGTTTCCTCAGCCATAGTAGATACTAAATCAAACATGGATGTTATTTTATGATTTTGCTCTGCTATTTTTTGGTTAAAATACATAAATACACTACCAACTAACAAAAGAGATATTGCTAAACTAATTAATAATGATGTTGAAAATATATCAGTTATGGCCATTTTCGCTGTTATTGTTTGTTGTTTGTTATTTGCTATTGCCTATTAATTGATATATATATAATTATATTTATATGTTTAACGAATATAAATATATAAATTTCGGATTTAGGATTTAGGATTTTGGTTCAGGATTATTTGGATTTTTTGTTACCGCCAATTTTATTTTTTGTATTATCAATTATTTCTCTAGGATAATTCATATCATTTAATACTTTGATACCACCATGAACTTCTGAAATGCCTTCCTTCATTTTATATGTATATGAAAAATCGTTATTGTTTGATAAATCTACATGCATGTGATAATTTTTAACATATTTGTTTTTGTTTAGTTTTTTGCATACCTTGATAAAATGAGTTGTCATAATGCATTGTACGTTTTCAATTTTTACCAGATATTGCATAAAAGCTAAAGCACTTATAACCGCTTCATCTGGATTTGTTCCCGAATATATTTCATCAAAAACACAAAAATGTGAATCATCGCTTCCTCCTGTATTATCTTTTATTGTATCTATAATTTCTTTGCATCGTCTAGCTTCTGCCTGAAATAAACTATCTCTACCAGATGTATCTGGAATATTTAAATAGCAATGAATAAATTTATACGGTTTTAAAATGGCCTCATCATAAAATCCACAGCCGAATTGTTGAGATAATATAACGTTTATTAGTGCGGATTTTAATACTGTTGTTTTTCCAGAAGCATTCGGACCTGTTATTATCATTGCTTTATCCAATTTGACATCATTTTTAACTGGGTTTTTGTTTATTAAAGCGGCATAATATGATTTTTTTAGAATGTTTTTTGATTTGGATTTGGATTTGGATTGTTTCTTTTTATTGATGGATGTTGTGTTATCTGTGATAGTGTCATTGTTGAATTTTGCAAAATGTAAATTCTCCTTTTGAATATTATCGATTAATCCTTCTAAATTATCAATGTATCCATTAAAACCAAATGAATATAAAAAGGATGTGTTGTATGTTTCATTGTAATTCAATTGATAAAAATGTTTTAGCACTGTACCTATTTCTGCCAACTTTCTAAAAGAAATTTGAAAATCAGTAATTTTCTCTAAACTATTCTTATAATCCTCCAAAATAGCCTTGTGTGTTTTCATTTCTTCAATAAAACCGGTATATGTTTTATTTTTCAATTTTGATGTCAACAACTCTAAATTTTCCATATTCGCCAAGGTGTATTGTAAATATTCCTTAAATTTATTCAAATAGGTGTGTATTTTTTTTATATTAAAGTGAAATCGAATACATGTAAGGATATTTTGATAAATGGAAAATAAATAAAAACCAGCGGATATTAACATGTATAATTTTTGATCTAATTTAACTTTATGAAATTGAGTAAATAATTTACCAATTGCATGATTGCCTGCTAATACTTTCAATATATCAATATATTCTTTGATGGTTACTGATAGACCACGAGCTTTTATAATAAAAAAAGGTACTATTAGGATGAAAATAGGGACAAACAGAGAGATAATAGGAGATGTCATATTATAAAAACTCATCAATTGCAAAAAAAGTTGTGACTCATTTAAATGCAAAAAATAACTCCAATCCATGTAGCTGTATTTTTCTCTAAAACCTGTGTCTAGCTTGATTTCGTCCCACAATTTGACAATTTCATCGAAATCTGGTTTTTCAGGAGTTTGGGTGTCAGATTCTCTTTGTTCCGATAAACATGATTTATATGATTTTAATAGATGTTGTGTATCGTTCAAAAATTTGACATCATATGAATAATAATTTGGTATTTGTTCCAATGTCTTTTTTGCTAAACAATTGGTTGGTTGAAATGTATTATATAAAATAGGAACACATGATGCATCTGTATCGATTGTTTTAATTAATTCTAAATCTGTTATGATATTCTCTTTTAATTCTGTTTTTTTATCAAGATAAAAAATAGGTAATTTAAAAATCTCATTTATATTGTTGATTTTTGTCTCTTTTATGGTTTCTTTGTTTGTTTCCTTGTTGTCACTCATATTAAACTAATATTTATTAAAAATTAGCATAATAATATATTATTTTTTACGAATCCTTTTGGTTTTTTTATGGGTTTTACTGTTTTTTTGATGTTGTAGTTTTTTATATGATTTTCTTTTTGAAATATTACCACCTTTTGGTATATGTGGCATATGGGTTGGCATATGGGTTGGCATATCCATTCCTTGTCCTGTTCCTTGGTCCATATCCATTCCTTGTCCCTGGGTATCTACACCATTATTACCCAAATTATTCATATACTCATCCAAGTCTGATACTATTACCGCATAATTTTTATTTTCATATTCTTCCTTTTCTTCTTTTGTCATTTCTGGTAGATTTAATTTATTTGTTGATCGATTTATATTATCATTCAGTATTGTGTAAGCAATTTTATTGTTTTTATTTATGTACGATTGATTTTTTAATAATTTGTTCAATGCAATAATACTAGCTAATTCAAGTAATTTTTTACATTTATTATCATTGTTTTTGCATAAAAAAAATGGGTTCCCTGAATTATTGTTTTCATTCATTATATTACATTAAGAAAAAATCTGTATTGTTTTTTTTATCATTTAATAGTATTCCTTCTACCCACATATAAATATATTCTGCACATCCACCACCATCACTTAATGCATTTTTTATAACTGCTTTTTCTTTTAAACTTTCATTTACAATATAAAATTTAATAGGTAGCCCTGGGTATTTATCTTTCAGTGATTTCATAAAATCATAATAATTCTCATAATTAGCGCCCCCTCTTGGTTGTCTACCTATTAATTTTTCATTTCCTTTCCAATCTGATATCATTATTTTATGAGGTAAAACATTTACAAGAAATGCGTGTCTAAATTCAGGAACTGGAATACTTACTATCTGTGGTCCGTCCTTAATATCGTCCGTTACAAAATTTTTTACCTCGTCTTTATCAGCTAATTCAATTTTAGATGTAAAGCCAGATTGGTTTGTCTTACCAAGTGATACTGTTCTTACAATAGAACCAATTGAACGAGTAATTCTACATTGACCATCGTTTTCATTCTTAAAGTCGATTTTATTTAAATCATCATCATATTCATGATCATAACCAAAATCTTCATCTCTTGGTCTTTTTACACCACGGTCACCACCTTTTTTATTTTTTCTCATATTTTTGACTTTTTTATACGTTCTTTTTCTTAATATTGTATTCTTTTTAATTTTTGTATTTTTTTCGTGTTTTTGCTATTTATTTTGGTATTCTGTTTCATTTATATTATATAAAGATATTTATTTAAATAGTTGTTCGAAATTTCCTGGTAGTTCAGTAATTTGCGTGTCATAATGTTGTTCTATTTCTTTTAGTTTTGAAACATCACGTCTTGTAATAAAGTTGATTCCAACACCTTTTCTTCCCCATCTACCACTTCTACCAATTCTATGTAAATAGGTATGAACGCATTTTGGAATGTCGAAATTAATGACAACACTGATTTGTTGAATATCAATACCACGTGCTGTAACATTGGAAGAAATCATAACACGATATTTACCATTTCTAAAGTCAGCAAAAGCAACATCCCTCGCTGATTTGTCCATGTTACTGTGAATACAACAAACAGGAAATCCATCCTCAATCATTGCAGCATGTAAATCTATTACACGTTT
>JGI25914J50564_10000025_pt1 | contig 45054 bp, 38 predicted proteins | sample LauGreSuBDMM15SN_2_FD_50564 | JGI IMG/M metagenome (IMG submission 50564) | reverse complement strand
AGAAAAAAATTGTGCTTAATTGTTTCTTCTTTCAACAAAAAAACGTTTCATTAGTTCGCTGCATTCATTGGCCAAAACGCCTTGAACAAGGATTGTTTTTGGATGAAGTTGCGTTCCCATATTCAAAAAACCACGGTTTTCATCTCTTGCACCAAAAACAATTTTAGAAATCTGACTCCAATACAAAGCACCGGCACACATTTGACAAGGTTCAAGGGTGACATAAAGCGTGCAATTGATCAAATATTTTCCACCCAAGAAATTGGCCGCTGCCGTTATCGATTGCATTTCAGCGTGCGCTGTAACATCATTCAAAAGTTCGGTAAGATTATGACTTCGGGCAATAATTGTATTGTCTACAACAACAATAGCGCCAACAGGAATTTCTCCCCTATCGAAAGCAATTTGCGCTTCTACAATTGCTTTTCGCATAAAATATTCGTCAGAAAACAGGTTGATTGGCATTGTATTTTGGATTAGAAATCAGATTTAAAAAATCAAAATTAATTCTAAAATACCAACTTTTTTCAAAAAAAACACAAAACACAAAAAATAATGAAAGATTTTTTTACTTTTATTAAAAATTATAAAAACTTAAAAAATAGAAGTGGAGTAGTTTGGAAGAGGAAACCATATTTATCGCAACTGTTTCCCTTCAAAATTAAAAAATTCAATTCTTACTTTTACCTATCTTTGTTTGATGAATGAAAATTTAGACCCAACCAGCAACGGCTTTAATCCAGAAGATTTTGATATAGAAAAAAAGTTGCGACCACTTTCGTTTGATGATTTTGCGGGTCAAGACCAAGTGTTAGAAAATCTTAAAGTTTTTGTGGAAGCCGCTAATCAACGCAACGAAGCGCTAGACCATACGCTTTTTCATGGACCTCCAGGTTTAGGAAAAACTACTTTGGCCAATATTTTAGCCAATGAATTGGGTGTGGGAATCAAAATAACCTCTGGGCCAGTGCTTGATAAACCTGGAGATTTAGCAGGTTTGCTTACCAACCTCGACGAAAGAGATGTGCTTTTTATTGATGAAATTCATCGTTTGAGTCCCATTGTAGAAGAATATTTATATTCTGCGATGGAGGATTTTAAAATTGACATTATGATTGAATCTGGTCCAAACGCAAGATCGGTTCAGATTAATCTTAGTCCTTTTACATTAGTAGGAGCGACCACACGTTCAGGTTTGTTAACAGCGCCAATGCGAGCAAGATTCGGAATTCAGAGTCGTTTGCAATATTACACCACTGAGTTACTCACTACAATTATTGAGCGAAGTGCTGCCATTTTTAAAATGCCAATTACCATGGAAGCCGCTATTGAAATTGCAGGAAGAAGCCGAGGAACACCAAGAATTGCTAACGCACTTTTGCGTCGCGTTCGCGATTTTGCTCAAATTAAAGGCAACGGAAAAATTGACATTGAAATTGCCAAATATGCCCTAAAAGCACTAAATGTAGATGCTCATGGACTCGACGAAATGGATAATAAAATCTTAAATACAATAATCGATAAATTCAAAGGTGGGCCAGTAGGTTTATCCACTTTGGCAACTGCCGTCTCCGAAAGCAGTGAAACTATTGAAGAAGTTTATGAGCCTTTTTTGATTCAAGAAGGGTTTATCATGCGCACACCTAGAGGAAGAGAAGTAACCGAAAAAGCTTACAAACATCTGGGTAAAATCAAATTGAATGTTCAAGGAGGGCTTTTTTAGAAAAATTAGTTTCAGGTTTCAAGTTTGATGTTTAAAAAATGGAAGTTCTGAACCTGAAACTGAAAATTGTAGTCCTTAACTTTAAACCTGAAACCTGAAACTTTTCTCTTTTGAACAATAAAAACAAAAATACTACCTTCATCAAACAAGAAGCCAAACGATTGGGTTTCCTTTCCTGTGGAATATCAAAGGCAGGTTTCCTTGAGCAAGAAGCGCCACGTCTAGAAAACTGGCTCAACAAACAAATGCATGGCGAAATGAGCTACATGGAAAATCATTTTGACAAGCGACTTGATACAACTTTGCTTGTAGATGGTGCAAAAAGTGTAATTTCTTTAGTGCTTAATTATTTCCCAAACGAGATGCAAAATCCCGAAAGCTATAAAATTTCAAAATATGCTTACGGTCAAGATTATCATTTTGTGATAAAAGAAAAATTAAAAGAGTTGTTGTTTTCGATTCAAAATGAAATTGGGGCAGTTTATGGTCGTGCCTTTGTAGATTCCGCTCCTGTTTTAGACAAAGCTTGGGCGGCGAAAAGCGGCTTGGGATGGATTGGAAAAAACAGTAATTTGATAACCAAACAAGTCGGTTCTTTTTATTTTATCGCTGAACTGATTGTAGATTTAGAATTAGAATACGACCATGCCACCACCGATCACTGCGGATCTTGTACCGCCTGCATAGATGCATGTCCTACAGAAGCAATAGCAGCTCCATATGTCGTTGATGGCAGTAAGTGCATCTCTTATTTCACCATCGAACTGAAAGAAAATATACCTTCAGAAATGAAAGGTAAATTCAATGATTGGGCTTTTGGATGCGACATTTGTCAAGATATTTGCCCGTGGAATAAGTTTTCTAAACCACACAACGAACCGCTTTTTGATTCAAATTCAAACTTATTGTCTATGTCAAAAAAAGATTGGGAAGAAATAACAGCAGCCACTTTTTCTGAAGTTTTTAAAAACTCCGCTGTAAAACGCACCAAATTAGAAGGTCTAAAAAGAAATATTTCTTTTTTGAAATCTTAGGAATCGAGAAATCACTTATTTTTTTAAAGGTGGTTTTTTAAGATAGTTTTTTAAGATTTAAATATTTAACTCCCGATTTTTTCATAAAATTAACATCTTTTATTTTTACTTCAATTTAACTTTAAAAACACAATTTGGTAATTATTGCGCTTAAATGCCCCAAAAACCTATGTGTTTTGTATTTTGAACTCAAAATCAAGAATCATTTCGTAATTAATAATTATCTTTAAAATTATAGAATTATATTTTAATTTTTAACAATTTAATTAAGTATAATATAAAAAATGACAAATAAAGACTTTAAAATTAAACAATTCGAAAAAATGCGCAATTCGCAATTATTTTTAATTCAACATAAAGATTTTTTATTTAGATTTAACAAACTTTTACAATTCTTTACAAATATTAATATAATCACCTATAATTAGTGTTCTACTAGTTAATCTATGGCTGTGTATTTATTAGTGGTTTTTTTTTGAAGTTCAAGGTAAAATTTATGACTCAGATAAACTTATATTTTTAACATAAAAACAAAACGGTATTCATCAGCCGAATATGATGAAATAATTATTAACTTAATTTTTTAATTTATGATCAATTACTACAATCCTTTGATTGCTTGTTTGGGGACAAGATTCAAAAAAAGTAAAGGAGCGACAATTGGCTCACCGCCTACAAGCTCCAAAAAAACAAATCGAACGTCGTCTTGGCAAATGATGTTTCTATTGCTGTTTGCAGTTTTTAGCGGTAGTGTCTTTGCACAAACCACAATTACTATTGGTGGTGGAGCTTCTACAGCGGCAGCAAATAATAATGGAAATCCTATTTACAGGTCTAGTGCTAGTAGTGGATTTAATTTTGCACAATCTGTTCATTTATTAACTGCAGCAGATTTAACTGCAGCTGGCTTGAATAGTGCTAAAGACATTACTTCTATGGCATTTTTCAAAAGTAATGCTTTTACTTTAAACACAGGTAGGACTGCTACATTAAAAATCTACATGAAGAGTTCTACAGCAACAACGTTAGGAATAGAGTCAACTTTTGCAACTTGGGTTTCTGGTGCAACTTTGGTTTACAGTAACACAAGTGTGGCCGCAGCAGATTTACCTTCAGGTGCGGTAACTTTTCCTTTTTCAGCTCCTTTTCAATATTATGGTACAGATGGAATAGAGATAGCTGTAGATTGGAAAATCAATACAGGAACTGGAAATCCAGCTACAGGTGGTTTTACATGGGCTTATGATGCAACAACAAATGTACAGGCCGTTGGAGTGTCCAATAACGCATCACTAGATGGTATCGCTGTACAGACTGCTCAATCAAGAAGATACAAAATGAACTTGACTTTAGCCAATACAACATTGCCGGTTTGTGCAACTCCTGCTCCGGGTAATGTAACTGGCCCTTCAGCAGCTTGTGCGGGTGTAAATTTTACATTGGGCTTGCAAAATGCAACTTCTGGGTTAGGTGTAACTTATTTATGGCAAAGCGCAGACGATTTGGCATTTACTTCCAATGTTGCAACTGTTGGTGGTTCAACGCCGATCTTAACCACTAGCTTAACATCGTCTAAATATTATAGATGTACTGTTTCTTGTGCAACTGGGCCATCTTCTACTGTTGCTACACCAATATTTATAACACTAAAAGGCATTTTGCAGTGTTATTGTGCACCAACAACAACTTTCGGTTGTTCTGATGGTGACGTAATTGCAAAAGTAATTTTAAATACTTTGGTGAATGATTCAGGTACGGGTTGTCCGAGCGATCCTGTTCCAGGAAACAATCAAGTAGCCGGTGAAAACGGCAATGGTTATTCTGATTACACTGCCGATCCATTATTAACAACAACTTTGCAAGCAGGTGCTTCCTATAGTTGTATTGTATCTGCTGGGGAGTATTCTGAGAGTTATGCTGCATGGATTGATTATAACGATGATGGTGTATTTGCTAATCCAAGTGAAAGAATAGGTTTTACCTCTTCTCCAGTAGCGGGTAGTGGGATACCTGGCGTACTTGGGTCATCCGCTTCGTTCCCAATCGTTTTATCTTGTGCGCCTCCAGTAGGAGTGCACCGTTTGAGAGTAAGAGCAATGTATAATATAGCAGGCTCTGCAATGACTCCTTGTGGCAATAATGCGTATGGTGAGGTAGAAGATTATTTGGTAACCATTACCGCTGCAGACCCTTGTCCGAAACCTACAGGTTTGGCCATAACTGCTGCGTCTTTAACAACTACAACAGCAACAGCTACGTGGGTGCAAGGTTGTGCTGAAACAGTATGGGATGCTCATGTAGGTGCAGTAGGCGCTGGAGCTCCTACGGGAACAATTTCAAATGCTAATTTGTCCGCTGCTACAGTTACTTTTTCTGGTCTTTTACCAGCTACTAATTATGAATATTATGTTCGTTCAGTATGTGATGCTGGTACAAGTCTATTCAGCGGTTGGTCTGGTCCTTTTGCTTTTAGAACACAAGGCGTTCCAACTTGTGCTACTGCTTTAGTTCCTGCAGCTGCAGCAACTGGTGTAGCTTTAACTCAAGTGTTATCTTGGACTGCACCTGTTGATGCAAATCCGGAGATTACGGGTTATGATGTTTATTTTGGCACTTCTCCGGGTTCCTTAACGCCAATCAGCAGTGATCAAATAGATACTACTTATACTCCAGAAGCATTAGAATTAAATACTACTTATTACTGGAAAGTTGTTGCAATAAATTCGGCTGGATTTGCAGTTGGATGTACAGAACAATCATTTACAACAACTTCAATTGTTACTTATTGTGCGCCAACAACAACTTTCGGTTGTGCTGATGGTGACGTAATTGCAAAAGTAATTTTAAATACTTTAGTTAATGATTCAGGAACGGGTTGTCCGAGCGATCCTGTTCCAGGAAATGATGGTGCTGGTCTAAATGGCAATGGTTATTCTGATTACACCGCCGATCCATTATTAACAACAACTTTGCAAGCGGGTGGTTCCTACAGTTGTATTGTATCTGCTGGGGAGTATCCTGAGAGTTATGCTGCATGGATTGATTATAACGACGATGGTGTATTTGCTAATCCAGGTGAAAGAATAGGTTTTACTTCTACTCCAGTAGCTGGTAGTGGGTCTCCTGGCGTACTTGGTTCATCCGCTTCGTTCCCAATCGTTTTATCTTGTGCACCTCCAGTAGGAGTGCACCGCTTGAGAGTCCGAGCAATGTATAATATAGCAGGATCTGCAATGACTCCTTGTGGAAATAATGATTATGGTGAGGTAGAAGATTATTTAGTAACGATTACGGCTGCAGACCCTTGTCCTAAACCAAGTACATTAGCGGTAACTCTTGCTACAACAACAAGTGCTACCTTGGGATGGAAAAAAGGTTGTGTAGAAACAGAATGGGATGTTCACGTTCAACAAGTAGGTGGTGGTGCTCCAGTAGGAACACCTTCAAATTCAGGCGTTACTTCAACATCCGGGCCAAACTTTGGAACTTTAGATGTTTCTGGTTTAACCGCTGGTAGTCCTTACGAATTTTATGTAAGAGCAGTTTGTGATGCTTCATCAAATATTTATAGTGACTGGACTGGGCCATTTACGTTTATTAGCGTTGCTCCAGGTTGTACAACACTAAATTCTCCTGCAAATTTAGCAGAAGGCATTGCAATCGGAACCGTTCCATTCTCGTGGTCGGCACCTGTGGTTACTGCGACACAAAGTGCTGCTGCATCTTATGATATTTTCTTTAGTACAACACCTAACTCTGCTGTAACTCCCTTAGGAAATACAACTTCTACATCTGTCAACATTACAAATGTTACTTTTGGTACTTATTACGTTTTGATATTGGCTAAAAACGCAGCTGGTTCAGCAATTGGTTGTGTGGAAACCAGTTTTACTACTGTTCCAGCACCTCCAACAGTATCGGATCAAGTATTTTGTAACAGCGCAACGGTTGCTGATTTTGTAGCGCAGGGAACAGCAGTGCAGTGGTACACGGCATCTACTGGTGGCGCTCCACTTTCAAGTTCAACTGTTTTAACTAATGGAACTTACTATGCTTCGCAAGTCGTTGGTGGTTTCGAAAGCACAAGAACAGGTGTAAGTGTAACGATTAATCCACTTTCTGTTTCGGGTACTGTTTCGTTGTCAGCAACTTCAATCTGTCCGGGAAATACAGCAACATTAAGCGTAAGTGGTAATACTGGCATTGTTCAATGGCAATATTCGTTAGACGGAAGTACGGGTTGGACACCGATATTAGGAACTAGCTCAACATCAATAAATACAGGCGCCATACCCGTTACTACCCATTATAGAGCAGTAGTAACAAGTGGTATTTGTACTTCAGCAACAAGTAATACCGTTATGTTAACTGTTGTAATACCAGCAGCACCAGCGACAGCTCCTCAAATATTACCATTAACCAGTACGGTAGCCAGTTTACAAGCAACAGGGTCAAGCATTTCTTGGTATTCAGTTGCAACAGGAGGACAAACATTGTCATCAAGTACGCCGTTAGTATCCGGTAATACCTATTTTGCTTCTCAAACTTTAAATGGTTGTGAAGGCGATAGTAGAGGTGCTTCTTTAGTAACTTTGTCGGGTATACCAGCTTCGAAAATTAGATCTACCCAATGTGGTTCAACTTTAGCAGCATTAAATAGTAATATTAATGCTGATATTGTTACCGGTGCTACAATGTATCGTTTTCAAGTAACAAATGGAGCAACAGTTAATACCATAGAGTTAAATAAATATAGTTTTAAATTAACTCAAATGGTAGGTATAAATTATGGATCTACTTACAGTATTCGAGTAGCAGCAAAACTTTTCGGAGATTGGGGTCCTTACGGAACTTCTTGTAATGTTACGACACCTGCAATAAGCTCTTCTTCAAGTGTACCAACAACAAAAATTAGAGTTAATCAGTGTGGTACAACTTTGGCTAGCATGGGTTCTCCTATTGTTTCTGAATTGGTTTACGGTGCAGATGCTTACCGTTTTCAATTGACAAATGGAGAAACAGTTACAGAAGTTGAATCACCAATCTACTATTTCTTTTTGACTAATACGGCAATAGGAACTTACGGAACTACTTTTTCTGTTAAGACCAAAGCCAAAATTGGTGGAATTTGGGGTGAATATGGAGCTGCATGCTCTGTTTCAACACCAGCTTTAGCAGTAAATACTGTACCAACAACTCAAGTTAGACCATCTTTTTGTGGTATAACTTTAGCAAAACTCGCAACTAAAATACCTGCTGTAATAGTTTATAATGCAGAAGGATATCGTTTTGAGATTACGAGAGCTGGTGTAATTACTGTTTTTGACACTACATCATACAACCCTACTCTTGCAGAAGCTGGTGTTATTGTAAGTACTGGAACAGTTTATGCTATTCGTGTTGCTGCAAAAGTAAATGGTGTTTATGGAAGCTATGGGGTGTCATGTAACGTAACGACACCAGAAGGATCAGGTAATTCAAAACAAATTGCTGAAAATACAGACTTCAGTCTTGCAGCATATCCAAACCCTTCAAATAGCACTTTTCACCTAGAAGTGAATGGCNTTAATGATGATGCAGTTTCAATTTTAGTGTTTGATATGATGGGAAGACAAATTGAAAACAAAGTTGTTAAATCTAATGATATCGAAANCATATCTTTAGGTCAAAACTATTCAACTGGTGTTTACAATGTAATTGTTTCTCAAGGAATGAACACTAAATCAGTTCGTTTGGTTAAGAAGTAGAACTTAGTTCTTTAAATTTAAAAGCAGACTCGAAATTATTTCGGGTCTGTTTTTTTTATGTTTGTTTAGCAAATCTAAAAAATTGAAGGCTAGGATCTAATGAAAATAATTCAATGTAAATGCCAAAGAATATTGTGGGACTTTCAATACGATATTTGATTTTGTAAAAAAATATTTTGAAGAAGAAAACGTTTTAAACTAGAATCAAAAAAGCAGATTTACTTTACAAAACTAGTTTTGTAAAGAGTATTCGACATAGTTACTTTCCGTTATAACTGTTCATGGTGTTTTCTAAACCAGCCAAACCAAACGATTTAATGATCTCCGAACTTAATTCATATCTTTCCAGTAATTTTAATTTTTCAGCATCGTCCCATTCGCCAAGTACATAATTGATTTGTTGTCCTTTTTTAAATTCATCACTAATTCCGAATCTAAAACGGGCATAGTTTTGAGAATTTAAAATCAGGTTGATGTTTTTTAAACCATTGTGTCCGCCATCGCTGCCTTTAGGTTTTATCCGGATTGTGCCGAAAGACAAATTTAAATCGTCTGTTATTACCAGTAAATTTTCAATCGGAATATTTTCTTTATCCATCCAATATTGCACCGCTTTTCCGCTCAAATTCATATATGTATTAGGCTTTAACAACAAAAAAGTTCTTCCTTTAAGTTGGAATTTTGCAAGCGAACCTAATTTTACAGTTTCAAAAGGAACCGTTTCTTTTTCAGCCAAAAAGTCCACAATTTTAAAGCCAATATTATGTCTTGTATTAACGTATTCCGCGCCAATATTGCCCAATCCGATAATTAAAAATTTATTCATTTTTAAAGTTGAAATATTTATTTGAAAAAGCTTAAGCGATTTATTGTTTATGCAAAATAAGTGTTTTTTTTAAAATGATAGGATTTAAATCATTCAAAAAATTAAATTTATGATGTTCTAAAAGTAGAAAAATGAAAGTTTGATAAATAATTCACAATAAATCTTCCACAAAATTAAATTTTTACGATATTTGCTAGGCAGTTTTTTCAGGATAATTGGTTTATTCTAAAATCTGAATTCTAAAATCTAAAATGTAATGTTATACCACAAACTAGGAAACTTCCCTCAAAAAAGGCACACGCAATTCGAGAAACCAAATGGTGGGTTATACTACGAACAATTGTTTGGAACAGAAGGTTTTCATGGACACTCGTCACTATTGTACCATGTCCACAGACCAACGCAGGTAAAAGAAATTACAAAATCTTATTCGGTGGAACCAAAAATTGCAATTGATAAAAACATAAAATCATTATTGCTGAAGGGTTTTGAACTTCAACCAGAAAATGATTTTTTAGCTGCTAGAAAAGCAATGTTGGTTAATAAAGATTGCACAATTGGATTAGCTGCACCAAGAAAATCGCTAACCGATTATTTCTATAAAAATGCCGATGCTGACGAATTGATTTTCATCCATAAAGGAAGTGGAAAATTAAGAACCATGATGGGAAACATCGATTTTGAATATGGTGATTATCTAATTATTCCACGTGGGATGATTTATCAAATCCATTTCAACACCGAAGAAAATCGATTGTTCTACGTAGAAAGTTTTGCGCCATTTTACACACCAAAACGCTACAAAAACGACTCTGGTCAACATCTTGAACATTCCCCGTTTTGCGAACGCGATTTTAAATTACCAACCGAACTAGAAACTTATGATGAGAAAGGTGATTTCATTATCAAAATAAAGAAAGAGGGAATGATGCATGAATTCGTTTATGCAACGCATCCTTTTGACGTAGTAGGTTGGGATGGTTATAATTTTCCGTACGGATTTTCGATTCACAATTTCGAGCCAATCACAGGTCGAGTACATCAACCGCCTCCTGTGCACCAAACATTTGAAACAGCCACTTTTGTGGTTTGTTCTTTCTGTCCACGACTTTATGACTATCATCCAAAATCAATTCCAGCGCCATACAACCATAGTAATATCGATTCAGATGAGGTTTTGTATTATGTAGATGGCGATTTTATGTCACGAAATAATATTGAGCAAGGCCATATAACGTTGCATCCAAAAGGAATTCCTCATGGTCCAGCACCAGGAGCAATGGAGCGCAGTATTGGCCATAAAGAAACGCAAGAACTAGCCGTTATGGTGGATACTTTTCGCCCTTTGATGGTTACAGCACTTGCTATGGGACTGGATGATGGAAAGTACTATAAAAGTTGGTTAGAATAATTTTTTCTAGATATTCAATATGATTAATTACGCAACGATAGATTCAAGTAAGTATCCTTTAATAAATGTTGTTTTTACAGGAAACGAGGCAACTGGTGAGAATTTCAAATATTATCTCGATGAATTGAAAGAAATGTACAATAAGCAAAATAAGATCGCCATTATCTTAGATGCTACCAAGGCAATTATTCCGGGCATTATTTATCAAAAAATGCAAGCAAAATGGTTAAAAGACAATAAAGAATTAATGGTTAACTATTGCGCTGGAACGGCATATATTATTCCAAGTTTAATTATAAGAAATGTTTTGAAAGCAATTTTCACTTTTCAAAAACAACCAGTTGATTATATTGTTTGCAAGAGTGAAGCAGAAGCTAAGGATTGGGTTAACAAAAAATTGAATTAATTAAAAAGCCTATTTACCTCAATAGGAAATGCCTCTTTTGGGGCTTGGGGACAGATTATGAGTAAAGAAGTTAAATCAGTCGAATACGGCTTAGAAAAAATATTTGAAGGAGCACAAGATTTCCTTCCACTTTTAGGGACAGACTACGTAGAGTTTTATGTAGGAAACGCAAAGCAATCAGCACATTATTACAAAACTGCGTTTGGTTATCAATCATTGGCCTATGCCGGTTTAGAAACTGGTGTGAAAGACAAAACAAGTTATGTCTTGAAACAAGATAAAATTAGAATTGTGTTGACAACGCCATTAACGCAAGATTCTGCAATTCATGCACATCTTCAAAAACATGGTGATGGTGTAAAAGTGGCGGCACTTTGGGTTGAAGATGCCACTTCGGCTTACGAAGAAACCATGAAACGCGGTGCACGTTCGTTTATGGAACCAACGGTTGAAAAAGACGAATTTGGTGAGGTAGTTCGTTCTGGAATTTACACTTACGGCGAGACTGTTCACGTATTTGTAGAAAGAAAAAACTATAATGGTATATTTTTACCTGGTTACGAAGAATGGAAATCTGATTATAATCCAGCCACCACAGGGCTAAAATACATTGATCACATGGTTGGAAATGTGGGTTGGAACGAAATGAATACTTGGGTTAAGTTCTATGAGGATGTTATGGGATTTGTAAATTTCCTTTCGTTTGACGACAAACAAATCAACACCGAATATTCTGCTCTGATGAGTAAAGTGATGAGTAACGGCAACGGAAGAATTAAATTTCCAATAAATGAACCAGCGGAAGGAAAGAAAAAATCACAAATTGAAGAATATTTGGATTTTTATGGAGGGCCAGGCATTCAGCACATTGCCATTGCAACAGACGATATTATCAAAACCGTTTCGGAATTACGTGCGCGCGGTGTAGATTTTCTTTCAGCGCCACCACATGCTTATTACGAGGCAATTCCAGAACGTTTAGGTATTCATATGGAAATGATGAAAGAAGATATTAACGAAATCGAAAAATTAGCCATAATGGTCGATGCCGATGAAGACGGTTATCTTTTGCAAATTTTTACCAAGCCAGTGCAAGACAGACCAACTTTGTTTTTTGAAATCATTCAACGAATGGGAGCAAAAGGCTTCGGCGCAGGAAACTTTAAAGCGCTTTTTGAGAGTATCGAAAGAGAACAGGCGAAAAGGGGAACGCTGTAAATAGATGTTCATTGAATAATAGTTTCTTGTACTTTTTAATAGTTGATATAAAACCCTTTAAAAAAAATGTTAATTTTGTTAACGAATTCACAAAATACAACGTTGTAGGAATATAATGTATGATAATAATATGTTAAAGTTGAATTTTAGTTAAAAATAATGAAATACGCCACTTATCTTTGCACTATCAAAACCGAAGGAGTGGTTTCCCAAGGTTTTATATAAATTTTCATAATTTATAGTTTTGGTTGGTTAATAGCATAAAAACTCAGTCATTAATTTGACTGGGTTTTTTTGTTTTTATACATTTGGAACAGATTTTGCAACACCTACCGAAAAGATAATCACTTTATGAAAAAGATATTTATATTTATTGTATTTTTGATAATTGTAGGTTTCAAACCGCAAAAAGAAAGGGCATTTGACGTTGGTGAATGGTTTAAATTTAGAATTCATTACGGAATTGTAAATGCCGGTTACGCTACTTTAGAGGTGAAAGAAGATGTAAAAAATAATAAAAAAGTTTTTCATGCCATTGGCAGAGGGTACACTACCGGTATGACAAAACTTTTTTTTAAAGTTGATGATGATTATGAAAGTTTTTTTGACAAAGAGACCGGAAATCCATATCAGTACATTAGAAAAATAGATGAAGGTGGTTATAAAAAAAATGAAGAAGGGTTTTTCAATCAAACCAATGATAAAATTTTAGTCAAAGATTATAAAAACAAAAACGAAAAAACAATTCCTGTACCTAATAATGTTCAAGACATTTTGTCCACTTTTTATTATTTGAGAAATCATCCAACAATTGATAAACTTAAAATTGGCGAATCAATTTCGATAGAAATGTTTTTTGATGGAGAAACAACAAAATTCAAATTAAAATTCATCGGAAAAGAGGATTTAGAAACAAAATTTGGTATCGTTTCAACTATGATTTTTAGGCCCTATGTTCAAGCTGGACGAGTTTTTAAAGAACAAGAAAGTTTAACAGTGTGGATTTCTGACGATGATAACAAAATGCCGCTTAGAATCAAAGCAAGCTTAGTAGTTGGCTCTATAAAAGCAGATTTAGATGGATTTAAAGGATTGAAATATCCATTTACAGTAAAAGTAAAACCTTAAATGAATACTAACATTAGAACAAAATTATTAAATCAAATTGATGAGAAATTTGAGGCAATAAACCAAAAAACAGATACGCATCTCGAAGGAATGATTTGGGCAAAACCAATTACTTATTGGGATTATATCCAAACAGATGCACTGCTGAATCTTCAGGTGCAACGCACTACTCTGCCTGACGAAATGGTTTTTATCATGTACCACCAAGTCAATGAATTATTGTTTAAAATGATTCTTTGGGAAATGAACCAAATCGCTTTTAATCGAAATCTTAAAACTGAATTTTTTACAGAAAGATTAATGCGAATAAGCAGGTATTTTGATATGCTAACCACTTCATTCGATATCATGGGCGATGGAATGGAAGCCGAACAGTATATGAAATTTAGAAATACACTCACGCCAGCAAGTGGATTTCAAAGTGCACAGTATAGAATAATAGAATTTGCTTCTACCGACTTAATTAATCTTATTGATTTTCGTTTTAGAGCAACAATCGATCGAAACACCCCTTTTGAACACGCCTTTGAACACCTTTATTGGCAAGCTGCTGGAAAAGACTACTCAACAGGAGAGAAAACATTCTTAATAGAAGAGTTCGAACGCAAATACAAAGATGAATTTTTGCGCAGTATGCAACAGTACAACACGCTAAATCTATGGCAAAAATTCAAACAGTTGCCTTTAGAAGATCAAAGAAACGAAGAACTAATTAAAGCCATGCGTCATTATGACCATACGGTAAATATTACCTGGGTTTTAGCGCATTTGAATGCTGCAAAAAAGTACATTGAGTCTAGCGGAAAAGGAGATGGAAGTGCTACAGGCGGTAGCGATTGGAAAAAATATTTACATCCAAAATACCAACGAAGAATCTTCTTTCCAGACCTTTGGAGCGAACAAGAACTGCAAAATTGGGGAGAAACTAATTCGATAAACAAATTAGAAAATGCGCACTGAGCAATTTTTAAGTAAAAAACTATAAAAAGCCAATAATAATCAACTTTGCTTTGCGATTTTGCTAGGAAAAAAACCATTAACCTTGATACGATTTCCCCAATTTTTATTGATATTGATATTGTTAATTTCTTGTAAAAAAGAAATAGTACAAGAACCAATAGTCCAAATAAAACCAGCACCAATCATAATAGAATTTGGCTTTAAATTCAATGATTTTGATGTAATTCAAAATACGGTTGTTAGTGGTGATAATTTTGGGAAAATCATAGAAAATCAGAATATCGGAGAAAATAAAGTACACGAAATAGTCGAAAAAATTAAAGACACTTTTGATGTAAGAAAAATCAGAATAGGAAAACAATTTACTTTACTGCGTTCAAAAGATAAAACAAAAAAATTGCAAGCGTTCATTTATCAATCGGATAGAACAAATTTTTTCGTAATTGATTTCAGGGATACTGTAGTTGCTTATCACAAAACAAAACCGATTACTATAAAAAGGCGAACAATTGCCAGTGCTCTTAATGGTTCATTATCAGAAACGCTCCAAATGCAAAAAGTAGATGCGGCTCTCGCAACTCAAATTTCTAAAGTTTATGCTTGGTCGATTGACTTTTTTAAATTGCAAAAAGGAGATAAATTTGCCATTACTTTCAACGAAAGATACATTAACGATTCCATTTATGACGGTGTTGAAAATTTTGAAGCTGCTTTTTTTGAATATAAAGGAAAATTAATTTATGCATTTCCGTTTCAGCAAGACACTATTTCTGGAAAAATCGATTATTTTGATGAAGAAGGTAAAGCGTTGAAAAATTTCTTTTTAAAAGCACCATTGAAATTTGTAAACATAACTTCTCGTTATACCAAAAATAGGTTTCATCCTGTTCAACAAATTTGGAAAGCCCACAACGGAACCGATTATGCTGCACCCACAGGAACGCCTATTATGACCACGGCAGCAGGAACAGTAGAACAAACGGGTTACACCGCCGGAAATGGCAATTTTGTAAAAGTTAGACACGATCNAACTTATTCAACACAGTATTTACACATGTCAAAAATTTTAGTTCGCCGTGGACAATTTGTGAATCAAGGGGATGTTATTGGTAGGGTTGGCAGTACAGGTTTAGCAACTGGACCACATGTTTGTTATCGTTTTTGGAAAAATGGTGCTCAAGTTGATGCTTTAAAGCTTAAACTTCCTAATTCTGAGCCTATGAACGCTAAATTTAAGCCAAGGTACTTTAACGAAATTTCTCCTTTGAAAAAGGAATTAGACAATGCTGCTAAACTAAAGTTTGGGCTGTTAAACAGTAAGTAAATCTGTAATTTCGCGGTAATTTCTTTTACATTTTTAGTTCATTCAATAAATTTAAAACGCCAATAATTTCCTCTTCAGAATTGTAACTGTGTAAACAAAAACGCAGTCTTTCTTGTCCTTTTGGAACCGTTGGTGACAAAATCGCTTTTACATCAAAACCATTTTCTTGTATTTTTTTCGCTATCAATTTCACTTTTTCATTTCCTGGAATGATTGCAGATTGAATGGCAGATTTGCTGCGAACAAAAAGCGGTTTTAAACTTAAAATTGTTTTCTGTTGATTGAAAATTTGAATGATTGTTTTGAGTTGTTGTACTTCGCCATTGTTTTTTTCTAAATATTGATATGCCATAAATATTGTAGCAACAGAATGTGGAGATAAACCAGTGGAATAGATAAAGCTCCTTGAGAAATTGATTAAGTAATCTTTTAAATCTTTACTTCCTAAGATAGCTGCTCCGTGACAACCTAGTGCTTTTCCGAATGTAATTATTCTTGCAAAAATTTTATCTTGAAGGTCTAATTCTTGCGCTAATCCTTCACCTGAATTTCCGAGAACTCCCAAAGCATGCGCTTCGTCAACTATTAAATAGCAATTGTATTTTTCACAAGTTGCAACTAATTCTGCTAAATTTGGGGTGTCGCCATCCATCGAAAAGACGGATTCTGTAACGACATAAACATTTGTGTTTTCTGAATCTTTATCTTTTTTACAAAAATGAATCAACCGAACTAAATCCTCAAAATTATTGTGCTGAAATTTATATGATTTGGCATTGCTCATCGAAATCCCATCTCTAATTGAGGCGTGACTTAATTCATCAAACAATATAAAATCGTTTTTTTGCGGAACTGAACTAAAAAATCCGATATTGGCATCGTAGCCAGAATTGTAAATTAGAGCTGTTTCAGATTGATGAAAATTAGCAATAAAAAGTTCTGTAGTAGTATATAAATTGTGGTTTCCTGTTAATAATCTTGAACCTGTTGCGCCATTTTGAAATTTATTGTTTTCTACTAAAAATTGATGGGTTTCATCAAATATTTTTTTTGATTTTGAAAATCCCAAATAATCATTTGACGCAAAATCAACCAAAAGATTCGGACTTGGTAATTTTCGAAAAGCATTTTTCTCGCTTCGATTGTCTAGTTTATCTTTGAGATTTTGTGGAAATTGCATAAGAGAAAAGTTAACTTTTTGTAGAAATTTGTATACAAATTTTAAAAATCTTTTTCGAAAACGGTAGAGCTATTACCCACAATTTCTTCTAAAACTTTTGGATTTGAATTGGTATAAAAAACAGATTTGCCATGATTGACATTGTTACTTAAGTGGTTATTATTTTTCAAAATGTTGTGAGTTTGCTTCGCAACAGCCTTTCCAGAATCAATAATTTTGATGTGCGGAGGCAATATTTTTTTAATTTGAGGAATCAAATAGGGATAATGACTACATCCAAGCACTAAATAATCTATGTCTGCTGCAATCATTGGAACAAGATACGAGCGAAGCAATTGATCCATCTCTTTAGAATTAATCGCTCCGTTTTCTATTAACTCAACTAGACCTGTTCCGATTTGTTCTATGAATGTGATAGCACTATAATTGGCTAAAGATTGATTAAAAAGCGCACTGTTTAATGTTCCTTTTGTGGCTAAAATACCGATTTTTTGGGTGCTGGAGTGAAGTGCAGCAGGTTTTATTGCAGGCTCAATTCCTATAAATGGAATTTTGTATTTTGCTCTTAATTCTTTTATGGCATTTGTTGTCGCGGTATTGCAAGCTACTACAATAATTTTTACATTAAAATCTAATAAAAGGGCTGTGTTTTTTTCGCTTAGATTGATAATTTCTTCTTTAGATTTTTGTCCATAAGGTGCATTTTTACTGTCCGCAAGATAAATGCAATTTTCATTGGGCATCAACAAATTGATAGCTTTCCAAATGGATGTTCCTCCAACTCCAGAATCAAATAATCCAATAGGATTTTCATTTTTATCCATAACTTAGGACTTTACTTATTAAAAACAATCATTAACAAATATAAAAAAAACTGCTCAATTTTGGTAGAGCAGTTTTTACATTTTCAAATGATTTTTAATATTAAAAACCTAGTTCTTTTTTAATGTCAGCAGTCAAGTTTGGGCCTTCTGCTAAAAGCAAACCAGCTGAATTCAAAACATATTGAAATCCTTTTGCTTTTCCTACTTTTTGGATAGCCAATTTCACTTTTTCTTCGATTGGTTTCATCAAATCTGATTCTTTTGATTGCAATTCTTTTTGAGCTGTTTGTCCAAAATCTTGGATTCTTTTTTCCATATCAGCCACTTCTTTTTGACGCTCAGCGTTCAATGCATCTGTAACGGTAGAAGCTTCTGCATCATATTTTTTTAGTTTTGCTTGGTATTCATCACCCATTGTTTTGTAGTCTGCCTGATAAGTTTGGCTCAATTTGTCCAGTTGTTTTTGTGCTTCAAGCATTGCAGGTAATTTGGTCATAATTTCACTAACATCAACATGAGCAATTTTTGCTTGCGCGTTAGAAACTTGGCTTGCTCCTACAAATAGTAAAGTTGCAATTAGTAAAGATTTTAGATTTTTCATCATTTTAAAATTAAGTAATTATTATTGTTTGTATTAATTAGGTTTGTTTTTTGTGTCTTCTTTTGCTTTTTTTGCTGCTTCTCTGTCCGCTAAGGTCTTGGCCTTTTTTTCTTCTAAAGCTTTTTTACGATCTTCTAATGTTTTTGCTTTTTCATCGGCTAGCGCTTTTTTTGCTGCTTCTCTATCAGCGGCAGCCTGTGCTGTTTTCTCTGCCTTTGAACTTGTTGTCGAATTGTCATCCTCAGCTGTTCTTGTTGAATCGTCCTCCGTTGCGGTAATTGTTTTTTTTCCTGCTTTTTCGTCTAATTGTTGTTGTCTTTTCTCCGCTATTTCCCTTTTCTTTTCTTCAGCAGCCGCTTTTCTTTCTGCTAGCATTAAATCTCTTGCCACTTTTTTATCAGCAATCGTTTTTTTTCTTTCTGCTAATTCTGGATTTACATCTTCAAGATCCTCTTGGATTTCTCTAGCTTCGTCAGCTTTAATTTCTTTTTTACTTCGTGTGTCTTTTTTAGATGATCGTGCTATAGTTTTAATTACCAAATCGCTTACATCATACCTTTTTGCGGCAAAAATCACGGTTAAGTCAGAAGATTTGTCTAAAATAAAATCGTATTTTCTTTTTTCGGCAATGTCCTGCACCGCATTGAATACTTGATCTTGAATTGGCTTGACCAAAACCGCTTTTTGAACAATTAAATCACCTTTTGGCCCAAAGTGTTTTTGTTGTAAATTGGACATTTCTGTTTCTAAAAAGCGAATAGCTTCCTCTCTTTCTTCTAAAAGTTCTTTGGTTAAAAGTGCTTTTTCAATTTGAAGCGATTCTTTTAGTTTTGTGATTTCATTGTTTTTTACATCAATTTCCTGTTTCCACTTTTGTGCTTTTTGATCTAATTGATTGTTTGCCTCTGCATAATCGGGAACACTTTGCAATATGTATTCCATGTCGATATATCCAATGCGAATACCTTTTGCACCTTGTGCATTTGCTACAAATGTAAAACTTGTTAAAAAAATAAATGCTATTAAATGTTTTCTCATAATTTTAAAATTGATTAGAAAAAATCGTGCCAAATTTTTAAAATTGTTGTCCTATAATGAAATGGGTTTCCCAACCGTTTGGCTGACTTCCTCTTTCAATTGCATCAAATCCATGTCCAAAATCAATTCCTAAAAGTCCAAAGGCTGGCATAAATATTCTTAGACCAAAACCTGCAGATCGTTGCAATTGAAATGGGTTGTATTTTTTTGTTTCATCAAATCCTGCTCCAGCTTCAAAGAATGTAAGTGCATAAATAGATGCTGCAGACTTCAAAGTTAATGGATATCTCAATTCAAATGAAAATTTATTGTAAATAGTTGCTCCATTTTGACTTCCATTTTTGTCGATTGGCGTTAAAGACTGATTTGGATATCCACGCAATTGTATGGTTTCTCTCCCATCAAGAGCGAAATTCTGCAGTCCATCACCACCTATATAAAATCTTTCAAATGGTACAGCTCCTCTGACTTTGTTGTAATTGCCCAAAAATCCGAATTCTCCCAAAGATCTCAGAACAAATTTACCAAAAATTTTGGTGTACCAATCTGCTTTTAATTTTATTTTGTAATATTCTAACCAATTGAATTTCTTTTGGTCAACTTTTGCTTGGTCGGCAGATGCATCTTGATAATTGTCAACTCTGTCATAAATTCTTGAGCCAGTTTCGGTTTCTTTTAAGTAATCGCCATCTTTTACCAATGGTTCACCAATACCTGGCGGATTTACCGTAACCGGTTCTTTCGAGTTATAAGTTAATTTGTTTTCTCTTAAATCGCCTAAAGTTGCATAATCTATGCCATTTAATAACGAGTAAGGCGGGGTGAATTTACCAGACAAACTAAATTCTGAACCAGAATTCGGGAAAATAGGATTTACACCTTTGTTATTTCTGCTCAATCCAATTGTGTAAGCTAGGTTTCTAGAGGAACCATTTCCAAAAGTAAATAAACCTGTGTTATAATTGTTCAAATCATAATATTGAAAACTAACTGCTTGCGACAAAACAAAGGAATCATCAGGAACAGACAGTCTTTTAGCTAAACCAACAGATAGAGAGATTATATTGAAACTTCTGCTTTTGTCAACAGAACTACTTTGAAAATTATTTAAATATTGTTTACTATAAGATAACGATGTGTTGAAACTTACTGGTTTTTTACCGCCGAACCAAGGTTCTGAAAATGACAAGCTGTATGTTTGAAAAAAGCTGCTTCCTTGCAATCTCAATGAAACTTTTTGNCCATCACCCATTGGAAGAGGCTTATAGGCTTCTTTTTTAAATATGTTTCTAGCAGAAAAATTATTGAAAGATAATCCTAAAGTCCCGATAAATCCGCCGCCGCCATAACCACCTTGTAGTTCGATTTGGCTCGATCCTTTTTCTACAACATTATATTCAATATCAACTGTTCCGGCCGCTGCATCAACATTTTTAAATTTTGGCTCTAATGCTTCTGGATCAAAAAAGCCCAGTGCTCCAAGTTCTCTAACGCTTCGCACGACATCGTCTTTGCTGTATTTTTGACCTGGTTTTGTTCGGATTTCTCGATATATCACCGCATCATTGGTTTTGTCGTTTCCAACCACAGTAATCTTGTTGAAATAGGCAAGCGGACCTTCAAGAATTCTGATTTCGAAATCGATAGAATCATTGGCAGTTCTGGTTTCCACAGCATTTATACTAGAAAACAAATAACCGTTATTTTGATATAAATTGGTTAAATCTTCGGCATCTGGCTTTGATTTATCTTGGATTCGTTTCTCAAGCAAAACACCATTGTAAACATCACCTTTTTTAATTCCTAAAACACTGCTTAGTCCTCTGTCTGAATAAATTGTATTTCCTAAAAATTTAAGATTACCGAAGTAGTATTTATTACCTTCTTCGATTTTAAGCTGTATGGCAATTTTATTTGAATTTTTATCATAAATAACAGTGTCTGAAACTACACGAGCATCACGATAACCCTTTTCTTTGTATTTTTTTACAATATTATCTAAATCTTCTTTGTACTTTTCTTTAATGTATTTCGAAGCTTTAAAAACATGAAATGGATTTTGTTTTTTCGTGTTTTTCATTGCTTTAAGTACTTTGGCATCAGAAATTTTCTGATTACCTTCGACTACAATCGATTTGACTTTGACCTTGTCGCCTTTGTCTATATTGACCAACATTTTTACTTGATTGGCATTTGTAGAATCTGCTAAAACATTAATATTGACTTTTGTATTGTAAAAACCGTCTTTTTTGTATTTATTTTCAATGTAGTTTTTTGTAGTTGTAATTAAATTTTCGTTAACGATTTTGCCTTTTGTAAGTCCGTTATCCTTAATTAAACCTTCTATTTTAGATTTTTTTATACCATTAAATTTTACTTCTGATAGCTTTGGTAATTCATTGATAACTAAATCTAAATAAATACTGTCTCCAGCAATTTTGTTAGTATAAAAATCAATATCACTGAACAAACCTAGTTTACCAAGTTTCTTTACTGCATTACTAATTTCTTCACCGGGAACGGTTATTCTTTGTCCTTTTTCTAAACCTGCAAATGTGGTAATAGTTTGTTCGTTGTAAGTAACTTTACCAGAAACTTTTACTTGTGCTAGTATGTATGATAATCCTTGATCGAAGGGAATTCTATCTTGAGCTTGTGTTTGATTGATGCTTCCGAAAATTAAAATCGTAAAGAATAATAGTATGCTTTTGTTTAACACTAAAAATTTATTTAATTTGTTCACTTGTTTTTCCAAATCTTCTTTCTCTATTTTGATAGGTGTATATGGCTTCATATAAATGNTGTTCTGTAAAATCGGGCCATAACACATCTGTAAAATACAGTTCTGCATAAGCAATTTGCCAAAGTAAAAAGTTGCTGATCCGGTGTTCTCCACTTGTACGTATTAACAAATCAACATCTGGTAAATTGTGCGTGTAAAGATGCTGATTAATAATTAATTCGTCAATATCGTCGCTAGAAATTATATTATTTTTAACTTTAGCACTTATGCTTTTTACTGCAGAAATCAATTCTTCTCTCGATCCATAGCTTAATGCCAATGTTAATGTCATTAAGTTGTTGTCTTTGGTTTTTTCAATAACTTCAAAAAGTTCTTTTTGAGCAGTTTTTGGTAATTTTTCGATATTGCCGATTGCAGTTAACCGAATGTTGTTGTTTTTGAGCGTTTCGAGCTCTCTTTTCAGAGATTTTATAATGATTTTCATTATGGTGTCAACTTCCATTTTTGGTCTATTCCAATTTTCAGAGGAAAACCCGTAAAGCGTTAGGTTTTTGATACCTAATTTTGCAGAAGACTCAACTATTACTCTTACAGTTTTATTGCCTTTTTCATGACCCAAAGTGCGCAATAGTCCCTGTTTTTTCGCCCAACGGCCATTGCCATCCATAATGATGGCTAAATGTTGAGGTAAATTTTCTAATTTAATATTATTTTTAAAATCCATATTTAATCAGGGCAAAAACAAGGTTTATTTCCAAATGTGTAAGTAATTGTAAAACCTGTAAACATATACCAATCATTACTATTTAAATTACCGAACTTCAATTGCGAAATGCTTTTGTTTGTTGGATTACTTCCATCCAAGTCATCTGCAAATGTATAACGCGCACCTACTTCAAATCCCAAAATCAATCTGGGCGAAATATTAGTTTTTACACCTACTATCATGGGAAGTGTTGCGGTTCCATGATTAGCATCGGAGGTGGGTTGACCATTTTTGAAAAACAAACCTTCGTACTGCGTTAAACTTAAACCGCCAAAAACGTAAGGCGTTACTTGTTGTTTTAATTCATGTAAATTAAACTCGAAAAAATTAAATTCAAGCCCTACTGTAAGTTCTTTTACAGTGTTTTCGAAGCGATAACCTCTTAAATTTCTATTTGGCGCTTCAGATTCTGAATCATTGCCTGTGATTTTTCCTTGGATGTAAGATGCTCGCCAAGAATGTCTTGTGCTTCTATTCCATTTGTATAAAACGCCATAAGCCAATTCATTTGGATTGACATAAGTTGTTTTCCCGATGTCTCCGATATAATTAGTTCCGCCTAAAAATGCACCTATTTCATGAATTTGCGCATTCATAAAATTGAAAAATATTATGCAGAAATAAATAAAAAATTGTCTTTTCATGGTCTTGAAAACAGCGTGCAAAGATAATAAATCTAACAACTTATCAATAGTGATTCTATTAAATATCGTTATTATTTAAAATATGCACTATTTTTGGTCATCAAAAATTTTGATTTGATAGCTTTTAAACGCTTTTTTCTTTAAAAATTGTGTTTGGGTTTCACTTTTATCGGCTTAATTTCTTTTGTCTTCGCCCCAAAGTAGTTTTTTTCGAAGTGTCTTTAAGAAAGTTTCTTCTGAAATTTCAACCATTTTTATATTAAAATTGGTCTTTTTGATGGTTAAAACCGCATCATTTTTAACCGTAGTGCTTCTAGAATCTAGAGACAACAAGTAGTTTTCTTCGCGACCGGTAACTTTTAATCTAATTTCAGTTTTATCAGGAATAACTAATGGTCTTGCATTTAAATTGTGTGGAGCAATAGGCGTTATCACAAAACTCTCTACATCTGGCGTAAGTATTGGTCCGCCACAACTCATAGAATAACCTGTTGATCCTGTTGGCGTTGCAATAATTAGTCCATCTGCCCAATAGGAATTCAAAAATTCGTTGTTGAGATAGGTTTCAATTGTTATCATCGAGGCTGTATCTTTGCGGCTAACCGAGATTTCATTCATTGCAAAATCAATATCTTCAGTAGTTTGAATAGTTGGAAAAGTGGATAAACTGAGTAAACTTCTCTCAGAAATAGTGTATTTTTTATCTAAAACCAATTGAAGAAAAACGGCAATTTCTTCCTTTTGAACCATGGCTAAAAATCCTAATCTTCCTGCGTTAATTCCTAATATTGGAACTCCAGAATTCCGCACTAAAGTTGCTGCGCGCAGATGGTTCCGTCGCCGCCAATGCTAATCATCATGTCAAAAGTGTTGTCCAACTCATCGTATGATTGAAAAGTTTTATACTCTTTTTTAACCAATTCTTTTTCGTAGAGCATGCTCAGAAAATCGGCTTCAATAACCATTTCGACATTCTTTTGGTTAAAAAAAACAAAAATATCTCGAATAATTGGCTCTGTACTATTTTGATAATATTGTCCGTAAATAGCTACTTTCATTTTTTAAATATTTAGGTATTTGTCTAAATAATCTGAACGTTCCTTTAAATTTGTTAAATAATTGTCTTCGTCATGATTGGAAATAATTTCGTAATCGTACCGACGAAAAGTTTGCAAAATTTCGTTGATTGTTCCCAAACCAATTTTCACAGTAATTTGAATTTTATCAAAGGTTGAACTAGAGATAAAAGCACCCAAAAGTTTGCCATTGTTGCTTTCTATAATTTGCGTAATTTGCGCCATCGAATAATCTGCAACTGGTTTTTCTATAATGATGATATTTCCTAGTTCTTTTAAAAATGGCGTTTCGGTGAAAAAGTTAATTACATCATTGATTTCATAATACCCAACATACCGATTTTCTTCATCTAAAACAGGCATTATATTAGTTTGATTTCGGGCAAAAACTTCCATCACATCAATCCAAATCATGCTGGTTCTAGCAAAAAAGCCCTCAAGGGCATAGCGATAGTTCGCAACCTTTTTATCAGTATCAAAATTATCAACATCATCTGCTCCAATGCATCCAATATAAATATTTTCNTCAATAATTGGAAAGTGAGAGAAATTGATTTCTGCAAAAAAGTCTTGCACATTGGCAATATTTTCTGAACTTTCGATTGCTTTAAAATCGTTGTTTATATAATTTGAAAGTGGTGTCATAGAAAAGAGTCAATAATCGATGCAAATTAATCAAAATTTACTTCAAAAGAGCGGGTTTGTTTGTATTTTTGTGAGAAAATTTAAAAAACCGTTTATTTAAACAATCAAAAATGACAAAATTAAGTGTAAATATCAATAAAATTGCAACTTTAAGNAATGCCCGCGGTGGAAATGTGCCTGACTTGTTGAAAGTGGCTGCTGACATTCAAAAATTCGGTGCGCAAGGNATNACGATTCATCCGCGACCAGACGAGCGCCATATTCGGTATCAAGATGCCAGAGATTTAAAGTCAATTGTTTANACAGAATATAATATTGAAGGAAATCCAGAGCAAAAATTTATAGATTTGGTTTTGTCAATAAAGCCAACACAAGTTACTTTGGTTCCCGATGCGGATGATGCAATTACATCCAATGCAGGTTGGAACACAATAAAGCACAAGGATTATTTGTCTGAAATTGTAAANGAATTTCAAAGCAATAACATTAGAACATCAATTTTTGTTGATCCAAATTTGGAGATGATTGAAGGTGCTAAAGCGATTGGAACGGAGAGAATTGAACTTTATACAGAAGCTTTTGCCCACGAATTCGGTTTAGGAAATTTAAACGGAATTGATGCTTATCGAAATGCAGCGATTTTAGCCAATGAATTGGGATTGGGAATTAATGCCGGCCACGATTTGAGTCTCGAAAACATTGCTTTTTTTAAGCAACACATTCCGAACTTATTAGAAGTTTCAATAGGTCATGCGCTGATTGCAGAAGCCATTTATTTGGGTTTAGATAATGTAGTCAATATGTATTTAAATAAGTTAAAGTAATGTTGTATTCAAAGATAGAAGGAGTCGGAAAACCATTGTTGATTCTTCATGGATTTTTAGGAATGTCCGACAATTGGAAAACCTTAGGTGCTCAGTTTGCCAAAGAAGGTTTTGAAGTTCATTTGTTGGATTTACGTAACCACGGGCGAAGTTTTCATTCGGAAGAGTTTAGTTACGATGTAATGGTTCAGGATGTTTTGGATTATTGCGAATTCAACAATTTAAAAAAAATTAATTTACTTGGTCATTCGATGGGCGGAAAAGTGGCGATGTTTCTGTCGGTTTCAAATCCAGATTTAGTTGAACGATTGATTGTAGCTGATATTGGTCCGAAATATTATAAACCGCACCATCAATTTATTTTTCAAGGGTTGAATGCAATCGATTTTTCAAAAAAGCCAAATCGAAATGATGTTGAAGCAATATTAAAAAAACATATCGATGAAAATGGTACCATTCAATTTTTGATGAAAAGTTTATATTGGAAAGAACCGGGGCAACTTGATTTCCGCTTTAATTTGAGAGCGTTTAATTTAGATACAGAAGCCATCGGAAAACCACTTTTAGAAAATGATTTATTTGAAAAACCAACCTTATTTTTAAGAGGAGGAAATTCTAGTTATATAAGAGACAAAGATTTCGATGGTATTTTTAGACATTTTCCAAAAGCTAAAATCGAAACTATACCTAATGCTGGCCATTGGCTTCATGCTGAAAACCCACTGTTATTTTTTGAATTGGTGATGCAGTTTTTAAAGTAAAAAACCTGCAGATCCAAGAGGCAATTTCAGGTTTTATTACGTATTTATCTTTTATAATAAGCCGAATATTTCGCTTTGATGGATCTGCAGATTATGTTATTAGTATTCTAGTAAAAACTAAAGTTCAATAACTATTTTCAAAAACAACTGAAACAACTGTGGTCAAAAGAAATTATCCTTTAGGCTTTATTATTAAAGCGTTTTTATACGNTTTTCTTATGAGAATTAAATTCCTCTCTGCTTCAATTCTTGTTTTAAAATTGCCAGCCAAAACTTTGTAGGAGGGTGTATTAAAAACAATTGTAGCATCGAAATTTTTAAAATCTTTTTTGAAAGATGTTAAAGTTTTTTTTGCAGTTTCATTATCTCCATTGAAAATTTGAATATTATACCTTTGGTCGTTTACAATAGAGGAATTTATTTTTCTTTTTTCGTTTAAAAGTTTTTCAAAGCGCAAATCTTGATTTAAGACTATTTTGTTGTCTTGGGCAATTATTTTTTGGCCTGAAAAAATAATTATTGTTAAGGATAAAATGGTGCCTTTTGAAATTCTAAAATTCATAATGTTTTGTTTTTTAAACAAATGTACCATTTAATGTTTTACACGAAATAAAAAAATTATTTAGAATAAATATAAATTATGAATTTAGCTATATTTAAGGTTTTGAGAATCCTACATAAGTCGTATTTTTGTGCCAGTTTTAAAAAACGCATGGTTTTAATTGTACCTATTTATTGTACAAAATCCATTTAATTTTAGTCGATAATCATTTTAGAATATGAAAAACATGGGCAACCATAATTCGATTTCAAGGAATTTAATTTTAAATTTAGCATTCCTGCTAACTTTCTCCTTACATTTATTTGCACAACCGGCTCCAGCACCAATGGCTGCAGCTCCTGCGGCATCAGCGGCTCCTACTGGAGCAGGCGATCCAGTTGCGGGTAAAGCATTGTTTAACGCAAATTGCGCAGCTTGTCATAAATTAGATGCTAAAATGACAGGACCAGCATTGAGAAATGTAGGCGCAAAATACGATATGCCTTGGCTATACAAATGGATAAATAACAGCACAGCAATGATTAAATCTGGTGATGCTGCAGCCGTTAAAATTTGGGAAGAATACAAGCCAACGGTAATGACCGCTTTTCCTCAGCTTTCAAAACCAGATATCGATAATATTATTGCCTATACTTCCGCTCCTGCAGAAGTTGCTCCAGCAGCAACAGCAGCAGTTCCTGGTGGTGCGGTAGCAACAGAAGGTGGAATTTCAAATAATATCGTTTTAGGTGCTTTGGCATTTGTAATGTTGCTTTTGATTGTGTTGTTATTTTTAGTGAGCAATGTTTTAAATAAAATTGCAAAAAATAATGGAATCGAAGTTGCCGCGAAAGAAAAAACAATGCCAATTTGGAAAGCCTACGCTAAAAATCAATTTTTAGTTTTAGTTACTGCCATTTTCTTGTTACTTGCAAGTGCTTATTTCGTTTATGGGTTTTTAATGCAAATTGATGTTAATCAAAACTATGCGCCAATTCAACCGATTCACTATTCTCATAAAATTCACGCAGGTGAAAACGGAATTGATTGTAAATATTGTCACTCCTCAGCAAGAGTGAGCAAGCATGCTGGAATTCCTTCTCTAAACGTTTGTATGAATTGCCATAAGTCAATAGCGGAATTTGTGGGTTCAAAAGATTCTACTTATGTTGAATATACGAAAGATTACTACACTGCAGAAATCCAAAAATTATACGATGCGGTTGGTTGGGATAAAGTAAATCAGAAATATACTGGAAAAACACAACCTGTTAAATGGATTCGTATTCACAACTTGCCAGATTTTGTTTATTTCAATCACTCACAGCACGTTACTGTTGCTGGAATTGAATGTCAAAAATGCCATGGTCCAGTTCAAACTTATGAAATTCAAAAACAATTTGCTCCTTTAACGATGGGATGGTGTATCAATTGCCACAGAGAAACCGAAGTTAAAATGGAAGGAAATGCGTATTACACGAAAATTCACGAAGAACTTTCTAAAAAATATGGTGTTGATAAATTGACCGCTGCACAAATGGGAGGTTTAGAATGTGGTAAATGCCATTATTAAAATAGTGTTGCTTCAGGTTCTTGTAACTTGAAATAAAACAGAAACTAAAATAAATTAAGAAGCTAAATATTTATATAAAGATGTCATCAAACAAAAAATACTGGAAAAGTGTTGAAGAACTAAACGAAAATAGTTCTATTGTTGAGGCGTTAAGAAATAACGAGTTTGTTGAAGCAATTCCAACCGATGAATTTCTTGGAGACAAAGAAACTTTATCTGCATCTTCAACAACACGTCGAGATTTCTTAAAGTACGTAGGATTTACAACAGCTGCTGCTTCGCTTGCGGCATGTGAAGGTCCGGTTATCAAATCTATTCCATATGTAGTTCAACCAGATCAAATAATTCCTGGTGTTGCAGATTTCTATGCAACAACAGTTTTTGATGGTTTCGATTTTGCTAATATTTTAGTAAAAACCGTTGAAGGACGACCTGTTAAAATTGAAAATAACAAATTGCCTGGCGCTAACTTTACCGCAAATGCAAGAGTGCACGCTTCAATTTTATCCTTATATGACAGTATGCGTTTAAAAGCGCCTAAAATGGATGCTAAAAATGCAACTTGGGAAGCTGTAAACGCAAAAGTTAAAAAAAGTTTTGTTGAAGCTAAAACTGCTGGGAAACAAGTAGTTTTATTGACTAATACTTTAGCAAGTCCATCCACAGAAAAATTAATATCAGAATTTATAGCTGCTAATCCAACTGCGAAACATGTAATTTATGATGCAGTTTCAGAATCTCCAGCATTAGATGCTTTTGAAATGGTCTTTGGCGAAAGAGGTTTAGTAGATTACGATTTTTCTAAAGCAAGTGTAATCGTTTCTGTTGGTGCAGATTTCTTAGGAGACTGGCAAGGTGGCGGCTTTGATGCGTCTTTTGCAAAAGGAAGAATTCCAAGAAATGGGAAAATGTCAAAGTTTTTCCAAATGGAAGCAAATATGACGCTTTCAGGTGCTGCAGCAGACAAGCGTTTGCCAATGTCAACAGCAAATCAAAAACAAGCGCTAGTTCATTTATATAATGTTGTAACTGGTGCTTCAGTGGCAGTTGCTTTAGAAGATAAGTTAAAAGCTGAGGTAAATAAAGCGGCACAACAACTTAAAGCTGCTGGTTCAAAAGGAGTTTTAGTTTCTGGAATTCAAGACAAGAATGCGCAATTGCTTGTTTTAGCAATTAACAAAGCATTAGCCAGTGAAGCTTTTGTAACTTCTGGTACAAGACAAATTAGAAAAGGATCTAATGAAAAAGTTACTCAATTGTTGAATGATATGAAAGCGGGAAGCGTTCATACTTTAATCATGAGTGGTGTAAATCCAGTTTATACTTTACCAAATAGCAAAGAATTCGTTGCGGCTTTAAAAAATGTTCCTGTTTCTGTTACTTTTTCATTGAAAGAAGATGAAACGGCACTTGTTACAAAAATGGCTGTTGGAACACCACATTATTTAGAATCTTGGGGAGATGTTAGCATCACCAAAGGCACTTACGGTTTAACGCAACCAACTATTCGTCCATTATTTGCTGAAACCAAACAATTTCAACAAGCTTTATTATCTTGGAATGGAAGCGGTGCAGAGTATTACGATTATTTAAAAGCTACAGCTACAACTATAATTACAGGTGCAACTTGGAATCAAGTGGTTCACGATGGGGTTTACGTTGGAGCAATACCTGCAGCAACTTTCGGCGGAGCTGATTTTACCGGAGCTGCAAGTGTATTATCACAATCAAAAGCAGTGGGTGGTTTAGAATTAGTTTTAAATACCAAAACGGGATTAGGCGATGGTCAACAAGCTAACAATCCTTGGTTACAAGAATTTCCAGATCCAATCACAAGAGTTTCTTGGGATAATTACATTACGGTTTCTAAAGTTGATGCAGATAAATTAGTTTTAGAAAATTCGAATGTTGCCAACGGAGGATTAAACGGAAGTTACGTAACTGCCGAAGTTGCTGGTACTAAATTAGAAAATATTCCAGTAATAATTCAACCAGGGCAAGCAGTTGGAACGGTAGGAATTGCATTGGGTTACGGAAAAAAAGCAGCTTTAAAAGAAGAAATGCAAGTAGGTGTAAATGCTTACACATTATATAAAAACTTCAATAATGTACAAAGCGTAAAATTAACAAAGACTGCTGGAGACCATGAATTTGCTTGTGTTCAATTGCAAAAAACGTTAATGGGTCGTGGCGATATTATAAAAGAAACAACTTTAGAAATTTTTAATTCTAAAGATGCAAAAATTTGGAATGAACAACCNATGGTATCNATGGATCACAATCCTGTGAAAGCAGTGACAGTAGATTTATGGACTTCATTTGACCGTTCTGTAGGACATCATTTTAATCTTTCTATAGATTTGAATGCTTGTACTGGTTGCGGAGCTTGTGTTATTGCATGTCATGCTGAAAACAACGTTCCTGTTGTTGGAAAAATGGAAGTAAGAAGAAGCCGAGATATGCACTGGTTGCGTATCGACAGGTATTATTCTTCAGAAAGCACTTTTGCAGAAGATGATGAAAAGAAAGAAAATTTTGACGGGTTATTTGGAGATAAAGGTTCTCTTGGAGGCTTTGGGGAATTAGAAATTGCTTCACAAAATCCGCAAGTTGCTTTTCAACCCGTAATGTGTCAACACTGCAACCACGCACCATGTGAAACAGTTTGTCCAGTGGCAGCAACTTCTCATAGTAGACAAGGTCAAAATCACATGGCATACAATAGATGTGTTGGGACAAGATATTGCGCCAACAATTGTCCATATAAAGTACGTCGTTTCAACTGGTTTTTATACAACAAAAACAGCGAATTTGATTACCACATGAATGATGATTTAGGCCGTATGGTTTTAAATCCAGATGTTAATGTACGTTCACGTGGAGTTATGGAGAAATGTTCTATGTGCATTCAAAAAACACAAAAAACCATTCTTGATGCAAAACGTGATGGAAGAGTTATTAAAGATGGAGAGTTCCAAACGGCTTGTTCAAGTGCATGTTCTACAGGGGCAATGGTTTTTGGAGATATTAATGATAAAGAAAGTCAAGTTGCCAAGTTGGTAGAAGACGATAGAATGTATCATTTATTAGAGCATGTTGGAACAAAACCAAATGTGGTTTATCATGTTAAAGTTAGAAATGTTTAATAAAATTATAATAGATAAGTAGGAAGGATGATTTTTTATAAATCTGATATCCAAAATCTTAAATCTAATATCTAAAATCAAATTATGTCGTCTCACTACGAAGCACCCATTAGAAAACCTTTAGTTATAGGTGATAAATCTTATCATGATGTAACTGTAGATGTAGCCGCTCCTGTTGAAGGTAGAGCAAACAAACAATGGTGGATTGTATTTTCAATCGCATTAACCGCATTTCTTTGGGGATTAGGGTGTATTATTTACACTATCTCTACAGGAATTGGAACTTGGGGTTTAAATAAAACTGTTGGTTGGGCTTGGGATATCACTAACTTTGTTTGGTGGGTAGGTATCGGTCACGCAGGAACTTTAATTTCAGCCGTACTTTTGCTTTTCCGTCAAAAATGGAGAATGGCAATTAACCGTTCTGCAGAAGCGATGACTATTTTTTCTGTGATTCAAGCAGGTTTATTTCCAATTATCCACATGGGTCGTCCTTGGTTAGCGTACTGGGTTTTACCTATTCCTAATCAATTTGGATCACTTTGGGTAAATTTCAACTCGCCTTTACTTTGGGACGTATTTGCAATTTCTACGTATCTTTCTGTTTCATTGGTGTTTTGGTGGACAGGGTTATTGCCTGATTTTGCTATGATTCGTGATAGAGCAGTAACACCTTTTAACAAAAGAATATATTCCATTTTAAGTTTTGGATGGAGTGGAAGAGCTAAAGATTGGCAACGTTTTGAAGAAGTTTCTTTGGTTTTAGCAGGTTTAGCTACCCCTCTTGTACTTTCAGTGCATACAATTGTATCTTTCGACTTTGCAACTTCAGTTATTCCGGGTTGGCATACGACCATTTTTCCACCCTATTTTGTAGCTGGAGCAGTTTTCTCTGGATTTGCGATGGTAAATACATTGCTGATTATTATGAGAAAAGTTTCTCATCTCGAAGCTTACATCACCGTTCAACACATCGAATTAATGAATATTGTAATTATGATTACGGGGTCGATAGTGGGTGTTGCTTATATCACTGAACTTTTTGTTGCTTGGTATTCTGGAGTAGAATACGAACAATATGCTTTCTTAAACAGAGCAACTGGTCCTTACTGGTGGGCATATTGGTCGATGATGACTTGTAATGTTTTTTCACCTCAATTTATGTGGTCAAAAAAATTAAGAACAAGCATTATGTTCTCATTTGTAATTTCAATTGTAGTAAATATTGGAATGTGGTTTGAGCGTTTTGTAATCATCGTAACTTCTTTACACAGGGATTATTTACCATCTTCATGGACAATGTTTTCACCAACTTTTGTTGACATTGGAATATTTATTGGAACAATCGGTTTCTTTTTTGTGTTATTTTTATTGTACGCTAGAGCTTTCCCAGTGATTGCACAAGCAGAAGTAAAAACAATTTTGAAATCATCAGGAGAATTTTATAAAAAACGTAGAGAAGCAAATAACGACGGACACCATGAGTAATAAAGTGATATACGCCATTTATAATGACGACGACATTTTGATGGATGCAGTTAAACAAACGCGTGCAGCTCATCATCATATTGAGGATGTTTTTACACCCTTCCCGGTTCACGGATTAGACAAAGCAATGGGAATTGCACCAACTAGATTAGCCATTTGTGCTTTTATCTATGGATTGTGTGGATTGTCTTTTGCTACTTGGATGATGAATTACATCATGATTCAAGATTGGCCGCAAGACATTGGAGGAAAACCAAGTTTTAGTTATATTGAAAACATGCCCGCTTTCGTGCCAATTATGTTTGAAATGACCGTGTTTTTTGCCGCTCACTTAATGGTTATTACTTTTTACATGAGAAGTAGATTGTGGCCATTTAAAGAAGCAGAAAATCCAGATGTAAGAACTACAGATGACCACTTTTTGATGGAAGTCGCAGTTCACGGAAATGAAGAAGAAATGGTAACATTTTTTCAAAATACAGGAGCTGTTGAAGTTAAAGTAATAGAAAAGCATTAATAGTAGATATGAAAAGCTTAAATAAAATAGTAATAATTTTAGGATTATCAGCATTAGTTACTTCTTGCCATGATAAAACGCAACCTAATTACCAATACTTTCCGAACATGTATGAGTCTGTTGGTTATGAAACTTACCAACAATCAAATGCTTTTAAAAACGGAAAAGAAGGCCAATTGCTTGCAAACCATGTAATTAAAAGAGGGTACGTTCCCTACGATTATCCAAATACGAATGAGGGTTACGAAGCAGCNAAAGCAAACTTNAAATCTCCTCTAGATTCTACTAAGGTTGATGTAGAAAAATCNAAAGAATTGTACAATATCTATTGTGCGATTTGTCATGGGGAGAAAGGAAATGGTAAAGGGAATCTTGCAGTTCGAGAAAAAATTCTTGGAATTCCAAGCTACGCAGATAGAGTGGTAACTACCGGAAGCGTATTTCACGTTTTAACTTATGGAAAAAACTCTATGGGTGCCTACAACAATCAATTGGATACCAAAGAGCGNTGGATGGTAGCTTCTTATGTAATGAAGTTGAAAAGCGAACTATAATTGTATAACACACTGATTTATTAGATATGTACACATTCTCAAGCAAATTAAAAATGTTTTCTTTTATTCTGATGGCCGTTGGTGCAATCGGAATAGGAGTTGGTTTTTATAATGCACCAAAAGATATTGAACAAGTAGAAAAAATGCTCGCTGCAGAAAGTCACCACGAAGGTGGACACGAGGCTACAGCGCATGCGGCTGTAAGTCATGAANCAACAACTCATCAAGAATCTAAAACAACTGAAGTTGTAGAAGAAGCAAAAGGGGATACTTTGTCAAAAGTATCAGATTCAACAAAAACCGCAGTTGCAGCAGTTGTTGCAAATTTTGAAAATCAAATTCCTAAACACAAGAAAGTNGAAGTTGTTGACGAACATGCCGAACACCAGAANCATCTGANTCATGTTTTACATCAATTACAAAACAAACCATGGGCAGCGTTATATGTTGCTTGTTTATTTATTATGTTGATATCACTCGGGGCATTAGCTTTTTATGCCATTCAACAAGTGGCCCAGGCCGGTTGGTCTCCAGTTTTGTTTAGAGTGATGCAAGGAATTACGGCATACTTGCCGGTTGGTTCAGTTATCTTTTTTGTTTTGCTGATTTTATCTGGTTTACACTACAACCATTTATTTGTTTGGATGGACAGTGAATTGTTAGACCCCAAAAGTGAAAATTTTGATCAGTTAATTAAAAACAAATCAGGATATTTAAATTTTCCTTTTTGGATAGTAAGAGCAGCAATTTTCTTAATTGGATGGAATATATACCGTTATTTTTCAAGAAAAAATTGTTTGGCTCAAGATGAAGCTAACGATAATAATTTCTATAAAAAGAATTTCAAATTATCAGCAGGGTTTTTAGTCTTTTTTATTGTAACAGAATCAATAATGTCTTGGGATTGGATCATGTCTGTTGACCCGCATTGGTTTAGCACATTGTTTGGATGGTACGTGTTTGCCAGTTTCTTCGTAAGTGGAATTACAACAATTGCTTTAACAACTTTATACCTAAAATCGAAAGGTTATCTAGAATATGTAAATACAAGTCATATACACGATTTAGCCAAGTTTATGTTTGGTATTAGTGTGTTTTGGACTTACTTATGGTTTTCACAATTTATGTTGATTTGGTATTCTAATATTCCAGAAGAAGTAGGCTATTTTATTACTAGAATTGAACATTTCAATCTTCCATTCTTTGGTATGGTAGTTATGAATTTTGTTTTGCCGGTTCTTATCTTAATCAATACAGATTTCAAACGCCTTAGTTGGATTGTTGTAATGGCCGGAACAATAATTTTGCTAGGTCATTATGTAGATTTCTTCAACATGATTATGCCTTCAACAGTGGGCACACAATGGTTCATCGGTATTCCTGAAATAAGTTCATTACTTTTCTTTGTCGGACTTTTTATATTTGTTGTTTTTTCAGCACTTACAAAAGCACCTTTATTAGCAAAAAGAAATCCATTTATTGAAGAAAGTAAACATTTTCATTATTAATATTTAAAAGACAAAAACAGATGACAAGTTTGTTGGTAATTATAGTTTTAGTTTTATTAGCAATTGCACTATGGCAGTTAACAAAAATATTCGATTTAACTCAAGTCGGAAAAAAAGTAAACAAATCTCAAGTAGCAAATGACAAAGACAATAACCTTCAGGGTTACATAATGTTTGCTTTTTTAGCTTTCATTTATATATTCACGATATATGGATTATTAACTTGGGGACATTTAGTCTTAGCTAACCCATCGTCTGCTCACGGAGAAGTAATTGATAATTTAATGGACATTACTTGGATTTTAATTTTTACTGTTCAAGCAATTACCCAATTTTTATTGTATTATTTTTCGTTCAAATACAGAGGAAAAAAGGAAAACAAAGCCCTTTTCTTTGCAGACAGTGACAGATTAGAATTTATTTGGAGTGTTATTCCCGCTATTGTTTTAGCAGTTTTGATTCTTTACGGATTGTATGCATGGACAAACATCATGTTTGTTGATGAAAAAACCGAAGACGTGATGGTAGTAGAATTGTATGCTAAACAATTTGGTTGGGAAGCCCGTTATTCTGGAGAAGACAACGTATTAGGAAAAGCCAACGTAAGATATATTGATGGTGTAAATACTACTGGTACAGATCTTAATGATCCAAATGCGCAAGATGATAAAACGGCTACGGGAGAATTTCACATTCCGAAAGGAAAAAAAATACTGTTCAAAATGAGGTCGCAAGATGTATTACATTCTGCATACATGCCACACTTTCGTGCACAGATGAATTGTGTTCCTGGTATGGTTACTCAATTTGCCTACACGCCAACTATAACAACTGTTGAACGTAGAATTATGCCTGACATGTTAGAAAAGATTGATAATATCAACAAAATTAGGGCAAAAAAAACACAAGAATTAATTGCACAAGGAAAGCCAGGTTTAGATCCTTATCAGTTTGATTACCTATTGTTATGCAACAAGATTTGTGGGGCTTCTCATTATAATATGCAAATGAAATTAGTAGTAGATACGCCAGCTGATTTCAAACAATGGTTAGCTTCAAAACCTACTCTTGTTAGCGCATTTAATGAATCTAAAAAAGCCGATGCTCCTTCAACAGATGCTAAAGTTTCTCCAAAATCTGCAGATAGTACAAAAGTGCTTGCACAAATATTAAAAAAATAATTACCTTTATATTATTAAAATTAAAGAATAAAAAATGTCAGCAATAGCAATTGATCACTCACACGACCACGAAGCTGCTCACGAGCACGAACACCACCACAAAGACACGTTTATTACTAAGTACATATTTAGTATCGACCACAAAATGATTGCCAAACAATATCTTATTACAGGTATAATTATGGGAGTTATAGGAGTGGGAATGTCTATGTTATTTAGAATGCAGTTAGCATGGCCAGAAGAGTCATTTAGGATTTTTAATTTCCTTTTGGGCGATAAATTTGCTCCAGATGGTGTAATGAGAAATGATATTTATCTTGCACTTGTTACCATTCACGGAACAATAATGGTGTTTTTTGTACTAACAGCTGCGTTAAGCGGAACGTTTAGTAATTTATTAATACCATTGCAAATCGGAGCCCGAGATATGGCATCAGGTTTTATGAATATGTTATCTTATTGGTTGTTTTTCCTTTCAAGTGTAATTATGGTTTCGTCTCTTTTTGTAGAGTCTGGACCAGCTTCAGCAGGATGGACAATTTATCCGCCTTTAAGTGCANTGCCACAAGCGATTCCAGGTTCAGGCACAGGGATGACTTTATGGTTAGTTTCTATGGCGATTTTCATTGCTTCTTCTTTAATGGGTTCTTTGAATTATGTTGTTACGGTTATTAACTTAAGAACCAAAGGGATGTCAATGACAAGATTACCCCTTACAATTTGGGCATTTTTTGTCACAGCAATCATTGGAATTGTTTCTTTCCCAGTTTTATTATCAGCAGCATTACTTTTAATAATGGACAGGGCTTTTGGTACATCTTTTTTCCTTTCTGATATTTATATGGCTGGAGAGGTTTTGCATTACCAAGGTGGATCACCAGTTTTATTTGAACATTTATTTTGGTTTTTAGGACATCCAGAAGTTTATATTGTATTGCTTCCCGCGCTAGGAATAAGTTCTGAGGTTATTGCTACAAATTCAAGAAAACCGATTTTTGGTTATAGAGCTATGATTGCATCTATCCTAGCGATTGCATTTTTATCTACAATTGTTTGGGGTCACCACATGTTTATCTCAGGAATGAATCCGTTTTTAGGTTCTGTATTTACATTCACAACCTTATTAATCGCAATTCCATCTGCTGTAAAAGCTTTTAATTATATTACTACACTTTGGAAAGGTAATCTGCAACTGAATCCCGCAATGCTGTTTTCAATTGGATTGGTTTCAACTTTTATTACAGGAGGTTTAACAGGGATTATTTTAGGAGATAGCACATTAGATATTAATGTGCACGATACTTATTTCGTAGTTGCTCACTTTCACTTGGTAATGGGTATTTCTGCCCTTTATGGAATGTTTGCAGGAATTTACCACTGGTATCCAAAAATGTTCGGTAGAATGTTAAATAAAAATTTGGGTTATATTCACTTTTGGGTAACAGCAATATGTGCTTACGGTGTTTTCTTCCCAATGCACTTCATTGGAATGGCAGGTTTACCAAGAAGATATTATACAAATACTAACTTTCCACTTTTTGACGATTTGCAAAACGTAAATGTTTTAATAACGACTTTTGCTTTAGTTGGAGGAGTTTTCCAATTGGTGTTTTTATATAATTTCTTCAGTAGCATTTTCTACGGTAAGAAAACAGAGCAAAATCCATGGAGATCTAACACTTTAGAATGGACTGCGCCAATAAAACATATTCATGGTAACTGGGAAGGCGCAATTCCTGAAGTTCATAGATGGCCATATGATTATAGCAAGCCAGGTCATGATGAAGATTTTGTTCCGCAAAATATTCCAATGAAAGAAGGTGAAGAAGTTTTAAATCACTAATAAATTTACAATAAATAAAAAAAAGGATGAGAAATCATCCTTTTTTTTATTTATTAGTATTTATTTTTTAGATTGCTGAATTATCTCCACCGCAAACTTTCCAATAACATCTGCATATCATTTTTAAGATAACTAACCGCCGGCATTACTGAATCATAATTTGGTTTCGCATAGAAATATACGGAACAATCAATAAAGTGTTTAACGCTGTCTGTTGCGTAAAATTGAGCGTTTGTAGCTGCATTACCATTTACATCATAAAACATTCCATAAACTTTATTTTGTCTATTTAAAAAGGGTTGTTCTAATATATCATCTGCTTTAATTACATGCTCATAAGTTAATTTTTGTGCATCTTTCAAAAGCGAATTAATGTTATTATGAACAGGTTTGTAACTTAAATAAATCGTCGCTTTCATTTTTGGGTAATTGATCTCAAAATTGCAATTTCCTTTATCTTTCAGAATAGCCTGCTCATTTAAATTGAAAACAAACGGACATTTTTTGTCAAAAAGTTTATAATTTGCTACCGTATAATCTAAGCGCAATTGCCCGCTCGGTTTTGGAAGCACTTCCTTTTTACATCCAATAAAACTGTATCCAAAAAGTATTAAAAAAAATACCGCCGTCTTTTTATTCTTCATTTCGAAAAGCTATTCTAAAGTTATTTTTACTTGTTTTATTCTCTTTTTGTCTAAAGATTCTATGGTAAAAATACAGTTATCAAAATTAATTTGTTGTCCTTTTCTTGGAAAATTGCCCAAAATTTCTAGAATTAAACCAGCCAAAGTTTCTGCTTCGCCTTTTTTATTTTCAAAGTTATCTTCATTTACATCAATAATTCTGTATAAATCTTTGAGGTAAATTTTTCCTTCAAACAAATAGTTTTTTTCATCAATTTGTGAAAAATTAATACTTTCATCATCAAATTCGTCACTAATATCACCTACTATTTCCTCAATAATATCTTCTAGGGAAACCAATCCTGAAGTCCCTCCATATTCATCAACTACAATTGCCAAATGGCTTTTCATTCTTTGAAAATCCTTTAATAAATTGTCTAATTTTTTATTTTCTGGAACAAAAAATGGTGTTCTAATTAATTTTGTCCATTCAAATTCTTTTTCATCGATATAAGGAATAATGTCTTTAACGAACAAAACACCTTCAATCTGGTCTATATTATCTTTATAAACCGGAATTCTTGAAAACCCTTTTTCGATGATTTTCTTCAGAATCTCAGAGAAGTGTTCTTCTATTTCTAATCCAAATATATCAATTCTAGGACTCATTACTTGTTTGGCATCCGTATTTCCAAATGAAACAATTCCCTCTAAAATTTTTTGTTCATCTGAGCTTGTTTCTTCAGAATTGGTCAATTCCAACGCTTGAGAAAGTTGGTCGACCGAGAAATTTGATTTTTGTTTGCCTAGTTTTTCTTGCAAAAATAATGTGAGAGATCGCATTGGCAAACTAATTGGCGACAATAGTTTGTCTAAAATCGCAATCGGAATTACGATGAGTTTGGCAAATTTAACGTTGTTTCTATTGGCATATATTTTTGGCAAAACCTCTCCAAATAGTAAAATTAAAAAGGTTACTAAAATTACTTCGATAGAAAATTTTAAAATTGGATTGGCAATGTTTTTAAACAAATCCTTCCCAATTAAAGAAAATAAAATAACTACGCCAATATTTATAAAGTTATTGGCAACCAAAAGCGTGGCTAATAATTTTTTTGGTCTAGCTATTAAACGATTTAATATCTTTATTTTTTCGGGACTTTCAATCGAAGCCTCGTCAATATCTTTTTGAGTTAACGAAAAAAATGCAACTTCCGCGCCTGAGACTATTGCTGTACAAAAAAGCAAAGCAAAAATTCCAATAAAACCGAAAATTAAATCAGTATCTAAATTTTCTAGCAATGCGAAACTGGGAGGTTCTTTATCCAAGTTGTGGGTTGTTAATTATACAATTAAAAAGGCAAATCGTTTTCAGGATGTGCATTTTTCGGAATTTCAAAATTCGTATTTTTTGGTTCGTTTACCTGATTTTGCTTTTGGTGGTCATTCTCTTTTTTGGTGGTCAAAAACGTAAAATCAATGGCTTGAATCTCGGTTGTGTATTTTGTTGAACCATCTTCTGCTTGCCATTGACGTGATTTTATACGTCCTTCCACATAAATTTTATCACCTTTTGAAAGGTATTTTTCGCAAATTTCAGCAGCTTTATTGCGCACAACAATATTGTGCCATTCTGTAGAGTTTATTTTTTCACCTGTTTCTTTATTAATATAAGTCTCATTTGTTGCTAAAGGAAATCTACCTATGCAAGTATCTGCTTTGAAATAATGAATTTTCACATCATCGCCCAAATGCCCGATTAACATTACTTTATTTAATGTTCCGTTATTCATAGATATTAGAAAAAAATTAATTTCAAATATAATGATTTTTGATTTAGTATCTAAAATGATTTTCAATAAAATTAAAAAGCACAATTGGAAAGGGATAAGTTTTTAGCTTTTCAATGTCAATTCCATTTTGCAAAATGCCATTGATTTCGATTTTCCAAAATTTGATATGCAACCTTTGGTGGGTTAAAATATGAAGTTGACTCTTTTCATTTAAACAAAAAATGTTGTTTATTTTGTTCTCAAATAAAGGATGCTTCTTAATTAAAGTTGCAATTATTTTGTCATCGACATCAGCAAGTGTTTCTATCAATGGAAACTCGTACAAATTGTGCCAAATTCCTTTGTCAGTTCTCTGATTAATAATGGTTTTTTCATTTTCGTCTTCCAAAATTAAATAATTGAAATACCGTTGCGTAACTTTTACTTTTTTTGATTTTACAGGAAGTTGATTGACCATTTTCTTTTGTAAAGCAACACACGAATGGTTCATTACACAAACAGAGCAATTCGGATTTTTAGGAACACATTGCAAGGCGCCAAATTCCATAATCGCTTGATTGAAAGTCGCGATAGCGTCGTTAGGCATTAATTCAAATGCTAAATTTTGAAATTCTTTTTTTGTCGCAACGATTGAAATATCAGACTCAATTCCAAAATACCGAGACAAAACACGAAATACGTTTCCATCTACAACAGGTACTTTTTCATTAAATGAAAATGAAGCAATTGCAGCAGCGGTATAATCCCCAACTCCTTTTAATTTTAATAGCTCTTTGTAATTATTTGGGAAAGTGCCATTGAGTTCATAAGCAACGATTTGAGCCGTCTTGTGCAAATTTCGCGCCCTTGAATAATAGCCTAATCCTTGCCAAAGTTTCAAAACTTCCTGTTCAGTTGCATTAGCAAGGTCGAAAACAGTTGGAAAATTTTCAATAAATGAGTAAAAATAAGGCATTCCTTGTGCGACACGAGTTTGTTGCAGCATGATTTCTGAAAGCCAAATATAGTAAGGATTCTGGGTGTTTCGCCATGGCAAATCGCGCTTGTTTTGTAAATACCATTTGACTAATAGGTTAGAAAATATCATTATTAAGAATTGATTAGCAAAAATAAATCTTTATGTTATTAAATTTTAATCTTTTATGGTTGATTTATTGTTTTTTAAATTCATATATTTGCAACCTCAAAAAAAATATCACAATAATATTAATACGAAAGAAAATGACGAAAGCAGATATCGTAGCAAAAATTTCAGAAAAATTAGGTCTTGAAAAAGGAGATGTTCAAGCAACTGTTGAAACATTAATGGAAGAAGTAAAAGCAGCTTTGGAAACAGGCGAGAATGTTTACTTAAGAGGTTTTGGAAGTTTTATCATTAAAACTAGAGCTGAAAAAACAGGTAGAAATATTTCTAAAAATACTACCATTAAAATTCCAGCACACAACATTCCAGCATTCAAACCTGCAAAAGTTTTTGCTGAAGGAGTAAAAGCTAACAACGAGCCAAAATAAAAAAAATTATTAATCACCAAATCTAAACGATTATGCCAAGTGGTAAAAAAAGAAAAAGACATAAGGTAGCGACTCACAAGCGTAAAAAACGAGCGAGAGCTAACCGTCACAAAAAGAAAAAGTAGTTCTAAACTACTTTTTTCTTTTTAATGTTCATTGAAATCGAAGATTAGTGTTCAGGATCAAGTAGTCAGTTAGCTGAAAACTGAAAACTAATTTTCACCGGGATAAAACCTAAAAAAATTATTGTTTAATCCATCTGTGCAAAAGTCAGAAGCTAGAAGTTGGAAGTTAGAAGGAATCATTTGTTTAAAGTACAAATTCTAAATTCTAAATTCTAAATTCTAAATTTCCTTTCGTGCGGATAAAAATTTACAAAGTGAATAAAGAATTGATCATCAGATCTAGTTCTGACGCAGTAGATTTTGCCTTATTAAAAGATGGAAAACTTGTTGAATTACACAAAGAAGAAGAAAAAAGCAACTTTCAGGTTGGCGACATTTTTGTTGCGAAAATCAGAAAACCAGTTGCAGGACTAAATGCAGCATTTGTAAATGTTGGCTTCGAGAAAGACGCCTTTTTACATTATCATGACTTAGGACCTAATTTGGCTTCTCAATTAAAATTCATCAAACTTGTCAATTCAGGTAGGTTTAAAGATTTCACCCTCAAGAACTTTCAGTTCGAGAAAGAAATCAACAAAGACGGTGCGATTTCGGACATTTTGAGTCCAAATCAATCCATTTTAGTACAAGTTGTCAAAGAACCTATATCTACTAAAGGACCAAGAATTAGCTCTGAGCTTTCTCTTGCAGGTAGATTTATTGTTCTCGTTCCGTTTTCTGACCGCGTTTCTGTATCACAAAAAATTGAATCGAAAGAAGAAAAAGAGCGTCTTAAAAAACTTGTACAATCCATCAAACCAAAAGGTTTCGGCGTTATTGTTCGTACAGTAGCCGAGGGCAAAAAAGTCGCAGAAATAGACAAAGACTTACAAACATTGCTAGACAAATGGTCTGGAATGTGTAAAAAATTACCAACTGCTGCTCATCCATCCAAGATTTTAGGCGAGCTCAATAGAGCGTCGTCTATTTTAAGAGATGTATTTAATGATTCCTTTAGTGGAATTCATATAGATGATGAAGAGTTGTACAACCAAACAAGAGATTATTTGCAAGAAATTGCACCTTCAAAACAATCAATCGTAAAGTTTTATCAGTCGAACGACACACCAATTTTTGAGAAATTCAATATCGAAAGGCAGATTAAAACGTCTTTTGGGAAAACAGTTTCGATGAGTAAAGGTGCTTATTTGATTATCGAGCATACAGAAGCGTTGCATGTTATAGATGTAAACAGCGGCAATCGCTCTAATAAAGCCAACAATCAAGAAGACACCGCAATGGAAGTCAACATGATTGCTGCTGCAGAAATTGCACGACAATTGCGTTTGCGCGATATGGGTGGAATTATTGTGATCGATTTTATCGACATGTCTGATCCAGAACACCGCAAAGTTTTATTTGATTTTCTGAGAGACGAGATGAACGACGATAAAGCCAAACACAAAATTTTGCCGCCAAGTAAATTTGGTTTAGTGCAAATTACAAGACAAAGGGTTCGTCCAGAAGTGAATATCAAAACGAGAGAAGAAGATCCAAACAATGAAAATGGAGAAATTGAAGCTCCGATTTTGATCATTGATAAGATTGAATCCGATTTAGAAAGAATGTTGAAAGCCCACAAAAAAGTAGTATTAAATGTTCATCCATTTGTAGCTGCGTATTTGTCTAAAGGATTTCCATCAATGCGTTCTAAATGGCTTTTTGAACATAAAAAATGGATAAAAATTATTCCACGAGACGCTTATACTTTCTTGGAATACCACTTTTTTGA
>JGI25914J50564_10000023_pt1 | contig 46387 bp, 35 predicted proteins | sample LauGreSuBDMM15SN_2_FD_50564 | JGI IMG/M metagenome (IMG submission 50564) | reverse complement strand
TGAAAGACATCACCATTGATTTTACCTTGCCCGACTTGGTGGAACGGCTTGCGGAAAAGGCGCTGCCCTTGCCCGCTGACAAAATCGACGCTGTCCGGTCGGAGTTGGATATGAAGGATGCAGGCGGGCTGAGCGTGCTTGGCGCGGAGGCCTATCTGCCATTGCTCGCCGCTACTGGTCCATTTGCAGAAGCGGTGGAGAAACTCCGCGCGATTGACGCAGGCGGCGCATTGGCATCGCGTATCCATGCGTTGGAAGCCATTGCAAGCACGGTGGCTGGCCGCGCGAATGTGACGTTGGATCCCACTGAACGGCATGGCTTTGAATATCAAAGCTGGTTTGGATTTACGATTTTCGCCAAGGGATATAGCGCGGCGCTTGGTCGCGGCGGCACTTATTATATTGATCGTGCCGATGGAACATCGGAACCGGCAACGGGTTTCTCTCTCTATCCCGACCCATTGATTGATCTGGCAGACGAAGGCGTTGTCCAGCGGATTTTCTTGGCCTTGGGCACAGATGCTTCCACGGGTGCAAAGCTACGCAGCGACGGTTGGATAACTGTCGCCGCATTGGATGAAAATGACGACGCCGTTTTGTTGGGCTGCACCCACAAATGGACCAATGGTCAAGCCATCCCCGTCTGAAATTTCTTCCAACGCAGCTTTGGGGTGGACGCAAGCGCCACATAATCATAACGGATCCTACGGCGAATCCCTTCGCAGGAAAAACCTCCTGCGCAGAAAAAGGCCCCAGAGCTATCTGGCTTTGACAGGGAATATCTGATGGCGAATGTAACCGTAATTGGCGCTCAGTGGGGCGACGAGGGTAAAGGCAAGATCGTAGACTGGCTGGCAGAACGTGCTGACGCCGTTGTCCGCTTTCAAGGCGGGCATAATGCCGGCCACACTTTGGTCGTTGGCGAAAATGTTTATAAATTATCGTTGCTGCCGTCAGGCATTGTCACCGGCACGCTGTCGATTATCGGCAACGGGGTGGTTCTCGATCCATGGGCGTTGCGTGATGAAATGGCGAAGCTGCGCGGGCAGGGCGTTTCCATTACGGCCGAAAATTTCGCATTGGCGGACAACTGCGCGTTGATCTTGCCGATCCACCGTGACCTTGACGGGTTGCGTGAAACTGCGGCTGGTTCGGGCAAGATCGGCACCACAGGTCGCGGTATTGGCCCTGCCTATGAAGACAAGGTGGGCCGCCGCGCGATTCGTGTGTGCGACCTTGCACATCTTGATGCCTTGGATGCCCAGCTTGACCGGCTTTGCGCGCACCATGATGCGTTGCGTGCCGGATTTGGTGAACCGCCTGTGGACCGTGCCCGCCTGATTGCCGATTTGAAAGAAATCGCTCCCTTTGTTCTTGAATATGCCGAGCCCGTATGGCGGCGGTTGAACAAAGTGCGCAAAGCAGGGGCACGGATATTGTTCGAAGGCGCCCAGGGCGTCTTGCTCGACGTTGACCATGGAACGTATCCGTTCGTCACTTCGTCCAATACTGTTTCCGGCACGGCTGCCTCCGGCTCCGGCCTTGGGCCAAGCGCGGCGGGCTTTGTGTTGGGTATCGTTAAGGCTTACACCACGCGCGTCGGGTCAGGGCCATTCCCGACCGAGCTTGAGGACGAAACCGGCCAGCGGCTTGGTGAACGCGGTCATGAATTTGGCACCGTTACGGGCCGGAAGCGCCGCTGTGGTTGGTTTGATGCGGTTATCGTGCGCCAAAGCTGCGCTGTGTCCGGTGTGACCGGTATTGCGCTGACCAAGCTGGACGTGCTTGATGGTTTTGACACGATCAAGATTTGTACCGGCTACCGGCTGAACGGCAAGGTCTATGACTATCTGCCAGCGCATGCCGCAGATCAAGCCGCCGTGGAGCCCATTTACGAAGAGATGCCCGGCTGGCAGGAGACCACGGCCGGCGCGCGTAGTTGGGCTGACCTGCCTGCTCAAGCGATTAAATATATCTCGCGTGTGCAGGAATTGATCGAGACACCTGTGGCGTTGGTATCAACCTCGCCGCAACGCGAAGATACCATCTTGGTGCGCGATCCTTTTGCTGACTAACCGCTTTTCAATTCAGCCTTAAGCCGCAAGCTTGCCCGCCAGAAGAAAAAGGCGGGAATGAGTCCAAGCCATGCTGCGCCATACAGGACCCATCGGACGCTTTCATCGCCAGCATATGGCTTGAAGGCGTCCGACATGATGCCAAACAACAATGGTCCTAGGCCAAGGCCAATTAGGTTTTGGGCGAACAGCATTACGGCTGCGGCGATCGCGCGGGCCTCTGGTTTTACCAACCCCTGAACACAGGCGTAGGTCGGGCCGTAATAGGCGGCATTTAGAGCCGTTGGCACGACCAACAACATAATCGCCACGCGCCAGTCGGTTGCAAAATAGCCAAGGAACAGGATCGGCGCGGCGATGAACATACCTATAGCGGGGGTAGTCAGCACATGGCGCTTGTCCATCTTGCCAAATTTGTCGGCCATCATGCCGCCAAGCCATGTACCAATCATGCCAGCGACACCCAAAACAAGCCCAAGCAGCAGCCCTGTTTCGCCGGGGCTTAGGCCATGGGAACGGATGAACAAAATGACCGCCCAAACGCTTTTTCCGTAGGACAAAAACGCCGTGAATGATGCAGCGACGGCCAACATGATAAAGGCGCGTGAGCTGAAAACTTCCCGCAACGCCTCTTTGGTTGAGAGAACTTCACGTGCTTTTTCGCCTGACAAAGCGCGCGCTGCTGCCTCAGCCTTGCGGGGTTCGCGCAATAGGAAAGGCAACAATGCGGCCAATATCAAACCTGGAATGGCAACCGCCATGAATGCCACGCGCCAGCCATAGGCATCGTTCAATACGCCGCCGATGACGAGGCCCAATAAGCTGCCAATGGGTATGCCCAGTCCATAAAAGGCGATGGCGGACGATCTTTTTTCGGCAGGCGCGCTGTCGGTGATGAGCGAATGGGCCGCGGGCGTGCATCCCGCCTCTCCAACACCAACGCCCACTCTGGCGAGCGCAAGCTGTGCAAAGTTTTGCGCTAATCCGCACAACGCGGTCATAGCCGACCAAACCGCCAGAGATATTGATATAAGGCCTACGCGGTTGGTTCCGCTATTATCGGCATAGCGCGCAATCGGAATGCCCAGAAGCGTGTAAAAAAGCGCGAAAGCAAGGCCAGTCAGCAGACCGATTTGGGTGTCCGAAAGGCCAAGATCGCGACTGATGGGTTCAGCGAGTATGTTCACGATCTGCCGATCGAGGAAGTTCAGTACATAAACGATCATCAATACCCACAGCAGCAATTTAGGATTTGTAACCTGATGCTTTGCAGGNGTTGCCTTTTGGCTTTCGTTCATGACTGCCTTCTCCTCTGTCTTCGTTATGGAATAAATTTTGACATTGTCAAAGGCTTGGAGGGTTCATGAAAAGGTCATTATAATCGGGTGTGGCAATAGGCAGGTTTAAATAATCAGTTAGTCCCACAAGTCTGTCATTGACTGTTCCGTGTGGGACGGCTCTGGGGGTAGAATGACAACTCGCGAAACGACGGCGTACATNCCTCTCAATGATTTGGATCTTAACCTGTCATTGGGGGATCGTTTNATGGTCATGGCTTATGGTGCCATTCAATGGCCTTGGTTGCTGCGCAGCCTTGATGGCGGGCGCAAGAAAGATAAAGCGGCGCTTCTTGCGTATCTCGACCTACCGCTTGATGCGCTGCCTAATTTGGGAAGCTGGAAAGCCGACACCCATTTTTTATGGCACATCGTCTTGGCAATTGAGGAAATGCGTCCGGAACAGGTTGTCGAACTTGGCTGTGGCGCGTCTACCTTTGTGGCGGCGCGCGCTTTGCAGCTGTTTGGCGGCGGTAAGCTTGTCAGTTATGATCAGCACGCCGCGTTTGCCAAAACCACGCAAGGCTGGATCCACGACAACAATATGGCGGTCAAAATTCGTCACGCACCACTAGGCGCGCCGCCGGCAGGATGGCCAGGTCATTGGTATCAGCTGTCCGACGTCCCAGCAGAAATCGACCTACTTATCGTCGATGGGCCGCCTTGGGCGCTTCATCCGCATGTGCGCGGTGCGGCATCAAGCCTATTTCCGCGCATCCGTCCCGGTGGTCGGATTCTGCTAGATGATGCCGCACGTCCCGGTGAACGCGTCGTTGCGCTGCGCTGGCGCAAAGAACATGGCAACATGGAATTCACGCTCGACAGTAAAGGCGCGAAGGGCACCTTGCTTGGGCACAAGCACCCCGCTTAAAGCTTCGTCTTTCGCGCTTTAGTGACCTTATTACTGGCGAGATCTAACCCCACCTTGCCACCAGCAGCGGTGTGGGATGGCGTATGCGGCGTTTCCAGATATTCCGGCTCCTCTACCTCAAGCATGCCTTCCCACTTTGTAATGACTGACGTTGCCACTGCGTTGCCGACAACGTTCGTCGCGGTCCGGCCCATATCAAGGAACTGGTCGATAGCGAGGATAAGGGCAACGCCCTCCACCGGGAGGTCAAACATCGCCAAAGTGCCTGTGATGACCACCAAAGATGCGCGCGGTACAGCGGCCACGCCCTTCGATGAAATCATCAGCGTAAGTAGAATGAGAATCTGCGTGCTGATGGGTAGATCGATGCCATAGGCTTGCGCGATAAAGATCGTTGCAAAGCTCATATACATCATCGAACCATCAAGGTTGAAGCTGTAGCCAAGCGGCAGCATGAAGCCAGATATCCGGCGCGGAACACCGAAACGGTCAAGCTGTTCAAACAGCTTAGGCAGCGCCGCCTCGCTTGATGCTGTTGAAAAAGCGATCAACATCGGCTCGCGGATATAGCGGATGAGTGTCCAAATCCGCCGTCCAAGGAAAATCGCGCCAATCGAAAGCAGGATGGTCCACAACAAGGCAAGCGACAGATAAAATTCTGTCACAAGCTCTAAATAGGTCGCAAGGATCGCAAGGCCGCTTTTGGAGACAACGGCAGCCAGCGCACCAAAGACCGCAACTGGTGCATAACGCATAACATAATGCGTAATTTGCAGCATCATTTCGGCCAGCGCCTCGGCACCTCGCACGAGTGGTGCGCCTTTCTCACCTAAGGCAGAAAGGGCGATGCCAGCGAACAATGCGAACACCAGAATCTGCAAAATATTATTCGTTGCCATAGCTTCAAAGGCATTTTTCGGGAAAATCGATAGGATGAATTCCCAGAAATCAAGCTTCTTGACTTCCCCTATCGTAGCCGCGGCATTGGAAATGGTATCGACAGGCGCGCCGATACCAGGCTGGAATATATTGACCATCAACAAACCAAGACCAATGGAGATGAAGCTCGCGATGATAAACCAAGTAATCGCGCGGAACCCAATGCGACCCAAAGCCGAACTGTCGCCCATGTGCGCGATACCGACGACGATCGTTGACAGGATCAGCGGCGCAACGAGCAGCTTTATGAGATTAAGGAAAATATCGGAGAGCAGTTTGAATGTCTTTGTAAGATATTCGAATTGCGTGCTGTCGGGTGCGAAATTTTGATGGACAGTGTAACCAACCGCCACGCCCAGGATCATTCCTGCCAAAATCCACAATGTAAGCCGTTTATCCACTTAACTCTCCAAAATCTCTAAATTCTGCGCGACGCTACACAGGAGAAATAATCCTCGCAACAAGTTACGGATGTGACTTGTTTACGCTTAAGAAGAAGGGCATAAGCTTTGTAATAAAATTACAACTCATTTTGTCGTGGAATAAGACGCGTAACGAATTGCTTGCAGGCTCAAGAGATACCACTGCTCAGGACGCACTGGCGTCGCGTATGAAGCGATTTGGCTTTGATCCCTGGGGTCACTCCGGCAAGGCAATGGCGCATACGTTGACAGCTTTACCGCACGACCTTTTGGTTGCGCAAAAATTGGATGATCTGGAGCGTGTCACGTTGCGCGCCATGTCGCTGACGGATCGCCCACGTCCCAAGCTGATTGCGCTGCGTTCGCCGCTTGGCCGCAATTTGTATATCCTTGTCTGGCTACCGAGTGATGATGCTTCGACCGGTATCCGCAAACAAATTCAAACAATGCTCATGGACGCTACAGGCGGCAGTTTGCTGGGCTAGAATATTGGTTTGGAAGATGGTGGTGTTGCGTTGCTGCGATGCACGCTCGATTTGCCTGACCGCGCGCAGAATGTGGATGAAACTGCTCTTGATGCAAAGCTTGGACTAATGGTGCGTGGGAACCTGCTGTCGAAGCGGCGATGGTCGACCGTGCACGCAAGACGAGTGTTCCAACCCCCGCAATGTTGGCGCAGGTTGCCGGGCAGGCGAGGGTCTTGCTTGGACGTTAACGGTTCAGCTTTTGGCGCCTAAGCCTGCTGGGTTGCCCTTCGCCGAAGGGTTCGATGCGTTTTGCTTTTTCGGCTTTTCGGCTTTTGGCTTGCGGACTTCGCGGCTCGACTTCTTTTGGCTTTTTGCCATGATATTTCCCCTTGAGGGAAGGTTGCTCGCGCAAACTCCGGATCACTGGTCAGTTTGAACCGACCACTGTTATACAAATATAAGCATACACTGCCCCTGTTAAAAGGGCGTCTGCGGATAATGCTGCTTAAGCTGTGTTTTCTAACGGCCGTTTATAGATGCTGTTCAGCGGGCTGCGGAAAAACTTCATCACCATTGGTTCGAAAAATTCCAGTGGGAGCGTGTCATAATTCGGGTCGAACGATGGGCAGTCATATTTGTCGATAAATTCTTCAGTTTCAGCAAACCATTCATGGCCGCGAAACTGCTCGCGCATGTCGCGGTCGAGGCCCAAATGATGGAAGAAATTTTGCCCCTGGAAAATTCCGTGATTTTGGACAATCCAAAGGAGCTTTTCGGAAACGAACGGCTTCAATATGGCGGCAGCAATGTCTGGATGGTTGGTAGCGCCGAGCGTATCACCAATGTCGTGGAGCAATGCCATGATGACATAATCCTCATCTCGTCCATCACGATGTGCACGCGTCGCTGTCTGCAGTGAGTGCGTCAACCGGTCAACCGCAAATCCGCCAAAGTCACCATCAAGCAATTTGAGATGGTCCAGTATCCGGCGTCCGCCATCTTGCGAAAACGGAATATTGTGCCGCATGATGATTTGCCAATCCTCCTGCGTGCTTTCTGACATGTCGTGAAAATTTGCGCGATCGTCGTGATTGTCCATTGCCGATATCCTCCCAGGCGGGATGTTTAACATTGTTGACTGATGAAACAAGGGCTTCAAGCATAAGCGAAATGGGGCTAGACCGAATAAATGGCGATATTAGAGCTTTCCGATAAACCCTTTTTCGCGGACAAAAACCGCGCTTTTTGGAACTTGCACTCGGCCGGTTGGGGCGGCGCTACTGCGCTCTACGCTGTTACGGTTATTGCAAACGGACAACCGTTAAGTTTTCTGGTTCCGGTGCTCATTTCCGCAGTCACCGGCTATTCTGTCACGTTAATGCTATCGGTTGTATACCGCTATGTAATTGAAAAAAGACCATTTGTGACGTGGGGAACCACTTTGCTGGCGGTCATGAGCGCAACGCTGCTTTACGCGTATATTGACACATGGGTTGTTCAAACGATCCGGGAGGGTGCAGACCAAACGCCCTTTGCCCAATTGTTATTAGGGGCGTTGTTTAAAGATGGCCTTCTCGTTGGGGCATGGTCCGCATTGTATTATGCGATCAATTATTTCGTGCGCGGCGAGGAGCAGGCGGACCAAATGATGCGGCTTGAAGCGCAAGCTACCAGCGCGCAGCTCACAATGTTGCGGTATCAGCTTAATCCGCATTTCCTGTTCAACACATTGAACAGCATATCGACTTTGGTGTTACTCAAACAGACCGACCAAGCCAATGCCATGTTGTCGCGTTTGTCCTCATTCCTGCGCTTTACCCTCATTAATGAAGCTGCGGCAAAGGTGCCGCTCACCCAAGAAATCGAAACTTTGAAGCTCTACCTCGATATCGAAAAAATGCGGTTCGAAGAACGATTGCGAACATTTTTCACGATTGAGCCTGCGGTTAAAGACGCTTTGGTGCCATCTTTATTGCTTCAGCCTTTGGTGGAAAACGCCATTAAATATGCCGTGACGCCTAAGGAGGAGGGGGCCGACATTTCCGTTGTCGCTCAACTCGTCGGGCAAAGGGTTCGGATTACCGTTTCGGACACAGGGCCGGGCTTGCAGCCGGGGCAGCAAGACTACAGCCTATCCACAGGGGTTGGGATGGCGAACACGCGTGAGCGCTTGTTACAGGCATATGGTGACGACCAACGTTTTGAACATTATGTCAAAGCCGGGGGAGGATTTGAGGTTTTGTTGGAACTACCTTATCAAACTGGAATTATTGCAGGGGACGACAACCAAGCGGGGGCTAAGTCGCAAGGAAAGATATCCGCATGAGCATTCGTACAATATTGGTCGACGATGAAAAGCTGGCTATTCAGGGTCTCGAATTAAGGCTTCAGCCTTTTGAGGACATAGAGATTGTAGCAACCTGCCACAATGGTCGTGAGGCTATTCGCAAGATAAAGACGCTGAAACCAGACTTGGTTTTTCTCGACATCCAGATGCCAGGTTTTGATGGTTTTTCGGTTGTGCAGGGCGTGATGGACATTGATCCGCCATTGTTCGTGTTTGTGACAGCATATTCCGAACATGCTATTAAAGCGTTTGAGGCGCAGGCCATCGATTATCTCATGAAGCCAGTTGAACCTGAGCGCTTGGCTGACACTATGGACCGCGTGCGCAGCCGTCTACACGACAAACGCACCTCGGATGAGCTTCAGCGCCTGCGCACGGTCATCAATGAAGTCGCGCCAAACGCCGCCGATAATCTCGGGTCTATAGATGAGGATATGGCGTCATCACGCTTTGAAAAGCTTATCAATATTAAGGATCGCGGCCAAATTTTCCGTGTCGATGTTGAAAGCATTGAACGTATTGATGCTGCTGGCGACTATATGTGCATTTACACGGCCGATAACTCGCTGATCTTGCGCGAAACAATGAAGGATCTGGAAAAGCGGCTCGACCCACGGACGTTCCAGCGGGTCCACCGTTCGACGATCGTCAATCTGGACCAAGTGCGTCAGGTCAAGCCGCACACAAATGGCGAATGCTTTTTGGTGCTGGAGTCCGGCGCGCAGGTTAAGGTCAGCCGGTCGTATCGCGACGTCGTCGCCCGTTTTGTGCATTGAGGAGTATAAGGGATGAAGCCAGCCGGTGGTTCAACACGCATGAAGGCCAGCGATTTTCACCCCTATATTCTCGAAATCTTTGACGGCTACGTCCATGGCAAGTTGACCAAGCGCGAATTTATGCGTGAGGCGGGAAAGTTTGCGGCCGCGGGTGTTACGGGCCTCATGATTCTCAATCAGCTAAAGCCTGATTATGCGATGGCGCAGCAAGTGCGGGCGGATGACCCTGCGATCATCACGTCACGGGTTACAGTGCCAAGTCCCGAAGGGCATGGGAGCATCAACGGCTTGCTGGCCAAGCCCGCCAAGGCAAAAGGCAAGTTGCCTGCCGTGTTGGTCATCCACGAAAACCGTGGGCTCAATCCATATGTTGAGGACGTGGTGCGACGTTTGGCTAAGGCTGGTTATATCGCCCTTGGTCCAGATGGACTATCATCGGTCGGCGGCTATCCCGGTAATGATGAGACAGGTCGCGATTTGCAGGCGAAGTTGGATCCCAGAAAGTTGCTTGAGGATTTCTTCGCCAGCTTTGAATATCTGCGCGATCATCCCGAAAGCACTGACAAGGTTGGCGCAGTTGGATTTTGCTACGGTGGCGGCGTGAGCAATGCGCTGGCGGTGGCCTATCCCGAAATGGCGGCATCGGTGCCTTATTACGGTCGTCAACCGCGCGCCGAAGAGGTTCCCGCAATCAAGGCGCCTTTGCTGGTCCAATATGCCGAGGTGGACGAACGTATCAACATGGGCTGGTTGCCGTATCAGGCCGCGCTTATTGCAAACCAGAGACGCTTCTCAGTGCATTTCTATGCCGGAACGCAGCATGGGTTCCACAATGATAGCACGCCACGATTCGATAAAGCGGCGGCAGACCTGTCTTGGGCACGGACACTCGCGTTTTTAGGCGAAAATCTGCGCTAACGGCGGCTGGCGAAAAAATCTCTGAGTAAAATGGCGGATTCGTCTGCTGCAATGCCCGCATACACCTCCGGCTTGTGGTGCAGGGTCGCTTGTTCAAACAAACGTGGACCATGTGCCACAGCGCCGCCCTTGGCATCGTCAGCGCCATAATAGAGGCGCGCGATGCGGGCGTGGGCAATCGCGCCAGCACACATGGCGCAGGGCTCCAGCGTCACCCATAACTCGCAGTCTATAAGGCGTTCATTGCCAAGTTGCGCGGCCGCCGCACGAATGGCGATGATTTCGGCATGCGCGGTGGGGTCATGGCTCTCGACAGGGCGGTTCGCCCCGCGGCCGATAATGACGCCATCCTTGACTACAATTGCGCCGACTGGCACTTCGCCTTGCGCGGCAGCTGCACGCGCAAGATTAAGGGCTTCGTTCATCATTTCGCGGGCTTTGGTAAGGGACATGTTATTTTGCTAGCGCAGATTACCGCTTTTGACCACACATCGACTTGACCTTTTCGGCATGGAGCGTTAAGGGCAGCGACTTTCGCGGGTCAGTGATTCCGCATACACTCATTTATACAGGATATACATCATGGCGCGCATCTGCGAACTCACCGGTAAGGGCCGTCTGGTCGGCAACAATGTGAGCCACGCCAACAACAAGACAAAGCGCACATTCTTGCCAAACCTGCAGAATGTCACCCTGTTGTCGGACGCTCTTGAGCAAGGCTACAAGTTCCGCGTTTCGACCCACGGCCTGCGTTCGGTTGAGCATGTTGGCGGTCTCGACAACTGGTTGTTGAAGACTTCGGACGAGAAGCTTTCGACCAATGCACGCAAAGTGAAAAAAGAAATCGCCAAGAAGCAAAAAGCTGCGGCGTAAGGCGATAGGCTGCTGACGCGGCCTTTTGTTCAAGCAAATCAAAGGCCGGGGGCAGTTGATGCCACCGGCTTTTTGCTGTCTGGTTGGTGGGGTAAGCGGAACTTCATCAAAATAGTGCGCTGGAATATACTGAAATTATTGTCTGAAATGAGCCAGAGGATTGTGTCCTGGCCTTCGCGCGTAACAGCAATCCCCTCCATATTGTCGACAAGCAGCGGTGCGGTAAGCGATGCAATGACCTTTGCCGAAACTATGCTGTCGCGGCTTATGTTCGTTAGGTTTAGCAGTGATACCTTGGCTGAAAAGCCCCGCGGGAAACCAATCGAACGATTCAAAATGGCGATTCGTCCATCAGGCAACTGCACCCCGTCCGTCACGCGATAGCCGGTTGGGGGCCGAAATTTGAACAACGTGATGCTGGTGCCCCGCTCAACTGGGTCACCAGAGAACAACAAAGCAGGGTGCATGTGGTCATCAACGCTTTCGGCGATCACCAGGAAGCGGCCATCTTTTAAACGGATAATGCTTTCGGCACCTCTGTTATTGGGCCAATCCTGCATTTCGCGCGGACGCATTATGCCGGTTTGGCGCCCGAAAGACCCAGAGTATCGCCTGATNGCATGCCTTTGTTCAAAGCTAACCCAATATTGGTCGCTATCGGGGTCATACGCGATGCCTTCGCTGTCGCGATCTTTNTAGCTGATGTCTGGCCCCTGTGCATTGGGCAGCGGCACAATGAAGGGACGGGTTGCCCGTGAACCGTTGCTCAAGCCGAAGCCTATCAAGGTCCCCGCGTCACCGATGCCGACAAAACGACCGTTTTTCAGCGCTGTCAGCGCCGAAATGCCGCCGAAGTCCTCATTGCGGCTTTGCAATTCCCAGGCAGCGATAAACGCAAGTGCACCCACATACCGCTGCGCGGGATCATCAGGATTTAAGGTGAGGCGCCGCAAGGTGATATCTTGGCTGTAGCTGGGGTAAATCGTTCGGACGCCGCCTATGACCAAAACCGCTAACAACATGCAGAGCGCGAGACGCTTCAGCTTTTGCGGCATGCTACCCCCAGAACGTTCATCATTTTACCTCTAAAGATGAACAAAACATAACAATCCTATTCAGCTTCGGCTCAATCATTGATGTTCATAAGGCAATTATCGGCAAAGCAAATTGCCTTTCTACCCATCCCGGGCCGACCGCTCTATCCGGCGCCAACGGCATAATGCAGCTATTTGCCGACATTAGGCTTTTGACGGCCCGGGTGATGGCTTCCCTTTAAGGTTGCAGACAGGCCAGGGGTGGATGAGCCTGTCTGCGGCGTTCGTCTACAATTTTAGATATCGCATTTCTGTCAAAGCACGTGGTTAGCAAATATTAAGGATAAACATCGGGCTTGCTAGGACATGATAGTTGGTGGCAAGGGGCCGGTATGTCAGGAACAGAAAATAATCAGCCGCGGCTTGCCGGCGGGATCTTTATCGCTTTTGGGCTATTAATTGGTGTCATCTTAGGCGTCGTTTTCGACCAGCCCTCTGCAGGGGCGGTTGCCGGCATGGCCCTTGGATGCGCTATTGCGATAGTTATTTGGATTATGGACAGCAAACGTCAGTGAATAAGGGCTAGAATTTATGTGGAAACACGTTCGCAACATCACGTTGATCTTCGTCGCACTGGGGCTGATCGGCGTTTGGTATATCACACGCCCTGACGTCGCGCAGTTGCCGCTGGACGCTGTCACTGGTCCAACGCCGCAGATTACAGCAGGCCGTGAGCAGATTTTTCCAACTATTGCCGTGGCTGACGTAGACCGTTGGAAGACTGGTGAAGCACCAGTCGTCGCACCCGGTCTTGTTGTTGAACGCTTTGCTGAGGGGCTCGACCACCCGCGCAATCTTTATACGCTTCCCAATGGCGACATATTGGTCGCCGAAACCAACTCACCCCCACGCAAAATGGGTGGCGTTGAAGGGTTTGTTATGAAGTGGCTGATGGGTAAGGCTGGAGCCGATGTGCCTTCCGCCAACCGCATCACCTTATTGCGGGATGCCAATGGTGACGGGCAGGCGGAGCTTAAAACGCCGTTCCTCACTGGACTTAATTCGCCCTTTGGCATGGTTCTGATCGGCGAGAAATTATACGTTGCCAACACGAACGGCTTGCTGGTTTTCCCATATAAAACGGGCGATACGAAGATTACGGCAAAGGGCAAAGAGTTGACAAAGTTCAACGCCCGAGCGCCCAACAACCATTGGACGCGCAATCTCGCAGCTTCGCCTGATGGCAAAAAAATCTACATCTCTGTCGGCTCGAATAGCAATATCGGCGACAACGGTATGGAAACCGAGGTCGGCCGTGCCATGGTGTTCGAATATGACATCGCGAAGGACAAGAAAATCCCTTACGCGATTGGTCTGCGTAACCCAGTCGGCCTTGGCTGGGACAAAGCCGGCCGTTTGTGGACTGTCGTAAACGAACGCGACATGCTGGGTTCAGACCTTGTGCCTGATTATCTTGCCTTGGTTGAGTTTGGCGCCGACTATGGCTGGCCGCAACATTATTGGGGTGGTTTCACCGATACCCGTGTAAAACCGCTGAAACCGGAAAAGCGCGAATATGAACGGCGTCCAGATTATGCCTTGGGCGCGCATACCGCCCCGCTTGGCCTTGCATTTGGCTATAATGGCAAATTGGGTGCGGGTCTTACCGAAGGCGCCTTTGTCGCGCGGCATGGTTCGTGGAATCGTAAGCCAGTTTCTGGCTATGACGTCATCTTCGTTCCGTTTTCCAAAGGGGAACCAGCGGGCAAGCCAGTCAATGTGCTGACAGGCTTCTTGGATAAGGACGGCAAGGCACAGGGCCGCCCTGCTATGCTTGCTTTAGCCAAGGATGGTACTTTGTTGGTAAGCGATGATGTAGGCAACATCGTCTGGCGCGTACGGGCGAAGGATTAAATCTTCCGCCCTGCGCAGCCAGCCAGCTCAATGGTGTAATGCCATGCAATCCGGCCCGACCGTCCGCCGCGACCTTGGGCAAAGCCGAGCGCGTCTGCTTCGTCCCAGTCCAGGTCAAAATGGCTGGCATAGCTTGCGACCATGTGCAGATAGTCGTCCTGATTGGGATATTGGAAGCCAAGTTTAAGGCCAAAGCGGTCGGCCAACGCCAGACTGTCGTCAATCGCATCACGCGCGTTCATGGCGCCAGCCTGATCGCTGCTATCGCGCTCAACGATGTTCCGGCGGTTCGACGTCACGCACAGCCTTACATTGTTTGGACGCGCTTCGACGCCGCCCTCCAATAATGACCGCAATAGACGCGCGTTCTGATCATGTGGTTCAAACGAAATATCGTCGATGAACAAAAGATAGCGCCGACCCGACGCGCCAAGCTCTTCGAACAAGGTCGGCAGGCTCGTCAGCTGGCTTGAAGCGGCTTCGACAAGGGCGATGAAGAAGCCATTCTCCTGAAGCGCGGCGACAACAGATTTGGCCAATGCGGATTTCCCCATGCCCCGCGCACCCCATAGCAACACGTCATGCGCAGCCGCGCCGGATGCATGCCGTCGGCAATTTTCGAACAATTCGGCCTTTTGCCGGTCGGCGCCTACGATCAATTCCAGCGGCAGTGGTTTGAAATCATGCACCGCTGCCAGGCCTGTCCCGTTCCAATGATAGGCGGGAAAGGACGACAGGTCTGTGGGCGGCGCGGGCGGAGGCGACAGCCGCTCAAGCGCTTCAGCGATGCGTTTGAGCGTTTGCTCGTTCAAGCCGCCAATTCCTCCGCATCAATCGCATATAGCAATTCCGCACCGACCATGGCGCTGCCCTTGAAGGCCATTGCTTCGGGAACCATCACGTCAAGATAATAACGGCAAGCGGCGACCTTGGCACGCAGGAATGCGCTTGTGTCGCCATTGGCGATTGCGGCCCGAGCGGCGCGCAGTTGTTTCAACATGAGCCAGCCCGATGTCGCAACGGCCATCATATTTGTGTAGGCATAGCTGCCTGCTAAGCGGTCATCAATGTCAGCATTGAGCATATAGTCCGTGACGTCCGCCGTTGCCGCGGCCAGCGCCGATAGACCCGCATGTTCTGCGGCGTCCGCCGAGATCGCGGCGAGGTGATTGCGGATGACATCGCCGCCTTGCATCGCCAGCTTTCGACCGACAAGATCCGCGGCCTGAATACCGTTGGTGCCTTCGTAAATGGCCGCTATCCGGATATCGCGATAATATTGGGCGGCGCCTGTTTCCTCGACAAAGCCCATGCCGCCATGCACCTGAATGCCCAAAGACGCGATTTCACTGCCCATGTCCGTACCATAGGTTTTGGCAAGCGGCGTTAACAGGTCGACCATTTCTTGTGCGCCGGGCTCACCCAACGTTGCGCGGTCAACATAGCCGGATGCGAGATATAACAAAGCGCGTATTGCTTGCGTTCCTGCCTTCATACGCAACAGCATTCGGCGGACATCAGGGTGTTCGACAATAGAAACGGGTTCCCGTGATGGCCCGCTTGCCTTAGCCGACTGAACGCGCTCCCGTGCGAACCAGATCGCCTTTTGCGTGGCGGCTTCAGCAACCTGCACGCCTTGCAGGCCAACGTTCAGCCGCGCATTGTTCATCATCGTGAACATGGCGCGCATCCCGCCGAATTCTGGACCGATCAGTTCACCGATACATTCGCCTTCTTCGCCAAATGCCAAGACGCAGGTAGGCGATGCATTAATGCCCATCTTATGTTCGATAGATACCACTTTGATGTCATTCTGCGCACCGATATTGCCGTCTGCATCGACCCGATATTTGGGTACCAGAAACAGCGAAATGCCCTTCGTTCCTGCGGGGCCATCGGGCGTGCGGGCCAGCACCAAATGGACGATGTTTTCGGCCATGTCATGGTCGCCGAAGCTGATATAAATCTTCGTGCCTTTGATGTGATAGCTACCATCACCACGCGGCGTTGCGGTCGATTTTAGCGCGCCAACGTCGGAACCTGCTTGCGGTTCGGTCAGGTTCATCGTGCCGGAATATGCGCCGGTGGAGAGCTTTGGCAGAAAAAGTGCTTTCTGCCGGTCCGTCCCATGGTGGTTGATCGCCTCAATCGCGCCGACCGATAGAATGGGGCATAACGCAAACGCCATGTTGGCGGCACCTAACGAATCCAATGCGACAGTAGCCATTGAAAATGGCAGGCCTTGTCCACCAAATTCTGCAGGCGCGTTAATCGAGCCCCAGCCATTTGCTACATAGGATTTATACGCCGCGACAAATCCATCAGGCATGACAACTTTGCCGTCAATCAAACGTGCCCCGACGGTGTCGCCAATGCGGTTTAACGGCGCAAATTCGCCTTCTGCAAATGCGCCAATGCCATCGACGATGGCTTGCACCATATCGGGCGTCGCATCGGCAAAACGCGCATGCTGCGCCAATGCATCGATACCGACGATATGCTTAAGAACGAAGTTTTGTTCTGCGACGGGTGCTGAAAACGTCATGGCTGTTAAAAAATCCTGTTAAAGCTGGTTCGCACCCGCCTATAGCCGCTTATGATGTTTGGCTCAAATACCTTGGGGAATGGCTGGGTTGTGCCAGCTGATGACGCTGCAATTACGGCTGCGACACAGCTTCTGGGGGCTGGACAGATCGTCGCGATTCCCACCGAGACCGTATATGGCCTCGCCGCCGATGCCCAAAATGCCGAGGCTGTGGCCCGTATCTATGCGGCAAAGGGCCGTCCAGATTTCAACCCGTTGATTGTGCATGTACGCAACCAGAAAGCCGCAGAAAAGCTTGGTGTGTTTAATGCTACTGCGCAGGCACTGGCGGAGGCTTTTTGGCCCGGCCCATTGACGCTGGTGCTGCCTTTGCAACCCGATGCACCCATCGCGCGCGCCGTGACCGCAGGACTGCCCACTATCGCCATCCGGTGCCCAGCACATCCGGTCATGCAGGCGTTGCTGTTAAAAAGCGGTTTAAGCCTCGCTGCGCCCTCCGCAAACCCGAGCGGGTCAATCAGCCCAACCCGCGCCGATCACGTCCTGAAGGGGCTTGGAGGGGCTGTGCCGATGATTTTAGACGGGGGTTCTTGCTCGGCAGGATTGGAGTCGACCATTGTTGCCGTGCGCGATGATGGTTGGCAGATTTTGAGGCCGGGTCCGGTGACTTCGGAAGACATCGAAAACGTCATCGGTTATGCGCCGCTCGCCGCTGCCAATGGGTTTATTGAGGCGCCTGGCCAAATGGCCAGCCATTATGCGCCGTTTAAGCCTGTTCGGCTAAACGTCATTGCATCGGAACCCGATGTGTATCTCATTGGCTTCGGCGCGATTGCAGGCGACGATAACCTGTCTGCAACAGGTGATCTCGCGCAGGCCGCAGCACATTTGTTTGAGGCGCTGCACACGGCTGATGCCAGCGCCGCTGTCGCTATTGCAGTTGCACCCATTCCGCATGAAGGCATCGGCATCGCAATAAATGACCGGCTTGCGAGGGCCGCAGTCCGGTGAGGAGGGGGGTGCTGACGGGTGTCGATGTTACGAAATAGGTTTCATATCAAAACGCTATTTCATCCTGAATAAATTTCCCGTATCGCGGTGTGGTATCAGAGCTTGGGAGGGCCGTTTGCCAGTATCTTCAAAAATGTTCGCCGGATTGTTGCTGGTCATCCCGCTTGCGAGTTGTGGAGACAATAGCGGCAACAGCAAAATCGCTGCGCAACCCGTTCATCCTGTCCAAGTCTTCACGGTTGAGAAACAAAGCCTTGTGCGTGAAATCAACGCTGTCGGCACCGTGCGTTACCGTCGCGAGACGCCTTTGGGGTTCACAACGGCTGGGAAAGTCGCGCTCGTTCGTTTCGAAGAGGGCGATTTTGTAAAGCGCGGCGCATTGCTGGCTGCACTTGATACCACCAATGTTGGCGCGGACATGAGCGTCGCAACTGCCGAACGCGACCGTGTACGCGCAGAGTTTGACCGTGTCCGCGCGCTATATGCCGATGGTTGGGTGACCAAAGCCCGATTTGAATCCGCAGAAGCAGCCGTGAAGGGCGCAGAGGCGCGCGTCCAGCAAGCTGGCTTTGCGCGTAATACCGCGCAACTGTATGCACCCTCAAGCGGCGTTGTGCTCATGCGCAATGTGCAGGCGGGCCAAATCATTGCTGCGGGAACGCCGGTGCTTATGCTGGGCGCGGCAGATGAGGGTTTCGTGTTTCGCGTACCCATCGTAGACCGCGACGCATCGAAATTGCGCGTGGGTATGGCGGCGGATATCTCGATTGAATCGGCGGGCGAGGGGCCGTTGACCGCGACGATTACCGAAATAGAAGGGCGCGCCAATACGGCGACAGGCGCATTTACCGTGCAGTTTAGCCTGCCCAACCGGCCAGTATTGCGGTCTGGGCAAATTGGGACAGCCGCCATCAAGCTCCCTGCATCGGACAGTGGCGACCAAGTGCAAATTTCCGCGAGTGCTTTGTTCGGCGTCCGCACCGGCGAAGGTCTTGTTTACGTGGTGGGGCCCAAAAACCGCGTTGAAACGCGTAATGTGATGATTGAACGGGTGACCGATAATTATGTGCTTGTGTCTGGAGGGTTAAGGGTTGGTGACCAAATAGTGACGTCTGGCCTAGAAAAATTACGCACAGGGTCGACGGTCCGCGTCCTCAAAAGGAAGCGCTAGAGCATGCATATCGCAGAGGTTGCAATTCGCAGGTGGCAGCTAACGCTCGTCTTGTTCACGCTGCTATGTGCGATGGGTTTTTCTGCGTTCCAACAAGTTCCTCGTGCAGTGGATCCGCATTTTTCCATGCCGATAGTGTCGATTCTGGTATCGCAACCAGGCGCAGATGCAGCGGAAATCGAGCAAACCATTACAAAGCCTATCGAAGAGCTGGTTCAAGGTTTGGAGGATGTTCAGCAAGCTGCGTCCACCAGCAGCGATGGAAGTGCCCTCATTCGTGTGGAGTTTGACTGGTCAGGGGACCCAGACCAATATTTCAATGACACCGTGCGTGAAGTCACCGCGATCCGCAGTCAGCTTCCGGCGGACCTGCAACGGCTACAATTCGAGAAAGTGCGGACAACCAACGCCTCCATCCTGCAGATTGCCTTGTTAAGCGACACGGCAAGTTGGTACCGGATGGAAAAATATGCGCGCGATATTAGCGAAGCATTGGGGCGCGATAAGGAGGTGCGCGAGGCGGATATCTTCGGACTTCCGCAACCGGAAATCAGCGTATCGATCAATTCCGGTCGGCTGGCAGAGTTACGCTTGCCAGCAAGTGTTGTGGTCGACGCCATTCGCGTTGGTGGTGCTGACGTTCCGGCCGGCGCCGTTACCAGCGGAGCACGACGGTTCAATGTGGAAACAGGCGGCGCCTTTCGCAACGTAGATACCATCCGCAACCTTCCAATTCGCTCGAACGACGGATCCATAATCCGCGTCGGCGATGTGGCTGATGTGAAAATCAGCGCAGCCGAACAGCGCGTGAAAGTAAGCCATAATGGCAAACGGGCCGTTGTTATCACAGCCAATCAGAAACAAGGCACGGATGCGACCAAGCTACGCAATCGGTTGGTTGAAGAACTCGCCAAGCAACAAAAATTGCTTCCGGCGGATATTAAGGCCGTTATCCAATTCGACCAGAGCAAGGATATCAGGAAACGCCTTAACGAGCTTGCCCGCGACTTTGGGATCGCATTGTTCCTCGTGTTGATAACACTTCTGCCTTTGGGCTGGCGGGCGTCGGTGATCGTGATGATTTCAATCCCGCTCTCGATTGCGTCGGGTCTGCTCGCGATATCAGCTTATAGTTTTAACCTGAGCCAGTTGGTGGTCGCGGGCTTCATTTTGACATTAGGCTTGCTGGTCGATGACTCGATTGTCGTCGTCGAAAACATCGCGCGGCATTTGCGCATGGGAAAAAGCCGCAGCGAAGCGGCGATTGACGGCACCAAAGAGATCACGATGGCGGTTTTGGGGTCGACAGGCGTTTTGGTCTTTGCCTTTTTGCCGCTTTTCTTTCTTCCCGAAGGCGCCGGAAAATTCATCCAAAGCTTCATCGGGACCATTGTGGCGACGATTACAGCATCGATGATTGTGTCGCTGACCATTGTTCCGTTTCTTGCCAGCCGCATATTGAAAGACGATGCATCGGAGGATGGCAGCGCGGCCTTGCAATGGCTGATGCAGAAGATTGACCGTTTCTATCACCCGATGCTGCATTGGGCGCTGGACCGGCCCCGCCGCTCCGTATGGGGCGCGTTAGCGGGCACCTGTGCAGCCTTCTTTCTTGTCCCGCTACTTGGCTTCAGCCTGTTTCCAAACGCCGACACGCCCTATTTTCGCGTGACTGTGGAGGCCGAACAAGGTGCGAGCATAGACGAAACCGGGCGCATCGTTGCCCAGGTTTCTGCAGTCTTGAAAACCGAACCCGCCATCAAAGTACGGGCGGAAAATGTTGGCGCATATAATCCGCCCGTTTTCTATAATGTCTTTCAACGCGGCGAAAACCCTACCCATGGTGAGGTTCTCGCGATCATGGACAATTGGGAAGGTTCCAAGTCACGCGCTATGATAAAGCGGTTGCGTAAGCAGCTTGACGAGATCTCCGGTGCGCGGATCAAATTGGTGCTTTTCCAGAACGGCGCTCCGATAAACGCACCAGTGGAATTCCGCGCTTATGGTCCTGATCAGGCCGAGCTGAAGCGCCTTGCGGCCAAAATGGAGCAGGTTCTGCGCGAAACCCCCGGCACCAGAGACGTGAATAATCCGGTTGCGTTCGACAAGGTTGATCTTGATGTGCGGGTGGACGAAGCAAAAGCTGCATTGCTGGATGTCCCCGCTGGCGCGGCGCGCCGCGCAATCCGGCTTGCGCTAAGTGGGGAGCGTGCGGGTACGTATCGGGATACCGAAGGCGATAGCTATCCCGTTGTCGTGCGCTTGCCGCTGGCAGAGACCCAACCAGTGTCTGCCCTCGCATCCATTTACGTGACGAACCGAAGCGGACAAGCGATCCAGCTGGCCGAGATTTCCAATCCAACGTTGGAATCGATCCCTTCCGCCATTTACCGGTATAACCTTCGGCGCAACGTCAGCGTCAGTGCGCAAATTTTGGATAGCGCTGTAGTGTCAAAGGTCAATCTTGATGCACAAAAACGGATGGACAGCATTCCGCTCAAGCCAGGCTATTCAATAGCAGTCGGCGGAGAAGCCGAAAAAATCAATGACACCTTTGCCGGCTTCGGCCCAGTCGTTGTGGTAGCTTTGTTTAGCATTTTTGCCATTCTTGTCGCCGAATTTGGTCGGTTTAAAGAGGCCTTGGTTGTCGCTGGCGTTATCCCTCTGGGTACATTTGGCGGTCTTATTGCGCTTTGGGCGACTGGAAACAATCTGTCGTTTCTTGCCATTATCGGCTTTATCGCGCTGATCGGCATCGAGATAAAGAATTCGATCCTTTTGGTCGATTTCACGAGCCAGTTGCGGCAGCGCGGCTACACCTTGCGCGATGCCATTGAAAAGGCAGGCGAAGTGCGGTTCCTGCCGGTGCTGTTGACCTCAGTCACGGCAATTGGTGGCCTCATGCCGCTCGCTTTGTTTGGCGGCAGCCTCTACGGACCGCTGGCAATCGTATTGATCGGGGGGTTGATTTCCTCAACTTTGCTATCACGTATTGTCACACCAGCTATGTATTTGCTGGTGGTGCGCGGGGATGCGGCGAAGGCCGCAGTTTCCGCCCAAGTTCAAGGGTAAGCTTATGCCTCAAGAAGAAGCTATTTTCGCCGGAGGTTGTTTCTGGTGCACCGAAGCCGTCTTTGGCCAGCTAAACGGCGTACACAGCGTCGTAAGTGGCTATATTGGCGGGCACACAGTCGATCCAACTTACAAAGAGGTATGTGGCGGTACTACAGGGCACGCAGAGGCAATACGTATCGCTTTCGATGCAGAAGTCATCAGCTACGCCGACTTGCTCGAAATATTCTTTGCCACCCATGATCCGACGCAACTCAATCGGCAAGGCAATGACATCGGCACCCAATATCGGTCCGCCATCTTCTTGTTGTCGGACGAACAGCGCGAAATGGCCGAAGCCGGCATTTTAAAGGCCGCAGGCGACTGGCCAGCGCCAATTGTCACAACCATCGAAGGTCCAGCCACCTGGTATCCAGCAGAGGATTATCATCAGGAATATTGGGATGGCGAGGGCCAGCGCAACTCCTATTGCCTCGCCGTCATTCCGCCCAAATTGGCAAAGCTGAAAAAAGGTTTTGCCCAACGGCTCGCCAACTCTGCGTAGACAATACGGTTTCCTGCGTTATGCAGATAGGATGATGCACAAACCTGTTCGTAAAGCTATTTTTCCTGTCGCTGGATTAGGAACGCGTTTCCTGCCGGCGACAAAAGCCATTCCCAAAGAGATGCTGCCGATTGTCGATAGTCCACTGATCCAATATGCGGTCGACGAAGCGCGTGAGGCGGGGATTGAACAAATGATCTTCGTTACTGGGCGCGGCAAGAGCGTAATCGAAGACCATTTCGACATTGCCTTCGAACTTGAGCACACCATGACGTCACGCGGCAAGGATGTCTCGGTTTTGGCGAATACACGCCTTACGCCCGGCAACTGCGTTTATGTCCGACAGCAGGAGCCATTAGGCCTCGGTCATGCCATTTGGTGCGCGCGCGATATTATCGGTGATGAGCCTTTCGCCATTTTTCTTCCCGACGAATTCATGCACGGATCGCCGGGCTGCATGAAGCAAATGGTTGATGCCTATCAACACATTGGCGGAAACATCATCAGCGTGCTTGAAGTACCCCATAAAGATGTGTCGAGCTATGGTGTCATTGCCCCAGGCGCAACCAATGGCGCGGTGACGGAAGTCCTTGGCCTTGTTGAAAAGCCCAAGGTCGAAGACGCGCCGTCAAACCTTATCGTGTCAGGGCGTTACATTCTGCAGCCAGAGGTCATGCAGATCCTTGAAGGACAGGAAAAAGGCGCCGGGGGTGAAATTCAACTTACCGACGCCATGGCGCAAATGATCGGGCAGCAACCGTTTAATGCAGTCACCTTTGACGGAAAACGTTATGATTGTGGATCAAAGGTCGGCTATATCGAGGCGAATTTGGCACTGGCGCTCCAGCGTCCAGATATGGCGGAGCAAGTCCGCGCGATCGCACTGAATTTGCTGAAATAGATGGACATAGGGAGGATGTATCTTGGTGCGTAATATGCGTTTGGTTTTGGCCGCGGTTCCCTTGTTTGTGTTGCAGGGATGTGTGGCGTCAGTCGTAGGCGATGTGATGACCAAGCCGGTTAGGGTAGTTTCAAAAGTCGCCGATGTCCTGACGACTAGCCAGTCTGAGTCCGATGAAAAGCGCGGGCGCGAATTGCGTCACCGTGAAGAAAATATCGGCGAGCTTGCCCGGCGGCGTGATAAGGCCCGCGAGCGCTGCGCAGATGGCGATAAGGACGCCTGCAAAAAGGCTGCCGACATCAGTGAACAGATCGCAGATGAGAGAGATCGCTCCTACTGAGGCTATCCACCCTTTAAATGGTGGGCGCTGTGGGCGGAAACGGTACCTGTTTGCCACAGATCGTGAACGGTCAACGCAGCCTCGACCCGCTGCTTCAACTGTCGTTATCGGGGAAATTCTGGCTATTCGCTGCGTAAGGCTTCTATCGGAGAGAGGCGGGATGCCCGAATAGCCGGGTAACCACCGAACAATATTCCGATGATTGCTGAAAACGCGACCGACAATAATGCTGTGTCCAATCCGACCGGTGCCGGAAAGTCGGCGACTTTCTGAAAAATGGCCGCGGCGACCAGCGCTAATGTCAGGCCAATGGCGCCGCCAATCACGCAGAGAACAGCAGCTTCGACCAGGAACTGGTTTCTAATGTCGCTGCGTTTTGCGCCCAACGCCATACGAAGCCCGATTTCGCGCGTGCGCTCGGTCACGCTAACCAGCATGATGTTCATGATACCGATGCCGCCTACTAACAATGAGATTGAGGCAATCGCGACCAAAACCGCTTGGAATATCTGGGTCACTTGACCAGTCGTTTCGGCAATCTCAGTCGTTGTGCGAACGGTGAACGGGCTAATCCTGCCTTTTGGCACACGGTAGCGATCGCGCAACATGCGCTTGATTTCCTGCTGGCCCAAGAGAAGCGATTCCTCGTCGATGAAGCCGACAAACAGCAATGTTACATCGTCGGGTCCTTGCGTTGCCGTGGTCAACAGCCTCTGACGCAGCGTCGTTATCGGAACGACAATCTGGTCGTCATTGTCGTTACCCAGATTACTCCCCTTGCTTTCTAGCAAACCGATAACCTTAAATGGTACGCGGTTGATCCGGACAGTTTCACCGACAGGATTTGCGTCGGCGAACAGCTTGTCTGCTACTGTCTGACCGATCACCACCACACGTGCCGCGGCTCCGACATCGCTATCGGACAGGAAACGCCCTTCGGATGCAGTGATGTTCGACACATCGCCATATTCGGGTGTTGCGCCGGTCGCTTGGGTTGTTGCGCTACGGCCAGGTGTGACCAGTTGGACGCTGCTCCGGATTTGTGGGGCGACTGCGCTGACGCCGGATACCTGACGCAAGATAGCTTGCCCATCGCGCTCGGTCAGCCTGCCACGGTCCGTAGAGCGCGGCGGACCGCTGCCGCTGTCGGGTTGCGGCACGACGATTGCCATGTTGGACCCCAGCGTAGCAATCTGCTGCGTCACTGATACCTGCGCGCCATTGCCCACTGCGACGGCCAATATCACCGAGAATACCCCGATCATCACGCCCAGCGTGGTCAGTATCGAGCGCATCAAATTGGTACGGAGCGCGGTCATCGCAATCGCGATATTCACGCCCCAGCCGGCGATTGCGTTAAAAAGGTTAGTCATCCGGCAACTGCCTGCCGGCGCGATTTGACGGCGGCGTCTTCAATGACTTGTCCGTCGCGAAAGACAATTCGCCGGGCGGCATATTCGGCGATGTCGGGCTCGTGCGTGACAACGATGAGGGTGATACCTTCGTCGTTCAGTTTCTGAAAAATACCCATGATATCGAGTGATGTCTGCGTATCGAGAGCGCCCGTCGGTTCGTCGGCCAGCAACATGAGCGGATTGGTAACCAGTGCACGAGCGATGGCGACGCGCTGTTGCTGTCCACCCGAAAGCTTGGCTGGCGTGTTCTGTAGGCGGTTGCCAAGTCCCATCGCCTCTAGCTTCGCCTGTGCGCGATCGCGACGCTCGCTGTAGCCAAGGCCAGCATAAATCAGCGGCACCGCAACATTATCCAGCGCGCTGGTGCGGGCCAGAAGGTTGAACTGCTGAAACACAAAGCCGATTTTGCGGTTGCGGATTTCCGCCAACGCATCGCTATCAAGCGTTTTGGTATCGATGCCGTCGAGCAACAATGTTCCAGATGTCGGCACATCGAGGCAGCCGATCATATTCATGAAAGTTGATTTGCCCGACCCGCTGGCGCCCATGATGGCAACAAACTCACCACGTTTTATGGTCAAGGAAACACTATTGACGGCGTGCAGCACCTCGCCGCCGATCACATAATCCTTTACCAGATTATGCGTTTCAAGAAGCGGCGCTGTCATTTTCGTCCGCATTATCGTCGGTTTGGGTCTTCGGTTTCAGAGATTTTGTCCGTACCAGTATCTTGTCGCCTGCTTTGATACCCGAAGTCACTTCGGTATAGTCGTCACCTTGCAGGCCAAGCTGAACCTGTTTCTGTGTGGGTCTATACGCGTCAGATCCTGCCAGATAGAGCATTGGCGCGGGCGTTTCCTTTTTATCGGGCGCAGCCGGCGTGTCCTTTTTAGGTGCGCCCCGGTCCGCCAATTTGGGGCGGAAGCGAAGCGCGTTGGTTGGCACGCGCAGCACATTTGCCTTGGCGCCGGTGATGATTTCCACATTTGCGGTCATACCCGGTAGCAATTTGCCATCGGCGTTATTGACGTCGATAATGACCAGATAGCTGACGACATTTTGTGTTTCGACGGGCGCTTTGCGGACTTGCCGCACTTTTGCGCGAAATATGTCATTGGGGTAGCTGTCGACCGTGAAGGTCACATTTTGCCCTTCACCAATCTGGCCAATGTCGGCCTCGTCGACGGATGCTTCGACCTGCATCTTGGTTGTGTCTGCGGCGATTTCAAACAGATTGGGTGTCTGGAAACTGGCCGCAACAGTAGTGCCTGGTTCAACCAACTTGTTGATGATGACGCCGCTTGCGGGCGCGATGATAACGGTGCGGTTCAGATCAAGCTGGGCGGATGAAAGCTCTGCTGTGCCCTGCCGGATTTGCGCATTGCCGCTTTGCGTTTGCGCCAGTGCCACCTGAAGCGCGTTGCGCGCGCTATTGAGTTTGCTCTGCGCCAGATCGAGGCCAGCCTTTGAAACGAAGCCGCGATCCGCCAAGGCCTTTTGCCGCGCAAAATCACGCTGCTGAATTTCAAGTTCTGACTGTGATCGCGCGACATTGGCCACTGTTTGCTGCAAGCCGGCACGGGCAAGTGCAACTTGTGCTTCCGACTGCTGCACACGTGCGCGCACACGGGTCGAGTCGATTTCGGCAAGGATTTGCCCTGCTTTCACGGGCGAATTGAAATCGACATATACCTTGGTAACCTGACCCGAGACTTCGGTACCGACCTTGATCGTATTTAGCGCGCGGACCTTGCCGCTGGCGGACACCTTGCGCAGCACTTCGCCGCGCGTGACAGTCTCGCTGACATATTCATAGTCATGCGGGGTAGGGCGCAATGCGCGGTACAGAACGAGCAGCAAAATCAGCGCGATGATGGCCGACCAAACGCGATGCCGCTTCACCCAAGCCCGTACTGCCTCAAACATCTGGCCTCAAACATCTGACCCGTCCTCAATTAGCTTCTGATGCTGTATATTCAGCGCAGGAAGATTCGGCTAGTGATTTATGCACCTAATACAGCAAAAGCCCGCCGGAATCTCTTCCAGCGGGCTTTGCTTTAACTTCAGTGAAACGGCGATTATTCTTCTTCGCCGCTTTCGATCACGTCATCGATTGCTGCATCTTCAGTGGTCAGGTCATCTGCGATGACCTTTGCCAACACATCGTCACCAATGGCGGCTTCAGGACCCTGAGCGAGTTCGGCAGCATGCTCTTCAACCGCTGTCTCTGGCGCAATCAGGCTTTCCTGCAGCTTCTTGTAGCTGGCACGAAGAGCAACGTCGCGGCTGGTTGCTGCAATCCGCATGCGGTTCATGGCAGAGCCAGTACCCGCAGGGATTAGGCGGCCAACGATGACGTTTTCCTTCAACCCGGTCAAAATGTCCTTCTTACCTTCCACAGCGGCCTGCGTGAGGACGCGTGTGGTTTCTTGGAAGGATGCCGCCGAGATGAACGAACGCGTCTGCAACGATGCCTTGGTGATGCCGAGCAGAACAGGATTGCCCGTCGCATGCGCTTGGCCTTTGCCCAGCTTCGCATTGATGGCGTCCATTTCTTCGCGGTCAACCTGTTCACCTGGAAGCAGGGTTGTGTCGCCACCGAAGGTGATCTCAACCTTTTGCAGCATCTGACGAACGATCGTTTCGATGTGCTTGTCGTTGATCTTCACGCCCTGCAGACGATACACTTCCTGAATTTCCGCAACCAGATATTCAGCCAGCGCTTCAATGCCCATGACTTCAAGAATGTCATGCGGGTTCGGTGAACCAGCAATCAGGTTATCGCCCTTACGAACGAAATCGCCTTCCTGAACGTCGAGTACCTTGGACTTCTGAATTAGATACTCAATCCGATCGCCTTCTTCCGGTACAATCGCGATCTTGCGCTTCGCCTTATAATCACGGACGAATTCAACGCGGCCCGAAATCTTGGCAATGATTGCATTGTCCTTTGGAATACGCGCTTCGAACAATTCAGCAACGCGCGGCAGACCACCGGTGATGTCACGGGTCTTAGCAGATTCACGGGTCACACGTGCGAGAACGTCGCCTGCCTGAACCGTTGCACCGTCTTCGACCGACAACATCGTTCCAACGCCCAGAAGATAACGGGCAGATTCGCCGCTATCGTCATCCAGCAATGTAATGCGGGGACGAAGGTCTTCCTTCTTGGTGCGGCTGCCTGCACGATCTTCGATAACGACGCGCTGGGCGATACCCGTTGCTTCGTCGGTCTGTTCCGTCAGTGTCTTGCCGTCAATCAGGTCCTGATATTTCACAATACCCGACTTTTCGGTGATGATCGGCATGGTGAATGGATCCCATTCGGCCAAACGATCACCCACGCTGACTTCGGCGCCATCCGGGAATGCCAGCGTTGCACCATATGGCAAACGGTGGATTTCCATTTCACGGCCGTCCTTGTCGACGATGATCAGTTCACCGTTACGTGCCATCGCCAAACGCTTCTTACGCTTGTCGACGATGCTTGGCAGATCGCGATACATAACCTTACCTGATGCGGTTGCATCAAGGTTTGATTGCTCGTTCAACTGCGCCGCACCACCAATGTGGAAGGTACGCATGGTCAGCTGCGTGCCGGGCTCACCAATGGACTGGGCAGCGATAACGCCGACCGCTTCACCGATGTTTACTGGCGTACCGCGTGCAAGATCGCGGCCATAGCAGGTGCCGCAAACGCCGACCTTGGATTCGCAGACCAATGGCGAGCGGATCTTCAGCGCCTGAATACCGGTTTCTTCCATGGCAACAACCATCGGCTCGTCCAGCAAGGTTCCCGATGGGATCAATACCTTACCATCAAGGCCCATGATATTTTCTGCTGTGGTACGACCAAGAACACGTTCACCAAGCGAGGCGATGGTTGAACCACCCTGAACAATTGAACGCATTTCCAAGGCACGCTCTGTGCCGCAATCGACTTCAACGATGGTGCAATCCTGCGACACATCCACCAGACGGCGCGTCAGATAACCTGAGTTTGCTGTCTTAAGTGCGGTATCGGCCAGACCCTTACGGGCACCGTGGGTCGAGTTGAAATACTCGAGAACGGTCAGACCTTCCTTAAAGTTCGAAATGATCGGTGTCTCGATGATCTCGCCCGAAGGCTTGGCCATTAACCCACGCATACCGGCAAGCTGCTTCATCTGCGCTGGCGAACCACGCGCGCCGGAGTGGCTCATCATATAGACCGAGTTGACCGGCAATTCGCGGCCATGTTCGTCCATTGGCGAAGCCTTCAGCTTGTCCATCATGGCGTTGGCAACCTTGTCACCGCATGTGGACCAGGCGTCGATTACCTTGTTATACTTTTCCTGCTGCGTGATCAGGCCGTCCTGATACTGTTGCTCAAAATCGGCAACAATCGCCTTGGTTTCGGCAACCATTTCGGTTTTTTCTTCCGGAATGATCATGTCGTCCTTGCCGAACGAAATACCGGCCTTGAACGCATATTTGAAGCCAAGCGACATGATCGCGTCTGCGAACAGAACCGTGTCCTTCTGACCCGTGTGACGGTAGACCTGATCGATAACGTCGCCAATTTCCTTCTTGGTGAGAAGGCGGTTGACCGTCTCGAATGGCACGCGGTGGCTCTTTGGCAGCGTTTCTGCAAGCAACATACGGCCAGGTGTGGTGTCGAAGCGCATCATGCGCTCAACGCCATCTTCACCCGTCTGTGGCACGCGGGCGATGATCTTGGAGTGAAGCGTTACCGCACCCACTTCAATTGCCTGATGCACTTCCGCCATATCGGACAGCATCATGCCTTCGCCTGGTTCGCCGCGGCGATCCATCGAGAGATAATACAGACCCAAGACCATGTCCTGCGAAGGAACGATGATTGGCTTACCATTGGCTGGCGACAGGATGTTGTTGGTCGACATCATCAATACGCGTGCTTCCAATTGCGCCTCAAGGCTCAATGGAACGTGGACGGCCATCTGGTCACCATCGAAGTCGGCGTTAAATGCCGAGCAGACCAATGGGTGAAGCTGGATAGCCTTGCCTTCAATCAGGACAGGTTCGAACGCCTGGATGCCCAAACGGTGCAGCGTAGGTGCGCGGTTCAGCAACACAGGATGCTCGCGGATAACCTCGTCGAGGATGTCCCAAACTTCCTTGCGCTCCTTTTCGACCCACTTCTTGGCTTGCTTCAGAGTCATCGAAAGACCCTTTGCATCCAAACGCGAGTAGATGAATGGCTTGAACAGTTCGAGCGCCATTTTCTTTGGCAGGCCGCACTGATGCAATTTCAGTTCAGGACCGGTCACGATGACCGAACGACCCGAATAATCGACGCGCTTGCCCAAAAGGTTCTGGCGGAAGCGGCCTTGCTTGCCCTTGAGCATGTCGGACAGCGACTTCAGTGGACGCTTGTTGGCACCCGTGATCGTGCGACCGCGACGGCCATTGTCGAACAACGCGTCAACAGCTTCCTGCAGCATACGCTTTTCGTTGCGGACAATGATGTCTGGAGCGCGCAGCTCAATCAGGCGCTTCAAACGATTGTTACGGTTGATAACGCGGCGATAGAGATCGTTGAGATCGGACGTTGCAAAACGGCCACCATCCAACGGCACCAGCGGACGCAATTCTGGCGGAATGACCGGAATAACGTCCAAGATCATCCACTCTGGCTTGTTGCCGGAATCGATGAAACTTTCGACGACCTTCAAACGCTTGATGATCTTCTTCGGCTTAAGTTCCGACTTGGTAATGGCCAGCTCGTCGAGCAGGTCGGTACGCTCTTGTTCAAGATCAAGGTCCATCAACATGGTCTTGACGGCTTCGGCACCAATGCTGGCGGTGAAGGCATCTTCGCCATATTCGTCCTGCGCGTCGAGCAATTCGTCTTCGCTCAACAACTGGAACTTCTCAAGCGCGGTCAGACCAGGCTCAGTTACGATGTAATTTTCGAAGTATAATACGCGCTCAAGCTGCTTCAACTGCATGTCGAGCAAAAGGCCAATGCGCGAAGGCAGCGACTTCAGGAACCAGATATGGGCAACAGGCGCAGCAAGCTCGATATGGCCCATACGCTCACGGCGTACCTTGGTGACGGTTACTTCAACGCCACACTTTTCGCAGACAACGCCCTTATACTTCATCCGCTTATACTTGCCGCACAGGCACTCGTAATCCTTTACAGGGCCAAAGATGCGCGCGCAGAAAAGGCCGTCACGCTCTGGCTTGAACGTGCGATAGTTGATGGTTTCCGGCTTTTTGATTTCGCCAAAAGACCAGCTGCGGATTTTCTCCGGCGATGCAATCCCGATCTGGATCTGGTCAAAGGTTTCGACCTTGGCGATGGGATTGTTGAATTTCGATAGTTCGTTCATATTCATTTCCTCAGTGGGCATGGGCCCATGAAAACCTAAAGGCAGGGACAGAGGGCGGACCGAAATCCGCCCATCTCTGCTTTATTCTGCTGCCTCGGCAAAGCCTTCGTCACCCTCGATCAAATCATGCGCTTTCAGCTCAACATTGAGGCCGAGAGAGCGCATTTCCTTAACCAGAACGTTGAAGCTCTCGGGGATACCCGCTTCGAAGCTGTCATCACCTTTGACGATCGCTTCGTAAACTTTGGTACGACCGATGACGTCATCGGATTTGACCGTCAGCATTTCCTGCAAGGTATAAGCAGCGCCATAGGCCTGAAGTGCCCAGCATTCCATTTCCCCGAAACGCTGACCGCCGAATTGCGCCTTACCACCAAGTGGTTGTTGCGTAACAAGGCTGTACGGTCCGATCGAACGGGCGTGGATCTTGTCATCAACAAGGTGATGCAGCTTAAGCATGTAAATGATGCCCACGGTAACCTTGCGGTCGAACATGTCGCCGGTGCGTCCGTCGAACAGGTCGGATTGGCCTGAGCCATCCAGCCCAGCAAGCTGGAGCATCTTCGTGACGTCGGCTTCACGCGCACCGTCGAACACGGGTGTGCCCATGGGGACACCTGTTCTAACGTTACCAGCAAGCTCAATGATGTCGGCATCGCTGCGACCATTGATCTCGTCTGCGTAATTGTCCCCATAGGCCTTCGCCAAACGTTCACGCACGACTGCTGGAGGCGCCGCCGCTTGTGGGTTCGGGTTTGCATGGCGCCACTCTTCAAGAGCATCACCAATTTGCATACCCAAACTACGCGCGGCCCAACCAAGATGGGTTTCGAAAATCTGCCCCACATTCATACGTGACGGCACACCCAATGGGTTAAGTACGATGTCGACAGGGGTACCATCGGCCAAGAATGGCATGTCTTCTTGCGGAAGAATCCGCGAGATAACACCCTTGTTCCCGTGACGCCCTGCCATTTTGTCGCCTGGCTGTAGCTTACGCTTCACTGCGACGAAAACCTTGACCATCTTGAGCACGCCTGGTGCAAGCTCATCGCCACGCTCCAGCTTCTCACGACGATCTTCGAACTTCTCGACGATCAGTTTAACAGCTTCATCATATTGAACCTTGACGGCTTCAAGATCGCCTTGGACCTTGTCGTCGGCAATGGCGATTTTCCACCATTCGTAACGTTCGACTTCGCTGAGATTACCCTCAGTGATGATGTCGCCTTTTTTGATGCCCTTTGGCGCTGCTGCTGCAGTCTGACCAATGAGCATGTCTTTCAAGCGGTTGTAAGTCGCACGGTTCAAAATCGAACGTTCGTCCTCGCGGTCCTTCGCAAGGCGCTCAATTTCTTCACGTTCGATAGCCATCGCACGTTCGTCTTTATCGATACCATGACGGTTAAAGACGCGGACTTGAACCACAGTACCCGCAACGCCTGGCGAGAGACGCAGCGAGGTGTCTCGCACATCGCTTGCCTTTTCGCCAAAGATGGCGCGCAGCAGCTTTTCTTCTGGTGTCATCGGGCTTTCGCCCTTTGGCGTGATCTTGCCGACCAAAATGTCACCTGGGTGCACTTCAGCGCCGATGTAGACAATGCCGGCTTCATCAAGACTGCGAAGCGCGTCTTCACCCACATTTGGAATATCGCGGGTGATGTCTTCTGGTCCAAGCTTCGTATCGCGGGCCATGACTTCGAATTCTTCGATATGGACCGATGTGAAAACGTCGTCTTTCACGATACGCTCGGAAATCAGGATCGAGTCTTCGTAGTTATATCCGTTCCAAGGCATAAACGCAACGAGGCTGTTCTTGCCCAATGCGAGTTCACCCAGTTCAGTCGAAGGACCGTCAGCAATAATGTCGCCAGCTTCGATTACGTCACCGACCTTCACCAATGGCTTCTGGTTGATGCAGGTATTCTGGTTGGAGCGCTGGAATTTCTGCAACGTGTAAATGTCTACGCCCGACTTACCGGGCTCAACATCGCCAGTTACGCGGACGACGATACGGGTTGCATCGACTTGGTCGACGATACCTTTGCGGCGTGCGCCAATGGCAGCGCCGGAGTCACGTGCCACGGTTTCTTCCATGCCAGTTCCGACAAACGGTGCTTCTGCACGCAACAGAGGCACAGCCTGACGTTGCATGTTGGAACCCATCAATGCGCGGTTGGCGTCATCGTTTTCCAGGAACGGAATGAGCGATGCTGCAACCGAAACAAGCTGCTTTGGCGAAACGTCCATCAAAGTAATCTGGTCACGCGGCGCCATCAGGAATTCACCTGCTTCACGCGATGAAATCAGGTCTTCGACAAAGCTGCCATCGGCATTCAATTCGGCGTTTGCCTGCGCGATGGTGTTCTTTTGCTCTTCCATTGCGGAGAGATACACCACATCGTCGGTGACTTTATTGTCCACGACCTTGCGATACGGCGTTTCGATAAAGCCATATTTGTTCACGCGGCTGAATGATGCCAGCGAGTTGATTAGACCAATGTTCGGGCCTTCTGGCGTTTCAATCGGGCATATACGGCCATAATGGGTCGGGTGCACGTCGCGGACTTCAAAGCCTGCACGCTCACGGGTCAGACCACCTGGTCCAAGTGCCGAAACGCGGCGCTTATGGGTGACTTCCGAAAGCGGGTTGGTCTGATCCATAAACTGCGACAATTGCGACGAACCAAAGAATTCGCGTACTGCAGCGACTGCTGGCTTTGCGTTAATCAGGTCGTTTGGCATCACGGTCGATACATCGACCGAGCTCATACGCTCCTTCACGGCGCGCTCCATACGCAGCAAGCCTACGCGATACTGGTTTTCCAGCAATTCGCCGACCGAACGCACACGACGGTTGCCGAGGTTATCGATATCATCGATTTCGCCCTTGCCGTCCTTCAGGTTCACCAGTTCCTTGACTACGGCGAGGATATCTTCCGTGCGCAGCGTGGTGAGCGTGTCTTCAACGTCGAGGTTCAAACGCATGTTCAACTTTACGCGGCCAACAGCGCTCAGGTCATAGCGGTCTGCATCAAAGAACAGACCGGCGAACAACGCTTCTGCGGTTTCGCGCGTTGGCGGTTCGCCAGGACGCATGACGCGGTAGATCGCATCAAGGCCCATGTCGCGGTTCTCGGCCTTGTCGGCCTTCAACGTGTTGCGCATCCATGCGCCCGTGATGACATGGTCGATGTCGAGCAGTTCAAGGCTGTCGATGCCTGCCTTGTCCAACGCTTCGAGGTTTTCGGCGGTGATTTCATCGCCCGCTTCCACATAAATGCGGCCAGTCTTTTCATCGATAAGGTCGAACGCCGAATAACGGCCGAAGATTTCCTCGGTCGGGATCAGCAAGTCGGTCAGGCCATCCTTAACAGCCTTGTTGGCAGCGCGCGGGGTGATCTTTGTACCGGCTGGGAATACTACTTCCCCCGTCTTGGCGTCGACAATGTCGAACATCGGCTTTGAAGCGCGCCATTGCTCGGAATTGAACGGAATCTTCCATCCACCCTTGCCACGGGCAAATGTTACGCGGTCATAGAAGTGACCCAGGATTTCTTCGTCGTTCAGGCCAAGCGAGTAAAGCAAGGTCGTGACCGGCAGCTTGCGCTTACGGTCGATACGGACGTTAACGATGTCCTTGGCGTCGAATTCAAAGTCGAGCCACGAACCGCGATACGGAATGACGCGCGCTGCAAACAGATATTTGCCGCTGCTGTGCGTTTTGCCGCGGTCATGATCGAACAATACGCCCGGCGAACGGTGCATCTGCGATACGATAACGCGCTCTGTACCGTTGATGAAGAAGGTGCCGTTGTGCGTCATGAGCGGCATGTCGCCCATGTAGACGTCCTGCTCCTTGATATCGAGAACCGAACGCGCTTCGGTGTCGGGATCAACTTCAAACACGATCAGGCGCAACGTAACCTTCATCTGCGCCGCATAAGTAATTCCGCGCTGACGGCATTCTTCAACGTCAAATTTGGGATCTTCCAATTCGTAATGCACGAAGTCGAGTTCCGAGGTGCCTGCAAAATCCTTAACCGGAAAGACGCTGCGCAGTGTCTTTTCAAGGCCGGATACATAGCCAATCGACGGGTCGGAACGCAGAAACTGTTCATAGCTCTCACGCTGGACCTCAATGAGGTTGGGCATGTCGATAACTTCGTGGATGTTACCGAAAATTTTGCGGATACGCTTTTGACGCGACAGGGTCGCAGGAGCGGGACGGGATGCCATAAGCTGCTTTGCCTCAGTTAGAAATGCCAAGCGCAGGTAGATTGTCCACCAGACAAGAAAAGGCCGCATAGCAATGCCCGAAGATTCGGAACCTGCCGTGCAGCCGTTTCGCGTATGTGAAACCCATATCCATCAATGCGTTAGCCAAGTTGCGCGACGACAAGGCTGTTCCCGATGGGTTGGATGTAGAGGAGACTTATAGAGGGGCAACAACGTCGGGTCAAGGCCCGCCCCAAGTGGCCTATCGCGTAAATCTGCGACAAATGGTCTCACCTAAATCGATGCCGGGCGAAGTGTAACCGGCTTTTTTCTTACAAACCACGACAAAGCGCATACCACTTCACATAACCAACTACCGCCTTTCCGCCATGCTTGATGGGGCGGGGCGGCCCTGCTAGGGGCGCGGTATGACTGAACTTGCTCTCATCCGTAATTTTTCCATTATCGCGCACATTGACCATGGGAAGTCCACGCTGGCCGATCGGTTGATCCAACAAACCGGCGGGCTCACCGCGCGTGAGATGACGAGCCAAGTCCTTGATAACATGGACATTGAAAAAGAACGCGGCATCACGATCAAGGCGCAGACGGTGCGGCTGGATTACACCGCGAATGACGGCCTCACCTATCAGCTGAACCTGATGGACACGCCCGGCCATGTCGACTTTGCCTATGAAGTCAGCCGCAGCCTTGCCGCATGCGAAGGCGCGTTGCTTGTCGTCGACGCCGCGCAGGGTGTTGAGGCGCAGACGCTCGCCAACGTGTACCAATCGATTGAGCATGACCATGAAATCGTGCCCGTCATTAACAAGATCGACCTTCCCGCTGCCGAAGTCGACAAGGTCAAGGCCGAGATTGAGGAAATCATTGGCTTGCCCGTCGACAACGCGGTCCTGACCAGCGCGAAATCGGGCATCGGCATTGCCGAAGTGCTTGAGGCGGTAGTCACCCACATCCCCCCGCCAAAGGGCGACCGCAACGCGCCGTTGAAGGCCATGCTCGTCGATTCATGGTATGACCCCTATCTGGGCGTCGTGATCCTGATCCGCGTCATCGACGGCTCGATCAAAAAGGGTCAGGAAATTCAGTTCATGGCCGCCGGCACAAAGCATTTGGTCGACCGCGTCGGCTGCATGCGGCCAAAGCTGGAGATCCTCTCCGAAATCGCCGCGGGCGAAGTCGGCATCATCACCGCGCAGATCAAGGAGGTTGCGCAGACCCGCGTCGGCGACACGATCACCGATGCCAAGCGCCCCGCCGCCGAACCGCTCCCCGGGTTTAAGGAAGTGCAGCCGGTCGTTTTCTGCGGCCTGTTCCCGACCGACGCCGCCGACTTTGAAAAGCTGCGCGAAAGCATCAGCAAGCTGCGCCTTAACGACGCTTCGTTCAGCTTCGAAACCGAAAGCAGCGCCGCCTTGGGCTTTGGCTTTCGCTGTGGCTTCCTTGGGTTGCTCCATCTCGAGATCATTCAGGAGCGCCTGACGCGCGAGTTCGACCTTGACCTTATCACCACGGCGCCTTCGGTGGTCTATAAGCTGGAGCTCAGCCGCAGCAAGACCGAGGATGCGCGCAGTATGGAGCTGCACAACCCCGCCGACATGCCCGACGTCAACCGCATCGACGAAATTCAGGAGCCTTGGATCGAGGCGACGATTTATTGCCCCGATGAATATCTCGGCAGCATCTTGAAGCTGTGTCAGGACCGGCGCGGCATTCAAAAGCAGCTGACTTATGTCGGCGGCCGGGCGCAGATCGTCTACGAATTGCCGTTGAATGAGGTTGTGTTCGACTTTTACGACCGGCTGAAGAGCATCAGCCGCGGTTATGCCTCGTTCGATTATCACCAGATCGGCCACCGCGAAGGCGACCTTGTGAAGATGAGCATCATGGTCAATGGCGACGCGGTCGATGCGCTCAGCATGATCGTACACCGCGGCACCGCAGAATCCCGAGGCCGCGGCATGTGCGAACGCCTAAAAGACCTCATCCCGCGCCATCTGTTCAAAATCCCCATTCAGGCGGCAATCGGCGGCAAAGTCATCGCCCGCGAAACCATCGCCGCGATGCGCAAGGACGTGACCGCCAAATGCTATGGCGGCGACATCAGCCGCAAGAAAAAGCTGCTGGAAAAGCAAAAAAAGGGCAAGGCGCGGATGCGGGAATATGGCAATGTGAGCATTCCGCAGGAGGCGTTTATCGCGGCGCTGCGGATGGGGGAGGAGTAAGCCCTCCCACTTCCATCACCACAATGCGGAAGGCTGCACATAAATTCCAATTCTCTGACTGACAGCGCGCGCTTGGTCTGCTAGGCGGCGCGCATGCTTAACCTGAACGGTATCACCGTGCGCCTTGGCGGACGCACTATCCTTGATCGCGCCACGGCGGCCTTGCCTCCTTATAGCCGTATCGGCCTAATCGGACGCAATGGTGCGGGCAAATCGACGCTGATGAAGGTGATGATTGGCTCGCTGGAGGCTGATGAGGGCAGCCTGGAGATGCCCAAGGGCACGCGCATCGGTTATATCGCGCAAGAGGCGCCTGCGGGGGATTCTACGCCGTTTGACAAAGTGCTGGCGGCGGATACCGAGCGTGCGGCGCTGATGATCGAAAGCGAGCAAGAGGGGCTTGACCATGACCGCATGGCCGAGGTGCATGAACGGCTGATCGCGATTGACGCTTACACCGCGCCTGCGCGCGCGTCGCGTATCCTTGTTGGCCTTGGCTTTGACGAAGACATGCAGGGTAAGCCGCTCGATAGCTTCTCCGGTGGTTGGAAAATGCGCGTGGCGCTGGCGTCGTTATTGTTTTCGCAGCCGGATTTGTTGTTGCTGGATGAACCGTCGAACCACTTGGATTTGGAAGCGACCTTGTGGCTGGAAAACTTCCTCAAGGGCTATCCCGCCATGATGGTGGTTATCAGCCATGAACGCGACCTGTTAAACAACGTCGTTGACCATATCCTGCATCTGGAGGGCGGGCAGGTGACTTTGTACTCCGGCGGTTATGACTCGTTCGAGCGCCAACGTGCCGAGCGTGCCGCGCAGCTGGCGGCGGCAAAGGCAAGCCAAGATGTGCAACGCGCCAAACTACAGGATTATGTCGCGCGGAATTCGGCGCGTGCCTCCACCGCCAAGCAGGCGCAGTCGAGAGCCAAGGCGCTGGCGCGGATGCAGCCGATTGCCGCAATGGCCGAAGATCCGACGTTGAGCTTTGACTTTCCAAGCCCGGACGAATTGAAACCGCCTTTGGTGACGTTGGATCTGGCGAGTGTCGGCTATACCGAAGGCAACCCGATTTTAGAGCGGTTAAACTTTCGGATTGATCCTGATGACCGGATCGCACTTCTGGGCCGCAACGGGAACGGAAAGACGACGCTGGCGCGATTACTCGCCGCGCAACTGACGCCAATGGAAGGGCAGATGAATTCCTCCGGCAAAATGCGCGTCGGCTATTTCACGCAATATCAGGTGGAGGAATTGGACGGCGATGATACGCCGCTTGAGCATATGACTCATCAGATGAAGGGTGCGAACCCCGGCGCGGTGCGCGCACAACTGGGGCGGTTCGGCTTTTCGGGCGCAAAGGCGACGACGAAGGTTGATAAATTGTCAGGCGGCGAACGTGCGCGGCTCGCGCTGGCGCTGATTACCCGCGATGCGCCGCATATGCTGATCCTCGATGAACCAACGAACCACTTGGATGTCGATGCGCGTGAGGCGTTGGTGCAGGCGCTGAATGAATATGAAGGCACTGTCGTGCTGGTCAGCCATGACCGCCATATGCTTGAGCTGACGGCAGACCGGCTGGTCCTCGTTGATGGCGGCACTGCGACCGAATTTTCCGGCACGATTGAGGATTATACCGATTTCATTCTGGGCAAGGGGCCCGCGAAGGAGAAGGTATCAAAGGCTGACCGCAAGGACGACAAGAAAGCTGCGGCTGCCGCGCGTGAGGCGCAAGCCAAGCTTAAGCGCGATGTGAGTGATGCCGAGGCTGACTTGGCCAAGCTTGAGGTTGTGTTGAGTGCGATTGACCGAGCGATGTTCGATCCTGCGTCGGCAGCAAACGAGTATAAGAACCTGACGATGGGTGAACTGTCGCAACGGCGTGGCAAAATTATCGCCGCGCAGGAAGCCGCCGAGGTTCGCTGGGTTGCGGCGGGCGAGGCGTTGGAGAAAGTCTCTTAGGGTGCAAGCTTCCAATTTCACGGTTCTCAACGGCGTAATTTTCAGCCACAGCAGCTCTTCGCAAATTGGTGCCGGCCTCGCACACCTATATTGCTAATTTATATCCAAAACGGATGCAAATATCGCCGGTTCTGGTGTAGTCTGAACCGATTTAGCCCTTCTGCACTTTTACGACCTAACTGTTACAGTTTTCCTCGCGTGTGCGTAGATCAGGATACGGCTTTGCAGGCGCATCATTCCAAGCGCATATGAAAGCAGCATATTTTGGTTCATTGGGCCCCTAATATCGCGGCCTTTGCCGCCGCGAAGCGCGCTTCGCCGAGCCCCTGAATGCGGACGTAATGCACATCATTTCTGACGAGTTCCAATGTGCACAAATCAAAAAACTGCTGTCGTTCAGCAGGTTGCGCATAGACGCGAAGGCCATCATCTACAAAGGGGATGTCGATATCGAGCAAAAGATAGAGGTCGGAAAAGCCTGTGAAGCTGTCGAAATAGCGGTCGCGCAGATAACCCGGCGTTGTGCCGAACATCATGTCCGCCCAGACGGCGGTGATGAGTGGATCTGTATCAAACAGCACAAAGCCAGCGCCCAGTTCGCTTGCGCGCGCAGCGGCAGCGCGGTTCATAGCGTCTTGCGTCTGCGCGATGTGGATCAGTTCTTGTCTGCCAATGTCTGTGCCATGCGCCTCACAATATGCGCGGCCATATTCGGGTACGACTTCGCATCCCAGTTCCGCCGCAAGCCGAGTGCCCAAGGTCGATTTTCCGGTACTTTCGGGGCCGTGAAGGCAGATACGCTTCATTTCTGTTCCGCCTTGCGCCATGCGATCAGTCCGGCAACAGCTAGGACCAGGAATAGCCCATAAAGGCCTGCGGTGAGATACAATTCCTTCATGGCATATAACGGAATGGAAATCAGGTTGACGATGATCCAGAAATGCCAGTTTTCTGCAAAGCGCCGCGCCATCAATATCTGTCCAGCAATGGAGAGCATCGCGACCGACGCGTCCCAATATGGATAGGTGGCATCGGTTTCAGCATGCATTACGGCGCCCCATGCCCAAATCGCGGCAATAGCGCCCAATATCCACAAGCCATAGCCCACAGCAGAAATGCGCCGGACAATGATGTCTCCGCTGTCTGCCTTGTTCCGCGTCCAGCTCCACCAACCGTACAGATTCACAACCGAAAAAAATATCTGTAGCCCAGCGTCGCTGTACAGCTTGGCATCACGAAAAATAAGGAAATAGAGCGAAACCATGATTATCGCGACGGGGAAATTCCACACCGATCGCTTAATAATCAATAAGATGTTGGCAATGCCAAGCAGAACGGCAAGGATTTCAAGTAAGCTCATGCTCGGTGATTTAGCGGCCCAGTCGCGGGACGCAAGTGCCGTGCATCAGTGCGGTTAAGTAAGACTAAATCCGGCAATTCTAACCCAACTGACATGGGCGACCCTTGCGATTAGTTCTAAACTAAGCAGAAATAGCCAGTGGCTCGCGCGCGGGGTTCACTGCGTGCACATCGGCTTGCAACGTATATCCAAAGCCTTATAACGCGCTGAGGCTAATGCCACATGCCGGGTCGAGTTTCAGGTTCTTGCGGAGCCATGCGACATGTGTGTCGATCGTCCGCGACTGCTATTCCACGGTCTTTTCCCACAAAGTCATCGATATTGTTCGAAGAATTAAACCGGTTTGTGTGTTGCCAGTTGAGGGAAAGCTGACACCGTCGATGCAGTTTTGTATCCCAGAATACTGATTTTATTGGTTTTTTAGATATACGGAATGACGCCGCATGACTGAGGTTGCTTATGTCTTCGGGTGAATTTCGTTGTGGTGGTGGATGATCGCGCGGGCAACATTTTGCATCAGGCCGTTCGTCACCTGCATATCGGAACGTGTCTGCGCGATCATGACAGCTACCGGATAAAGGCAACCATCCGGTGCCTTCATTACGCCTACATCGTTAATCGCGGTCGACGTCGAACCAAGGACTTGGCCGGTCCCCGTTTTGTGCGCGAGGCTCCAGTGCGGGGCGAGCCCTGAGCGCAGTCGGGATTTGCCGGTGTATGTGCCTGCCATGAGCTTTAGCAATTTTGCACCGGGGTCATTGGGGCCACGTTCACTGAAACGCTTTAGTACCAGAACAATAGTCCCGGGCGCGGCGCCATCAAGGGGCGTTTCCAGATAGGCCGCCAATGCTGCCTCACGCTTTTCCATCGGAATACGCGATCGCTGCGCCTTGAATGCATTGCCTTGTCGGTATTGTGGTTTCCACTCAACGCCAGCGATTGCGCTTTGCAGCAGGACTTCGCCCGGACCGAAGCGAATGGACTGCACCTTGCGTCGGTCAAGCATCTGGTTGACCGATTGTGGCCCCCCTGCAACGCGCAACAATACGTTGTTGGCCAGATTGTCGCTGGCATTGATGGAATGCGCGAGCAATTCGCGTATGGGCATTTCGAATGAGTCCCGACCGTCGAGATAACGTTTTAAAGGCTGGCTGAAGACAACTACGTCGCCGCCGCTGACCTGGATGCGCTTATCCAGCGACAATTTGCCCGCAGCCTCCTGTTCCAAGATCGTCAGCGCAACCCACATTTTGGAAACGCTTTGCTGCGGAAAGCGTTCGGTCTGTCGCTTGCCGATAATGTCTTTGGAAAGTGGTGGATAGATAGCAATACCAACGCGGCCCGGAAACTTCTTCCAGAGCGCATCAATTTCAGACTGAAGCTTGGCATCGGCTGCAGCAATGGCATTGGTCGCTTTAATGGGTGAAGCGTCACCGGCTAAAGCTGTTGCCGTAAATGCCGATACGCCCAGGGCGATGGCGATAGCCTTTATATAGCCGCGCATGATATCTAACTTTTTGTTTTAGCCGGGGCAGCGGTTGGCATGCCAGCCTTCATCGGAGATTTTACCGTGACTGGCGTGGAGCCGAAATCGAGCCAGCGCGTGTTACTGGCTGCGGTCACAAGCATGATGGAGAGTATCGCGATCTGGATCAGAACAATGATAGCTATCCAAGCCTTTGCGTGGCGAAGCATTTGGACAACAACAATGCTGTTCGCTTCAAATTCATGGTGAATAAGATCAGTCGTCAAGCGGATTTCTGATACGGAAAGGCTGTGACTCTGGCGCAATTCGGCCAACTCTTCCTCTAGCGCGCGAACCGTTTTTACGATTTCAGCATGTCGCTGCTGCGTGCCATCCTGTATGCTGTCCAGATGCTCACGGATCATCTGCTCCGCCCGTGCCGGCTTGACACCAGCGGCTTTCAGCAGCCGTCCTAGGCCCTCAAGCTGCTTTACCTTAGCTGTCATTTGTAATGGCCATTGGGCTTGTTTTGATAGGTGACAGCGACATTGGAACCGTCGAAGGATGGCATTAACTTACTCCTACACGCTTGCTTTAAGATATGCTGCGACTTGTCTCTAGTTTAGATATGCTTATTTGCAATCGTTCACATTGCGAGGAGTATTTGACCAAATGGTCGGGCCGTGTAATTCTCCGCATGAGGGCAAAGGAGAGGACCATGGCGAGCAAGGCGGAAACCGGCGGAAACGCGAAAACGGGCAAAAAGAAATCGCAAAAGAAAGGCGCGCCTTTTTCGGGGATCGCAGGGGCATTTGATGCAGCTAATGATGCCACCATGGCACTCGGCCCGCTCGCCGGTTTGGCGCGGGAGGATTTCATTGGCGCAATTGGCCTAATGCTCCGCCAAACCGCGACCAACCCCGATAAGGCTTGGAAGGCGACAACCAACTTCTCCGAAGATGTCGTCAAGATCATGATTGGAAAGTCCGACCTTGCGCCTGACCCCAAAGACAAGCGTTTCATGGACCCGGCATGGACCTTCAATCCGTTTTTCAAGGCAGGCGCGCAATATTATCTCGCGGTGCAAAAGGGCGTCAAAAGCTATATCGAGGATTTAGATCTGGATGCGCTGGAGCGCGACCGCGCAAACTTCATTTCGCAGATCATCATCGACGCGATGTCGCCGACGAACAGCTTGATCGGTAACCCGACCGCACAGAAACGTCTGGTAGACTCCGGTGGCCTAAGCCTCGTGAAGGGCCTGAAAAACGCATATAATGACATGGTCCACAACGATATGATGGTGAGCCAGGTCAACAAAAAGCCGTTCAAGCTTGGCGAAAATGTTGCGACCGCAAAGGGTGCGGTAGTGTATCGCGATGAACGCTTTGAACTCATCCAATATGCGCCCACGACTGACAAGGTTTTCGCAACGCCGCAACTGACCATCCCGCCGCAGATCAACAAAATGTATATCAATGATCTGTCGCCAGAAAAATCGATCATCAAATGGCAGACCGACCACGGAATTCAGCCATTCATGATTTCATGGCGTAACCCCACCCACGACATGGGCGTTTGGGGCATGGCCGAATATATCGAAAGCTGCATCAAGGCACTTGATGTCGTGTGTGAGATTACCGGCAGCGACAAGGTCAATATTTCCGGCGGCTGTTCCGGCGGGCAGACGATGTCGGTGCTGCTCTCCAAACTCGCGTCGATGGGTGACACGCGCGCTAACGCCATTACGATGATGGTGTGTGTTCTCGAACCAAGGCCCGGCGACACTGAGGCGGCGAGCCTTGTGTCGCACAATGGCATTGCGCTGGCACGGCAACGCGCCGCGAAAAAGGGCGTGATTGAGGGCAGCAGCCTTGCGCGCGGCTTTGCTTGGTTGCGGCCCAATGACCTGATCTGGAACTATGTAATCAACAACTATCTGCTCGGCGATGATCCGCCGGCGTTTGATATCCTTTTCTGGAATGCCGATGCGACTAACCTATCGTCGGCGTTGATGGGCGATTTCTTGGAGCTGTTTGAGGCCAATGCCTATGCTGCGCCGAGTGCGCTCGACATTGCCGGACACACGCTTGACCTGACCAAGGTGACGGGCGATTTGTTCGTTTTGGGCGGGACAACCGACCACATTACGCCATGGCGCGCATGCTATCGTTCGACGCAATTGTTCGGCAGCAAAAATGTCGAATTCATCCTGAGCCAAGCAGGGCATATGCAAGCGATCCTTAACCCGCCGGGCAACCCCAAGGCGAAATACTGGAAGCATTCGAACGGCAAGACCCCAGCCGACGTCATAGAATGGATGAAAGGCACCGAAGAAGTCGCCGGAAGCTGGTGGCCATATTGGATGGAGTGGCTCCACGCCCGCTCCGGCGCAGAGGTTGCTCCACCTGCAACGCAGGGGAGCAAAAAGCATCCAGCTATGGACCCCGCACCTGGCCTGTACGTTTTGGAGTGACGCGTTTGATCAGGTGTTTTGGCATGGCTCTTTCTTCCTTGCGTGCAGGGGACCAGCCGCTAGACTGCCTGCAACGCTCGCGATAGACACGGCAAAGGAACAGATATGACCAAAAAACGCGCGCCGACATTCAGCATGGAAACCGTTGATGGCCGCGTATTGCGGGTCGCGGTTTGGCGTGCCAGCGCACCGACGCATAATCTGCCGATATTGTTCTTTAACGGTATCGGCGCAAATATTGAGGCGATGGCGCCGATGGCCGAACTGTTGGATGACCGTGACTTTATCACTTTTGATATGCCCGGTATTGGCGGATCTCCAGATCCGGTTGTGCCGTATAATGCGATCCTCATGTCACGGATTGCGGCGTTGCTGCTTGATCGGTTTGAGATGCCGGTTGTCGACGTGATGGGCGTCAGTTGGGGCGGGGCGATGGCGCAGCAATTTGCGTTGCAGAATACAGCGCGCACCAACAAACTCATCCTGTGCGCAACCAGCGCAGGCACGTTGATGGTACCTGGTAATCCTGCCGCTTTAGTCAAAATGGCCGACCCGCGGCGTTACATAGACCCCGACTTCATGGCGAAGCATTTCAAGACGCTGTACGGCGGTATGGTGGGCAATAAGTCGGAGCATATTGGCCGGATCACGCCGCCGTCGAAGACCGGATATTTCTATCAGTTGATGGCGATGATGGGATGGACCAGCGCGCCATTACTGCCTTTTTTGAAAACTGAAACATTGATCATGATGGGCGATGATGATCAGATTGTGCCGCTGGCGAATGGCAAGTTTTTAAATTTCCTGATCCCTAACAGCGAATTGTTCGTGGTGAAAAATGGTGGGCATTTGTTCCTGCTGAGCCATGTTGAAGAGAGCATCACGGCTATTCGGGTCTTCCTTGATCGCGATGCGAGCAAGGCACGAAAGGCCGCCTGATATCCGGCTGTCTTTCGAATATCTCAAACGATAGGACAATGTCGGAATAACGCGTTTTCACTTAGTTTTGCATTGTCACGATAAATTCGCAATTCACCTGCTAGAACAATATCTTATTCAAAACAGGGGTGGTCGCATTATGTTTAAGTCTATTGGTGTTATTGCTGGCGTGGATGCCGAAGCGGCTGCCCTGTTCCCCGGTCAAAGCGCAAATGTTGAGGCGCTGCACGGCTTTATGGTGCGGCAGGTAAAATTTGCGGACCGTAACATTGCCATTACGTGCAGCGGCATTGGCAAGGTAAACGCGGCAATGGCCGCAATGATGCTGGTTGAACATTATCACGCCGACCTTTTGATTGTTGTTGGCACGGCGGGTAAATTGAACGGCCG
>JGI25914J50564_10000022_pt1 | contig 46727 bp, 53 predicted proteins | sample LauGreSuBDMM15SN_2_FD_50564 | JGI IMG/M metagenome (IMG submission 50564) | reverse complement strand
CTATGACTGCGACAAGTACGATGCAGACGCCCGCAATCTTTCCCGGGATGATCCCGCCTGCAATCGAGCCAGCCAATATGGCAAGATAGGTTCCAGCCTCCACAAGACCCGTTCCGCCGAGCACTTCGTCTTTTTCCAGATGCTGCGGCAAGATTGCGTATTTGATAGGCCCGAAAAAGGTCGAGTGCACACCCATCGCAAACAAAGCGACAAGCATCAGCGGGATATTGTGCAGATAGATACCGGCGGCACCAAAAAGCATGATGAAAATCTCCGCCGTTTTCACCATGCGGATGACCTTTGTCTTTTCAATGGTGTCTGCCAATTGTCCGGCCAGCGCAGAAAAAAGGAAAAACGGCAGGATGAACAATGCCCCTGCAATCGCGTTAAAACTAGCCTCTTGCGTTGGATCTGAGTAGATCTCGTACGTGACCAATATCACCATGGCCATTTTGTAAAAATTATCGTTGAAGGCGTTTAGAAACTGGGTGACGAAAAGCGGCAAAAACCTGCGCTTATTCATCAAAGACATTACGGTGGCCATATCTGTATCAGATCCCTGTGCGAACGTTGCACGTGCCTTAGCCGCCCCACTGAAACATGGCAAAGCGCATTTAGGCAGATGGTTAAATAGCTGCGTGATTTTGCTATGATATGGCGCTATCACATAAATCATGTTTAGCCTGCCCAACATCTTGACGATGTCACGTATCNTCGCCGTGCCGATATTGGTTTTCCTGTTGTGGCCAGGAACAAAGCCATTCGGCGTGCAGCCAGTCCCCCTCGATTATGCGTTTGCCTTCATCTTATACTGCCTGATGGGCATTACCGATTATTTCGACGGCTACCTTGCCCGGGCGCAGGGAACGGTATCCAAGCTGGGGGTCTTTCTTGATCCAATTGCCGACAAAATCATGGTGGCCGCTGTTATATTGATGCTCGTTTTTACCCGCGATGTTGATGGCTGGCATGTGATTGCGGCGTTAGTCATATTGCTGCGTGAAATGATAGTATCGGGCCTACGCGAATTCCTTGCTGGATTGCAGATTTCAGTTCCCGTGTCGAAGCTCGCGAAATGGAAGACAACATTTCAACTCGTGTCGCTTGGGGGCATCATATTGGCCGGATCGCTGCCCGATTGGATATTGCTTAAGCAAGCGGCGCTGGCGTTGTTGTGGATTGCAGCGGTGCTGACGATGATTACCGGTTGGGATTATTTGCGCGTCGGCATCAAGCATATGGATTGACCGCGTGAAACTTGTTTACTTTGCCAGCGTACGCGAAGCTATCGGGCTATCTTCGGAAGACCGTGATATTCCTTATGGTGCGCGCACGGTGGGCGATTTTGTGGTTTGGTTGCGTGGGCAATCCCAAGGACACGCCGTTGCTTTGGATGACTTATCACGTCTGCGTTTTGCCTTGGACCAGAATATGGTCACAGCCGATGCGTTGCTGGTCGATGGGGAAGAGCTTGCGATTTTCCCACCGGTAACCGGCGGATGAAAAAGGTGCGCATCAGTAATACACCGATTACGACTGAGGCGGAGCTCTCGACGCTTGCAGGTATAGGTGGCGGTGCGCTGTCCAGTTTCACTGGCATTGTGCGGGATGATGGCGGGGTAACTGCCATTGAGTTGGAACATTATCCCAGTATGACCGAGGCGTGCCTCTCGCGGGTCATAGAGGCTGCTACAGCGCGATGGTCGCTGCTCGGCGCTGTCGTCACCCATCGCGTCGGTATTGTTCCTGTGGGGGATCCTGTGGTCGTCGTGGGGGCGGCGTCGTTGCACCGGGCAGAGGCACTTGAGGCCACGGCTTTTCTCATTGATCGCCTAAAGACTGACGCGCCATTTTGGAAGCGTGAACATTACGCCGATGGCACCGCCAAATGGGTGGAAGCCAAATTGAGTGATGACACACGTTCCGAACGCTGGGCCTAGCTTTCAGTTTCCGTGCAAGCCCCGAAGCGCATCTGCCAGCAACTCAAATTCTTCGCGGCGCGGGCTGTTGGTTCGCCACACCAAAGCAATTTCGCGTGACGCATGTTCGGCGTTTAATGGACGGGCTTGGACGTCAGTTCCATTGAGTAAGCCGGCTTTCACAGCCATTTCCGGGATGATCGTCAGGCCAAGGCCATTGTCGACCATCTGCACCAACGTGTGCAATGAAGTGCCCAGCATCGTCGCAAAGGCCCGCATTTCGGGCCTGTTACAGGCTGCAAGCGCATGGTCCTTAAGACAATGGCCATCAACCAACAGCAGCATCCGGCTTTCATCGATCAATTCGGGCGTAATGCTCTCGGGCGGATCGCGCGGGTCGTCCTTAGGAAATGCAACATAAAGACGGTCCTCAAAAAGCGTAGCCTTTTCAACATCGCCGGACGCAAAAGGAAGCGCTAAGAGGACGCAATCGACCTGCCCGTGATGGAGTGCCTCAATCGCGGCGGCGCTGGCTTCTTCGCGCAAGTATAGCTTGAGATCAGGATATTGCTTGCGGAGCGCGGGTAATAATTTGGGTAGCAGAAATGGTGCGATTGTTGGAATGACGCTCATGCGCAGGTCATCAGCCAAGGGCTTACCCNCCGAGCGCGCCATTTCGGCTAGCTCTTCTGCTTCACGCAATATGCGGTGCGCCTTTGCGGCCATTTTGTTACCAAGCGGGGTAAAGCGCACAACGCGGCGTGTACGTTCGACCAGCATTAAACCAAGCAGAGATTCAAGCTCGCGGATCCCTGCCGAAAGCGTAGACTGGGTCACGAAACACGCCTCTGCGGCTTTGCCGAAATGGCCATGCTCTTGCAGCGAGACCAAATATTGCAGTTGCTTCAACGTCGGCAAGTAGGTGCTCATAAATCGACCTTGTTAATTAATATCAGTCATATAATCGCTTTTGCCGATTTTTACATAGTTATTTATAGCAAAGATACATCCTTCGCTGGAAAAGCTCCCACGAAAGTCTTAACTTGGAACCAATCATCAGGTCCTTCAAAGGACAGCAGGGTCATTTATGTTTATTTCTAATCTCATCGATTATCTGGACTCGATCAAAGAGCGAGACCCAGCGCCGCGTTCGCGGTGGGAAATATTGTTGTATCCTGGCGTCTGGGCGGTGGGCTATCATCGCCTGGCGCACTGGCTGTTTCTAGGCCAAATGTTTTTCCTGGCGCGACTGGTAAACCATTTCGCCCGTTTTATAACCGGAATTGATATTCACCCCGGCGCGAAAATCGGAAGCAATTTTTTCCTCGACCATGGTTTTAGCGTCATTGGCGAAACCGCGGAAATTGGTGACAACGTAACCATGTATCAAAATGTCACGCTTGGCGGCACGAACCCGACAACGGGGATGGGCGGCAAGCGGCACCCAACGATATTAGATAATGTCATCATTGGTTCGGGCGCGCAGATACTTGGACCAATCACAGTGGGCGAACGGGCGCGGATCGGGGCTGCTGCCGTTGTAACCGACGACGTGCCAGCTGGCGCAACAATGATTGGGCAAAAAGCACGTTCGACATTGGTGCAGGCAGAAACCTATGCGCGTGACTTTATGCCCTATGGCACGCCCTGCCGCGAGATGTTTGACCCCGCGACCCAAAGCCTTGAGATCATGCAATGCGAGATTGAGACTTTACGCAAAAAGGTTGCGGAGATGATGGAAGAACGCGATGCCACGGCCCTTGACGCGCCAGCCAAGCCGCGCCGATCCAAAGGAAGTACGGCCAGTTGAGCGCGGTCATCACGCCCTTTCCCGGGCTCAGCCGACATAATCAGGTCGGCTTCGAAAAGAGCGAACTGACACAGATCCTGAACCTTTATGGGCGGATGGTTGCGGCGGGCAACTGGCGGGATTACGCCATTGACCTGGGCCGAGACGCCGCTGTGTTCAGCATGTTCCGGCGCGCTACCGAACGGCCCGAATATCGCATCGAAAAACGACCCGCTTTGCGCAACCGTCAGGGCATGTGGGCTTTGGTTGGCGAGGGTGGCGCAATACTCAAGCGTGGCCATGATCTTGGACCAGTGCTGGCGCCTGTCGAACGCAAGCTCATGAAATTGGTCGACGCATAAAAAAGCCCGGCCAATGACCGGGCTTGTTCGATTTGCTATTGGCGGATCTTAACCGAGCGCTTGCAGCGCCTTCATCACGGCGATCGATTGTTCGCCACCCGACTGGGGAACGGTCTCACCAGTGCGATCGATGATTTTGTCCCATGCTCGTGCGAAACCTTCTACATTACGGTCTTCTTGACGCAGTGCGACGCCGGGGGTCATGGTGACATAGGCTGCGTGGTATCCGCCGCCGCCAGCTCCAATGATCATGTTGGTCGGCGCGTCTTCGCTCACCAAGTAAAGCGCGGCTGGCACGACATTTTCAGGTGTAAACTGTTCGAAAAGACCTTCTGGGAAGATGTCTTCGGTCATCCGTGTGCCAGCAACCGGCGCGAGTGAATTGACGCGAACATTATACTTCGCACCTTCAAGATGCAGCGTCTTGGTAAAGCCAGCAAGGCCAAGCTTGGCAGCGCCATAATTGGCTTGTCCAAAGTTTCCGTAGAGCCCAGTCGACGACGTGGTCATCAAGATGCGGCCATAAGCCTGGTCACGCATGGTATCCCAAACCGCCTTTGTGCAGTTGGCGGAACCCATGACATGCACCTGAAGCACGAGGTTGAAGTCAGGCATATCCATCTTGGCAAAGCTCTTGTCACGCAAGATACCAGCGTTGTTAATCAGTATGTGCACGCCGCCAAAGGCCTCTTTCGCCTTGGCTACCATTTCGACCATCTGTTCATATTCGGTTACGCTGCCGCCATTGGCCATCGCTTCGCCACCAGCGGATTTGATCTGCTCAACGACTTGCGCCGCTGCATCAGATGTACCGGTACCATCGCGTGCGCCGCCCAGATCATTGACCACCACTTTGGCACCACGCTTGGCGAGTTCAAGGGCATAAGCCTTGCCCAAACCGCCGCCTGCACCCGTTACAATTGCAACCTTGTCTTTAAAACTGATGGTCATAGTCTATCTCCAATATGCACAACGGACAAAACCGCCATATTTGCCCGCGTCTTGGCATGGCCAGTCACTTGACGCAAGCGTAAAGCAGGGTCGGAAAGGCTGGTACGAAAAGAGAATTTAATCCTAAAGACACAATCACCAAATTGCCTTCCACGCGTCATCAATGGATGATCTATTTTGTAGGAAGTCGCAATGAATCCCCACTGTCTTGCCACCGCACCTGCAACGCTGATTGGGTTTGGCGTTGGCGTGTTCGACCAGATTTCCTATTAGACGGCGTCTTGGTCCAATGAATAGCCCGCCGAACGGACCGTCCGGATGATGTCGCTGTCAAAGCCTTCGTTCAAGGCCTTGCGCAGACGGCGGATATGTACATCAACGGTGCGGATTTCGATGTCGCTATCATGGCCCCAGACGCTATCGAGCAAGCGCTCACGCGAAAAGACATGGCCTGGATATTCGAGGAAATGCTTGAGCAACCGGTATTCGGTCGGACCCAAAGGCACATGCTTACCACCGCGTTTCACCCTATGCGCGACGGTGTCCATTTCGACATCACCGAAGCGCAAGGCTTCGCCAGCCAGGGCTGGGCGTACGCGGCGGAGGACGGCCTTGGCACGGGCAACGAGCTCGCGTGGTGAAAACGGCTTGGTGACATAATCATCAGCACCGATTTCAAGTCCACGTATCCGGTCATCCTCTTCACCACGCGCGGTTAGCATGATGATTGGTACATTGGCGGTGTTGTCCGACTTGCGCAATTGGCGGCATACTTCGATGCCGGATAAATTCTCCAGCATCCAATCGAGCAATACCAAATCAGGAGTGCGCTCCTTGGCCATCAACAGCGCCTCTTCACCGTCGCCGGTGTGTTGGACGTCGAATTCTTCGCGTTCAAAATGCCAGCGTACCAACTCGGCAAGCGCACTGTCGTCTTCAACCAATAGCAATTGCGCCTTGGGCATATATATCTCCGCTTTAAGCGTCAGGCAGGTTTTCACCCGTTTCGGTAAAATAAATCATTTGCGCCACATTAGTGGTGTGATCGCCAATCCGTTCAAGGTTTTTTGCGGTGAACAGCAAATGCGCAACTTCCGTCGCATTTTGGGGATTTTTGACGACATAAGCGACGAAGTCTACGAATAAATCCTTGTTAAGCTGATCCACCACATCGTCGCGAACGGTGACCGCGCAGGCCAGATCGACGTCACGCTTGGCATAAGCGTCCATCGCCATGCGGATCATTTCGACGACGATTTCGCCCATGCGGCCCAATTGCTCAAGCGCGGAGGACGGTATCTTGCCATTCATCTGCGGCACGCGCTTGGCGATATTTTTGGCATAATCGCCAATGCGTTCAATGACGGCCGACATTTTGAGCGCGGCGATTAGCTCACGCAAATCATCCGCCATTGGTGCGCGCAATGCGATGGTCCGGACCACCAATCGTTCGACTTCGGTTTCGAGTGTGTCGATGATTTTGTCATCAGCGCGGATGGTTGCGGCTGTGTCGGTATCATGCTCGCGCAACGCCTTCATCGCCGCAATGACCGCAGCTTCGGCCCGCGCACCCATTTCGGCAATGAGCCCACGGATTTCGTCCATGTCATCGTCAAATGCCGTGATTGTGTGCTTTGTGCCAGTGGTCATGTCGTAATCTTTCTAACCGTAACGGCCGGTAATATAATCTTTGGTGCGGTCTTCGCGTGGATTGGTAAATATGTCGGACGTTTGGCCAAATTCAATCAAATCGCCCAAATGGAAAAAGGCGGTGCGTTGCGATACGCGCGCGGCCTGTTGCATATTATGGGTCACGATGATGATAGCATATTTTCCGCGCAGGTCGTGAATTAACTCCTCAATCCGCGCAGTCGCGATTGGGTCAAGCGCGGAGCAAGGTTCATCCATCAATATCACTTCAGGGTCCACTGCAATGGCGCGGGCAATACACAGGCGTTGCTGCTGACCGCCGGAAAGCGCCGTTCCGCTCTCGCCCAGGCGATCCTTGACCTCAGTCCACAATCCAGCGCGGGTGAGTGACGTCTCGACGATTTGATCCAACTCGGCCTTGCCGCTGGCCAGACCGTGGATACGCGGACCATAAGCGACATTGTCGTAAATCGATTTCGGGAATGGATTTGGCTTTTGAAACACCATTCCAACGCGCGCGCGCAATTGCACGACATCCATGCCAGATGCATAAATGTCTTCGCCGTCGAGCAATATCTGGCCTTCGACACGGGCCCCGGCGACGGTGTCGTTCATTCGGTTCAAAGACCGCAGAAAAGTTGACTTTCCGCAACCGGATGGACCGATAAACGCAGTCACATTCTCCCGATCAACGTCAATCGAGACGTCGTGAATGGCTTGCTTCTCGCCATAATATACATTCACATTGCGAGTGGATATTTTGGATATTCCAGGGGTTACGCCCACATTACCGTCCTTTGTTTTCATAAGTCACCAACGCGTTTCGAAACGGTTGCGAAGATAGATGGCAAGGGCGTTCATGCCCAACAAGAATATCAGCAACACAATGATTGCGGCACTGGTTTTTTCGACAAAGCCCTGATTGACCTCGTCCGACCAAAGATAGATTTGCACAGGCAAAGCGGTTGTCGCCTCGGTGAAGCCTTCAGGCGCAGCCGGGATGAAGGCGCGCATGCCGATCATCAACAATGGTGCAGTTTCACCCAAAGCGCGCGCCATGCCGATAATCGTGCCGGTTAATATGCCCGGAAGGGCAAGCGGGAGCACATGGTGGAACACGACTTGCACAGGCGAGGCACCAATACCCAATGCCGCATCACGGATCGACGGCGGCACGGATTTGACAGCATTGCGGCCCGCAATGACGATGACCGGCATCGTCATCAGCGCAAGCGTCAAACCGCCGACCAATGCAGACGACCGTGGCATACCGAACATGGTCAGGAAAACCGCCAAACCCAGCAGACCAAAGATGATGGAGGGCACGGCCGCCAAATTGTTGATCGACACCTCAATAATATCAGTCAGCTTATTCTTGGCGGCATATTCCTCAAGATACAAAGCGGCCAATATGCCGACCGGGAAGGCAAGCATCAGGGTAATCGCCATGGTCATCAGCGATCCCTTGAACGCTGCCCATATGCCTACCGCAGATGGGTCCGTGGCGTCTGCACCTGTCAAGAACGTCCAGTTAAAGCCAGTGCGCAACGCGTCTTTTTGCGCCAGCGCTGCAACTGTTTGTTCGGCTGCAGGCTCCCCATCGCGTTTGAACGCAACATCCAATCGCGAGTCCACTGGCAACCACAGTTGCTGCTTTGCTGTCACGAGGCTGGGATTATCCAGCAGCATCTGCCGCGCATTGCCCGCAGCACCCGTTGTCAAAAGGCCTTCACTTAGTTCGCCATATTGCTCACTGACCGCAAGTTCAACGATGCCGGGAATATCCATCGAATTGAGCGCAGCATCGGCGTTCGGGCCGCTGATCGAAGCTGCCGTTGCGCCAGACGTTAACGCCGGAAAGTCAAAATCAACCGCAATCTCTGTGCGCTGAAAACCGCGCAAGCCTTGGCCCATCATTGTGAACAGCAAAAAGGCGAGGAACAAAGTCGACAGCGCAACAGCCAGAAAGCCCATTGCCTTAAACCGACGCTCGGCCGCATAGCGGCCTGCGATGCGCTTTTGCATGATTTGCCCGTTCCAATCGGTGGGCGTTGGCTCCATGATGGCGTTACTCATATGCTTCCCGATATTTTTTTACGGCGCGTAAAGCGACATAATTGAGGAAGAATGTCGTCACGAACAGCGCAAGCCCGAGGGCAAATGCGGCAAGCGTATGCGGGCTTCCGAAATCTTGGTCACCCGTCAGAAGCGCGACAATCTGGACGGTAACAGTGGTGATGGTCGCAAAAGGGTTCGCGGTCAGGTTCGCGGTATAACCCGCCGCCATCACAACAATCATGGTTTCGCCAATCGCGCGGCTGACGGCCAGCAATACACCCCCGACAACGCCCGGTAATGCGGCGGGCAGCAAAACTTTCTTGATAGTTTCGCTCTTGGTTGCGCCCATGGCAAGGCTACCGTCGCGCATGGCATTGGGCACAGCGGCGATGCTGTCATCGGACATGGACGACACCAATGGAATAATCATGACGCCCATGACGATGCCAGCGGCCAAGGCATTGTCGGACGCGGCATTGCTGACGCCAAGCATGACGGCAAAGTCACGCACCGCAGGCGCCACCGTTAACGCTGCAAAATATCCATAAACCACCGTTGGCACACCAGCGAGAATTTCGAGGATCGGCTTCATCCATTTGCGCACCGTCGCGGACGCATATTGGGTCAAGAAGATTGCGCTCATCAAGCCGAGCGGAATGGCAACAACCATCGCGATAATGGCTCCAATGAAAATCGTACCCCAGAATAAAGGTATCGCGCCATAACCATTGTCCGCGCCCGGGGTCACAGTCGATTTGGGATTCCATTCCGTGCCAAACAGAAACTCAAATGGAGATACCATCGAGAAGAAACGCCATGATTCAAAGATCAACGAGGCAAAAATGCCGAGTGTCGTGAGGATTGCGATCAACGATGCAACCAGCAATCCGAACATGACAATGCGTTCGACCTTGCTGCGGGCGCGAAAGTCGGGCTTTATGCGGGTGAATGCAAACGCGCCGCCAGCGAAGAACAGCACTAACGTCGCGGCTACGCCAATCCATTGATAATAGGCCAATGCGCCTTGGTATAACGGGACGAGCTTTTCGCTCTCACCCTGAAACGCAGCGGTTTGAAAACCTTGTGCAATCGCCCGCGCTTCCGACAGGATCGCGGCGCGCGCAAAACCGTCTTGCGGCAAGTCGGCGGCCGCAGGGGCCGACAGCACCATGTTGGTGGCCAATGACGGAGAAATCGACTGCCAGATGAACATGAACACAAGCGCCGGAGCAATGGAGCAAATCGCCACAAACCAGCCGTGATAATAAGGCAGGCTGTTTACGGTGCCCCGCGGGCCACCTTTTGCACTACGCACAAACGCGGCAGCACGCGCACGCCCAGCGATCCAAGCAATAAGGCCGAGACCAAGGACAAGGAAGAGCAATGCCGTTCCAGTCATAAACTTAACTCTGCCCCCTTGGACCCGATGATCCGAAACCCGTCATACCCAGCGCCCAGAAATAGCATAGGCCTGGATCAAACACCGAATCGATCCAGGCCCATAGACGCCATCATTGTTGCACTTTTATTTCAAATCCGCGCCCGTCATAACGGTCAGGCCGTTCGCAGAATCGCTGGCCACCTTGTAATCGGCATCGCTGGACGCAATCATGCCCAATTTTGTAAGATAACCACCAACGACACCGCCCTTCAGGAATTCGAGGACGAAATCTTTAATACCCGGAATTTTGTCGACATGCGCTTTCTTCACATAAATAAACATCTTGCGCGCGCCGGGGTAGCTGCCATCTGAAATCGTGCCGATTGTTGGGTTCACACCATTCATATTGATGCCATGCACCTTCGATGCATTTTCTTCCATATAGCTATAACCGAAGATGCCGACCATGTTCGGGTTGGAGCTCAGCTTCTGCACGATCAGATTGTCGTTTTCGCCCTGTTCCTTGAACGCACCATCATTGCGCACTTCGGTGCATATCGCCTTATACTTGTCTTCGTCGCTATCTTTCAGCGCCTTGGTCGCGGCGTCGGTCTGGCAGCCGACTTCCATGATCAGCTCATGGAAGGAATCGCGTGTGCCAGATGTCGTTGGCGGGCCGTAAACCGAAATCGGCAGTTTCGGCAGCGATGGATTTACATCGGACCAAAGCTTAGCGGTCTGTGGTTTGCCAAACGGGTTTGCGGCAAGCGCCTTGTACACGTCGGCGGTGGACAATGCGAATTTCGTGCCGGTGTTGGACTGCGCAAGCGCGAGCCCGTCAATACCAACCTGAACTTCGATTATGTCCTTCACGCCATTTTTCTGGCAGTTATCGAACTCGCTCTTTTTCATGCGACGCGAGGCATTAACGATATCCGGCTTATCTGCTCCGACACCCTTGCAGAACTGCTCAATACCACCGCCGGTACCAGTCGATTCAAGTACGGGCGATTTGCGCGTTGGGTCTACCTTGGCAAATGCCTCTGATGCGGCCTTGGCGAAAGGGAACACCGTCGAAGAACCCACAATCCGGATTTCCTGACGCGAACCACCGGCAGCACCGCCAGTGCTGGCTTGGTCATTACAGGCCGAAAGGGCGAGTGCACTTACGGCAATGAGCGATAATTTCTTCAACATATTGGCGGTTCCCATAAACGATTTGGCGCATTTCAAACAACACTTTGACAGGTCATTAGACGACCCCGATGGCCGATAAATGACTATTGTATTACATTATTATGACAGACCTGTTGGCGCAACCGGTAACAATATTGACACGGTCGTGCCTTTGCCGACTGTGCTGCGGATTTCCAGATGGCCGCGATGCCGATCAACGATATGTTTGACAAGGCTTAAGCCTAAGCCAGTTCCGCCAACCAAGCGGCTTCTTCCAGAATCCACACGATAAAACCGTTCGGTAAGGCGCGGTAAATGTTCAGGGGCAATGCCGTCCCCCACATCCGCTACCGTAAGTTTAATCATTGCGCCAGATCGCGAACGCACCAGCGAGACCGTTACCGGCGTTCCAGCGCGACCATATTTCAGCGCATTGTTCAAAATGTTGCTCGCCAACTGCCGCAATTGTCCGGAGTCTCCCAAGACAGGCGGCAGACCTGCCATCACATCAATCATGATATCCGCGCCACGTTCCTTTTGGCTGTTGCGTAACTGATCAACGGTTTCCATGACGACATCGGAAAAATCAACCGGCGTTTGCGGGGGATCATATTTCTCGGCCTCAATCCGGCTCAACGACATCAGGTCTCGAACCAGCGCCTGCATCCGATCGGTCTCCGTGGCCATGATGCCTAGAAAGCGGCTGCGCGTGGCGACGTCGTCACCCGCCGCTGGGTCATCCAGCGTTTCGATAAAGCCCTTGATAGCGGCCAGTGGTGTCAATAATTCGTGGCTCGCGTTGGCGACAAAATCGACCCGCATTTTTTCGGCGGCCTGCGTTCCGCTGCGATCTGCCATGTGCACGATTTTCTGTGATGGACCCATGGTTTGAATCCGCATGTCCCATAATTGGTTTTTCTGGCCAATGCCTACGAGCCGAATCGGGTGTCCGCTATGCTGCGCATCTGGGTCTGTCAGCCGCTCAATCGCGCCTGCGTGACGAAACGCCATGCGCACATTTTGGCTAACAACATTTGGTCCAAGCAAACGCAACGCAACTTGGTTAGCAGCGGTTACACGGGCATTTTCGACCATCAATATGGCATCGGTCGACGAATCGATAAACGCCTGCAACTGGGGATGTGAGCTAATCGCCAGGACTTCTGTTTCCGTTGCTGTTGGCTTATCGTTCTCCTGAGGTGCATCTTCGCGATCATGCGGATCAGCGGCGATGAACAATGCAATCAACATTGAGACAAGAATGACGAGAACGCGCTCGGCGGAGCCCGCCATTTGGTCCGCGAACATGGCACCGACAAGTGCCAAGGCAAATGCCACAATCATGCGGGGAGACAACCAACTGTTCACTTTGTACCCTGCTGCAATTCCTGTGAGATCGCCACACATATAGATACAGCGATTTGGCGCAAGCAACGGCGATCAAAAAATGTCAGGGGCTGTGTGTGCTCTCCGCCTCTGCGTGATCTAATGCGATGCCATCCGCTTTAGGCAATCAAGCAATTCGTCAAAATGATCAATGACAGCATCGGCGCACATATCCTCGACCGGCCCATGCAAAAACCCGAAACTGACGGCCACGCTTGGCACGCTGGCATTCTTCGCCGCCATGACATCATAGATTGAGTCACCGACATAAGCTGCGCGTCCGCCGCCACAGCGCTTAATCATTTCAAAGATTGGTGCGCCGGACGGCTTGGCATTTTCCTTACCCAAAGTATCCGCGCCCAAGATGCACCCCATACGGTCCGCTAGATTCAGGTCAGTCAGCAATTTGACCGCAAGGCTTTCAAATTTGTTGGTCACGACGGCGTAACGCACACCCATATTGTCGAGCGCATCCAACAACGCCAGCGCGCCGTCAAACGGACGGCTGTGTTCCGAGACGTTCGCTTCGTAGTAATTAAGCATCTGGCGATACAGTGGTTTGAAATCATTATCGGGGATGCCGCCGGTTGCCTCAAGCCCCTGTTGCAGCATCAACTTCGCCCCGCCGCCAATATGCTGCTTTACAGTATCGGCGGAAAGCAGCGGTCTGCCTGCGCTTCCCAGCACATGGTTGACTGCAGCCGTTAAATCGCCGCTGGTGTCGATCAAAGTGCCATCAAGATCAAAACCGATGATGTCGAAAGGAAAATCCAAACCCAAACTCCTTAACAATCCATTAGTGCCGAGCGAGAGCGGGACGCTAAAATTAAACATGTTTTCCATCCTGTCTCGACCGGGATCAACACGAACGGGAATAATTACAATGCTCTTGGCTGCAAGTTCTGGAAACCGCAACAATTTGCTGGCATGGAGATGCTCATGACCGAATTAGCCGCCATCATCCTCGCCGCGGGCAAAGGCACGCGAATGAAATCCGACCTGCACAAGGTGCTGCATCCCATCGCGTGCCGGCCAATGCTGATGCACCTGATGGCTTCGGTCGATGCCTTGATCCCGACCAAAAAGGTTGTGGTTGTCGGTAGCGGCAAAAGCCAACTGGAAACCGCTCTGGCGGGCTCAGCAGAGCTTGCAGTGCAAGAACCGCAATTTGGTACTGGGCATGCCGTACAGCAGGCACGGGGCTCTCTGGAGGGGTTTGAGGGCGATGTTCTCATTCTCTATGGCGACGTTCCGTTTGTGCCGACTGCAATGATGCAGGCGATGGTCGCGCGGCTTAACGCGCCTGATGCGCCCGCGGTGGTCGTGTTGGCGTTCGAGCCAGAAAATTCCTCGGGCTATGGCCGCGTAATCGTCGAAGATGGCCGCATCATCAAAATGGTCGAGCAAAAGGACGCAACCGAGGCGGAAAAAGCCGCGAAACTGTGCAATTCCGGCCTGATGGCAGTGAAAGCACGCGACCTGTTCTCGCTTCTGGATCGCGTCACCGACGACAATGCGCAGAAGGAATATTATCTCACCGATATCGTCAACATAGCCAGCGAAGATGGGCGGATTTGCGTGGCTATCATTACCGAGCCCTACAACGTCGCGGGCATCAATAGCCGGGCGCAATTGGCGGAGATGGAGCAGGCGTGGCAGCAGCGCCGCCGGGTGCAGGCCATGGATGATGGTGCAACCTTAATTGCGCCGGAAACGGTCTGGTTTGCGTGGGATACGCAGCTTGGCCGCGATGTCCTGATTGAACCTAATGTCTTTTTTGGCCCCGGCGTCAGCATATCCGACAATGCAAAAATCCGCGCAAACAGCCATATTGAAGGCGCGATAATCGCCAGCGGCTGTGAGGTAGGCCCCTTTGCGCGGCTGCGGCCCGGAACCGTGTTGGAAGAAAAGGCCAAGATCGGCAATTTCGTCGAAACCAAGAAAGCGCATCTGGGTAAAGGCGCGAAGGCGAACCATCTGACCTACTTGGGCGACGCGATAATTGGCGCGGGCGCGAACATCGGCGCTGGTACCATAACCTGCAATTATGACGGATATTTCAAATATCAGACGGTAATCGGCGAAGGTGCGTTCATCGGCAGCAATTCAGCTTTGATCGCACCTGTGAAGATTGGCCGCGATGCGATTGTGGCGGCAGGCAGCGCGGTATCCCGCAACGTCGCCGACGGCGAACTCCGCATGGTCCGCGCCGAGCAGCTTGTGAAGCCCGGCTGGGCAGACCGCTTTCATGACGCGATGCGGAAGAAGAAGGCCGACAAAAAGGCCCTTGATCAAAATTGACATGATATCATGATATGATATCACTATATCGTTATGGCTAGATTTCTTGTAGATGTTCCGGCGGACGATGTTCGCAAGCTGGATGAAATCGCGAAGCGCGAGGGAAAGTCGCGCGCGGCTGTGTTGCGCGAGGCAGTGTCCAATTATCTCGAAGAAAGTCGCAAAGAAGGTTTCGAAAAATATTTTGGCCTTTGGGAGCGATATGGTTCAACTGTAGATGGTCTCGAATATGAACGCGAGTTACGCGCCGAGTGGCCCGACGTTGGCGAAATTGCGTCTCTCAAAAAGAAACGCAGCGCGGCGTGAGTGAGCGCTTTTTCGATACCAATATCGTGATCGACATGCTGCACAATCGGCCAGCGGCATGGGCGGAGGTGCGCAATGTCACCCGCGCATGGATTAGCCGGATGACGTGGATCGAAGTTATGTCCGGCGCTCCCGATGATGCGGCGACCGAAACGGAACAATTTTTGCGCTTCTTTGCAATGAGTGAAATCGACGAGGAAATTGCTAGGCGCGCCGCTGTGTTGCGGCAGCAGCGCACGTCATTAAAATCCCCGTACGCCGTGATCCTCGCCTCGGCGCAGGTGTCGGGGCGCATACTCGTTACACGAAATACGAAGGATTTCCCGCCAGAGATGCCGGGTATTAGGGTCCCCTACAAAGCAGATTGGGAAACAAAATAAATGTGCGGAATTATCGGAATTGTTGGCAAATCACCCGTCTCGGACCGGCTGGTCGATGGGCTGAAGCGGATGGAGTATCGAGGCTATGACAGTGCCGGTGTCTGCACTGTGTTTGATGGCCAACTGGTGCGTCGTCGCGCGGAGGGCAAGTTGGCCAATCTCGTCAACGTCCTAAAAACCGATGACGCTGCGGGTAACATAGGCATCGCGCACACCCGCTGGGCGACGCATGGCGCGCCTACGACGAGCAACGCGCATCCGCATGCCTCCGGCGAAGTGGCTTTGGTCCACAATGGTATCATCGAAAATTTCAAGCAGTTACGTGACGAACTGACCGCGCGGGGCCGGACGTTTGAAAGCGAAACCGATACCGAGGTTGTTGCGCATCTTGTCTCCGAACAGGTTGAGGCTGGCCATGCACCCGCCGATGCGGTGAAGGTTGTGCTCCCCCGCTTGCGCGGCGCCTTTGCGCTGGCGATTGCGTTTCGGCAATTCCCGGATTTCCTGATCGGCGCACGGCTGGGCAGCCCGTTGGTTGTGGGTTATGGCGATGGCGAAACCTATCTGGGTTCCGACGCTCTCGCTCTTGCGCCACTGACGCAGAGGATTGCCTATCTGGAGGAAGGCGATTGGGTAATCGTCACGCGCGGTGGCGCGCAGATTTTCGATAAAGACAACACTTCGGTGGAACGCGAAGTGACCATATCGGGTGTATGCGCCGCGCAGATCGAAAAGGGCAATTACCGCCATTATATGCAGAAAGAGATTTTTGAGCAGCCCATTGTGGTCGCGCAAACACTCTCAAGCTACATTCGTCCACTGGAACAGACCGTTGCCTTGCCGCAGATGGATTTCGACTTGGCGGGCGTAAAGCGCATTACCATAGTTGCCTGCGGAACCAGCTATTATGCCGGCATGGTCGCAAAATACTGGTTCGAAACCTTCGCCCGCGTGCCCGTCGATATCGATGTCGCGTCGGAATTCCGTTATCGCGCCCCCGTGTTGGAGGAAGGCGGCCTTGCGCTATTCATATCCCAATCGGGCGAGACCGCAGATACGCTGGCGGCGTTGCGCCATTGCAAGGAAAACGGCCAGACTATCGCGGTTGTCGTCAACGTGCCGACATCGAGCATGGCGCGCGAGGCGGACCTTTTGTTGCCCACGCATGCGGGCCCCGAAATCGGTGTTGCGTCGACCAAGGCGTTTACCTGCCAACTTGCGGTTCTCGCTGCGCTGGCAGCACATCTGGCGCTCGTTAAAGGCAAGTTGAGCGCTGAGGAAGAACGTGCAATTGTCCGGCATCTTATTGAGGCGCCAGCAGCGCTCAACGCCGCGCTGGCGCATGATGATGACATTGCCGCTATGGCACACTTGATCGCGCCCGCGCGCGACGTGCTCTATCTTGGTCGTGGCCCGGACTATCCGTTGGCGATGGAAGGCGCGTTAAAGCTGAAGGAAATCAGCTACATTCATGCGGAAGGTTATGCCTCAGGCGAAATGAAGCATGGGCCAATCGCGTTAATCGATGAGGCGGTGCCCGTCATCGTTCTTGCTCCAAGTGGACCGTTGTTCGAAAAAACCGTCAGTAACATGCAAGAAGTCATGGCGCGGGGCGGCAAGGTTGTTTTGATCTCCGATGCCGAAGGGATTGCCAAAGCAGGCGAGGACTGCCTCGCCACCATCGAAATGCCGACCGTCCATCCGCTCATTGCGCCATTGGTCTATGCCGTGCCCGTCCAGTTGCTTGCTTATCATGTGGCGTGCGCCAAGGGCACGGATGTGGACCAACCACGCAATCTTGCAAAGTCTGTTACAGTGGAGTGACTTTGCGCGAAAGGCTATAAACTATCCAGTCGATGTCCCGCTAGATCGTCAACCTTACAATTGGGCCGTGATGCCGATAATAAGGCCATTATGGCATGCAAACCCCATGTGTCGCTTGATACCGGATTACTGTAACAATTCGGGGTTGTTCGCGGTAGGGTCGGCGTTATGGAGGCGGGTATGAGCCCTGCTGCCAAAATGATTATCATATTCATCCTGCTGTGGGTGGGGTTTCATCTGCTTTTATACGGATATGTGCGGCGCAGCATCGCCGCCGCCAAGCCCGACAAGGACGCTGAGGCATAACTTGATTTGCCATTTTCGCATGCCTATAGCGATAGGGCAGAAACAAGCGGTCCCATGTGGCCGCTTTTTGGCTTTTGGAATATGCCAACTATTCGGTCGGAAGGAAGAAAACCATGTCGATTACGCCCCTGATGCCAGTCTATCCGCGCTGCGGTTTTCGGCCGGTCCGTGGTGAAGGCGCTTGGTTGATTTCCGAAGACGGCAGCCGAGCGCTGGACTTTGCAGCGGGCATCGCTGTGAACCTGCTTGGTCACGGTCATCCGCATTTGACCAAAGCGATTCAAGACCAAGCGGCAACGCTTATCCATGTGTCGAACCTTTATGGCAGCCCGCAGGGGGAAGCCTTTGCCCAGCGGCTTGTGGATACCACCTTTGCTGATACGGTATTCTTTAACAATTCCGGCGCTGAGGCGGTGGAGTGCGCGATTAAAACCGCCCGTGCCTATCACCAAAGCCAAGGCAGTGACCGCTTTGAGATCATCACCTTTAAGAACGCCTTTCACGGCCGGACGATGGCGACGATTTCGGCCAGCAATCAGGAGAAGATGCACAAGAGCTTCCTGCCTTTGCTGGAAGGCTTCAAATATGTTGATTTTGACGATCTTGAAGGCGCCAAGGCGGCCGTGGGGCCAAAGACCGCTGCGTTTTTGGTTGAGCCTATTCAGGGGGAGGGTGGAGTGCGCCCCGCATCAGACGCCTTTATGCAAGGCCTTCGGGCCCTGGCCGATGAACACGGCATCATGCTGATCTTGGATGAGGTTCAGTGCGGTGTAGCACGTTCTGGCACGCTATATGCCTATGAACAATATGGCATTATTCCGGACATCATGGCGACCGCAAAGGGCCTTGGTGGCGGATTTCCGGTGGGTGCCTGCCTTGCCACTGAAGAGGCGGCACGCGGCATGGTCGTTGGTACGCATGGATCGACCTATGGCGGCAATCCGTTCGCCATGGCGGCCTGTCAGGCGGTTTGGGATGTCGTGGCGAATGAGGAATTTTTGGCGCAAGTGCGTTCGACAGGCGAAAAATTACGTTCAACGCTTGAACAATTCATCGGCAATTATCCCGACCTGTTTACCGGCGTTCGGGGCAAAGGGCTTATGCTCGGCGTGATGATGACGCATGAAACGCGGGCCTTTGTGGCGCATTTGCGCGACAATCACGGTTTGTTGCTGGTAGCGGCGGGAGACAACACGTTCCGCGTGCTGCCGCCGTTGAATATTGGCGACGCCGAAATCCAGACATTTATGGAAAAGCTGTCCGCCGGTGCCGCTAGCTATCAAATGCCGCAAGCTGCATGACGCGCCATTTCCTCAATTTGAGCGACGCGGGCGGCGATGCAATTGCAGCTATGCTGAACAACGCCATAGACAGGAAAAATGCGCGGCAAGGGTGCCCCAAGGGTCAGGCAGATGCCGACGCGCCGCTTGCGGGGCACACGCTGGCGATGGTGTTTGAGAAAAACTCGACCCGCACCCGCACGTCTTTTGAAATGGCGATGAAGCAATTGGGTGGCGACAGCATATTCATGGCGTCTGGACAGATGCAGCTTGGTCGCGGTGAGACTATTGCCGACACAGCCCGCGTGCTGTCACGCTATGTCGATGCCATCATGATCCGCACCGATGACCATGACAAGGTTTCAGAACTGGCACATTACGCCAGCGTGCCCGTCATCAACGGCCTGACTGATCTGTCGCATCCCTGCCAGATCGTTGCCGATCTTCTGACCGTAATGGAGCATCGAAAAACTTTGCCCGGTCTTGAGCTTGCATGGCTTGGTGATGGTAATAATGTGCTGAATTCGGTAGTTGAGGCAGCAGGGTTGTTTAAGTTCAACCTTCGCATAGCCGTCCCAGAAGGCTATGAAAGTGACAGCAACTTTATCGAGATTGCAAAGGCCGCTGGCGCGAACATAACCCTGACCCGCGATGCACGCGAAGCAGTGGCGGGCGCAGACGTTGTTGTGACCGACACCTGGGTGTCGATGGGGCAGGATCATGCCCATAACAAGATGGCGGCAATGATGCCCTATCAGGTGAACGAACGCCTTATGGCCACGGCAAAAGCAGATGCAGTGTTCCTGCACTGTTTGCCTGCGCATCGTGGTGAAGAAGTGACCGACGCGGTGATTGACGGGCCGCAGTCGCTTATCTGGGACGAAGCAGAAAACCGTCTTCATGCGCAAAAATCGATTTTATTATGGTGCCTTGGGAAGTTGTAATGGCGGAACAATCCGAAACATTGTCCAATCAGCCATTGCGCTTTTCCATACCCACGCGCGATGCGCGCGGGCGTCTGGTTCGGCTTGACGATGTCCTTGCCGAAATTTTGGCGGCCCACGCCTACCCCCCCGTGATTGAACGCATCTTGGCAGAGGCATTGGTTTTGACCGCCTTGTTGGGATCTTCGTTGAAGGAAAAGGGCAGCCAGCTTACGCTGCAAACACAAACTGAAAAGGGTGCGATCCGCCTTCTGGCGTGCGACTATAAAGACGGTGCGTTGCGCGGCTATGCGCAGTTTGATGCAGCGACTGCTGCGGCCTTGCCGCGGGATGCAACGCTGTTTGGTGTATTCGGGCAAGGTTATCTTGCGATTACCTTTGACCGTATGAAGCCGGCCAGCGAAGGCGGTGGCCGCTATCAGGGCATTGTCCCGCTTGAGGGCGAAGCGCTGGCCGATGCGGCGCAAAATTATTTCATGCAGTCCGAACAAATCCCAACCTTTATTCGCGTGGCGGTGGACCGTGTTGATGGCCGCTGCGTTGCTGGTGGTCTGTTGGTGCAGCATTTGCCAGAGGGCGAAGAAGGCCGTGAACGGCTCCACGTGCGGCTCGACCATCCGGAGTGGGCGCATATTGAGGTAATGTCCTCAACCATCGCTGCTGCTGAGTTAGCTAACCCTGCGCTTTCGCTTGAGGAAATCGTCTGGCGGCTTTTTCACGAAGAACAAGAAGTGCGCATTGAACAAGGCGATCGGTTGTCGAAGGGGTGCCGGTGCGACCCGGTGCACATCCGCGATGTAATTGCGAAGTTTCCCGCAGAAGGCCGTGCCGAAATGGCCGATGACGACGGCGATATTGTCGTTGATTGCCAATTTTGCTCGCGCCGGTTTCCGATCAGCCTTGCCAGTTTCAACAATTAACTGGCGCACCGCAGAACAGTGAGCGCCAACTGTCGTTCGAAGAGCATAATCTGCCGTGCAAAATGCAAAAATTTATGGTAACGAAACCGCAAACTATAGATTTTTTCGCTGAAACGGACTGGTTTACGGACGTAAGATTATGCAACTTCGATATTATCCTATTAGCCTGTTTTTACCGTTGGCGGCAGGTGCCGCTTTTGCCGTCTCTCCAAATGATGATTTGGCGCTGCTTGATACATTAGAGCGCGGAAACTGGCAATTGCGCGCAACTGGCGGCGATCAGCCACTTACCAAAATTTGTCTTGGAAATCCCGGCGCCTTAATTCAAATCCAGCATAGCGGTGTCGCCTGCGAGCAATATATTGTCCGCACAAGCGCGAACTCGGTTACCGTTAGTTACACCTGCAAGGGACAAGGACAGGGTCTGACGACCATCCGCAAGGAATCGAACCGGATTGTCCATATTCAATCGCAGGGTATCCGGGATAACGCACCTTTTTCGTTTGCCGTGGAAGGCCGAAGAACTGGACCTTGCTGAGCAGGAAAAGCAACTCGCAGGCCTTAACCAGATATTGACCATCACTAGGTGATAAAGATGACGTGTCTTTTACGAGACACAATTTCCTCCCTGGTAAGCTGAAAAGCCGGGCGGCCCATTTTTTGTTAGAATGCCGCAATGCCGGTAATCGCGCGACCCAATATGAGTGCATGGACATCATGCGCGCCTTCATAGGTGTGCTGGTAGGCCTTATATACGATGGCGAGGGCAGGGCGATGGTCCTTACCCATACGCAGAAAGGCAATCGCCGCTTCCATTATTATGCGAACCGCCATGAAACTTTGGGCGACAATACAGCGTCACGGGTCAGCGCTCGGGATATCGAGAACATAGTCGTTGACCAGCTCTCCCAGACGCTGGCGTCCGGCAGCCAGATGCAGAGCATGTTGCTTCACGGCTCCTACACAAGTGAACAACTGCACAATGTGATCTCGCGATGCGGCAAAGTGGCGACTGAACTGGGCGTTGCGAAATATGCATGGAAACAGGAATTGCTGCGGAATGTGATGAACCGTGTCGACCTGCATGACGACCGTGTGATTATCCGGATAGATAACCGCGGTCTGCTCAACGTCATTAAGGCAGACATCTCAGTCCAACCCTCGAGCACAAATCTAACGATCGAACGTCAGGCCTTAAGGCTGCGTCGAGGGAAAGCCCTAAGACTAGTCATTCCGGCAACGCTATCAGGTGACCGTGTCCAGATGCGAGACGAGAAACTTATCGCTCTCATCGCGGAGTCCCGGGCAATCATGCAACAGATTACCGCTAATCTCGGTAAATCGATTCCGGCTCTAGCAGCCGAACGAGGCCGTTGCCGTGTTCGAATGATGAAGGTAGCCAAGCTGGCATGCCTCGATCCAGATATTGTCACTGCAATTGTGGAAGGGCGACAGCCATTAAAGCTTAGCCCAAGCAAACTTCTGGCCGCTGATTTACCGCTGGCGTGGGCAGATCAGAGGCGAGTCCTCGGGTTCGGCTAAGACCCAGCGTACATTAAAAGAAGTCTGTTTTTTGGGCCCGTGAGACGGTCCCTATTTTTTGGCTAATCGGTCTCACAACAGAGACAAGTTTGGCTTCTGCACGAATTTAGGCGCCGCCAAGGCCCGCAGAACTCCGCCGTCTTCGGCGCTCGGCGACAGAAGTCTCTGGAAAGGTGTGATGTCGCGGACTGCGTGGCGCGCCCTACAGGAGTCGAACCTGTGGCCTCAAGATTAGAAGTCTCGCGCTCTATCCAGCTGAGCTAAGGGCGCGCGCTGCGAGGTGCAATAACGGCTTTGCGCTCGAACGCAAAGCTGCTTATGTCGATTTATGCACGATGCCCCTATTCTCTCCGAAAGCGGAAGTGCGGTTACTGGCCGTCAGTTTCGGTATTATGATTTCGTTATGGCGGCCTTTGTCGCCATATTGTTGCTGTCCAACATCATCGGTGCCGCGAAACCCGCGGCGCTGACGCTGAACGGCGAGCAATGGATATTTGGCGCCGGAATATTATTTTTTCCCTTGGGCTATGTCATTGGTGACGTCTTAACTGAAGTATATGGCTACGCTCGTGCGCGCAGGGTTATTTGGGCTGGCTTTGCCGCATTGCTGTTCATGGCATTCATGAGCTGGGTTGTGGTTGCCCTCCCGCCCGCACCCGGTTGGCCGGGGCAGGCCGCTTATGAAAGCGTGTTTGGTCAAGTCTGGCGGATCGTCTTTGCGTCGATCACCGCGTTTTGGGCAGGCGAGTTCATCAACAGCTATGTCATGGCGCGTATGAAGATATGGACCGCCGGAAAGCATTTGTGGTCGCGCACCATTGGGTCGACTGTCGTAGGGCAAGGCACTGATAGCATCATTTTTTACCCACTCGCCTTTGGGGGTATATGGAGCAACGAGCAGGTCATCAGCGTTATGTTCACAAACTGGTTGTTGAAAGTGGGCTGGGAAGTGGTGCTGACGCCTGTTACTTATGGTGTTGTTGGCTGGCTTAAGCGAAAAGAAGGCGTCGACATATTCGACGAGGGAACCAACTTCTCGCCTTTTAAAACTAAAGTTTAGGATCGCATGCAAGACATATTGTTGCAGCTGGTCGAACGATGGATCGGCTATAAAACATGGCTTATTGCAGCAGTCGGCCTGACGAATGACGCGATGCATGTACATGGTTCGCTGTTGATATTGTTCCTATCTGCAGTCGTGCTTCGGCGGCGTCCAGACAGTGTCTGGTGCTGGTTGATTGTTTTGATGGCCGAACTGTCTAACGAATATGCGGACTTGCGCGGCCAAGCACCAGGCGAAGCGACATTAAACGCGTCATTACATGACCTGTACAACACGATGTTCTGGCCCACGATTATTCTATTAATGGGTCGCTTTTTATTCCCGCGCAAAAAACCGGAAAAAGTGCTGGATTCGGCACAATCAAGCGATCTGGCGGACCAGCCCCTCGAACAAGCGGCGACCGCCTGACCCGCCGTGTACGGCTTCGGTCATGCGTTCGGGATGGGGCATCATACCCAAGACATTGCCTGCTGCGTTAAGCACGCCAGCGATGTTCCGCGCGGAGCCATTGACGTTTTCGGCATAGCGGAAGGCGACGCGACCATCCCCTTCAAGTCTGTCGAGCGTATCGCTATCCGCGAAATAATTGCCATCATGATGTGCTACGGGAATGCGGACCTGTTCACCATCGGTGTAGCCTCGGGTAAAGGCAGATTGGCTATTTTCGACCGTCAAGGCGACGGTGCGGCAGACGAACCGTATGCCGGCATTGCGCATTAACGCGCCGGGCAGCAGTCCTGCCTCAGTCAATATTTGGAACCCATTGCAAACACCCAGAACAGGCACGCCGCGTCCAGCTGCTGCTATGACCGCTTGCATTACAGGTGATCTGGCCGCCATCGCACCGGAGCGTAGATAATCGCCATAGGAAAAACCCCCCGGAATGGCGATGAGGTCAAGTCCGTCAGGCAATTCGGCAGTACGATGCCATACAAGTTTCGTTTCCGTACCTGTGATGTCGCGAATCGCCACCACCATGTCGCGGTCGCAATTGGAACCGGGGAACTGAATAACTGCGGCCCGCATCAAGCCTGCTCGATTTCAAAATTTTCGATCACCATATTGGCGAGCAACTTGGTGCACATCGCCTCAAGGTCTGACGTCGAAAGACCCTGCTCATGTTGGATTTCGATAAGTCGACCGGCGCGCACGTCTTGCACGGCCGAAAAACCTAGGCCTTCAATGGCATGATGGATGGCTTTGCCTTGTGGATCGAGCACACCGTTTTTTAGTGTTACAAAAATGCGCGTTTTCATTTTGGATCCATCCGCTTGATTGTTTCAATTGCCTATAGAAGCCAGGTCGAGCGATTCAAGCCTAAGCTGACTGCAGCGAAATTTTAACTATCTTTGGAAAGCCCGTTTTTAGTGTACTGATTATATCGTAAATTTTTGGATTTTGTAATATTGTCTTGTGTAAACTATTGATTTACTTACCTTTCCGAAGCCGGTGACTGACCATATCAAGCACTGCGCCTTCGCTTTCATCGGGCATCAGGCCGAGGCGACGGGCGACTTCTTGATAGGCTTCTGCTTCGCCGCCAAGGTCACGGCGGAACCGATCCTTGTCAAGCTTCTCTCCTGTTTCAATATCCCACAGGCGGCAGCCATCCGGGCTGATTTCGTCGGCAAGAATGATCCTCGAGAAATCGCCATCGAACAGGCGTCCAAACTCCAGTTTAAAGTCGACGAGCCGAATGCCGATGGCCGCAAACATGCCGCACAGAAAATCGTTGATGCGAATTGCCATGGACGAAATGTCCTGCATTTCCTCCTGCGTTGCCCAACCAAAGCAAGCGATATGTTCTTCGGCTACCAGCGGGTCACCTAGGCTGTCGTCCTTATAGCAATATTCGAGCAATGTATGCGGAAGCGGTGTGCCCTCTTCAATGCCCAGACGCTTGGACAAGGTTCCTGCGGCTACATTGCGCACAATGACTTCAATCGGCACAATCTCCACCTGACGTATCAATTGTTCGCGCATGTTGAGGCGGCGGATGAAGTGCGTCGGAATGCCAATATGGCTCAGCCGGGTGAATACATGCTCTGACACACGATTGTTGATGACGCCCTTACCGGAAATCGTACCCTTTTTCTGGGCATTAAAGGCGGTGGCATCATCCTTGAAATATTGGATCAACGTGCCGGGTTCAGGGCCTTCGTAAAGAATCTTGGCCTTGCCTTCGTATATTTTGCGGCGGCGGGTCATATGCGGTCCCTGACTTTGCTTGAAATGACGCGCCCCGGCGGGGCTGACTCTAACTGAGCCTAACTCTGCCGGGGCGATTTTGACAGCTATAATCCATTGCATGCGTCGGCGCAATTCGAGATAGGCAATTACCTCGGACGCGAAAGGACATGTTTTGCCCATCGATCTGGATTTGCTGCTTCAGGCGTATGCCAATGGCATATTTCCGATGTCCGATGCGCGGGATGACCCCGACACCTTTTGGATTGAACCGGAATTTCGCGCTGTTATGCCGCTTGATGGCTTTCGCTTGTCAAAGTCTCTTGCCAAAACAATTCGGCAAGACCGGTTTGTTGTAACTTCCGATACTGCCTTTGCGCAGGTCATTGGCACATGTGCTGAGCCGCAGGCCGATCGGCAGGACACCTGGATTAACTCGGACATCCAAGAGGCCTTTTGCCGGCTGCACAGCCTTGGCTGGACGCACAGCGTTGAATGTTGGTCGGAAGGCCGCCTTGTGGGTGGGCTTTATGGACTTGTATTGGGACGCGCGTTCTTCGGCGAAAGCATGTTTTCGAGGGTGACCAATGCTTCCAAGGTTGCTCTGGCATGGCTGGTTGCGCGGCTTAACATTGGCGGTTTTGAATTGTTGGATTGCCAGTTTATGACTGACCATTTGGAGGGTTTAGGGGCGATTGAGATGACTCAAGGCGCGTATCTAAAGCTACTCGAAGCCGCGCTTACAAAGTCAGTTCAGATCGCTGCCGGGGTTGCTTCGTCAGGTGCCCTAGTCCCCGGTTCGGTCGGCAATTGGGGGGCACTTGATGGCGCTTTGGGCTCTGGGGTCCCCGTATCCGATGATTTCTCCTCGACAGGCGCTTCTTCGCCGGGGAAATTCATTTTGCAAGCCTTAACCCAGACATCGTAAATCGGATGTTCGACAACATTAGCAGCGGGATTTTCTTTAAATAACCAGCCGGAGAAAACATTACGCCATCTCTCTGCCTCGGTAGTGCCAGGAGGGCGTTCGTTGACGAGGAGTTGAACAAATGCACCTTCGTCGGGATAGGTTTCCCATGGTGCTGTTTTTTCGCAAGCGCGAAGTCTGACAACAACCTTGTCAAACCGAATAGCTTCACCGGGCTTTAGCTCGATATCGCGGGTCTGACCGTTCCGCTTGTTCAAAAGGCCGAGAACTGCAACGCGTTCAGCCATCGGCGTCCCAATGGATCCGCCAGTTGCGGTAGCAATTTTATCATTTGTAGCCTGTGCCTTTCCCGACTGTGCCGGCGCCTCCAGCGCATCCGTAGAAGATCCACACGCGACCAGNGTCGCCAGCAACGGCAGAACAAATAGACCGCGCATGCGGATCATAATGCGTCGGGACTCCACGCCTCATAATCGCCAGTTGCGCGCGCGCGGTGGCCGCCGCGCTCAATCGATCCTGCGGGGCGATATGCCCCTTCAGTCCCTGTCAGATTGGGAACAGCCGCAGTTTCATAACCGCGATGCGGCGGGAGGTAACTCTCCGGATCACCATCATGCGTGCCATGGAGCCAACCATGCCAATCAGGTGAAACGCGGCTGGCGTCATTGGGACCATTATAAATTACCCAGCGGCGATTGCCGTCGGATGATTGATAATATTTGTTGCCTTCGGTGTCGGTGCCCACAGCCTTGCCTTTACGCCAGCTATAGATTGCCGTGCCGATCGTAGCGCCGTCCCACCACGTGAAGATTTTACCGAGTANTCCCATGGCTTCGCGATTAGGGGCAAGCACGCTGCCGCGCAATCCTTATTTGNCCCTATTTGGCGGCCCATTTCACGGTGTCGCCCGCGGCTATGCCCAATTCAGCCGCAAGACCGCCACGCAATTCCAGCACGGCAACTACCGGTTCACCCGCTTCTANAGGTATAGTTGAATATGGGATGGTGTTATCCGCGATACTCTCAATCGTGCCGTTTGCGCGGATGAAGATGATGTCCAAGGGGATGACGGTGTTTTTCATCCAGAAACTGGCGATGCGCGGCTCGGGGAAAGGAAAGATCATCCCTGCATTGTCGGCAAGCTCGGTTCGGAACATCAACCCTTTGGCTTGCTGCGCCGAGGTTTCGGCGACCTCAACATTGAAGGCGCGAGTCGTTTTGGCGCTGGAAATGCACAAAGTTACCTGTTCTATCCCGGCGGCTGACTGACCGGCAGCTGCGCCTGGGGTGCAGCCAGCAACCTCACTTCCACCATTGGCGGGCATTGTGCATGCGGTAAGCGATAATGCAATTGCGCAGACACTGCGGCGGCTGAATTGGCTGAACTTCATTTACGTGATCCTTTTTCAATTCGGGTACAATTAATTGCGGCGCTTCCTGCTTGCTTAATAAAACAGCTTCCACTTCCGCCAACCGTAATGTTGCCTGAACCGCGATTAAATATATCCGCTTCTTCCATGGCTTGGACGTTGGATGTGGCATTTCCGTTATGCTCAAGACGAAGAGTACGCATTTTGACGTTCGGCGCATCAAACCGACCCGCGCCATCAAGCAACACTTTTCCATCCCGAACATTGCCGCTTTTAATGTCTATGTGCCCATTGCCGGCAATATTCGCCGAAAATTTATCGGTAATCAGTTTTTCAACAGCGATTGAGCCGTTGCCTGCAACAAGCATGCGAACCGCATCTGATTGAGCGACATTTGATATCTTCAATGTGCCATTGCCGGCTATGGATATGCTTTTCATGCTTTGGGTTGTTAGCTGCACGGTAATGGGTCCGGTCATCGGGGCTCCCTTGGCGTCGTTTAAGGCGCCTTGAAGGCGCACCCGCAGCGTCATGCCGACCCGCTCCAGTTTTAACCCATCAAGCAAGCGCTTTTCACCTATCGCCTGAGCGGTGGGTTACTTCCCCGTTAAAATCTCGACGTTAATGTCACCAAATACCTGAATATCTTCAAAGCTGCCAACGAGCATTTTGCGTTCTTCAGCAGACGCGGGGCCTGCTGCGGCCAAAGCCGCGGCCAGACATAAAGCACCGCTTAGTCCGCCAACCTTGCCTCGCCCCATTCCACCCAGCCGAGCCATTTCGGTGTCCTTTTCATATAATGTCCCTGCGGTGCATTACACACAAAACCAGCGTCAGATATGGCCTGCGTTACGGGCCGGGTCAAATGACAACCGCCGGCAATCCGCTTCCAAACGGGCTCAAGCCGTCTCTGCCAAGTAGCGGCATCAGTATCGGGTGCACGACCATGTTCAACGAACAGCAATCGACCACCCGGCTTAAGCACACGCTTCGCCTCCGACAGCGCGGCGTGAGGGTCCTGCACCGAACACAGCGTGAAGGTTGTGACCACGCAGTCGAAGCTGTTGTTTGCGAAAGGAAGCGCTTCTGCGATGCCGGGAATGAAGTTTGCTGTCATCCCTTTGCTTTCCAAAGCCAGTTTTGCGCGGGTAAGCAATTCAGCAGATGGGTCTACGCCGGACAGCGAACGCACATTGTTACGGTTATAAAAATCGAGATTAGGCGCGCCGCAGCCCAGCTCCAGAACATCGCCGGAAGCGAACGGCACCACCTTGGCTCGGTCATGCATCACCGCAGGTTGCGTACATGCGCAACCGATTAAGCGCGGAACTACGTTCCGGTCCCACCAATTGCTCATGCTTTAGGGTTGCCTTGGTTTAGAAGGAATTGACATTGTCCGAACAATACGCCCGCGCGTTTTTCACGCAACAGATATCTGCAGCCTATCGCGAAAGGCCCATGTCTTTAAGAATTTTGGGAATATGTTCTTTGAAAGGGAAGAAGCCTTTCGTTGCATGTGGCCAGAAGTTTTCGTCCCAAGCGCGTCGGATTTGAACCAACGGAACGCCTTCGGCGGCCAATATTGGAGCGATACGGGTCAGCGCATCGGCCACTGGGCCGATTGGGGTGTAGGGTGTGATTATTTGCTCTGCCCCTGCCGCGCGTGCTTGTGCAATCAGGGCCGCCGTATCGAAGTTACAGAGCACCGTTGTTGGGCATTTGAACGCTTTGCCAACGCGTTCAACAGCGTCTTCGGTCGCGGCCTCGACAAAGGCTCTGGCATTATTGCCCCACAGGGTTTCAGGGTCGTGTAAAACGCCGGTGCTGTTGATTTTGGTAGATACGCCAAAGACAGACTCAGGGTGCAAATCCTCCGGCGTCACTAGCAGATATGCAGGCTTATGTGCGTCGAAAAATGTGGCTTGCGGCAAGGGCCGAAGCTCCGGTGAAGCCATGTCAGCAGGCATCGTTGCTGTGATTGCCAAGCCCTTTGGTGCAAATCGGCCATTCGTAAAGCGGGCGATGTTTTCCGAAGTCGCAAGGTACGTCTTGCCAGCCGTTTGCAAGCCAGCCACCCAGCGCCATGATAAGGTGTTGCTTGCCGCATCTGCATCCACCAAATGCCGCAGGAAGAAGTCCGCGCCCAAGGCCCATGGCAGGCGCAGGGTGAAGATCCAGATTGATGCAAACCACATTCTTGCGTGGTTATGTAAATAGCCGGTCTCGACCAATTCGCGCGCCCAATCGTCAAAGCCTTCGATACCTGTTTCGCCAGCTTCTGCGCTGCGGACAGCGCGGGCGTTGGGAAAGCTGTCGCGTTGGTGGCCGCGCTCTTGTTGGAATTGCGTCCACACCGACGGGCGCATCTCAAGCCAGCCCTTCCAATATGTGCGCCACAATACTTCCTGCACATATTTCTCGGCAGCCGGAAGGCTGTTTCGTCCCAATGTCGCGCCAATGACGTCTTGCTCAGTTATCAGGCGATAGCGCAAATACGGCGACAGCTTCGAAACGGCGCCCGCTTGGTCTGGCCCGGGGTCCGTATTGCGGCCGGACGCATAAGCCTGACCTGCGCGCGGCGCGAAGTGCGTGAGGCGAGCCAGCGCAGCAGTGCGCGTCGCGGGGAAGCTTTCGGGGATCATGTTCAATCCAGTAATTTTTGCAGGCGCGGCCTGATCATGAGGAAGCGGTTATAGAGCCGTTCGAGAAGTCCAAGAACGAAGGCATTGCGTGCAATTAAGCCAAGTGGTTTCAGCAATGGTATGGCTCGCCACATTGCTGCGAAGGCGGCTGCACCGGATAGGATGACTCCATCTTCGCTGGCATGAAAACGGGCAAGCATCAATTGACGGTCAAGCGGACAAATCGCATCGGTGGGTGCTATATCCAGAAAGTCGATGGCACAGCGCTGATCAAGCCGACGCATCAATGCAATCTCGCGAATGCACAGGGGGCATGCCCCGTCATACCAGATGATTACTTTGGCCATAAATTTCCTTACCACCGACGATAGCTGTATGTCAGGCTGGGNGTTTCGCGGCATGGCTGTGCCGAAAAAAGGGCGCCGTTGCCAGCGCCCTTCAGATTTTTTTAAGGAAGCCTTATTCCGCTTTTTCGTAATATTGCGGTGCCGCCTCATTCAAGATGACGAGAATTTTCTGGAGTGCCGCTTTTTCATCGGTCTTTTCCATGGCGGCGAGCTCGCGAGCCAAACGGCTTGATGCGGCTTCGAAAATTTGCCGCTCGGAATAGCTTTGCTCTGGCTGATCGTCAGGACGGAATAGATCGCGCGTTACTTCGGCAATAGATACCAAATCGCCAGAGTTTATCTTTGCTTCATATTCCTGCGCACGGCGGGACCACATGGTGCGCTTAACCTTGGGTTTGCCCGTCAATGTGTGCATAGCTTCCTTGAGCGTCTTATCGCTCGACAGTTTACGCATGCCAACGCCTTCGGCTTTGTTAAACGGCACGCGAAGCGTCATTTTTTCTTTTTCAAAACGCAGGACATAAAGCTGAAGCTGCATCCCTGCGATTTCGGAATCCTGAAGTTCGATTACGCGTCCGACCCCGTGCTTGGGATACACCACATAATCGCCTACATCAAACATCGCCGCGTTGGACGTCATATTACGACCTTTCTGAATATTCGGGAGAAGAGCTTTTTGGACAACAAAATGTTGTCCCTAAGACTTTCCTGTTCGCCCCTTGCGTCATGAACCTGTATCAACCCGGTTTAGGTACACAGTCATCGGCCTTTCTTGGCCTGTAGATGCGGAGTGTAACAGATTCGCAACAAAAATTCAACGGCTGCTTTACTATGTGTCAGTAGCGCACATTAAATTGCGCTCAGTTTCCTGACGCGGTCGCCCATATCGTCGTTTGCATCCGCTCTGATAGGCGCGATGTCCACTGAGTTCATCCAGCTTAGATCCATATAACCAAGCACCCTTTCATCATGGCTGCGGATGGTAACTGGCAATATTGGCTGGCGGTCACGGTCGTCGACCAAAACGGGATTGGACAAAACGCCCGTACCCCATTTTTCGCCCCATTGGCGCAAAGCAATCATGGTGGGCAGCAGGTCCAGCCCCTTATCCGTTAGGCGATACTCAACCTTACGCCGGTCATCGGGGCAGGGGGTACGGTGCAATATACCGCTTTCCGTCAGGCGGGTGAGACGATTGGCCAATATATTGCGCGCGATACTGATTTCGGAGAGGAACTCCTCAAAATGGCGCACACCGTTAAAGGCCGCGCGCAGGATCATGAACGACCAACGTTCCCCCATCGCCTCCAGCGCAGTCGGAAGACCGCATTCTGCGAGCTGCTGTAACGGTTCGCGCAATTCAACCATGTCATATCCTCTTTGCCGCAGATTGGGACCGTCATCAGAAATAATCAACCGAATACGTATTTTAAGTTGCAAATAGAAACTTAAAATACTAAGTAGTGTTTCGCAACTGAATTTCAGAAGCGCAAATCGCAGGCGAAGGATCAAAAATTCCCGTCTGCCTTTTGGAATGTTAGCAAAGCTAAAGGAAAACATGATGACCCTCTCCCATTTCTCCGCTCGTTTGGGCGCCCTTGCTGCTGCCTCTGCCTTGAGCGCAGCGCTTGTTTTCGTCGCGCCGCAGGCACATGCCGCGACCAACGNTAGCTACTATAAAATTGAACTGGCCCAGCCTACCGCTGCAAAGCCTGAATTACTGCGTAGCGTTTTTGTAACGTGCGAAGGCACCAACTGCCGTGCGCCGATGGCGTCGACCGCGCCCAAGAATATGTGCGTCAGCATTGCTCGCAAGTTCGGCGCGGTTGTAGCTTTCACAGCTGGTGAACGCGTGTTCACAGCCGATGAAGTTGCGGCATGCAACGGAGACAACGTAAAGAAATAAAGCGTTAACCGATCTTTTCGGCTCCACTCTCTCTGTTATCCCAAGGCGGCATGTTTTGTGCAGGTTCTGGGGCCGAACCAGACTGCGCCGGAGGGAACACCCTTCCGGCGCATTTTTGTTAAGCCTCTGTTTCTCATTGGTCCAGCGGTGCCTGCCTTTGTCACATCCATTACCGCTTTTACCGGTTCTTTTTCTGGGCCTAACTGAGTACGAATGCGTGTGGATTAACTTTACGGTTGCATCGCAGCGTAAAAGACCCAACTTGGGCTGATGATGCGGCAATATGAACTGGTTGAACGGGTGCGGGCTTATACGCCTGACGTCGATGAAGATCGGCTGAACCGGGCGTATGTCTTCACGGTTCAGATGCATGGGGCGCAAAAACGTGCGTCGGGTGATCCCTATTTCAGCCATCCCGTAGAGGTCGCTGGCCTGATGACTGACCTCAAAATGGATGAGGACACGATAATCACGGCGTTGCTGCATGACACGGTGGAAGATACGCTGACCTCGATCGAAGACATCGAAAGCCGCTTTGGCCCTGAAGTGGCGCGCTTGGTTGATGGCGTCACTAAGCTGTCGAGAATTGAAGCCCAGACCGAGGACGAGCGTGCAGCAGAAAATCTGCGCAAGTTTTTGCTCGCGATTTCCGATGATATCCGCGTGCTTTTGGTCAAGCTTGCTGACCGCCTGCATAATATGCGGACGCTGCACTTCATCAAAAGCCCCGAAAAGCGCAGTCGTATCGCCAAAGAAACCATGGATATCTATGCGCCGCTGGCCGAGCGGATTGGCATGTATGAATATATGCGCGAGATGCAGTTGCTCGCGTTTGAACAGTTGGAGCCCGAGGCGTATCAGACGATCACAGGGCGCCTAAAGCAAATTCGCGATAAGGCCGATGTCGAAATTGACCAGATCAACCAGACCATCGCTTGGGAAATGGAGCAAGCTGGGCTGAAAATCAAAATTTCGGGGCGTGAGAAACATCCCTATTCCATCTGGAAAAAGATGCAGGAACGCCATGTCGCGTTTGAACAACTGACCGATATCAACGCATTTCGGGTAATAACAGAAACGACCGAAGATTGTTACCGTGCTTTGGGTGTGCTTCATCGCCGGTGGCAAATGGTGCCCGGGCGTTTCAAAGACTTCATCTCTACACCCAAGCGCAATGGCTATAAATCGGTTCATACCACCATCATGTTCGCCAAAAACATGCGCGTTGAGGTGCAGATCAGAAGCGCTGAGATGCACCGCGCCTCCGAGCATGGCTTTGCCGCGCATTGGGCATATAAACAGGCGGATAAGCCCGATGGGCAAGCGGGGTGGTTGCGCGACCTGATTGAGATTCTGGATACCAGTCAAGACGCAGAGGATATGCTCGAAAACACGCGTATGGCGATGTATCAGGACCGCATTTTTGCGTTCACACCCAAAGGCGCTCTGCATCAGCTGCCGAAGGGATCAACCGTCGTTGATTTCGCTTATGCTGTGCACACTGACCTAGGCGACAAGGCCGTTGGCGGGAAAGTGAACGGCCGGCATGTTCCGTTGCGTACGCAATTGCACAATGGCGACATGGTCGAAATACTAAAATCAAAGGCGCAAGAACCACAACAAGCNTGGATGAATTTTGTGACNACGGGCAAGGCGCGCGCCGCCATCCGCCGCCATGTCCGGCATCGCGAACGGCACGAGTTGGTCGCGATTGGCCGCAAATTATATGAAGAAGTGGCCGCGCGCATGCCAGGCAAAATTGGTAAAAAGGCGCTGACGGCGGCAGTCACCCGGTTGAAGTTGGAGGACGAGGATGAGTTGATGCGTCGCATTGGCTTAGGCAAAATCAACGACCGCGCGTTGATGGAGGCACTGGTGCCCGGGTTTGACGTAAATGGCATTGCCTTAGATTTTCCGGGGCAGGAGCATGCGATTTCGATCCGTGGACTGACCCCTGGAGTGGGTTATCATCTGGGCGAATGCTGCCACCCTATCCCGGGCGATCGGATTGTTGGATTACGTTTGCTGGACCAGCCAGTTGAGGTCCACACGATCGAATGCGAACGGCTGGCAAGCGGAATGGATGCCGACTGGGTCGATTTAAGTTGGGGGCAGGGTAGCGATGGCGCGTCCGCCCGACTCCGTGTTATTATCCACAACAGGCCCGGTACATTGGGCGAAATTGCAGGGATATTTGGTTATCACAAGGCCAATATCATCAACTTGCGGATGATCGCGCGGGATGAGGAATTCCATACGTTCGAGGTAGATCTTGAGGTGCATGATCTCCAGCACCTGATGCGTATAATTTCCGCGTTGCGCGCTTCCGAGGCAGTGGCGACAGCGGACCGTGTTTATGACTAAGCTTAATCTTCCCTGATGTCATCGCCGGGTTCTGCGTAGACAAACCGTTTCGCCAAATCGAAACCATGTCCAGCGCGCAAGAAGGCGTTTAGCTGCTTTTGCCGCTTTTCAGGCGGTGCCGCGTCTTGCGCAAANGGCCCAAGCCGCTTGCGCCGCGCAAAGTTTTCGGCAGCGCTGAAAATGCTTTCTTCCATATGCGCTTTGGCCGCAATGGCATCTGCGTTGCCGATGCCGCTGGCACGCAAATCCTCGTTAAGGCGTCGTTCGCCAAAGCCCCTGCGGACGAAGGACCGACTGCGCGCCTCCGCAAATTGGGCGTCGTTTATATAACCAAGTGCAGCGAATTGTTCGGTCAAAGCTGCGATATCCGCTGGGCGTTCATCATCCCACCCCCGCTCGCGGGTCTTACGCGCCAGATAGCCGGATAATTTCGCCTGCGTGGTCGCATATTTTCCAACATAAAACAGCGCCAACTGGCGCATCCGTTCCTCATTTAACGGTGGAGCGGGCTTTTTTGCAGGGCGCGGACGGTTCACGCCCTATTCTTGCCACAGTCGGGTCGAAATTTGAACTGCTATCCTTAGCTATTAAGACACGCTAATAGAGACATCTCGGGTGGTCACCCGAACATGCTATGGGAAAATTTATGAGCGAACTCGCACCCACGCCAACGCAGGACAGCTTGCCGCGCCGGTTTTCCGACTTTGCCACCTTGGGTGCGGCGCTTGATTACGCCGCTTTAGGTAAGCGCGGGCTGAACTTCCACGACATGCGTGGTCAGCTATCGCAGCCTTATGCCTACAGCGAAATGCGTGAAGACGCCCTCAAAATGGCCTATCGCCTTATCAGCCATGGCATTCGCAAGGATGACCGTGTCGCCTTGGTTGCCGAAACCGGCCCAAATTTCGCTGCGCTGTTCTTTGGCTGCGTTTATGCTGGCGCATGGCCAGTGCCGCTTCCGCTGCCGACTTCCTTTGGCGGCAAGGAAAGCTATGTCGACCAATTGTCGGTGCAGTTGAAAAGCTGCGATCCCAAGATCCTCTTCTTCCCTGCGGAACTTGCCGACATGGCAAATGACGCAGCGCGCGCTTGCGATGTGGAGGGCATTGATTGGGAAAGTTTCGGCGACTTGATTGCCCTGAAAAGCGCATTGCCCGAGGCGAACACCGACGAAGTTTGCTACTTGCAATATTCCAGCGGGTCGACCCGGTTCCCGCACGGCGTTGCGGTGACGCACAAGGCGTTGTTGAATAATTTGTCGGCACACTCGCACGGTATGGAAGTGACCGATAATGATCGCTGCGTGTCGTGGCTGCCATGGTATCATGACATGGGTCTCGTCGGTTGTTTCCTATCACCGGTGGCAAATCAGGTTTCGACCGATTATATGAAGACTGAGGATTTTGCGCGGCGTCCACTGGCCTGGCTTGACGTGATTAGCGCGGCCGACGGGACGGTCATCAGCTACTCGCCGACATTCGGCTACGACATTTGTGCGCGGCGGATTTCAAGCCAGAGCAATGTGAGCGACCGCTTTGACCTGTCAAAATGGAGGCTTGCGGGCAATGGCGCGGATATGATCCGCCCAGACGTAATGCAGGCATTTGTCGATGCCTTCGGCGATGCCGGCTTCAAGGCGTCATCGTTCTTGCCCAGCTATGGCCTTGCCGAAACGACGCTGGCGGTATCGATTATGCCGCCGGGCGAAGGTATTCAGGTTGAGCTGGTCGAAGAGACCGAACTGACTGGCCATCCGGGCTCGCCTGACCGCCCGATCCGGTACCGCGCAATCGTCAATTGTGGACGTGCCGTGAAAGACATGACCATCGAAATCCGCGACGAGAACCACAAGCCACTTGCCGATAAGACCATTGGCAAAGTGTGGTGCACTGGTCCGTCGTTGATGAAAGAATATTTTCGCGACAAGGAATCGACCGATGCGTGTTTGGTCGATGGCTGGCTGGATACCGGCGACATGGGATATTTGTCGAACGGCTATATTTACATCGTTGGCCGCGCCAAGGATATGATCATCATCAACGGCAAAAACCATTGGCCGCAGGACATTGAATGGGCGGTGGAGCAATTGCCGGGCTTCAAGGCTGGCGACATTGCGGCCTTCTCGGTCACAACACCTGGCGGTGAAGAAACGCCAGCGGTGTTGGTGCAGTGCCGCACCACCGACGAAGTCGAGCGCGCAAAGCTGCGCGAACAGATCCGTGACAAGGTGCGATCTGTCACGGGTATGAACTGCGTTGTGGAACTGGTGCCGCCACGCACCTTGCCCCGCACAAGCTCAGGCAAGATGAGCCGTGCCAAGGCGCGCAACCAGTATCTTTCGGGTGAGATACAACCTTATGCAATCGCGGCCTGATTTATTCAGGGTGGAAACCGAAGCTGAACTTGCCATGGCCCAGCAATTGGGCTGCAAGAACATCCAGGGCTATTATTTTGGGCGGCCAATAGGTTTTGCTGATAGCCTTGGGCTCTTCCCAATGCAGCGGCGCGTCGTCGCGTGACCGCTTTATAATATTTCGCGCACTTTGTCCTGAGGTCGGCAGAGGCGAACACCTTTATCGGTTCTTACAAAGGGGCGCTCGACCAAAATGGGATGCTCTACCATCGCGTCGAGAATATGGTCTGCCGACGCGCCATCAATAATACCCAGTTCCTCCGCGGGTGAACCGCGCGTCCGAAGTGCTTCACGCGGCGTTAGTCCCGCGTCTTCGCACAACTTGACCAGCGTTGCGCGGTCAAATGACTGTTTGCGGTATTCAATGACGTTAACTGTGACGCCGTCTGTTTCCTGAAGGATGGCAAGCGTCTTACGCGATGTTCCGCAATCGGGATTGTGCCAGATTGTTGCATGCATTTTTCGAGTTCTTCCTAAGAGGCCGCAATCGTTACCGCATCTACGTTTGCCTGTAGCAAAAACAAACCAAAATACGTAAATTTTTAGTTGTAAATGATAACGATTCTCAATAGGTGCCAGTAATCAATTTTGCGAACTATTATCAATAAAAAGGTTTTTTATGTTCCGGCTGTCTTCGTCGCTTATCGCTGTGTTGTCAGCATCCTTATGTGCGCAACCAGTCTTTGCCGAAGAAGCTGCTTATGATGTCGATGCAACCGATGATAGCCGAACAATCATCGTTACCGGCATGGGTGATGGCTATCTTGCATCAAACTCGGTCACGGCAACGAAGACTGATACGCCGCTGATCGACATTCCCCAGACAATCAATGTCGTCACGCGTGAACAATTGGATGATCAGGCGCACCATTCTTTGGCCGACATATTACGTTATGTCCCCGGTACCACCGTCGGCCAGGGTGAGGGCAATCGCGACCAGATTACCTTGCGTGGTCAAAACACCACCGCAGATTTCTTCCTCGATGGCGTACGTGACGATGTGCAATATTATCGCGGCCTATATAATATTGAGCGCGTCGAGATACTCAAAGGGCCCTATGCGTTGATCTTTGGTCGCGGCGGCGGCGGCGGTATCATCAACCGTGTTCAGAAATCTCCGGTGATCGATGATTTCATTTATGCCGGGCCAGCCAGCATCAACAGTTTTGGGGCATATGATGCGTCAGTAGATTTGAACACGCCTTTAAGTGGGGCCGCAGCAGTGCGGATCAATGCGGTCTACGAAAGTCTCGACAGCCACCGCGATTATTTTGGCGGAGAACGCTATGCATGGAATCCCTATATCGCTTTTAACCTCAACGATGCTTGGAAGCTCGGGTTCTCCTTTGAATATGTGAATGACGACCGCACAACAGACCGAGGCATCCCGTCCATCGCGACTGCGGCAGGTCAGCCGAACCGCCCCATTTCTGGCTATCGTGACCAGTTTTTTGGAACGCCCGGCGTTAACCGTACCCGATTTGAGGCGCAAATTGCGAAGCTTCGGCTTGATGGCCAATTGGCGGCTAACCTTACCTTCAGCGGTACGATGTTGTATGGCGACTATGACAAGACTTATATGAACGTCTATGCAAATGGTGCTGCCAGTGCCCAGAATGGCACCGTCGCCTTGGCCGCGTACAGCGACCCGACACAACGGGAAAATTTCATCGCGCAGGCTAATCTTGTCTGGGATGTTGAAACCGGTCCATTGGCACATAAAATCCTCATCGGCGCCGAATATGGTGACCAGCAATCCGCGAACCGCCGTTTCAATGGGGTACTTTCCAGCAGCACGCTGAACCTTGCCAATCCGGTATTCCCGACCGTTGCTTTCAACATGCTGACTCGTGACACTGTGTCAGATGTCACCTTCTCCTCAGTCTATGTTCAGGACCAGATCAGCCTTGGCGACCATATCGATTTTGTCGCTGGCCTTCGCTATGATAGTTTCGACATCAACGGTTCGGATTTGCTTCCCGCAATCGACCGGCCCTTTGCGCGAAAGGATGAAAAGGTAAGCCCACGGCTTGGTGTCATCTTTAAGCCACAGGAAAATATCTCGCTTTACAGCAGCTTCAGCCAGTCTTTCCTGCCACGTTCAGGCGACCAGTTTTTGGCGCTGACGGTTTCGCAGGAAAACCTCGCGCCGGAGAAATTCACGAACTATGAAGTGGGCGCAAAATGGGATGCGCAGCCGAATTTGAACCTTACGCTTGCGGTCTTTCAGCTGGAACGCAGCAACGCCACTACGCCTGACCCACTCAATCCGTTGGCGAGCATCAATATCGGCAAAACCCGGACGCAAGGCGTTGAACTGGCAGCGACGGGTAAGATTACGTCCCATTGGCAAGTACATGGCGGCTACAGCTATCAAGATGCGCAATTGGTGGGCAATGACAGCGTGCGTTTGGGGCAAGTACCCAAACAACAGGCGAGCCTATGGAACCGCTATGACCTCCATTCCAACTTTGCGGTCGGTCTTGGGATCATCCATCAATCGAGCCAGTTTGCCGCCATAAGGACGACCGCGAACACGACTAAGCTACCTGCATTCACGCGGATTGATGCCGCATTATTTTATGACGTAAGCGACACGGTGCAGTTGCAGATGAACATCGAAAACCTGTTTGACGCCAATTATTATTCGGACGCGCACAACAATAACAATATCTCAACGGGCGCGCCGATCAACGGCCGCTTGACAATTCGCGCGCAGTTTTAAGCTTCGGAGATGGCAGCGGCGTGGGCCCTGGCGTTGAGGACATAATGCGCAACGCCAACCCGCATCCCCATGATGGCGGCGTCGTCAAGTTCGCGGACAAAGCGCGCAGGCGACCCTGCCCATAATTGCCGCGTTTCGATCCTCTTGCCTTGTGTTAGCATCGCGCCAGCGGCCAGCATTGCATCGCCTTCAATNACTGCGCCGTTCATCACGGTCGCGGATAGGCCGACAAAGGCACGGTCATGCAAAATACAACCGTGCAGCATAACATTATGCCCAACCAGCACATCATCGCCGATGATGGTTGGAAAGCCGTCCTCAACCCCCGGCATGGGGCCGTCGCAGTGGATGCTGCTGCCGTCCTGAATATTTGTTCGCGCGCCAATAACCACACGGTTTACCTCCGCACGGATGACGCAGTTGTACCAAATGCTGGCCTCTGCGCCGATAGTAACATCACCGATAACTCGGCAACCCGGCGCGATGAAGGCACTATCGTGAATTTGGGGACTTTTGCCATTCAACGTGATGATGCTGACATCTGCGCGGGGATTGGTCATTTGTTTTTCCATAGCTTAAAGTGCGGAGGACGGTTGCGTTTACGCGTTACCCTTTAAGCAAACGCGCCGCCAATGCCGCGTGATAGGTTAGAATTCCTGAACACCCAGCACGCTTGAAAGCCATGAGCGTTTCGAGCACAAGTGCATCGCGGTCGCCAGCACCCACTGCGGCAGCGGCCTCGACCATCGCATATTCGCCGGACACTTGATACGCGAACACAGGCACATCGAAGCGTTCACGCACGCGGCGAACGATATCTAGATATGGCAGGCCGGGTTTCACCATGACACTGTCTGCGCCTTCGGCAATGTCCATTGCCACCTCACGCATGGCTTCATCGGTGTTTGCCGGATCCATTTGGTAACATTTCTTGTTACCCTTTAGCAGGCCGCGTGATCCCACCGCATCGCGGAACGGGCCGTAAAAGGCGCTGGCATATTTGGCAGCGTAGGACATGATCTGGACATTATGGTGCCCGTTCATTTCAAGCGCCCTGCGAATGGCGCCCACACGTCCATCCATCATGTCGCTTGGCGCAATGATGTCAGCGCCTGCATTGGCCTGATTGATCGCTTGGTCGACGAGCACCGCGACGGTTTCATCGTTCACAACATAGCCGTCATCATCGATCAAACCGTCTTGTCCATGGGTGGTATACGGGTCAAGCGCGACATCGGTAAGGACGCCAATCTGGTCGCCATGCGCTTCCTTGATCGCACGAATGGCGCGGCACATGAGGTTATCGGGATTAGACGCCTCGGCACCATCCCCGCTGCGCCGCTCAGCCTGGGTATTTGGGAACAATGCGATGCAGGGTATGCCCAATTCAATGGCTTCGGCAGCACGCATTACAATCTGGTCAACTGACCAACGCGAAACACCCGGAAGCGTCGCAATCGGATCTTCAACGGCCTGCCCCTCGGTCACAAATAATGGCCAGATGAGATCGGCAGGAGAAAGCATGGTCTCGCGGACCATCGATCGGCTCCAGCCAGTTTTGCGGGTGCGGCGCAGGCGGCTGTTTGGAAAAGAAGATATATCGCTCATCCACTCCACTTAGCGTCGATGGTAAATATCCTCAACGCCTTATCCGCCGGTCGGCAAGCGGCCATCCCGAAGCGTTAGCCGATCGATTTCCCGCTTGGGCGCTTCGTCTTTCTTTGGCGCAGTCTGCAACGGTGTCAGTGCTGCGCCTGCCTTCACCGATTTCAAACGCTGCAAGTTACCCTTAAACCGCGCGAGGTCGCTGCCCGAAAGCTGCGCACGTTGTGTGAATTTGACTGACATCGGGTTTATAGCCCGCCCATTGCGATACAGTTCATAATGCAAATGCGGACCAGTCGACAGGCCAGTCGACCCCACATAGCCAATGATTTGCCCGCGCCGCACTCTGCTGCCGGGACGCGCGGCAATCCGGCTCATATGGCCATAGCCGCTGGCAAGGCCGCCGAGATGATTGAGCTGCACAAAATTGCCATATCCACCTTTGCGACCTGCATAAGCGACGCCGCCGTCGGTTACGGCAAAGATTGGTTGGCCATAGCTAGCCTTGAAATCAAGACCGCTGTGCATGCGCATATAGCCCAAGATCGGGTGCCGCCTGCTACCAAACCCCGATGTTACTGCACCGTTGACTGGGCTGCTGAACGCGCCTTTGGATTCGCCAACACCAGATGCCTCAAACCACTGGCTGCTGTTTCCTACCGCCCATTTCAACATCTGGATCGCAGGTTTACCATTACGGTCAACGCCGGCATATAACAGATTGCCCACTTTGACCTCGCCGGTCTCGGCGCGTTTGTAGTCCAATATGATGTCGAATTCATCGGTGGGGCGAATAGATGATAATGATGTCCGCCCGGCAATAACCTTCAGATAATCCTGAATAGCGGCGGTTGGTGCACCCGCTGCCCGTGCCGAACGGTAAATGCCCTGACTGCCTACCGTTCCACGAATACGCAACGGTGTGTTGTCGACGTTAATTGGCTTGCTGTTCAGTCTTAAGCTGCCGCCTTCACGATTTATTTCAAGATTGAGGTCAAAGCGTGCGCGAAACGCAACCGATTCAAGCGGTCGTGCCTGGTCTTTAGACTGCCGCTGGCCAAGGACGATATCAATGGGAGTGCCAGGTTCAATGTCGGACAAAGTGGTAACAGCTGACACCATATTGACGATGTTCGCCGCCTCGTCGCCGCCAACGCCAGAGCGTTGCAGCATGCGGGCGAAGCTGTCACCGCGGCCCAAGGATGCGGTGAGTTCGATACGCGGCCGTTCCGGGCTTCCGGCTAGCGCGACGACAGCGTCTGTGGCGGCCATTCTTTTACCGCTGTCGCTACCGTAAGCGATAGGCATGATCATTTGCGCGCGGGCTTCTTCAAACTCGGCCGCTGTCGGCATTGATGGTTGCGCGCCATAGATTGGACCATAATCTGGAGCTAGTGCAAGCGCGGCAACGCTTAACAAAGTCAAGGTAGCCAGGCCGCGGAACCAGCGGACTGAGCCGATATCCTCGCCAAGGTCCGGCACAAGATCGAAATTCGCAAGACGCGAACGCCAGCTTACCCCAGAAGTGCGGGTTTCGGGGCTGTACCGCATTGATGGGGTGACGGAGTTAGGCAGCATAATGGAGGCATCCCAGCCAGGCCCAGATAGCCGTGTCTCTCCGCCTTCAAACATCAAATGTGTAATCCACGACCCTGTCCCCAAACAATCGGGCATTTTAACGCCACCGTCCCTGTGACGCCTTATGGTTAAAGTCAAATTAAGACAGGCTATGGTCAAGCATAAGTAAGGCAAATGGTGCAAATTCAGGGACAAGCGCAGGAACCTGTGGCCAAGCGCCGCAGTCTGGAATATTCGGCTTCAATTAATGAACGGCGATGCTATTGCTGATCGCGCGAACGGAGAATGATATGGGCGGCAACCGCATCGAGTTTTTCTATGATCTTTCAAGCCCATGGACCTATATCGCTTTCCACAATCTTGCAGGCGTAATGGAACGCACTGGTGCGTCAGTGCGCTTGCGGCCGATATTGGTTGGCGGGGTGTTCAATGCGGTCAATCCGTCGGTATATGCTGCGCGAGAAGCGGCGGATAACCCCAAATTCAAACATAGTTGGCGCGTGATGAAGGATTGGGCGGCGCTGGCGGGCATTGAAATCAATTTCCCAAGCGCGTTTCATCCTGCAAAAAGTATCAATGCCATGCGGATGGCGTGTACGTTGGACTGTGACCAGCAAGCACTGACAAATTTCACGCGGGCCGCGTTTGAAAGCTATTTTGGCGCGCAGGAAAATCTCGACGATCCCGATGTTTTGATCGCTGTAGCGAACAAGATTGGTCTCGACGGCGAAGCGATGCGCGCTGAATCACAGACTGATGCAGTTAAGGCCCGTCTGCGCGCCAACACCGATGAGGTTATCGCGCGCGGCGGCTATGGATCGCCGACGATATTTGTCGACACTATGAAAATGTATTTTGGCAATGACCAATTGCCACTTGTAGAATTTGCACTGAACAGGAGCCTTGCATGAACGACCGCGTTTCCATTGCTATCGATAATCACGTCGCTGACGTCCGGCTTACCCGCGCGGACAAGATGAACGCGCTTGATCCAGCGATGTTTCAGGGGATCATCGCCGCAGGTGAAGAGCTTGCATCCATGAAGGGCGTGCGCGCGGTGGTTCTCTCGGGTGAGGGGCGCAGCTTCTGTGCCGGGCTTGATATGGCCAGCATGGCGAATGGCGGCGCGAGTGCAAGCAGCGGTATGGGCAGCCTGACCGACCGGACGCATGGCAACGCCAACACATTCCAGCAAGTCGCGATGCTTTGGCGCAAACTTCCAATGCCAGTCATCGCGGCTGTCCATGGCGTGTGTTTTGGNGGCGGATTNCAAATTGCCAGTGGTGCNGACATCCGCGTGGTCGCGCCAGATGCGCGGATGGCCGTGATGGAGATGAAGTGGGGCCTTATCCCCGATATGGGAGGCTATGCCTTGTGGCGCGGCATGGTGCGTGAAGATATGCTGCGCGAACTTACCTACACCAACCGCGAATTTTCAGGGGCCGAGGCGCTAACGTTAGGCTTTGCAACATTCGTGGATGACAACCCCCATAACCGCGCTATGGCGATTGCCCGCGAGATTGCGGATCGCAACCCAGAGGCAATGTGCGAAGCAAAGGCACTTTTTAACGAATATGCCGATATGGACGAAGACGCGATATTAATGGCAGAAAGCGTCCGTCAAGCGCGCGTCATTCGTCAACCCAACCAAATTGAAGCGGTCATAGCCGGAATGCAGAAACGGGCAGGGGTTTTTACCGATTAAGCGGACTTAACGTGCAACCGTTCAAATTCGCCGCGCAGATCCTTTGGGATTACGGTCGGGCCATTGGCGTCGGTTAGGACGACGGTGGTGATGCAGGTCGCCTTGCATTCTCCGCCTTGAAATGCGGCGGACGCGATGTCCCAACTGCTGTTCCCGATCCGCAATATGCCACTGGCAATTTCGACATGCTCGGGGAAATGTGCCTCGGCAATGTAATCAAGTGCAACGCTTACGATCAGCCAGCGTTGCCCCGGCGCACGGCGCTCAACCGCAATAGCGTGGTTGAACATACCGCGGCCATGTTCGAATAATCCAGCCATTGCGACATTGTTGATATGCCCCAACAAATCCTGATCCGCAAAGCGCGTTTGGGTGCGGTGGTTGAAAGGATAGCTTGCAGGGTCAAGCTGCCAGCTTTGCGGTTTGGGCATAGAATGGAACCTCAATAGAATATGTAACCCTGAAACAAGTTCAGGGTGAAGGGTGTTGTATAGACAGTGGTTTTACAAACCCCGACCGATCAGTTCCTTCATGATCTCGTTCGTACCCCCAAAGATCCGCGTTACGCGCGCTGCGCGCCACATGCGGGCGATGGGATATTCGTTCATATATCCTGCACCGCCATGGAGTTGCAGGCAGGCATCAACGACTTCCCACTGAAGGTCGGTGTGCCACAATTTTGCAGCAGCGCCTTCTTCGGCAGTGAGTTCTTTCTTGTAATGGCGGTTCAATGCCCAATCGAGGTGCGCCCACCCGACCTGAAGTTTCGTCTTGATATCGGCCAGCACGAAGCGGGTGTTTTGGAAGTCGAGCAACGGCTTACCAAAGACGATCCGGTCGCGGCAAAAGGCAACGGTTTCGTCAAATGCCTTTTGTGTGCTCGCCATGGACGACACTGCGATGGAAAGGCGTTCCTGCGGCAGTTCGCTCATTAGATAAATGAAACCCTTGCCCTCTTCACCCAAGCAGTTGGTTATGGGGACGCGGACATCTTCGAAGAACAATTCCGATGTGTCGGCTTCGTCCATGCCGATTTTATCAAGGTTGCGGCCGCGCTTAAATCCTTCGCGCTCAGCTTCAACGAGGACGATCGACATGCCCTTATAGGCAGGTTGAATCTCGGTGTCTGTTTTGACGCAGACAAGGATCAGGTCCGCATTCTGACCATTGGTGATGTAGGTTTTGCTGCCGTTGATGACATAATGATTGCCGTCTTTTTTGGCGGTGGTCTTCATAGCCTGAAGATCGCTACCAGTGCCGGGCTCAGTCATCGCGATTGCGGTGATGACCTCGCCTGAGATCATCTTGGGCAGCCAATGCTTCTTCTGCTCTTCGCTGCCATAGCTGGTGATGTAGTTTACTACGATATCGGACTGTAGCGAGAATCCAGTCGCTACGCCGCCATAATAAGCCGATTCT